>ERZ724504.2479-NODE-2479-length-9974-cov-4.554290_pt1 | contig 9974 bp, 8 predicted proteins | sample MGYA00376037_ERZ724504 | MGnify/ENA primary metagenome ERZ724504 (study PRJEB28724, sample SAMN07190888) | wastewater metagenome | isolation source: influent of sewage treatment plant in Hong Hong | place: USA: Christiansburg, Virginia | collected 2016-03-01 ... | reverse complement strand
TGCCCAGCATCGGAAACAGCGCTCGGTTGATCATCGCCACGTCAAATTCCAAGTAATAACCCACCAGCGGGCGGCTGCCAATGAAGTGCAGCAGCCGCTTGAGCGCCTCGTCAATCGACAAGCCTTGGGCCACATCGCGCTCGCGCAGGCGGTGGATTTTGATGCTCTCGGCGGAGATGCCTTTTTCAGGCTTGATCAGCAGCTCCAGCCGCTCGCTGGTCATGATGCGGTTGCCGACGATGCGCACCGCGCCTATCGAGATGATCTCGTCGTTGCGCACGCTCAGGCCGGTGGTTTCACAGTCCAGAGACACCCATTCATTGGGCGGCGGCGCGTCGAACATGAAGCGAAACGCTTGGTCGCCCATGTGGTACAGCATCCATTCACGCTTGAGGATTTGCCACCAGCGCGGCGAGGTCAATGAAGTGCTCATCCGATGGCATCCAAGTGAAAGCGCAGCCGCAGATGCGCCTTGAATTGCTTGACCACGCCCAGCGTGTCTTTGAGCAAATCCCGATCCAAGCTGCTGAGCCGGGGCACGTCAATGGTGCCGGTGACGGGCTTGCCCACATCCAGCTCGGCCAGCCCGGCTTTGAGCTTGAGCCCCATGAAAAAGTGCAAGCTCTGGGTCAAGTCCGCGCCCATTTCGGGGGTCAAGCGGCCATCAGCCACCAAGGCGTTGAGGCGGTCGGTGGTGCTGGTGTCGGTGATGCGGTGCGCCAGCGCCAAGCTGCGCACGCCGTGTACCAGCGGGAACAAGCCTTCTTTTTTCAGGTGCAGTTGCTGGTCGGCATCGCCCAAACCCAGCAAGCGGTTCCACCAGCCGGTGGTGGTGCCAAAAGCGTCCATCGCGGCAGCAAAGCGGCCCAGCACGGCATCGCTGTCAGTGGCCAGCTCCATCAGGCGGCGCTGCACGTCGGCCAGCAAGCGCGCATCGCCGCTGACGGCGTGCGCGTCCATGAAGATGGCCAAGTTCATCAAACTATCGGGGTTGGGCATGATGAGCCACTGGCGCGTCATCTGCGCAAACTCGGCCACCGGCTTGCACCACTGCGGGTTGTTGACCATGATGCGCCCGGCGCATTCGGGGTAGCCAAAGTCGCTGAGCGCATCAGAAAAGCGCTGGCAAATCGCCGCCAAATCAGCGGGCGGGGTGTAGTCATCGCGCAAGATCAGGCCGTTGTCTTGGTCGGTTTTGAGCAGTTGCTCGCCCCGGCCTTCGCTGCCCATCACGAACAGGCAGGAGTTGGCGACCAAATCTGCCGGTGCAATCAGTTGCCAAGCGCGCTCAAACAAACGGGCGTTGAGCTGCTGCACCAGCTTGGCTATCAGGTTGACGCGGCTGCCACTGCGGTACAGCAAGCCGATCATGCGGGTGATCTGCGTCGCTGCCACCGCCAAACCCGCCAAGTCACGCGCTTCTTCAATGCGCACCGTGATCAAGTGCGACTGGTTGGACAAGAAGCTGAACAAGTCCAGCGCCTCCAGCACGCCGATGATTTGACCGTCGCGGCTGACGGCCAAGCGGTGGACGCGGTGGCGCAGTAGCACGGTCATGGCATCGCCCAACTGGTCGTCGGCGCGCACTTCAATCACCGGGAAAGAGGCCCAATCGCCCACGGGCAGCGTGTTGAGCGGGCGGCCATCCAACACCGCACGCTGCAAGGTGGTGGAGGTAAAAATCCCCAGCCGCGCTGGTGTGTCGGCTGACGTGACCGCTTCGCGCACCAACACATTCGAGGTGCGCTCAGACTGAAACAGCCGCACCACGGTCAAGATGTCGGTGTCGGCATCGACGAAGTGCGCGGGGCGCAAAAACGCTTCGTCCACCCGCGACAAGGCCAGCGATTGCTGCTCGTGCTGGCTCTTGCGCGCTGACACGGCGCTGAGCTTGTCGCTCAAGTCAGAAAACAACAGCGCGCCGAAGGTGGCGTTGGCGGCGATCAAATCGCGCACGGCTTGCTTGGCCAGTTGGTAAGCCACGACTTCTTCGGTAGCCACGAAACGGCTGCTGCTTTTGCCGGCCATCAGGCCGCGCCCGTCAAAGCAATCGTCGGGGCCGCAGGTGGTGATGATCTCGTCGCCCTCGCTTTGGGTGACGTAGCCTTTGATGACCACGAACAAGTGCGAGGGCACGCTACCCACATCCAAAATGGTTTCGCCCTCGCGGTAATAGACCACATCCACGCTGGCGCGCACCAGCCGCTGCTCGTCAGGGTTCAGGCAATCAAATGGCGAGGCAGAAAAGTTAAAGGCGTTGGGCATACATCACACAAGGCCGCCGAGGCCCCAATAACCCCGAGAAATTCGGGGTCATCTATTCAACGGCGCGTGCCTTGCGCCACGCTTGCAACGGCGTGCCACGGGCCATCAAACCAAGGGTCGCCGTTCAGGTAAGCGCGCAGCATGGGCAGCGCATCCAGCCCCCAAAACACCCGGCCATCCACCTCGATGCTGGGCACGCCGAACAGACCCAGCGCGATCGCTTCGTCGGTGTTGGCTTGCAATTGCGCTTTCACCGCTGGGTCGCTGCTGGCGCGCTCGGGGGCCAATTGCGCCGTCAGCGCGACTAGCCGATCGGCATCTGACGCTTCGGCACCGCCGCGCCAGACATGACGCAGCACCGTTTCGCAGACATAGCGGTTGGGCTGCTCGCCATCGCTGGCGCAGGCCAGCGCCAGCCGCAGCAAGCCCAGCGGGTTGAACGGGTGGCTGGCGGGCAAATCCAGCTTGATGCCCAGCGTGTGCGCTTGCCACAGCACTTGGCGGTAAGTCCAGTCGCGTTTAGGAGCGATTTCAGCGGGGCCAAGCTGGCCGTGGTGCTTGAGCAACCCGGCAAACAGCACCGGTTTGTAGGTCACGCAGTGGCTGATGCCGCGCAGCGCCTCGGGCAGTTGCTCAAACGCCAAGTAGGCGTAGGGCGAGATGACATCGACATAAAACGTGATGTGCTTCATGTCGCCCGCTCCTCAATCAAGCGCCAGACGGCGCGTTTGCCCTCATCGTCCAGCGTGCGCCAAGCGCGCAACTCGTCGAGCGTGCGCAGGCAGCCGATGCAAAACTGCTGCTCGTCGTCCATTTTGCAGACGTTGATGCACGGCGATGGCACGGGGCCGTCGGCGCTGATCCAACTTGGCATGTCAGCCAAGCGCTCGGCCAGCAGCGGCGGGCAGCTCGGCTGCGTGGGCGCGCCGTTCATGCGGCCTCCGCTGCGGGGTCTTGCGCCACATCAGCCACGGGCGCGCCGGTGAGCTGCGCCAAATCGGCGGGCGTGAGGCGGAACACGCCGTGCGGATGCCCGGCTGCGGCCCAAATCTCATCAAAGCGGTGCAGCTCGCGGTCAATCAGCGTCACGGGCCGGGTCGCGTGGGCCACGGGCGACACGCCGCCAATCGAAAACCCCGTCGCCGTTTTGACGAAATCGGCATCAGCGCGGCCCAGTTTTTGGCCTTCACCGCAGACCAGCGCCTGCACCTTTTTCTCGTCCACGCGCCGGTCGCCCGAGGTGACGACCAGCACCGCCGCGCCGTCAGGCTTGCGACGGAAGATGATGCTTTTGGCGATCTGCCCCAGCGTCACGCCCAGCGCGTCGGCGGCTTGCTGCGCGGTGCGGGCCGCGTCGTCCAACATTTGCGGGCCGTGCGGATGGCCCGCCGCCTGCAACACCGCCGCCACGCGCTGCACGCCTTCGGGCAGCGATTTCAATTCAGCACCACACATTTGCTTTTGCTCCAACAAAAAAAACCGGGTGGCGCAGACCGATTCAGGCGCTCACCCGCTTGTTGAGTATCGCCGTCGCCACCCGCGAGCCGGATTTGCGCTGCAAAAAGTCACTGATGTAGGCCCCGGCATCGACGAGCTTGTCTAAGTCAATGCCGGTTGCTATGCCCAGACCGTGCAGCAAATAGACCACATCCTCGGTCGCCACATTGCCGGTCGCGCCCTTGGCATACGGGCAGCCGCCCAGCCCGGCCACCGAGGTGTCGAACTGCCACACGCCCAGCTCCAGCGCCGCCAGCGTGTTGGCCAGCGCCTGGCCGTAGGTGTCGTGGAAGTGGCCGGACACGTCGGCCAAGTCGTAATGCTGCAAGGTGGCCTCGATGGCACGCTGCACCTTGATGGGCGTGCCGACGCCGATGGTATCGGCCACGCCCACATGCTGGACACCTATGCCCTTCATCAGTCCGGCCAGATAACCGACGCGCTCGGGCGCAATCTCGCCTTCGTAGGGGCAGCCCACGGTGCAGCTCATCGCGCCGCGCACGTAGATGCCCGCCGCACGCGCTGCGGCGACCACCGGGGCGAAGCGGGCGATGCTCTCGGCGATGGAGCAATTGATGTTCTTGCGGCTGAAGGCCTCGCTGGCCGCCGCGAACACCACGATCTCATCGGGCTTGGAGGCCAACGCTGCCTCAAAACCCTGCATATTGGGCGTCAGCACCGAGTAGCGCACCCCCGGCTGGCGCGTGATGCCAGCCATCACCTCGGCGTTGTCCGCCATCTGCGGCACCCATTTGGGCGAGACAAAACTGGTCACCTCCACCTCGCGCAAGCCCGCCGCTTGCAGCTTGTGAACTAACTCAATCTTGACGCTGGCGGGCACCGGCGTCTTTTCATTTTGCAAACCATCACGCGGGCCGACATCGACCAGTTTGACGCGGGGGGGGAGGTGGTTGAGGTTGGGCATGTCTTGGTCTTGGCTAGGGGTAACTTGTCAGGGTCGCTGCTCACCACCTGTTTGCACCATCCACTCCAACAGCTCCAGCACACTGGGGGGAACGGCTGCCACAGGATCAGAAACAAGGTTCAGATCGACCCGCTCTATCAGTTTGATGACATCGGTGGGAAACGAATTTTGTCGAGGTTGGGCAATGTGGCTGCGGATGAACCCCAATACCTTCGCAGCCCGATCTTTGCCTCGCTGCAAGACCGCAGGGCCATCGGTCACCAACCTTTCTCTGGCCAGCGCCATCGCCCGTTGTTGGTGGCTGTTAGTGTGCAGCGCCAACTCAGCCCCCCTTTCACTCTGTAAAGGCTGTTTGAACAACCACATCATCAGTTGGTCTTGCGCCGCCAAATTGAGTTCAGTATCTCCATCAACTTGTGACAGGGCTTGTGCAATGACTTCATCCAAATTAACGGGCGTGCAAGTTCCCGCAAATGCACGCACCCAATAGCCCAAAACCTTAGGGGTTAAAAACACCGATTCGATGCTGAGATAGGGCTAGACCAACTTGGCATTGAGTGGGCCTTCGTTGGCAGGAGAAACCTGAAATCCTGACTCACGGGCGTAATCCTGATCCAGCACCATCGCCACCTTGAATGGTTGTCCATCCTGTGTTGGTGCCCACACCGGACTCGCCAGTAGACGCTGAAGTAGGCTGACCATCTTGTCGTTACCTGAACCATCCAGAGGCACCAGCGCCCAGCGTTCAAACTCGCGTCGCTTATCGGTCTGTTGGCGAAACCGCAGCTCAGCGCAACGCTTGAGCACCTTCGCATCGCCTGGGCCTTCATGGAACAACACTCGCCGCGACGCCATGAAGTTGATGGCGGTAAATGGCGTCAGATCGGCCCAGTTGCTCAAATCGCCCAACACGGCAGCCTGCCCGCTCAATACGGTGGCTGATGGCGTGGCCGCGCGATCGGTGCGCAGCAAAGTGGTTCCGGGTTCATCGCCCAGTCGGTTGATGATTTCCACGGAGTGTGTCGCCATAAACAGCTGCGCACCAAACTCCTGCGTCACCAACGACACCATGCGCTGGGCCGTACTGCCTTGCAGCCGTGGGTGGAGGTGGGCCTCTGGTTCGTCCAACAAGAACATCACCAAATTGGTTCTGGCACTGGCTTGCCAACGAGCCAGCGAGGCATACAGCGCAATCAGATTCACCAAGCCCGCCCCTGCGGCTGAAATTTCAATTCCACCATTGGAGTCTTGAAACTCAACTCGCAAAGGCGACTCGGTTTCCACGTTATCTCCACTGGTTCGATAGCTGATGCTGGCTCCAATCAACTCGGTCAGAAAAGCATTCAAACGCGTAAGCTGTTGCGGCTCTAACCCGATCACAAGGTTGCGCACCACATGACTTTGGTCGCCTGAACCGACCAGCTTGTTCACCACCACACGGGGGCGGTACTCCTCGTCAGTCACGACACCGTAAAACGGCGGAATGAACACAGCACGTGGTGCGTGCTGACGCAGCCACGCCTTGAGACGGTCACTGTAATCGCCCAGCGTTTTGTCATTAGAAGAGCGCAGGGGCGCGCCGGGTGCGGTCAAGCGCAGGGTGTACTTGAGCTGCTGGTTGCGGGCATAACCTATGACCAAATCAAGCGCCTGCAAGGCATCTTTATCCCCAAACACCAATTTGATCTGGAAAGTGCTGCCAGTTCCAACCACCTGATCCAAGAAGAGCGCTTGCCAATCGCGCAAGGCCAGCAACTGACCTGGAGCGTCTATCAGCTCGTCTTTGCCGACCACAATACTGGCCGACTCGGCTCGTGCCATCACGCTACCACTGAGCGCCAAGTCCAGTACCTGACACGCCAACAGGATCGCATGCAGCACCGTGGTCTTGCCCGAGCTATTCGGCCCCATCAGTACAGTGACTGCCGCCAAATCCTGCGCAATGTCCAGTCGCTTGAACCCCCGAAAATTTTCAATGGTGATGCGCTTGAGCATATGGAGAGATCCTCAGAGATCAAATTCTCAAAGGGATCAGCTTAACAAACCGCCAACTTCAGCAACTCCGCCCCCTCGCCCACTTGGTCGCCGGGGGCGTAGAGCAGCTCGGCCACGGTGCCGTCGGCAGGGGCGGCGATGGTGTGTTCCATTTTCATGGCTTCCATCACGGCCAGGGCTTGGCCTTTTTTGACCACATCGCCCGCTTGCACCGCGAAGGAGACGACTTTGCCGGGCATCGGGGCGGTCAGGCGACCTGCTTCGGCGTGGGTTTCGCCAGCGTGGGCCAGTGCGTCAATCTCGGTGATTTGGGTCGCGCCCAGCGGGCTGAAGATGTGGACGGTTTCGGCGATCTGCCAAGTCTGCACCACCAAGCGTTGACCGGCGTAGCGCAGGTCGATGCGGGCGCTGCTGTCGTCGCTAGGCTGGGCCGTCCAGCCCAGCAGGCCGATGTGGTCGGCTATGCGCAGGGTTTGGTTGCCGTCGTGGCCCAGGGTCAGGTGGGCGATCAGGGCTAGTCCTTGGTATTCAAAGTCGAAACGGCGCACCGAGGGGCCGTGCGAGCGCCAGTTGTCGCGGCGGCCCAGGGGGTCGCGGCTGGCGTGGGCTTGTTCGTGCGCCAGGGTTTGGGCCACGGCAGCGGCCACGGCCAGCGGCAGGCCGATCTTGTCTTGGTTGAACAGCACGGCGGCTTCGCGCGGGATCAGGGCGGTGTCCAGCTCGGCCTGAGCAAAGGATCGGCTGCCGACCACATGGCGCAGGAACTGCACATTGGTCGCCAGCCCGACGATGCGGGTGGCGGCCAGGGCGGCGTCCAGCCGGGCCAGCGCCTGTTCGCGGGTGTCGCCATGCACGATGAGCTTGGCGACCATCGAGTCGTAATAGGGGCTGATGGCGTCGCCCTCACGCACCCCAGCGTCGATGCGCACCGGCTGCCCGGCGCGGCCTGCTTGCCCGGTCAGCGGCGGCAGGAATTCGACGTGCTCGGGCAGATGGCAGACGGTGAGCGCGCCGGTGGCGGGCAGGAACTGGTTGTCGGGGTTTTCGGCGCAGATGCGGGCCTCGATGGCGTGGCCGTGGATGCGCAGCTCGTCCTGGCGCAGCGGCAGCGGCTCGCCACTGGCGACGCGCAGTTGCCACTCGACCAAGTCCTGGCCGGTGATCGCCTCCGTCACCGGGTGTTCCACCTGCAAGCGGGTGTTCATCTCCATAAAGAAGAAGTTCATGCTGCCGTCAGCGCGCTGCTCGACGATGAATTCCACCGTGCCCGCGCCCACGTAGTCCACGGCGCGAGCGGCAACCACGGCGGCAGCACCCATCTGGGCGCGCAGCTCGGCGGTCATGCCGGGGGCGGGGGCTTCTTCCAGCACTTTTTGGTGGCGGCGCTGCACCGAGCAATCGCGCTCAAACAGATGCACCACATTGCCGTGGGTGTCGCCGAACACCTGAATTTCGATGTGGCGCGGGCGCTGCACGTATTTTTCGATCAGCACGGCGTCGTCGCCAAAGCTGTTGATGGCTTCGCGCTGGCAGCTTGCCAGGGCGGCGGCAAAGTCTTCGGTCTTCTCAACCACACGCATGCCCTTGCCACCGCCGCCCGCGCTGGCTTTGATGAGCACCGGGTAGCCGATGCGGTCGGCCTCGCGTTGCAGCAGCGCCGGGTCTTGGTCTGCGCCGTGGTAGCCGGGCACCAGCGGCACGCCAGCGCGTTCCATCAGTTGCTTGGATTCGGCCTTGAGCCCCATCGCCTTGATGGCCGACGCGGGCGGGCCGATGAACACCAGCCCGGCGGCGGCACAGGCTTGGGCAAAGTCCTCGTTCTCGCTCAAAAAGCCATAACCGGGGTGGATGGCCTGTGCGCCTGTGGCCTGCGCGGCTTCGATGATGGCTTGCCAGCGCAGGTAGCTGTCCTTGGGCGCGTTGCCCTCGCCCACGCTGACATCCACCGCCTCGTCACACGCCGCCACATGCTTGGCCTGGGCATCGGCCTGGGAATACACCGCCACGGTCTGAATACCCAGACGATGGGCAGTGGCGGCAACACGGCAGGCGATTTCGCCACGGTTGGCGATCAGGATTTTGGTGAACATCAACATCTCCATTTTTATGTCAAGGGGGCATTCAACACTTCATTAAGAATGATGTTGAAGCGTTGCAGCGCAGGATCGAGTTCCTGACGAATACTGGGATTTTTTTCGATGGCATAACCGATGCGCGAATAGGCGGTATCGCGCGTGCGGTGGGTCAACCAAACTTGAAGCCAAGCTTTGTCACGCTGGGCCTGGGTGGATTTTCTGTGAGATTCGGGTAGATTAATGTCATTCTGGACACAAACTGCCCATTGATCGGCGCAGGCTGCGCCAGGGGATGCGTCGGGTATAGTTTGTCGAATCAACGTTTCCAAAGAACCGACTTGATCGACAGCTGGCAATTGAAAAGGCAAGAGACGAGCTTTGCTATCAACATTATTTGCAATATCCGCCCATAGCCGCTGCGTCTGAATCAAGTCTTCTTCGCTGTCAAAAATCACCGCCATCAAGCGCAAAGCCGAACCACCCGATTCATAAAACACATCGCCACACACGGCGACCAAATGTTGGCGACCTTGGGCATCTTCAATTTCAACATCAGCCTCGGTCAAGCCGCGCTCTTTGCACAGCAAGCGCAATATTCCAGCCTCGTCAGCCCCTTCACAGACGATGATGCGAGCCGATTCCAGCGGGCGATTTTTGGTTTTCTTGCTCCCTGCGCTCATATCAACGAACCTCCATCTCACGATCCATCATGCGCAACATGCGTTCGCCTTCGATGCAGACTGCTTTGACGTTGTCGTCTTCGGTGCGCTCCAGCCGGATTACTTGGAACATATCTGGACAATCTGAAAACACTTCACAAGCTGAGCGAATTGCATCCCAGCTATGAGTGGTCATGAGTGTTTGAACATCATTCTCAAAGGAGATACCTCTGACACCCTTGAATACCGTAGGCAAAGATGAATAATGAATTCCATTCTCCACCTCATCAATCAAAGCCAACTTTGCCTTTGTCACCAAAAGACTACAGTATAAATTTACCAAACGCCCAAATCCATGACCCATCTGAGGTAAAGGCAATGCAGTATCCAAACCATCCAACTCCAGATAAATTCTAAGATCTTTATCCGGAGAAAGAGAATGAATATCCTCCAAGCGAGGCTCTACATAATTCAACATCCTCAGTAAATCTTTCTTTTTTCTAGAAAAAACAACCTTATCAAATAGCTGCGCCAACTCAACTTGCCCTAAAGGGTATA
>ERZ724504.2477-NODE-2477-length-9979-cov-6.695889_pt1 | contig 9979 bp, 9 predicted proteins | sample MGYA00376037_ERZ724504 | MGnify/ENA primary metagenome ERZ724504 (study PRJEB28724, sample SAMN07190888) | wastewater metagenome | isolation source: influent of sewage treatment plant in Hong Hong | place: USA: Christiansburg, Virginia | collected 2016-03-01 ... | reverse complement strand
ATGGTTTGTCTCCTATTAGAAATAAACGGAATCTTCGTTCCTGTGAAATCGATATGTGGCAGCGCGCAGCGCTTTGGGGGGATTCGTTACCTCGGTGCCATGCGCAGCGCACCATCGAGGCGAATCACTTCACCATTGAGATGATCGTTGTGCACGATGTGCACGGCCAAATCTGCAAACTCAGCAGGCTTGCCAAGGCGCGACGGGAAGGGGATGGATGCCGCCAGCGACTGCTGCACCGCCTCGGGCAATTCTTGCATCAAAGGCGTGGCAAACAGGCCCGGTGCCACGGTGCAGACGCGAATGCCGTGCTGGGCCAAGTCTCGTGCCATGGGCAGCGTCATACCGACCAACCCGCCCTTGGATGCGCTGTATGCCTGCTGGCCTACTTGCCCATCAAAAGCCGCGACGGATGCGGTGTAGACAACCACGCCGCGCGCACCATCCTCCAGTGCTGCCAGCTTGGCGCAGCGCGCAGCAAACAGGCGCGTCATGTTGTAGCTGCCAATCAGGTTGACGCGAATGACGCGCTCAAAATCTTCCAGCGGCGCAGGCTCTCCATCCCTACTGATCACACGTTTGGCCGTGCCAATGCCCGCGACGTTCATCAAAATTCGGGCATCTGCACCCCAGTGCGCCTTGATCTGATCGAGCGCAGCCATCACGCTGGCCGTATCGCAGATATCGCACTCCAGCGCCAAGCCGCCAATCTCGGCCGCTACGGCCTTGGCTTTGTCCAGCTGGCGATCCAGCACTGCGACTTTGGCCCCGGCCGCAGCCAGAGCACGGGCGGTGGCTTCACCCAGCCCCGAGGCTGCGCCAGTGACGATGGCAATCTGATCTTGAACTTGCATTTCACTATCCTTTTAAAAGCTTCTCACGCTTTCTGCTATTGGGTTTAAGCCTGATTTGGCTTCAAGATCAAGGCCAGAGTCTCGTCATACAAACCCGCCACCACATCGGCACGATGCTGGAGCACGGCGCGCTGGTTGATGGAGCCTTTGTCTGTAACTTCACCCAAGTCCAGCGATGGCGCACGCGTAGCGGCCACGGCACGCGCAATGCGGCTGGCACTGCCGGTCGCGGTTTGCGCCAGCTGGTTGAGCACGGTCTGCAGATGCTGCTGCACGGGTGCGCTGTGCATGATTTGCTCTTGCGTGGCACCGGCACCCAGTCCGCTCAGTGCTGCGCAAGCCGGGGTGCCGAAGATGATGGCACCCACCTCTTTGCGATCAAGCCCGGTCACCACCACATCCTGGATATAGGGCGCCCCGGCATGAATGACCTTGGCACGCAGCGGACCCACGTTCACAAAGGTGCCAGTGGCCAGCTTGAAGTCTTCGGCAATGCGGCCATCAAAGCGCAGGCCCTGATGGTGGTCTTGCGGATCGCGCCACTGCACGGCATCGCCGGTGCAGAAGAACCCTTCTTCATCAAAAGCCTCGGCCGTCGCCTCTGGCGCACGCCAGTAGCCGGGCGTGACATTGGGGCCGCGGTAGCGCACCTCCAGCTTGCCCGCCGCAGGAGCCAGCTTGAGCTCCAGCCCCGGCACGGGCACACCCAGATCGCCAGAGCGCACATCGACCCTGTTCACAAAAAGTGCCGACGGCGATGACTCTGTCATGCCCAGCCCTGTGCCCATCACCACGCGGTGGCCCAGCTCCTTTTCCTGCGTGCGGTACAGGCTGTCCCACACGGGCTGAGCCAGCGATGCACCGGCGTAATAAAACATGCTCAAGCGCTTGAGCAGGCTGCTGCGCAACACGGCGTCGTTCTCCATCGCACCGGCAATGTATTCAAAACCGGTGGGGACATTGAAGTAGGCCGTGGGCGATATTTCGCGCAGATTGCGCAGCGTCTCTCCAATGCCTGCCGCCGTGGGTTTGCCTTCGTCGATATAGAGCGTTCCGCCGTGGTAGAGCGTCATGCCAATATTTTTGTTGCCGCCAAACGTGTGGTTCCATGGCAGCCAGTCCACCAGCACGGGCGGGCCTTTGACCATATCTGGCATGGTCTGGGCAATTTGCTGCTGGTTGGCGCACCACATGCCGTGGGTATTGATGACCGCCTTGGGCAGCTTGGTCGAGCCCGAGGTGAACAGGAATTTGGTGATCGTTTCTGGCCCCGTGGCCTGCATGGCGGCATCGACGGCAGGCGTGGCCTGCGTCGCCACCAGCTCGGCAAACAAAGTGTGCGCCTGGGCATCCACAGCGGGCTTGGCATAGACCACTTCACAGCCCTCAGGCAGCACGGCCTGCACGGCTTTTTCATAGCGCGCAGCATCGCTGGCAAAGATCAGGCCGGGGGTGAGCGTGTTCACCACATGGCGCAGCTTGGCGTAATCAGTGCTGACCAGCGAGTACGCGGTGGAAGCCGAGCAGTACGGCACGCCCGCATACAGGCAGCCCATGGCCAGCATGGCGTGTTCCAGGTCGTTTTCGCTGAGGATGATGACCGGACGTTCTGCCGACAGTTTTCGGTCAATCAACGCCTGAGCAATGCTGCGCGCAGCGGTCAGCGTCTGCGCATAGCTAATGTGTTTCCAGTCACCCGTACCGCCATCTGCCAGGCGCTCGCGCTGGGCGATAAAAGTGTGATCGGGTGTAGCCTGTGCCCAGTGCACCAGCCGGTCCGTCATGCGTTTGGCATACGGGGCCAGCTCCTGATCGGCCCGGGCATAGCTCGTTCCGTCACTCCTCTCATCGACTTTGAGGCTGCACACGCCGAACTCCAGCGCGCGGTACTTGGGGCTTTGGCCCTCTTTCTGTACCTCTTGCATGCGGCTGTTGGCCTGCATAGCTGTACTTGTTTCTTGCATGGTTTTTGTCTCCATCGCTTGATTGTGATGCGCCAGGTTTTCAGTCTGTGCTGACCTTGGCGGCTCGCCCAGACAGGAACTCCTGCAGGCGGAATTTGGCTTCCGGCGCGCTTTGCGCCACAGCGGCCATCAGCGCTTCGGTCATCAGACCTTGGTCTGACGGCTGCTCGGCAATGCGGGGCAGCGCATGCACCAGCGCGTAATTGGTCATGGGGGCGTTTTCGGCAATTCGCAGCGCCAGCTCCACCGCCTTATCCAGCGCCTGACCTTCAGGCACCAGGTATTGCGACAGGCCAATGCGCTCACCCTCTTCGGCCTTGTAGACGCGGCCGGTGAACATCATGTCCGCCATGCGCGCCGCGCCAATCAGGCGCGGAATGCGCACCGAACCACCACCGCCGACAAAGATGCCGCGCGAGCCTTCAGGCAGTGCATAAAACGTGCTGCTGTCTGCCACGCGAATATGGCAGGCACTGGCCAGCTCCAGCCCGCCGCCCACCACCGCTCCATGCAAGGCCGCCACCACGGGCACGGCACCAAACTGCACCTGACGCAAGGCTTCATGCCACATGCGTGAGTGCAAAACGCCCTGCGAGGCATCGCGCTCGCCCAGCTCGCTCAAGTCCAGCCCCGCGCAGAAGTGCGGGCCATCGCCATCCACCACAGCGGCGCGCACGCTGGCGGGCAGGTTCATGAATACATCGCGCAGCCCCAGCACCAGCCCATCCGACAAGGCATTGCGCTTGGCGGAGCGCATCAGGCGAATGACTGCCACCTGCTGGGCTTCACCCCGAAATTCCACTGCAATTTCTTTATGAGTCATAACCATTCCTTTGATTCATTATTGTTATCTTCAATAACCAAATGCAAGCAACTGAGCACGGTTTACTCTCAGTGCTTTCCCCGATTTGACGCGCAGCAACGACGCAACTAGTCCAGATATGGCATCCAATGCACAGCGCATTTCGCATAATTCAAGCCATGACCCCACCCAGCCAGCCCCGCCCCAGCCTGCTTCTTCAGCCCCAGCGCGATCCGGTTCCCGCACGCGAAGCCTCCACCATCCTGCTGCTGCGAGATTGCACCGACGGCTTTGAAGTCCTGATGACAAGGCGCGCCGACCAAGGAATTTTTGCCAATGCCTATGTGTTCCCTGGCGGCGGACTGGAAGATCAGGATGCCGACCCGGCCAACCACGCGCTGGCCCGCATCCGCCCCAGCATGGTTGAGGTGGGTGGCGATGAGCGCATCACACAGGCGCTGGCCGGCATTCGCGAAACGTTTGAAGAACTGGGCATCTTGCTGGCCTATGACGAAGCGGGCCAGCCCGTCGCTCCTGCACAGGTGCAGCAACTGGACCGCCATGCATCGCTGTATGAGCAATGCCGCGCGCGCAGCTGGACGCTGGCGGTCGACCAGCTCTGGTATCTGGCGAACTGGACAGCACCTTTTGACCTGCCCAAGCGCTTCAACGTCCCGTTTTTTGTAGCGCGCATGCCTGAAGGGCAAACGCCGGTGGCCGATGAAACCGAGCAGTTCGAGCCCACCTGGATTCGCCCGCAAGATGCGGTGGAGCGCTTTAAAGAAAAAAATCTCTTCATCCTCTTCCCCACCCTGCGTACGCTGGAGCGAATCTCTGCGCTGCCTGACACGCAGGCCCTGATCAACACACTGCAAAGCGAAAAACCGCTGTGGCAGGCCTGCCCGCGCGGTGGCCACCTGCTGGGCAAGGACACACGCCACACCGAAACTGACATGGCCTATGGCGAGCTGGAAATGGTGCTGCCCGACAGCCACGGTATTCATCACCTGGACTGGCAAAACGAAAAGGCCGTGCCGCTGCGCAAAAACCTGATGCGCCTGACGGCCCCCAACCCCGGAATGATGAGCGGCCCCGGCACCAACACCTATCTGGTGGGTGATGCCAGCAGCGGCTACATCGTCATCGACCCAGGCCCCAACGAGCCTGAACACCTGCAGCGCATTCATGCCGCAACGGGTGGTGACATCCGCTTCATCGTCTGCACCCACTCCCACCCCGACCACTCGCCGGGTGCTGCGCCGCTGCAGGCACTGGTGGAGCAATCCGGTCAGGGCAAGCCCCCTGTCATGGGCATGACTTCAGCCCCCACGGCGCGGGCCAATAGTCGCTTCAAGCCCGATGTACCGCTACAAGATAGAGAGCGCGTGACGCTGACCGGGAAAGGGCCAGATGGCGAAATTACGCATACGCTGCAAGCCATTTTCACGCCCGGCCATGCGGCCAACCACCTGTGCTTTTTGCTGGAAGAAGATGCGCTGCTGTTCAGCGGCGACCACATCCTCAACGGCAGCACCACCGTGATCAGCCCGCCAGACGGCAACATGATCGATTACCTGGCTTCGCTGGACAAGCTGCATGCGCTGTGCCTTGAGCGGGGCATTCGCTACATCCTGCCCGCCCACGGCTATGTGCTGGGCTTTGCGCCGCATCAGATCACCAAGCTCAAGGCCCATCGACTGGCGCGCGAGTCCAAGGTGCACAACGCCATGCGCACCAAGCCCGACGGCAGCATTCAGGACTGGGTAGCCATTGCCTATGCCGACACGCCGCCCGCGCTGTGGCCCGTGGCTCAGCAGTCGCTGCTGGCCCATGTGGAGCGAATTCAGAAGCTCTGTCTGGGCAGATAAGCCAGCAACCGCCCTGCTAGACCTGTGGACAACTAGGACATGGCCGTGGCATTAAGCTATCACCATGTCTGAATCACAGCCCGAACAAAAAGAAAGCATCCGCCTGTCCAAGCGAGTTGCAGAGCAAGAACAATGCTCGCGCCGCGAGGCCGAGTTGCATATCGAAGCGGGCAATGTCCAGGTCGATGGCAAAGTCGTGCAAGTGCCCGAAACTCGGGTCAGCCCCGAGCAAGAAGTCATCGTGCGCGCCGGTGCCAAGCCCGAGGCGCTGCCCCCCGTCACCATTCTGATGAACAAGCCTTCGGGCTACACGCAAGGCCCCGCTTATGGTCGCACACGCAGCGCGCATTCGCTGCTGAGCGAAGCCACCAAGGCCCAGCTGGACACCCCCATGCCCCAGCTGGTGCTGGACCATCACTTCAAGAACCTGGAGTCGTTCCTCACGATTCCACTGCCCGCCAGCGGCCTGATCGTCTATACGCAAGACAAGCGCATCATCCGCAAGCTGGCTGAAGAAGGTAAATGGCTGGAGCAGGAAATCATCGTCGGCGTGGAAGGCCAGATCATTGAAGATGGTCTTGAAATTCTCTACGAAGGCCTGCCTATCCCCGGTGGCAACGGCCACCGCCGCATGCCCCCCTGCCATGTGAGCTGGCAAAACGAAGGCCATTTGCGCTTTGCACTCAAGGGCATTGCGCCTGAAGAGATCGAAAAGATGTGCGACGCCATTGGCCTGCGCGTGACCAGCATGCGCCGCCTGCGCATTGGCCGCGTCTCCCTGCTCAAGGTGCCTGAAGGCCAGTGGCGCTACCTGATGCCTTGGGAACGCTTCTAAGTCAGCCTACTATCAAAAAAAGAGCTTCCAGCGCTTTATACATAAGCGCTGGAAGCTCTTTTTATTTGGAATAAGTGTGAAGTGCGCCGATAAGCCGGATTCTGTGCACAACGGTTGCCCGCCATGTGACCGCCATTAATCTTGGCTGCCAGTCGCCTGACAGCTCGGTGCTACCTACCCGCACACTCCGGGGGCCCCGTCAACGTGTGCCTACTTGGTATTGCTGCGCGTAGAGATTGCCCGTTTCACCCCCGGTGGTTTACCTTGCGGCACTCCCCCGGGACTCGTCTCTGTTGCTCTGATCCTCACCTCACGGTGGACAGCTGTTAGCTGCTACGCCGCCCTATGCAGTCCGGACGTTCCTCCAGTACGATCTTTCGACCCAACGCAAGCGTTGGCCTTTCGGCTAGTACCAGCGGCGGTCTGGCGCACTTCACGGATGGCATTATCTCGCGTTCACAAAGAGCTTGCACTGAACTCGCGCCGAAACTGCTCGGGCGGCAGGCCTGATTCACGCTGAAACATGGCAATAAAGGCCGAAGGCGTGCTGTAACCCAGGTCGTAGGCAATGCGTTGCACGGTGTGGCCAGCCTCCAGCGCATCAATCGCGCACAGGTAGCGCATGCGCTGGCGCCACTCCCCCAGACTCATGCCCAGCTCGCGCTGGCAGTGGCGGGCCAGCGTGCGCTCGGTCATGTGCACGGTCTCGGCCCACTCAGCCAGACTGCGGTGATCACCCGGCCCGGCCTGCATCGCGTCCAGCACCTGCACCAGCGCCGGGTGCTGGGCCATGGGCAGAAAACTCAGCTCCAGCGGCGTGGCGCATAACTGGTCATGCACCACCTGCGCCAGCCTCAGATCTGCGGCGGCGGCTGGCGTCTGCACTCCGCGCAGGCCAAAGTCCAGCAAGATGGCTTTGACAATGGGGCCCATCCGCATGCAGCCCGCCACCTGCGGCAAGGCTTCGCACAGCTGAGGGGCTAAATAGACGGAGCGGTACTGCACCGCGTGCTGCAGATAGCAGCTGTGCACCACACCGGGCGGAATCCAAACCCCATGCTGGGGCGGACAGAGAATGCGGCCCGCAGGCACCTCCATGCTCAGGCTGCCATGCGAGGCATAGTTCAAATGCCCCCAGCGGTGCGAATGTGGCGGTGCCTCGCTGTGCGCGCCAAACTCGTCGTAGCGAAAGTAATAACTGCCCTGCACCTGATCCGTATCCAGAATGGCGACGGAATGGCGCTGGGCCGCGGCTTGATTGGTCTTCATCAGCTTCGTCCAGCTTGCGCTATGGTTTGTCTGAAATCAGCAATGCACTTTAAATACGTCAGTCGCATGATAGACCCATCAAGGAGTTTTCATGGGTGCATACCTATTACCGCTGGGTGCGGTGCTTATCTGGTCGGTCAATACCGTGGTCAGCAAAATGGCAGCGGGCAGCATCAGCGCGTCTGAGATTGGTTTTTTCCGCTGGGTGGTGGCCGCCCTGCTGTTCACCCCGTTTGTGCTTCCAGGCATCTGGCGCCTGCGCGCAGTCATCAAGCCGCTGCTGCCCCGCATCACGGCGCTGGGCGTGCTGGGCATGGTGATTTATCAAAGTCTGGCGTACTACGCGGCCCACTACACCACCGCCACGCATATGGGCATCATCGGCTCGCTCACGCCCATGCTGGTGCTGGCTCTGGCCGTGTTTCTGCTGGGCCAGCCATTGACGCGCGGCGGGGTCTGGGGTTCGCTGCTGGCTATTTTGGGGGTCGCGCTGGTGGTGTCGTCAGGCAATCTTGCGCATCTGGCATCTGAAGGCCTGAATCTGGGCGACGCAATGATGCTGCTGGCCATGCTGGCCTATGCCATCTACAACATTTTGCTCAAGCGCTGGCCCATGCCTGCGCTCAAAACGGTGCAGCTGCTGTATCTGCAAATTCTGGTGGCGGTGGTGGTGCAGTTTCCGCTGTACCTGTTTTCACCCAAGACGGGGCTGAACGCCAGCAATATGGGGCTGGTCGCCTTTGCCGGCATCATGGCCTCCATCGCCGCGCCGCTGTTGTGGATGAAGGCCATCAACGCGCTGGGTCCCAGCCGCTCCAGCATGTTCTTCAACCTGATCCCGGTGTTCACCGCCATCGTGGCGTTTGCCACGCTCCATGAACCACTGGCGCTGTACCACGCTGTGGGCGGTGTCATGACGGTTGCCGGCCTGCTGCTGGCCGAGTTATGGAAAACGCCGCTGCGCGCCCCCAAACCTGCGGATCAGGCTACGCCTAGCTCAGCAATTTGACGATGGAGTGACTCATCAGCGAGAGCAGCGCCACCACGGCCGCCAGCATTAGCCAGGGTGCCCAGCGCTGCTCACGCCATGAAAAGCCCACCAGCAACGTGGTGCAACTGGCAGCCAGTGCCATCAAGATCGCGTTGAAAGAAAGCATGGGAGCATCCTCCGAGAAACAGCTCAATCCCATTCTTGCCATGCATGCGCCAGCGCGGTGATCTGTCTGGCCTGTGCTTGATCTGCGGCAGGCATATTCATATTCCTGTACGGCAGAACAACTGCGCCACAATGCATGCATAGGGCCTTGCTCGCCCCTCTGTACTCTTATCCACACCCGGAGGCTTCATGAAGTTCGACAACGTTCTGCAAACCATTGGCAACACGCCCGTCATTCACATCAACCGCCTGTTTGGTGACAACACCAACGTGTGGATCAAGTCCGAGCGCGGCAACCCTGGCGGCTCCATCAAGGACCGCATTGCACTGGCCATGGTGGAAGATGCGGAAAAATCCGGTGCCTTGAAGCCAGGCGGCACCATCATTGAACCCACCAGCGGCAACACCGGCGTGGGTCTGGCTCTGGTAGCCGCCGTTAAGGGCTACAAGCTGATTCTGGTCATGCCCGAGAGCATGAGCATCGAGCGCCGCCGCCTGATGCTGGCCTACGGTGCAACGTTTGATCTGACCCCTAAGGAAAAAGGCATGAAGGGCGCCATCGCCCGCGCGCAGGAACTGGCTGCGCAAACGCCAGGCTCCTGGATTCCCCAGCAGTTCGAGAATCCCGCCAACGTGGCCGTGCATGAGACCACCACCGCGCAAGAAATTCTGCGTGACTTCCCCGAAGGTCTGGATGCCGTGATTACCGGCGTGGGCACGGGCGGCCATCTGTCTGGCGTGGCCAAGGTACTCAAAGCCAAGTGGCCCAACCTCAAGGTCTATGCGGTGGAGCCTTCCGCATCCCCTGTGATCTCTGGTGGCCAACCAGCACCTCACCCCATACAGGGCATTGGCGCGGGCTTTATCCCCAAGAATCTGGATACCAACCTGCTGGACGGCGTAATCCTGGTCGAAGCAGAGCCTGCCCGTGAATATGCTCGCCGCATGGCTTCTGAAGAAGGCCTGCTGGTGGGCATTTCCTCCGGTGCCACACTGGCCGCCATTGCGCAAAAGCTGCCCGAGCTGCCCGCTGGCGCCAAGGTGCTGGGCTTTGCCTATGACACGGGCGAACGTTATCTGTCGGTTGAAGGTTTCCTGCCTCAGTCCTGATCTGCGCATCACTCCATCAAAAACGCCGCAAACTCTGCGGCGTTTTTGATAGAAAAATGGCTTTAACCCTAATAGATAAAAGCGCTAGCAGCTATCAATCAAGGAGTATCTAAAGCCACCG
>ERZ724504.2468-NODE-2468-length-10000-cov-4.201408_pt1 | contig 10000 bp, 8 predicted proteins | sample MGYA00376037_ERZ724504 | MGnify/ENA primary metagenome ERZ724504 (study PRJEB28724, sample SAMN07190888) | wastewater metagenome | isolation source: influent of sewage treatment plant in Hong Hong | place: USA: Christiansburg, Virginia | collected 2016-03-01 ... | reverse complement strand
TACCTGGCGCATCCCCACCAGATGTCATCAAACCAATTTTTTTCATTGAAATAGTCATACACTCTTAAAAAATAAAAAACGTAGCAAAACTACACTTAAGGAGATTAAATATTCATTAACCCTTACATCATATCCTCGTATTCAGAGCACTTCAAGTAAATCACACCAGCCCAATACCAATTTTTTACATTTCACCATAGATAAAAAAATGACCGCAAAACAAAAGCGTGGCACTTAAAAGATAAATCTTAAAAATAAATATAAAACAAAAAAAATCCCTGCCAATCAAAAAATATCCCTATCAATTAAATGGTCATTTAGCGTATGATTTAACCATGAGGTAAAAATGGGTAATAAGACAAGAAGGAGTTATCATGAGTGACATGTGGAACTATGTGCCCGCCGAACTGCGTTATGTGGTTTATGCGTTATTGGTATTTGCAGGATCAACCACGTACGGGATTATTCGACTTTTAACCAGAAAAAAATAAACTTCCCTCCTTTTCTTTAGCGCTTGAATGAAAATATTTATTCCAAATCGCTATTTCTTAGCCGAGAAAATGAATGTGAATGTCGCACGCAATGGTTAGACCTGCATCCATGCCTTTTTCAATAAAAAACCCGCCAAGCTTCTTTTAGCTTGGCGGGTTTTTTGTACAACCACATAACATGATGTGCTGGTGCCGGGAGAGGACTCGAATTTTAAGCATAAGCAACTGATTTAATGTGATTTTTTTTCACATCACTAACCAATATATCCGTTTTTGTATCCGTTTTGAGGATGCGTTGGGATAGACTAACTCAAAATTATTTTCATGTCGCCTCATAGTGAATTATAACATTGCAAAGTTATTTATGCCATTTAACAATGTAACCCCTTAGGAGGAGAAATATTAAAAACTGCACCCGCTATTATCGAAGCGCTTCATTAATCTGTTGTTCCACCGTACGATTCTGCGCGTCTTCTTTTTGCGGTCGAACCATCACAAAAATCCGTTTGCCATCACTGCCTTTAGCCCATTGTAATCCTACCGCTTCTTTTTCACGGCTGTCGTCATTGGTCACCAAATGCCCACCCTTGTATTCAATCACAGCAATTGCGCCATTGTCCAATTCACAGACAAAATCAGGGTAAAACAAACCTGAGGCCACGGTGAAATGAAACGAGGTCTTGCTTTGTTGCGGGATATTGCGCACCCAATATTTCACTTTCGGGTGCATATCAATCAAACGGGCGCATACGAACTCCTCTGATTCTTTGCCGTCTTTGGTTTTTTCACGCAAATCATCAATCTGCGCATAAAAATGCTTACTGAACTCAAAACCACCCCGATACGGCGTGCGTACTGGATAGACACCCGTTTTAAACTCAAATTGATTCCACGGCGCGGGTTCAGGCGCAACCGTCATTTGGCAGAATAAATCCGTTTGAAACGCCTCAGCTCGGGCTACCGCAAACAATCGATTGATTTCATCACGCACCGCTTGCGCCAATTGAAACTGAGTTCTAAACAATGCGGTTAAAGTCAATTTGCGCTCATGCAATAGATATGACACCAATTTGAGCAAATAGGCGCGCAATTGCGTTTGCGTTAAGCCCTTTTGCCGCACTTGCTTATCCAACCAAACCACCAAATCATGCTCGGTTAAAGTGGTGCTCATTGCATCAAATGCCAGTTGTTCAGTGGAAAAATGCTTGTACGTCATGTTCTCGCCCGCCACATTCATATCAATTTCATACGAATTGGCGACTTCGCGCACATGAAACGACAGATTAAGCGGATATTTCAATAAATCCAGCTCAACCGCATTTTCAATCACCTCTTTTTCAACCACTTGCCATTCATCCTCAATAAACAGGCACAATTGAGGAATCAACGCAAATTGTTTATCCCAATTTTCAGGAGCTTTGGCGGCTTGTCGCTCAGCGCGGGCGTACTGAAATGCCTCTTGCACCGCATCTTGCTTCTTCGCGGGGGCACTTTGCACCACAAATTGTTCAATCTGTTTAAAGACTTCTTCGCTCGTCCCCTTTTTGATTAAAAGGGTTGCGCCTTGGCTGGTTTCCACCACGCGCAACGCTTGCTTTACCTCATCAGAGAAATACTGTGTATCAGGCACATGGGGCACAGACACCGCCGATTCAGGCACAATCGGAGCAACGCCACTTTGTTCTTGGTCAACAGGCAAGCGCCCTTGCTCAGTCGCGGCAATCGCAAAATCAGCCTCCCAGCGATTAAAGCCCATATTTTCCACCATGCGGTCTTTGAGGGCAGCGGCGGCTTGTGCCACGCTATCGGCAATTACATGCGCGTAGGCTTTGTTCAGCGTTTCGATGGGGCGGCTTTGCGCATACGGCATTCGCAATACACGCCCTAAAATTTGCTCGACGTCGGTCGCTGAATTCATGTTTTGCAATGAGGCCAACACATACGCAAATGAGCAATCCCACCCCTCTTTGAGTGCCTCAACGGTAATCACCACACGAATATCACAACTAGGCGCAAATAAATTCACATCATTGAGTTCTTTGGTTGAGCCTGTTGATACGGCTATTTGCGCCTCAGGTACATGCATTTCATTCATCAAATGCGCCTTCACCACCTCCACCGTGGCCTCGCCATTCTTGGGTTCGGCTTGCACCAATAAAATCGGGCGAATGTATTGTGGGTCTTTTTGCGCATCCAGCTCAAGTTTTCCCCGTTGCAACCACGCATCACGCAAACACGCTTGCCAGCCGTCGGGGTGCTCGGTCAACACAATTGGCAACTTAATCATTTGCGCCACTTTGAGTTCAGCGGCTGACACTGAATACAGCACATTATTGTTGCGCGGCGTTGCGGTCAACTCAACCAAACAGACTGGATTTAAGCGGGCAAACGTCTCAAACGATAATTTCGTGCGGTTCTTGTGCGCCTCATCCAACACAATAATCGGACGGTGCAAATGAAACCAATTCGCCAGCGAATGCTTCACCCGCCCTATATCCGTTGCGGTTAAATGCGGTTGCGCCAGTAAGGTGGCCTCGTCTACCAACTCCATGCCGTTGGTCTGTTGTGGCGTTAAACTACTAAAGTGCGGGCTTAATTCCTCATAAAACGCATACACATTGCGCTTTTCTGTCTTACTCACGTTAAAGGCTTGGGTTGTTGTCACAATAATCAAACATGATTTACCCACATCATGCGGATTAATCGTTTGCAAGCTGTCCAAGTCACACACCTTAATGCGGTCACCATAACGTTGCATCACCGCTTGACGGTACGGGTGCTGTACATCCGCCAAGGCTTTGAGGGTTTGTTGTCGAATCATATCCGAGGGCACAAGCCACAGCACCACGGGCGCATCTGTGTTCGCGTAGAAATTGGCCGCCACCGCCACGCTGTGCGCCGCAATTAATGTTTTACCGCCGCCAGTTGGAACGCGCAAACACACGCAAGGCACATCATTGCCCGTGTCCACAAAGCGGTCAACATACCGCACCTTCTCATGGTCAAACGCCTGTGGGTCATTCACCGCCCGCTCGAACGCGTCTTTAGAGCCACGCACCCGTGCATCGATAAAAAACTGTTCCAGTGCGTTTAAAGCCTGTGCTTGATATTGTTTTAATGCCAAAGCCATAAAAATCCCTTAATCGGTCAAACTCACCGTAGGATGGGCACTGCCCACCATTCTCAAAATACATTGCCTTGCAAAAATTGGTGGGCAATGCCCACCCTACAAAAACCTACACGCGGTCATGCAACTCATACGGTATTTGTTTGAACTCAATCTGGTTATCCGTCAAACGCGCCGCGCCCAGACGAGACGCTTCACCGAAAATCACTTTTTGCCCAACGTGCGGATGCACATCCAGCAAATGCGCCAAAACCCCTGAGGTCAACACATTACCGCCATTCGGGCGGCGGTCGCCCAAAATCCCGTTATACAGTAAATAATAAGCCACCCCATCTTTTTCACCGATAAATGGCGTGTTGTTCTTCGGTTTCGCGCCTGTCGCCGCCTTGGTCTCTAGCCACCAAATATAGGCCGCCAAGTCTTTAAACCGCACCTCAGGCGTAATGTGCCCATCTTCATCAAACACGGGCGCACCTAAGGTATAAAAGCTAAAACCACCGCCACCTTGCCACTCAAGCGCCTTAGAAATGCCGCCCTGTTCACCCTCAATCACTTTTTGTAAACGTGGGACGCAATGCGTCTGCGCATGTTCACCCATTTCAATGCCAATGTAACGGCGGTTCATTTTATGGGCGACGGCGGCGGTTGTGCCTGAACCTAAAAAACTATCAAGAATGAGGTCGCCTTTGTTTGATGCTATATGTAAAATTCGTTGAATTAATAATTCTGGCTTTGGTGTTCCAAATGCTGTAGTAAAAATTGATTTTTGCTCAGTCATCGAAAGCTGGGTACTGCCAGCTTCAGCTGCGCTCCATACACTTCTCGGCACAACAGCCGAGGCATTTTCAAGAAACATTTTTAAGCGTGGGGACTTTGAAGTACCTAATTTACCCCAATAAAGTAAATTCTCTTCTTCATTTTTCATGTGAGTATCCTCCCCATAACGCCATGTTAAATTATCAGGAGGAAAAACCATTTCGTTTGTATTGGGATTGCGGATGCCGTAATACAAATTTGGACGCTCAATACGTGTTTTATTGCCTGTGTACGTTACCGAATTCCAATTACCACGAGAATCATTATCTGGATTTTTATAATGCGAGTTATGTCCCTCAGTACGCTCAAGTCGATTCAAAACCCAATTACTCTTTTGTTTTGCATAAACGATAATATTATCGTGGTCACTACTAAAATGAGTTGCATCATTTGCTGGAGAAACACGTTTTTGCCAAATCACGTTTGCCACAAAATTACTACGCCCTAACACCTCATCCATCAGCACTTTAAAATAATGCGACTCTCGGTCATCCAGTGTCACCCAAATACTGCCATCCTCAGCCAATAACTCACGCAACAACACCAAACGCGGGTACATCATGCTCAACCATTGCGAGTGCTCCAGTTTGTCGTCGTAGTGTTCAAAAGCGGATTGGGTGTTGTACGGCGGGTCAATGAAAATACATTTGACTTTGCCTGTGTAGAACGGCAACAGGGCTTTGAGGGCTTGCAGGTTGTCGCCTTGGATAATGAGGTTGTCGTTGGCGGCGTGTAGCTCGCCATAAGATTTTTGGTGTTGCAGCAAATGGTAGGGGACTTTGTTGGTGCTTTGTACCGCTTGGTTTTTATTGACCCAATCCAAAAATGGCATGGTGTTGTCCTCAGCTTGATGTGTTTTATTTGTCGATTGGCCTGATTTTACCAAAGCAGAACGCCTGACGTGACACTTTAATCTTAGTCTGTGAACTGGGCTGTTTTTATAAGCGTGTAGTGCGGGTTCGAAAACGTCTACCAGATGCGCGTATCTGGTAGTCTTCGCGCCCGCAGGTCGTGCAAGCTCTAAAAGATAGTTAGTGATTGTCACCCACCTTTAACCCGCTCAAGCATTTCCCTTTGCTCGCGTAAAAGCGCGTTGGTTTGCGCCCTCAATACCTTCAGCTGCGCAGCCCAGCCGCCTTTAAATGCGTTTTGAGCCACCTTAGTCTTACCTTGCGGTGTTTTTGCCCCTGTGGACTGCTGCCACGGTTTCCAGCGTTGTATGGCTTGAGATTGGGCTTTGCGGCGCTCTGCTGTCCAGCCGTTGCTCGGGGTTGTCGATGGTTTGGTTGTTGTCATGGTTCGATTCCATTAGTTTGTTTGGTTCATTTTGATTTTTTCCCGCGTGCGTGCGCGTGTGCGCGTATTGGTCAGGAAACTCTGATTGCGTCGCCACCCCGTTGTTCACTTGCTGATTGCCTTGGGTGATATTGGCCTGCTGGGTGACAATCACTTGGCGCGGCTGCTTGAGTTCCACTAGGGCTTGTATGGTGGCGCGGCTTTGTGATTGCGCTTTGAGGGCTAAATTTGTGTAAGTGGCTAGGTTTTTCATGTACTCCTGATTGTTGGCGCGTCGAGCGAGGTTGACAAACATCGATTGCAGCGCCTTCGCTTGTCCAAATAGCATGGCCTCCAATCCTTTCAGATTGCCCTCTTGCACCGCCTTATTACTAGCTTTGATGTTGTCATACAGTAAATGCACGTCCAGCTCTCCAAAGGTACTTTTCCCATACTCTTTGGTTAAGGCGGCGCTGGCAAAAAGTGCGCTGTTTGCTGACTCTGCCTTTATTTTTTCGTGCTCGATTGCTTCTTGTTTCGCTTGTGCGGCCTTTTCTGCTGCATTGGGTTTACTGGCTTTGCTTTTTGCCTGTGGTTTACGGGGTGTGCTCATTTCAATTCCTCATTCAATTCATTCGTTGGATTAAACCGCTACACAGTGATAGTGATTTTGTTTGGTCTTTGGTTCTGCCTTGACTTTTTTTGTCATGATTTTTGTGAACTCACTGACCTTGCGCTTATGCTCGAACCCCACGAACTTAAAAAACGCTATAGGGTTTTTATGAATGCAGCTTTTAACCACTTCCTGAAAGTCACTTTGCACCCACAGATAGGGTCTTTGCTCAATCGCATCAATCACTGCTTGTGCGGCTTGCTTTTCGCTGTTGCTGCTTTTGGGCTTGGGCTTGCTAAAGCCAAAGGGCACACAGACTTGAGTATAAAAATCCGCCTGTAGTTTTATGAAGCGGTTACGGTTTCCCATGAGTGCATTACCCTGAAGTCGCTTATCCACTATAGGCAATATGAGCACATGCATGTGCGGGGCTTCTTCATCATTATGAATAACCGCATGAAGCATGAGGCCGCCATAATTCACTTTGAGCCAATCCCGCGCCGCAAGGAAAAATGCCAATTGGTTGATTGGGGCTTGGGGTGGGATACTGATTACCACCTCAATCGCATGTACTGCGTTTTTGCGTGACTTTTCAATCTTGAGCCGCTTGAGCACCCTTGCGCGGATTCTCTCTACCCCTTGGCTCGAATGTCGCCCATGTATCACTTGATTGAATTTTGTGCGCAGTGGATTGATGTGAGACGCTGCCCCGATTTCAGCGGCAATTTCTCGCAAGTTGTGACGCATCGCTACCTGTGGATGCACTGCATTTTTGCTCAGGCTTTTGAGCGCTAAGTATGCCGCGCTCATCTCACACCTGCCCTTGCGCATCAATCCATGTACGAATATCTTCAGAACGCCAAGCGGTGACACGCTCAGACAGTTTGATAGGTTTGGGGAATTTGCCCGCCTTCACATAGCGCCACAGTGTCGAGGCCGATACAGGCAAGACTTCTTTTAAAATGCTGGGTTGACGGATAAAGGCTTGATTGAGTACGGCAGTTGATACAGTTTGATGTTCCATAATTGCTAATCCTTTTTAAAGAATGTTGTAACCGCTTGTGGTGCGGTATGGTTAGCAATTTAGGGTAAAAAACGACGATAAAAAAGCCCACTTGGGGTAGTGGGCTTAGTGGGGGTTCATGATTTTTACCCAGTAATGGGTCACTGCAAACCTCATAAAATCAAGGTTTATCCCATGAAGAGCTTGGTGCAATGCAGACAATAAAACTGTAATTATCATAAACCCCATACTAGAGGGTCATACTACCCTTTGTTAGGGTCATAATGGTTTGTGGCAAAGCCTTATTTCTTGCGGGGTTTACCGAGTAAGGGGGTATTTTTTGTGAATTTATCCGCCACACCATCGGGGCGCAGCACTTTAAAAACGGCTTCTGCTACTGTTTGATTTACATCATGTGCAGGGGCTGCTTTTAAAATATATTCACGCTGAGCTTTCGGGTCTGATAAAAAAGACTCATCACCACTTTCATAGTTTTGCTCTATGCAATCCTTCGCAAACTCCAATGCCTTATTGGTGTACTCGTAACCTATAAGCGGCCTAGACACTTCGGGCTGGGCGGGCTCAGCATCTACGGTCTGTTTAGCGGCGTGCTCCTGCTGTTTTTTCCATTGCTCATACTTCACCTTCTCTAATGACAAAACACGAATCGACTTGATTTTTTTACGGGCAATCCATGATATAAATGCCGTGTATTGAATCGTTGTTCGGGATGAATCCATTGTATGAAGGTGTGCGGGCATAACCTCTTTTTGCTTTATTTCAATATCATATTTGTAGTATTCCATCCCATTATTTTCTTCTTTGACAACAATCATATCAATGAACTCTAGCTTGCCAAAAACAATATCACTCATCATTGCTTTTAACATCACTTCGGCTTTTCGAATCTGACTCTCACGAACCCCTCGAATGATACCCAACTCATTCATATTGACTCCATAGGGGCTAATTCCCGCCAACAATAGAGCCGCCCAATCCAGCGTTAGGATTGATAGACTGTGCCAGTCGTGCAAATCAGGCAACTCATTGAAGTTTGGTATATCGTCGTATTTCGCAGGATTAAGAGTATCAAACCCTAAATTTTGTGAGCTGCTTTTTTCAATATTGGACACTTCACCCTCCCTGTTTATTATCATTAAGTACGATTTATATCATTTTTCAATAAGTTTGGCGCTGTTTGTGCCACCGTATCGCCATACCATTGCACCATCTTAATACGTTCATCCAAAAAATCTTCAGGCTTTTCATAAGCTCCTTCAACTTTATTCGGGTTGACGTGCGCCAATTGAAACTCAATCGCACGGGGCAAAAACTGTTTACTCAATGTGGCGGCCATTTTCATGGTGGTTCTAAAACCATGTGGCACGGCGTGCGGTTTGCCTTCTGTTTTGCCGTCATAACCCAACTCTTTCATGAGTTTACTCAAAGCAGAATCACTGATACATTTTTTGGGATTGGATGACGACGGGAATAAAAAGGTACTTTTGCCGCTTAGAGTGTGAAGCTGATTTATGATTTTCACCGCCTGTTTTGACAATGGAACAATGTGCGCAATGCGCATTTTCATACCACCCCCGCCACTACTTTGAACTTCTAGGCGTTCTGGCGGGATTGTCCAAAGCTGTTCTTTCAAGTCAATCTCACTCCACAATGCCCCGCGTAGCTCAGTTGTTCGCACACCCGTTAGAATTTGCAGGCGAATAGCAAGTTTTGAAATAGGGCTTGCTTTGCTGTTGTCAATATCCCTGAGGAATGCTTGTATGTCATTCAAAGCCAGTGAAGGATGGTTTTTTGTAGTTGCAACAATGATTTCATCCGCTTTTATGCTTGCAACAGGGCTATGCTCAATAAGCTCATGCACAACTGCATAATCAAAAACGCCCCTTAGTCGCTGTAATACGCGTTTGGCTTGGTCGCCAATGCCTTTGGTTTGCATCACCTCCAAAACGTCTAAACACTGCCTTGCACGAATAGCGTCAATCGGTACTAAGCCAATGGTGGGGAAAACGTGATTTTCAAATGTCGCCCAAATTTTCACCGCATTGCGTTCATCAAGGTCTTTTTTCTTCTTGCGCCACTCAAACCATTTTTCAGCGACGGCTTCAAATGTGTTCTTCTTGGCCTCCAGCTTATTGCTTTTGAGGATTCGTTTATATTCAGTGGGCTTTTTGCCTTGTTTAAGCAATTCACGTGATTTCAAACAAGCCTCTCGCGCTTCTGACAAACTCACGTGCGGATAAACGCCTAATCCTTCGCGCCCCTCCACCCCCTCAAACGTAAAACGAAAAAGCCAGCGTTTCGCGCCATCAGGAAAAATGGCCAAACGCAAACCTTTGTACTTAATATCACCCTCGGTTAAGTACCAAACTTTGTTTTTTGGCTTTGCTTGTTTAACAGCAATATCGCTCAAGGCTTTATTCTTCACAGTGGGCGCTAGGGTTTGGGGTGGAATGTCAGTAAATTCGGGGATTTGCACGTGTTTTAACCTCTCAAAACGGATATATTTCAAATATATCCGTAAATATATCCGTTTTCGAGGTGCGCTGGAGTGATATTTTATGACACGGCGTGAAGTGTATTATTTTAACCATATATCGATAACACATTGATATTATTATAATTTTTATATGACATGACACGATATAGACAATAAA
>ERZ724504.2464-NODE-2464-length-10008-cov-7.116146_pt1 | contig 10008 bp, 9 predicted proteins | sample MGYA00376037_ERZ724504 | MGnify/ENA primary metagenome ERZ724504 (study PRJEB28724, sample SAMN07190888) | wastewater metagenome | isolation source: influent of sewage treatment plant in Hong Hong | place: USA: Christiansburg, Virginia | collected 2016-03-01 ... | reverse complement strand
GGCTGATGACGAAAGTGGTGCCCTTGCCCAGACTCGAACGGATGTCGATGGAGCCATTGAGCTTCTGGATGTTGGTGCGCACCACGTCCATGCCGACGCCGCGGCCGGACACGTCGGAGATCTGGCCGGCCATCGAGAAGCCGGGCAGGAACACCAGGTTGTAGCTCTGGCGCTCGTCCATCGTGTTGGCCTCCTCATCGGTGATGAGGCCTTTCTCGACGGCCTTGGCGCGCAGGCGCTCGGCGTTCATGCCGCGGCCGTCGTCGGCCACCAGGATCACGATGTGATCACCTTCCTGGCGGGCTTCAAGGCGGACGTTGGATTTCTCGGGCTTGCCGTTGGCGAGGCGCTCCTGGGTTTCCTCGACGCCGTGGTCCACGGCGTTACGGATCAGGTGAATGATCGGGTCGGACAGATCCTCGATCATCGTCTTGTCGATCTCGGTTTCCTCGCCCGACAGCACCAGCTCCACGTCCTTGCCCAGGTTGCGGGCGAGGTCGCGGGCAATCCGCGGGTATTTCTGGAACAGCCGGCCGATGGGCTGCATGCGCGTCTTCATGACCGCGTTCTGCAGGTCGGACACCAGCAGGTCGAGCTGACTCACCGCCAGGTCGAGGGCGTGCAGGGTTTCGGTGTCGCTGCGGCCGTTGAGGATGTCGCTGCGCAGCGCATTCAGGCGGTTCTTGGTCAGGCCGATCTCGCCCGACAGGTTGAGCACCTGGTCGAGCCGTGCGGTATCGACGCGGATCGAGTTGTCGCGCTGCTTTTCGGTGTCACGCCGGCCAACCGGCGCGCCGGCACCCGGCCGGTCGCTAGCCCGGCGGCCCACAGCCGCCTTGATGACGTCGTCCGGCGTCTTGCTCGCCAACGCTGCGTCGCTCTGGTGCATGACGACGGGCGGCGACGGAGCCGCCACGACCGTCTGCGGAGCCTGCGGCGCGTTGCCGGTGACCACTTCGAAGAGCGCGTCCCAGTCCACCCCGTCCTCGCTGGCGGCAGGCGCAGCCGGCACAACTGGCGCCAGGGCGACCGGCGCAGGCGCCGGCACGTCCTCTGCGAGCTTGCCGGCGATGGCATGGCGCAGATCCTCGATCAGACCTGGATCCGCGGCGGCGGGCTGCACCCCCTGCTCAAGGTGGCCGAACATGTCGCGCACGGCTCCGGTCGAGGAGAGGATCACGTCCATGACCTCGGGCGTGACCACCAGATCACCGTTGCGCAGCTTGTCGAAAAGGTTCTCGGTCAGGTGGCAAAGCGTGACCAGTTCGGCCGCGTTAAGGAAGCCGGCACCACCCTTGATGGTGTGGAAGCCGCGGAAAATGTCGTTCAGCAGGCCCTTGTCGGCAGGGGACCGTTCCAGGTCCACCAGCTTGTTGTCCACGCCAGACAGGAGATCCCCCGCCTCCACGAGGAAGTCCTGCAGAAGATCTTCCATCCCGGAAAAATCGCTCATTGCTATCGCTCCTTGCGGGCCTGCCCGCTATCGCCTGCTCTCCGGAAAACGCCGCCGCGCTTAAAAGCCGAGGCTTTCCAGCAGGTCGTCTACCTGTTCCTGGTTGGACACTACGTCGTCGCGCCCCACGGCATTGATCACCGGGCCATTCATGAGGCCTTCGGGGGCTTCGGCCTTGCGCTCTTCCGGCATGGCCTCGATCAGCACGCTCAGGAGCTGCTGCTCCAGGCCCTGGGCAAGGTCGACCACCTTCTTGATGACCTGCCCGGTGAGATCCTGGAAATCCTGGGCCATCATGATTTCCATCAGCTGGACGTTGGTCTCGCGGGTGCCGGCGACCACCGAACCGAGGAAATCACGCGTTTCGCCGGCCAGCGCACGGAACTCTTCCGGGCTCATCTGGTTGGCGTAGAGCCTGTCCCAGCGGCCGCGCAGGCTTTCGGCGCCAGCCTGTACCTTGTCCTGGATGGGCTTGGCGATGTCCGTGGCGTTGAGCACCTTGCTCGCCGCCTGCTCGGTCATCTCCGCGATGTAGGTCAGGCGCTGGCGGGCGTCGGGAATGGCATGGGCCGCCTCCTGCAGATTGCGGTCGTAGCCGAGTTCGCGCAGGGTGTCGTGGAGCTGGCGAGTCATCACGCCGATCCTGTTGAAAACGTTGTCGCGGCGGTGGGTTTGCGGCGCATCCGCAGATGAGACGTCGCTTTCGCCAGCGGAATATTCACTGGACACGGAATCGAAAAGGGCCTGCAGATCGTCGTCGTCGCCACTGCTTCCGGCAGCAGAAACCACTTCCAGTCGAGGCTGCACAACCGCGGCCGCCGCAGGGGTTCCGGAGATGCTGTCGAAGAGCGCCTGCAGGTCGTCGCTGTCGCCCGATTCATCGAATTTGAGACGTTTTGCCATGATGGAACTCCGTCCTGTCGGGGCCGTCAGGCCGCCTTCTTGCCCATCTTCTCGAAGATCTTCTCGAGTTTTTCCGAAAGGGTCGCCGCCGTGAAGGGCTTGACGATGTACCCGCTCGCGCCGGCCTGGGCTGCCGCGATGATGTTTTCCTTCTTGGCCTCGGCTGTGATCATCAGCACCGGCAAATGCTTGAGGGAGGGCGTCGCGCGAATGTTCTGCAGCAGCGTCAGGCCATCCATGTTGGGCATGTTCCAGTCGGTGACGACGAAGTCGAAGGGCAGCGAATTGAGCTTCTGCAACGCCACCTGGCCATCCTCGGCTTCATCCACGTTGGTGAAACCGAGCTCTTTGAGCAGATTGCGGACGATCCGCCGCATGGTCGAAAAGTCATCTACAACGAGAAATTTCATCTTGGGGTCCGACATGTTGTTGATCTCCGTTCAGTCCCGACAGGTCCGCATCAGCAGGGGGCGCAGGGTTTCGGCCAGGACATCGGCGTCGAACTTGGCGACATAGGCATCGACACCGACACTCTTGCCCATCGCCCGGTTGGCCTCGGACGACAGGGATGAATGCATGACAACCGGAATGCCCTCGAAGCGGACATCCGATTTGATGTTGCGGGTAAGCACGTAGCCATCCATTTCGGGCATTTCTGCATCGACGAGAATCAGGCTGACTTCGTCGCGCAGGCTCAGGCCGCGCTGCTGGGCGTGGCCGGCCATGCCTTCAAGGCGGGTCCAGGCTTCCAGGCCGTTGAGGGCGTGCTTGTGCTTGACGCCGAGCTTGTCGAGGGTCTCGGCGATTTTCTTGCGGGCCACCGACGAGTCGTCGACAAAGAAGACCGTGACGTCGTGGGCGCCTTCGAGCGGATGGATCTGGCCCACCACAGCCTCGCCGAAGGTGCTGGCGAGAATGGTTTCCACGTCGAGAATCGACACCAGCTTGCCATCCTGCAATTCGGTGATGGCCGTGATGAAGTTATGGCTGCTTGACGTGACGTTGTCCGGCGCCCGAACCTTGTCCCAATCGACGCGGATGATTCGATCCACCTCGTGGACGAGGAAACCCAGGGTGCGCTTGCTGTACTCGGTCACCATCATCGAATTGCCGAGGGGCTCGCCGGGGTCGACGATGCCCATGACCTTGGCCAGCGCCAGCACCGGAATCACGTTGCCGCGCAGGGAAATGAGGCCTTCCACGCCAGTCGGCATGTTGGGCGCCTTGGTAATGAAGGGCGTACGGGACACCTCGCGAACCTTGAAGACATTGATCCCGAAAATCTCCTGGGTACCCAGCGAGAAAAGCAGGATCTCCATCCGGTTCGAGCCCGCCAGCTTGGTTCGGGCATCTACGGATTCCAGCAAACCGCGATCGACACGATCCATGTTCATCTTGCTCCTCTTGGCTCAGGCGGCCTTGTCCGGGCCGGCATGCTGGGTGATCAGGCGGCGGAGCACTTCCGCCAGACGCTGCGGCTCGAACTTCGCGACGTATTCATCGACGCCGACCGAACGGCCGAGCTGCTGATTGGACATACCCGACAGGGACGAGTGCATGATCACGGGCACCCCTTCGAAGCGCGGGTCCGTCTTGATTCTCTTGGTAAGGATATAGCCGTCCATCTCGGGCATTTCCACATCGGTGAGAATCAATGCCACCAGATCCTTGACCTTGCGGCCGGACGACGAGGCGTAGGACGCCACTTTTTCCAGCTCGGTCCAGGCCTGGCGACCATTCACCGAACCGACATAGCGCACCCCGAGGGCATCCAGCGTCCGCTCGATCTGCTTTCTGGCCACCGACGAATCGTCGGCAAAATAAACGGTGAGCGGCTCATCGACGACAATCGGCTCGATGCCCTTGAAAAGAAACTCGTCGTCGTAGCGGGTGGTTTCGGAAAGCACCTTTTCCACGTCGAGCAGCATGACCAGCTTGGGGCCGGGCAACTCGGTCACCGCGGTGACGAGCCCGCCCAAGTTGGCCGTCAGCATGTCTGGGGGCACGCGCATCTGCGACCAGTCGAGACGCAGGATGGTATCCACCGCCTCGACCAGGAAACCCTGGGTGTGGCCGTTGTACTCGGTGACGATCATGATCTCGCGGGGGCTGTCGGTGGCCATGCCGGCATACTTGGCCAGGTCGACCACCGGAACCAGCACGCCGCGAAGACTGACCATGCCCTCCACCGAGGACGGCATGTCCGGCGCAGCAGTGATGGGTGGCGTGCGCATGACCTCGCGAACTTTGAAGACATTGATCCCGAAGGTTTCGCGCCGGCCTGTGCGGGGGTCCGCGCCCAGGGTGAACAGCAGGATCTCCAGCTTGTTGGTGCCCGCCAGCCTGGTACGCGCGTCAATGTTCTTGAGAAGTTCCGACATGCCTCTATCTCCGTCGCTGACCGCCTGCCATCCCGATGGGACAGGCGCCGACCTGAGAGCAATATCGGCGGGGGGCGAATAATCTTGAGGGTCGGAAAATGCCGTCGGGCGGGTTGGGAGAGCCCGGCGAATTGCGGGGCAGACGCCCGCCGGCAGACGGATATCGGGCTACTTGTGGCTGTCGGCGCTCCGCTCGGCGAGCCGGAACATCACGTCCACGCGGTTACCTGCGCCGCTATAGCGAACCTCCTCGCACACCCGCAGCAGCAGCGGAATGCCACGGCCGTGCCCCTTCAGCATGTCTTCGGAGCTGGGCTCGCACAGCGCAGCCTGGACTTGTACTTCGTGGTCGAAACCCGGCCCCGTATCGGCACAGCCAATGTGCAGCACCGGCGACTGGCCGAAGTTCTGGCGTAGCGTGAGTTCAAACTCCACCGCCCCCACGGCCAGCCGGGTCAGCCGCCGGGAACGTTCTTCAAGGTAAACGTCCATGCCCTCGATGCCCACCTTGAGGGACGAGGGCAGGCGCAGCAGGCCATGGTCGAGCGCGTTGTTGAACAGCTCGGACAGCACCAGGAAGAGCCGCCCGGCAAAGGGCCGCACACCTTCAAACTGCTCGATGGCGCCAAGAATCAGCGGCACTGCATCGAGACGCTTCAAATCGGTGGCGCCCAGGCGCAGCACGAGCCTCCAGTCACTGGTCGTAAACGGCATTTGCGTTTCACCCGAAGGCGCAGCCGGCACGGGATTGGGGGTATCGGTAAGGGCGATCTGGGCAATCGAAATATCGTCACGAGGCGGCTTGCCGCCGGTCAGGCAATGGACGATCTCGGTCAGGCGGGGCAAACGCCCGGCAGCCGGCAGGCCGTTCAGCGCTGCGCCCAGCCCATCAACGCCAAGCGCTGCGCCGCCCTCGTCCTCAAGTTCGATGAGGCCGTCGGAAAACAGCAGCAGGTGATCGTGGGGATTGACCACGTGGGCATCGACGGTGCCGTCGAACTCGTCGTCATCGACAACCCCGAGGGGAAAATGATGGCGGTTGAAATGGATGCGCACACCGCCATCCGGGCGCACCAGCAGGGGGCCGGGATTACCCCCGTTCCAGACCGTCACGTAGCGTTCGCGAAAATTGACCGCGACCAGCGTGGCGGCGATGAAACGATCGACGGGCAGCAGGGCCCGCACCTTGCTGTTGATCTCGCGGGCGATGGCATCGATGCCGAAACCCCTTTCGGTCATGCGATAGAACGGCGCGGTAACCGGAAGTACATTGAGCGAGGCCGCCAAGCCGTGGCCGGCGCCGTCCGCCAGCAAAACGTGCAGCACATTGCCCGGAGTCCGCGCGGCGGCGATGAGGTCGCCGCTGAACTCGGCGGCGGCGGCGATGAAGTGGGAAACCGCCGGATCGCCGAGCGCCTCGCGATTGATCAGGCGCTCCATCACGAAACGCGCCAGCCGCTGCTCCTCTTCCTGGAGACTGCGGTAATGGGCGAGTTCGCGGTTGCGCTCCTCGGCCTGGCGCTGCATGGCCTTGAGCCGCAGGATCACGCCGAGCTTGGCGTGGAGCATTTCGCGGGAGGCCGGCTTGCACAGATAGGCGTCGGCACCAGCCTCCAGGGCCCGCATCTGGGTTGCCTCGTCGAGGCTGCCGGTAAAGACAAGACTGGGAATCCAGCTGCCGTCGGTTCGCGCACGAACCGTCTGGAGCAGCTCGATACCGTCCATCCCGGGCAGGCCGACGTCCGTCATCAGAACATCGGGATAAGCCCGGGCGATGTGATCAAGCGCTTCGTTGGCCGTGCTGACACCGGAGACCTGATGACCGAGAGCCACCAGATCCCGACGAATCAGGAAAAGATCGTCGGGATTGTCATCTACAACAAGGATGAAGAGAGATTCGGAAGCCCGCTCCGCCACCGCTACACGATCGGAAAGAGCTTGCCGAAGTTGGCGATGTCAAGAACCTGGCGAACGCTGCCTTTGGCATTGGCCAGACACACCGTCTTGCCGGAGGTCTTGGCCTTGTCGCGCAGCATCAGCAGCATGCCGAGGGCAGAACTGTCGAGGTAGGCGACATTGCCGAGATCCACCGCGACTTCGGTCGTACCCGGGCTGCTCAGGGCACGGTCTACCGCATCGCGAAATTCCCGATGAGAGTTGAAATCGAAACGCCCGGAGAGTTGAATCCTGGCCTGACTCTGCAGGGTGCTGACGTTGGTGTCCATTTCTTGCCTCTAAATAACCGTTCTACTTACAACTGTGCCGGCACAAATCCGCCACCATCCATTCACGCCCTGAGGCCCCGACGTTCCGGCCCGCGGAGGCGGGACAGCACGCGTTGCCCGATGTCTTTCAGCGGCGCCACTTCATCGAGGGCGCCAATTGCTGCGGCCTCCCGCGGCATGCCATAAACCACGCACGACTCCTGATCCTGCCCGATCGTCCAGGCACCCGCCTCTTTCATCGCCAGCAAGCCCTGGGCGCCATCCTTGCCCATGCCGGTGAGGATCACCCCCAACGCATTGCCACCCGCCTGTCGGGCCACCGAATTGAACAGCACATCAACGGCCGGTCGATGGCGATTCACCGGTTCGGACTGGGCGAGTTCGCAAACATACCCCCCCGGCACGCGCCGCACTGACAGATGGGAATGTCCCGGTGCCAGGTATGCGGTACCGGGCAAAACCTTCTCGCCGTGCTCGGCCTCCTTGACCCGCAAATGGCAAAGATTGTCGAGCCGCTTGGCGAACGAGGCGGTAAACATCTCCGGCATGTGCTGCACGATCAGGATACCCGGCATTTGCTCGGGCAGAGAACATAGCACTTCCTTGATCGCCTCGGTGCCACCGGTCGAGGCACCAATCACCAGCAGCCTGTCCTGCAAAGCCTTCTCCGGCAGTGTTCCGCCACCCCGGCCAACAGCCTCGCAAGGCTCTCGCAGCAAGGGTTTCGACTGGCTCTGGGTCTTTAACGGCACCCGCGGCCGAGCGCTGTACGCAGCCCTGACCTTTTCACAAATTTCTACACGATAGTGCTCCACGCTCCCCGCCGAATCCATCTTCGGCTTGGGCAGGAAATCCACCGCACCCAGTTCGAGGGCCTGCAGGGTCGCCTCCGAGCCGCGCTTGGTCAGGCTCGAAATCATGACCACCGGCATCGGCCGCAAACGCATCAGCCGCGCCAGAAAATCAAGGCCGTCCATCTTCGGCATCTCGATATCGAGGGTCAGCACATCGGGGCTGTGGGTCTTGATCATTTCCCGGGCCACGATGGGATCGGGCGCAGCGCCCACCACCTCCAGATCAGGCGCCGAATTGATCACCTCGGTCAGCATGCTGCGCATCAGCGCAGAATCGTCGACGATAAGAACCTTGATTGGCATGCTCAGCTTCCAGTGTCAGACGGGATATCCAAACCCCATCAACCAAATAGCTCGACGTCGCCCTGCACATTGTCACGTCGAAGTCGGGCTTCGTATTCGCGCTCACGCTCGATAAGCGTGTCATTTTTCACGCGAACCAATTTTTTCATCATGACCCGCCCGCTGGCCGGAAAAAAATAGACCTTCCGCGGGTAGATATCGAGCAGATCCTGGGCAACGATCGGTATCCGTTCGGTCGCCAGATAGTCGAGAACAAACTCGGAATTCTTCTCGCCGACCTGGGCCTGAGTCAGGCTGGCCAGCACCTTGCCGCCGCCGAAGACCTTGGCTTCGAGGCTACTGCGCCGGGCGCCCAGCTTGAGCAGATGGTTCAACAGCACCTCCATCGCGTAGGCACCATAACGGGCCGACGACGACAGCACCCCCGAGTCCGCACAGTCGGGCAGCATGAAATGATTCATCCCGCCCAGCCCCTTGTCGCGGTCGCGGATACAGGCCGTTACGCAGGAGCCCAGTACGGTGACCAGCAACATGTCGGCGGTCGTGACAAAGTATTCGCCCGGCAATACCTTGACCGCATCGCAATCGAAAGTGCGGTCGAAATAGCGATTGGTCGCCAGATGCTCCACATAGCCGGCATCAACGGGCACGGGCATCCGTCCTTTCGTAAACCGTCCGCCCGAGCGAGCGGAAGATGTCGGCCGCATGCAGGAAACTTTCGGAATGTCCGGCAAACAGCAGACCATCCGGCTTGAGCAGCGGCATGAAGCGCTTGAGGATCGTGTACTGGGTCGGCTTGTCGAAATAGATCATCACGTTGCGACAGAACATGATGTCGAACGGCCCCTGGAGCGCCCAGCTTTTGTCGAGCAGGTTGAGCGGCTTGAACTCGATGAGCCGCCGCAATTCCGGTCGCACCCGGGCAAAACCGGCCTGGGTGCCGGTTCCCTTGAGGAGGAAGCGCTGCATGCGCTCCCGGGACAGCCGGTCCACCCGGTCCAGCCCGTAAACCCCCTTGTCGGCAGTGGCCAGAACGTTGGTATCGATGTCGGTGGCGATGATCTGCACCGGCGGCGTCATTGAATTGAAAGCTTCGCAGGCGGTGATGGCAAGGCTGTAGGGCTCCTCGCCAGTCGATGCAGCGCTGCACCAGATGCGCAGCGGAGTGCGGCCGACGTGTTTTTTCATGCGCTCGGCGAGAATCTCGAAGTGATGCGCCTCGCGGAAAAACGACGTGAGGTTGGTGGTCAGGCTATTGACGAAAGTCTCCCACTCCTCCGGCTCCCGTTCGGCACGGTCGAGGTAGTCGGCGAAAGTCCGGTCTCCGCGCGCCCGCAGGCGCCGCGCCAGGCGGCTGTATACCATGTCCTGCTTGACCGACGACAGCGAGATGCCGGCGTGCTTGTAGATCAGCGCCCGCACCCGCTCGAAATCTGCCGCCGAAAACGCGAACTCCCGGTCGGACGGGGCCACGCTCGAAGCACGCTCCGGCGCAGCCGGCCGGGGACTTGCCGGGCGGCCACCGCCTGGCGAAGCAGCCGACAGAGGGCCGCGGGGAGAGAGTTTTTCAGTCATGGCGAGGACTTTCTAGAATTCTTCCCATTCATCATCGATGTCATTCGCGACACTGCCAGCGGCCGTCCGTCGCACCTTGGGTACCGCAGCCACGGATCGCGGCGCCGCCGGACGGCTCGTCCGCTCGGGAAGGCGCGCAACATTGTCGCGAATTGCCGGCGTGGTTTCGAAGACCTGACCGCCTTCGGCTTTCAGGCGGAACATCGACACGGCACGAACAAGCGTACGGGACTGATCTTCGAGGCTTTCGGCCGCGGCGGCCGCCTCTTCGACCAGCGCCGCGTTCTGCTGCGTCACCTCGTCCATCTGGCCCA
>ERZ724504.2463-NODE-2463-length-10017-cov-5.820819_pt1 | contig 10017 bp, 10 predicted proteins | sample MGYA00376037_ERZ724504 | MGnify/ENA primary metagenome ERZ724504 (study PRJEB28724, sample SAMN07190888) | wastewater metagenome | isolation source: influent of sewage treatment plant in Hong Hong | place: USA: Christiansburg, Virginia | collected 2016-03-01 ... | reverse complement strand
TGCCGAGCGGATCGAGGTCGTCATCCACCCTGAGAGCGTGATCCACTCGATGGTTGCTTACGTGGATGGCTCCGTTCTCGCGCAGCTCGGTAACCCTGACATGCGCACTCCTATTGCACATGCCATGGCCTATCCGGAGCGCGTGGATGCTGGCGTCCGGCCGCTGGATCTCTTTGCAATAGGGCAGCTCAACTTCGAGCGCCCCGACCTCGAGCGTTTTCCTTGCCTGGCGCTCGCTTATCGCGCGCTCGAAGTGGGCGCCACGGCACCGGCTGTGCTCAACGCAGCCAATGAGGTGGCGGTGGGGAGTTTTCTCGAGGGGGGGCTGCGTTTCGACCGGATCTCGGGCGTTATCGCTGCAACTCTCGATGCCATGGAAATGCAGCCTGCCGATTCGCTGGATGGCGTGCTGGAGGCTGATCGGCGCGCCCGGCTGGTGGCGGCGAATTTCGTTCGCCAGTTCCGTCAGTGACGGGTATGCGCCCGGCGCTTCCGAAGGGCGAGCGTCGCCTGTGTCTTGAGGTCTCCCGATGAGTCTGCTGGATTACGTCCTGCCTTTCCTGCTGGCGCTCGGCATTCTGATTGTCGTGCATGAGTTTGGCCACTATCTGGTGGCCCGCTTGTGCGGTGTCCGCGTGCTGCGTTTTTCCCTGGGTTTCGGAAAACCCCTTTTGGTGTGGCGTGCCGGCGCGGACAAGACGGAATGGGTGTTGTCGCTGTTTCCGCTGGGCGGCTACGTAAAAATGCTCGATGAGCGCGAGGCGCCCGTGCATTCCGATGAGCTGCATCGGGCATTCAACAGGCAGAGTGTGTGGCGCAGAATTGCCATCGTGGCCGCGGGGCCGGTTGCCAACCTCTTGCTGGCCATCGCGCTTTACTGGGGCCTCTACGTAGGTGGCGTCGAGGAGTTGCGGCCGCGCCTCGGTGCGCCGGTGGCGGGGAGCCAGGCAGAGCGGGTCGGTTTTCGGGATGGCGAGCTGATTCGTTCGGTGAATGGACGAGCGGTTGAAACCTGGCAGGAGTTTCGCTGGCGGCTGCTCGACGATGCGCTTGAGCGCCGCGGAGCACGTATCGAGACGATCAATGGTGCCCGGGAAATCGTGATTCGAGATCTGGATCTGGCGACCGTCGACGTGGATCAGAGCCAGAGTGATGTTGCCAGCCAGCTTGGCCTGCAGCTTTACCGCCCCAATCTGCCGGCGGTGCTCGGCAAGCTGATTCCGGACGGCCCCGCTCAGGCAGCCGGCATGCGATCGGGCGACCGCGTGTTGCGTATCGGCGAAAAGCGGGTCAATGCGTGGGGAGATCTGGTTGCCATCGTGCGTGATGCGCCGGGGCAGTCGCTCGAGGTAGAGGTCGAGCGCGACGGTCAGTCTGCGGTCTTCCGCCTGGAGCCCAGAGGTGTCGAGGAAAATGGTCGCACGATCGGCCGTATCGGTGTTTCGATGGCCGATGCCGAAGCGCAGCGCGAGTTGCTCTTCGTCACCGTGCGCTACGGTGTGGTCGATGCGCTGATGAAGGGTTTCGACCAGACATGGGATACTGCAGCGATGAGTCTGAGTGTGATGGGGCGCATGATAACGGGTGACGTTTCCGTAAAAAATCTCAGTGGCCCGGTGACGATTGCCGATTTTGCAGGACAGTCGGCGCGTATGGGTTTGTCCCATTACATCAAGTTTCTCGCGCTCATCAGCATCAGCCTGGGGGTTCTCAATCTGCTGCCGGTGCCAGTGCTTGATGGTGGGCACTTGCTGTATTATGTGATCGAGATCATCAAGGGCGGCCCGGTTTCCGAGCGGATTATGGAGATCGGTCAGCAGATTGGAATGGCTCTGCTGGCGGCGCTAATGGCTTTTGCCTTCTACAACGACATCAACCGCCTTGTTGCTAGCTGAAATCGGATGAAATCCAAGCTCCTCCCCGGGGTGATCGCTGCGCTTTTCGCTGCGTCGCCCGTCTTGGCCTTCGAGCCATTCGTCGTCAAAGATATTCGTGTTGAAGGAATCCAGCGGACCGAAGCCGGGACGGTGTTCAGCTATCTTCCTGTCAAGGTGGGCGAACGCTTCTCCGAGGACAAGGCGTCCCAGGCGATCAAATCCCTTTTTGCGACCGGCTTCTTCAAGGATGTACGAATCGAAGTCGAAAGTGACGTGATCATCGTGCTGGTTGACGAGCGACCCGCCATTTCCCAGGTTGATTTCGTTGGCATCAAGGAATTCGACAAGGACGCCTTGAAGAAGGGTCTCAAGGAAGTGGGCTTGGCTGAGTCCCGCATTTTCGACAGGGCCGTGCTCGAGCGCGCAGAGCAGGAGTTGAAACGCCAGTATCTCTCCAAGGGCCTTTACGGCGTCCAGATCACCACCACCGTCACGCCGCTTGAGCGAAACCGGGTTGGTGTGAACTTCAATGTGGTCGAAGGTGACGCGGCGAAGATCCGGCAGATCAGTATTCTCGGGAACAAGGTCTTCAAGGAAAAGGAACTCATCGAGCTGTTTTCGTTGACGACGCCGGGCTTGATGACCTGGTACTCGAAATCCGATCAGTATTCAAAGCAAAAGCTTTCGGCCGACATTGAGGCGCTTCGCTCCTTTTACCTTAATCGTGGCTATCTGGACTTCAGCATCGACTCGACCCAGGTGTCGATCACGCCGGACAAGAAAGATATCTACATTACCCTCAGCATCACAGAGGGCGAAAAATACACAGTTTCCGACGTGAAGCTGGCGGGCAACATGGTTCTGCCCGAGGCGGACTTGCAGAAGCTCGTCAAGCTCAAGGCGGGCGAAACCTTTGTTCGTGATGATGTGACCGCGACGACAAAGGCGATCAGCGACCGGCTTGGCAACGAGGGCTACGCTTTCGCCAACGTCAATGCGGCACCCGAAGTGGACAAGGTCAAGCGTGAAGTGGCTTTCACCTTTTTCGTCGATCCGGGTCGTCGCGTGTACGTGCGCAAGATCAGCTTTGCAGGCAATGCCCGTACCCGCGACGAAGTGCTGCGTCGAGAGATCCGCCAGATGGAGGGTGCCTGGTACGACGGAGCAGCCATCAACCGATCCAAGGTGCGCCTGGACCGCCTTGGCTATTTCGAGGATGTGGCGATCGATACGCCCGCAGTGGCTGGCGTTACCGACCAGGTGGACGCCAATTTCACGGTCAAGGAGCGCGCGACGGGTAACCTGATGCTCGGCGCGGGTTTCTCCAGTGCCGAAAAAGTCATCTTGTCGGCCTCTATTGCCCAGCAGAACCTGTTTGGTACCGGTAATGCAATGACCCTGCAGATGAACACCGGCAGGATCAACCGGACCATCGCGCTGTCCTTCACCAATCCTTACTGGTCGATCGACGGCGTCAGCATGGGCTGGGATATTTATCAGCGGAACGTTGATCCGACCTCCCTGTCCGTGGCCACCTACAAGTCGTCGTCAATTGGCGCCGGGGTGCGCTTCGGTTATCCGATTGCCGAGGATGACCGGATCAACTTCGGCCTGTCGGTCGATCAGACTACGATCAAGGTCTACGATACGAGTCCGGCGCCGTATATCAGCTTTGTGAATACCTTTGGCGATACCGCCCGGAGCCTTGTAGCAACCGCAGGTTGGGGTCGGGACCGGCGGGACAGTTTTCTGTACCCCACGTCGGGTGTATATCAGCGCGCCTCTGTCGAAGTGGCTACGCCGGTGCTCGACATGCGCTATGCGCGCGCCAGCTACCAGCATCAGCGCTGGTTCCCGTTTGGTGGTGGCCATGCGTTGATGCTGAACGGAGATATCGGCTACGCGCACGGCTACGACGGCAAGGAGCTGCCGTTCTACAAGAACTTCTATGCCGGTGGTATCGGTTCCGTGCGTGGCTACCAGCAGAGCACGCTGGGTCCGCACTACACGGATAGTTCTGGTTACGTCCGCTCCCTGGGGGGTAACCGTCGCGCTATTGCCAACGCGGAGTACTATTTCCCGATGCCGGGAGGCGGCAAGGACAAGTCGATGCGGCTTTCCGTGTTCGCCGATACAGGCTATGTGTGGGCGGCGGACGACAAGGTTCGTGCCTCGGATTTGCGTTACAGTGCGGGGTTGGCGTTCAGCTGGAGCTCTCCGGTTGGTCCGCTCAAGTTCAGTCTTGGGCATGCACTCAAGAAGGAAGAGGGCGACAGGACGCAAAAATTCCAGTTCCAGTTGGGTACGGTTTTCTGATTGCTGCCGTATTGCATGAAGATGGAGGTTTCAATGAAGGGTATCGGTTTATCTGCGCTGGCAGCAGTCATGCTTGCCGCGTTCGCTCAGACTGCAGTTGCCGAGGTCAAGGTCGGCTTTGTCAATTCCGATCGGGTCATGAAGGAAGCACCTCCGGCTAAGAAGGCCCAGCAGAAGCTCGAGAAGGAATTCGAGAAGCGTGATCAGGAGCTTCAGCGCCTGGCCAAGCAGCTGCAGGGCATGCAGGAGGCGCTCGAGAAAAACGGCATGACCATGGCCGAAGGCGATCGCCGGAACAAAGAGCGCGAGTTCAATGAACTTAACCGGGATTTCCAGCGCAAGCAGCGGGAGTTTCGTGAAGATCTGAACCAGCGTCGCAACGAGGAACTTGCGGGTGTACTCGAGCGTGCCAACAAGACGATCAAGCAGATCGCCGAGGCCGAAAAGTACGACATCATTTTCCAGGAAGCTGTTTATGCCAGCCCGCGCATTGATATCACCGACAAAGTGATCAAGGCGCTGATTGAAGCCAAGTAAGCGTTCGCTCCGATGGAATTTTCCCTTGGCGAACTTGTGTCCCGGCTGGGTGGAGAACTGGTCGGAGACCCGTCTTTACGCGTACGGCAGATTGCAACGCTGGAGAAGGCGAGGGATGGCGACCTGGCTTTTCTCGCCAATCCCAAGTATCGCTCGGCACTTGAGTCGAGCCAGGCTTCTGCATTCATCCTTTCGCCCAAGTCTGCCGCGCTGACTGATCGGCCGAGCATCCTGACGCCTGATCCTTACCTGTACTTCGCACGCGCAGCTCAGTTGTTCAATCCTCCGAAGCGTCCGGCGCCCGGGATTCATCCGTCTGCTGTGGTGGCTTCAAGCCTCCCCGCATCGGTGTCGGTTGGGCCGAATGCGGTGATCGGTGAGGGGTGTGTGATTGACGAAAACTGTGTGATCGGCCCGGGTTGCGTTCTCGGCGACGGGGTCAGTCTCGGTGCCGATTCGTTGCTGCATGCGGGGGTCCGGATTTACGCCGACTGTGTCGTTGGTGCCCGCGCGATCATTCATTCGGGTGCCGTAATCGGCTCCGACGGTTTTGGCTTCGCCCGCGACCCGGACAAGCGCTGGGTCAAGATTCCGCAGATCGGGCGTGTCGTGATTGGCGATGACGTGGAAATCGGTGCCAACACGACCATTGATCGAGGTGCCCTCGACGACACCGTGATTGGCAACGGGGTCAAGCTGGACAACCTGATTCAGGTTGCCCACAACGTGCACATTGGTGACGACACCATCATGGCAGGCCAATCGGGCATTGCCGGTAGTTCTTCAGTTGGCAAGCGGGTGATGACAGGCGGGCAGTCGGGAATTTCAGGACACCTGTCTGTGGCTGACGATGTCGTTGTCTCGGCGGCGACCGTGATCACCAAGTCGCTTGACAAGGCTGGCGTCTATACGGCGATGTTGCCGCAGATGCCCCATGCGGACTGGATCAGGAATTTTGCTCATCTGCGTCGCCTCGATGCGATGGCGGACCGGGTGCGCGAGCTTGAGAAACAACTCGCGGCCAAGGAATCATGAGGAAAAAGGAATCATGAGCATCATCGATATCAACGAAATCAAGAAGTACATCCCGCATCGCTACCCGTTCCTGCTGGTGGATCGCATCATCGAGCTGGAGGTGGGCAAGCGCGTCGTCGGTCTCAAGAATGTGACGGTCAACGAGCCTTTCTTCCCCGGTCATTTTCCGCACAGCCCGGTAATGCCCGGCGTGTTGATCATCGAAGCGCTCGCCCAGGCTGCCGCTGTGCTGGCGTTCAAGACCGAAGGCACGGTGCCCGACGAAAATTCGATGGTGTATTTTGCGTCCGTGGACAACGTCCGTTTCAAGCGGCCAGTGGTGCCGGGTGATCAGTTGATCCTCGAGGCCGAGATTGTGCGCACAATCCGCAATATCTGGAAGTTCAAGGCGGTCGCCCGTGTAGAAGGCGAAGTGGCGACCGAAGCTGAATTCATGTGTGCGATCAAGCGATGACCATTCACCCGACTGCCATCGTTCATCCGGGCGCGCGCCTTGCTGAAGGCGTGCAGGTCGGGCCGTATTCGGTCATCGGCGAGCACGTGGAAATCGCTGAGGGGACGGCGATCGGGCCGCATGTCGTTGTCGAGGGGCATACCCGAATCGGCAGCAATAACCGGATTTTCCAGTTCTGTTCGATTGGTTCCGAGCCGCAGGACAAGAAATACGCTGCCGAGCCGACCCGGCTCGAGATCGGTAACGGCAACACGATTCGCGAGTTCTGCAGCTTCAGCACCGGCACCGCGCAGGATGGTGGCCTGACCCGCGTCGGTAACGACAACTGGATCATGGCCTATGTGCATGTGGCACATGACTGCATGGTCGGCAGCAACACCATCTTCGCCAACAACGCGACCCTGGCTGGCCACGTGAGCGTGGGCGACTGGGCAATTCTCGGCGGCTTTACCGGTGTGCATCAGTTCGTGCGGGTCGGTGCGCACAGCTTTTGCGGTGTCGGTACCGTACTGCTGCAGGATTTGCCGCCGTTCGTGACGGTGTCCGGCAATCCGGCTTCGCCCCACGGGATCAACAGCGAAGGTCTCAAGCGGCGCGGTTTCAGCAGTGCCGGGATCATGGCCATCAAGCGTGCCTATAAAACCCTGTATCGCAGCGGTCTGACCCTCGACGAGGCGCGGCGGCAGATTGCCGAGGCGGTTGCCGAGGCGCCGGAGTTGCAGCAGTTTTCAGACTTCATCGCCGAATCCGGGCGTGGCATCGTTCGTTAATCCATGGCTTTGCGCATCGCCATGGTGGCGGGCGAGGCGTCCAGCGACCTCCTCGCCAGTCACCTGATCCGGGCGCTCAAGCGCCATTTGCCGGATGCCGTGTTTTTCGGTATCGGCGGCCCCAAGATGCAGGCGGAAGGCTTCGAGGCCTGGTGGCCTGCCGAGAAGCTTTCGGTTCACGGCTACGTGGATGCCCTCAAGAACTACCGGGAGCTGTCGGGCATTCGCCGTGATCTGCGCGACCGGCTGATTGCCGATCCGCCGGCCGCCTTCATCGGTGTGGATGCACCCGACTTCAGTTTGTGGCTCGAAAAGCGCCTCAAGGACAAGGGCATTCCGGCAATCCACTTCGTCAGTCCGTCGATCTGGGCCTGGCGCAAGGGCCGGCTGAAGGGTATCGCCCGTTCGGTCAGCCACATGTTGTGCCTGTTTCCCTTCGAGCCCGAGCTCTACAGAACGGCGGGCGTGCCTGTGACTTATGTCGGGCATCCGCTGGCGGACGTCTTTCCGCTGGAGCCGGATCGGGCCGGAACCCGTGAATTGCTGCAGATTCCTGCAGGCGGCCCGGTGTTTGCATTCCTGCCGGGCAGTCGCCAGTCCGAGGTGCGCAATCTTGCCGACACCTACATCGCGACGGCGGCCATCCTTCACGAGCGCCATCCGACGGCCCGTTTCCTCGTACCGCTGGCGACGCGTGAAACTCGGCTGCTTTTCGAGGACGCGCTGCGTCGACATGCCAATCTCGATTTGCCGATCCGCATCCTGTTTGGTCACGCCGTCGAGGCGATGATCGCCGCCGACGTGGTGCTGGTGGCGAGTGGAACGGCCAGCCTGGAGGCGGCGCTTCTCAAGCGCCCGATGGTCATCACCTACAAGATCGGCAAGTGGTCGTTCAAGCTGATGCGCCGCATGGCCTACCTGCCGTGGGTGGGGCTTCCCAACGTGCTGGCGGGGCGTGAAGTGGTGCCGGAAATCCTGCAGGACGCAGCCACGCCCCAGACCCTGGCTGACGCGCTGGATGGCTGGCTGGCCGATCCCGAGCGCAGCGCCGAGATCGTCCGGATATTTACCGACATGCATCTGCAATTGCGCCAGAACACCGCCGACAAGGCCGCCGCTGCGATCCTTCCGTATCTGCGGGAGAGTCGGCGCTGATGGAAAAACTTTGCGGTGTCGACGAGGCGGGTCGAGGGCCCCTTTGCGGGCCGGTGGTTGCGGCGGCTGTGATCCTCGATCCGGCACGCCCGATTGCGGGGCTTGCCGATTCCAAGAAGCTGAGCGAGAAGCGTCGCGAAAAGCTGGCCATCGAGATTCGCGAAAAAGCCCTGGCCTGGTGCATCGCCGAGGCCAGCGTCGAGGAGATCGACCGGCTCAATATTCTTCATGCAACGATGCTCGCGATGCAGCGCGCAGTGGCCGGGCTGGCGCTGGTGCCTGACCGGGTACTGGTGGATGGCAACCGCTGCCCGCGGCTCGAGGTGCCCTGTGAAGCGGTGGTGAAGGGGGATTCCCTCGTCGCGGAAATCTCGGCGGCGTCCATTCTGGCCAAGACGGCGCGGGATGCGCAGTTGCTTGAACTGGATAAACGTTATCCCCAATATGGCCTCGCCGGCCACAAGGGCTACCCGACGGCGGCCCATCTGGCTGCGCTGCGGGCCCACGGGGCCTGCGACATCTATCGCAAGAGTTTTGGCCCGGTGCGGGACGTGATCGCCAATCCGCCGCTGTGGACTGACGAGGACTGAACGTGAAACTCCATCATGTGTTGCTGTTCGTGCATCTGGCCGGCGTGATCGTGTGGGTCGGCGGCATGAGTTTTGCCCATTTCTGCCTTCGTCCGGCGGCGCTCGCCCTGCCGCCCGCCCAGCGTCTCGCCCTGTGGAGTGGCGTGTTCAGGCGTTTTTTTCCGCTGGTCTGGCTGGCGATTGGTGCGATCGTGCTGTCCGGTTTCGCGATGCTGATCGAAGTCGGCATGGCCCGCGCGCCGCTGGCGTGGCATGCGATGGCCGGGACCGGGCTGCTCATGACCGCGGTTTTTGCGAGCATCTGGTTTGGCCCCTGGCGCGCTTTGCAGCGAGCGGTGGCCGCCGAGAGCTGGGCGCAGGGTGCCCAGGCCCTCAACCAGATCCGCCAGCGTGTGACGTTCAATCTTGTTCTCGGCGCCTTCACCGTATTGCTGGCAACCCTCGGCCTGGCCTTCTGAATCGTGAAGCTGATCAGCTCCCGCGACAACGCCACGGTCAAGCACCTGCATGCCCTCGCCACCTCGGCGCGAGAGCGGCGCGGGAGCGGCGAAACCCTGATTGACGGAGCCCATCTGCTTGGCGTCGCGCTGGAGCGTGGTGTTCAGCCGAAGAGGGTGGTGGTGAGCGAGAGCGGTCGCGGGCAGGCTGAGATTGCCGCGCTGCTCGAAGCTTGCTCCGCTTTCGACTGTATCGAGTTGCCGGATCGCCTGTTTGCCCACGTGAGTCCGGTGGATGCGCCTAGCGGCGTGCTGGCGGTCATCACGATTCCGCCGGCCGCGCCGGAAGTCTCGGTTGCCGGCAGCTGTGTCGTGCTGGATGGCGTACAAGACCCGGGCAACCTGGGCACCATCCTGCGCACCGCTGCGGCTGTCGGCGTGGCTGACGTGCTGCTTGCACCCGGCTGTGCCCAGGCCTGGTCGCCGCGGGTGTTGCGGGCGGCGATGGGTGCGCACTTCGGTTTGCGCATCTTTGAGAACGTCGATGCCCAGGCGGCGCTGGCCGGTTTTCCGGGCGCGATTCTGGCGGCCGATCTGCAGGATTCGGTCGAGCTTTACGACCTGGATTTGCGCGGGCCGGTGGCCTGGCTGTTTGGCTCGGAAGGCCAGGGGCTGTCGCCAGCCATGCTGGCACTGGCCACGCAGCGGGTGCTGATTCCCATGCCGGGCGGCATGGAATCGCTCAATGTGGGCGTGGCCGCTGGCGTGTGTCTTTTTGAGCAGCTGCGCCAGCAACGCTCACAGGGGTAGCGTCAGACTGCTTGCCGCGCTAGCGGCGTTGCCGTC
>ERZ724504.2458-NODE-2458-length-10028-cov-4.871854_pt1 | contig 10028 bp, 8 predicted proteins | sample MGYA00376037_ERZ724504 | MGnify/ENA primary metagenome ERZ724504 (study PRJEB28724, sample SAMN07190888) | wastewater metagenome | isolation source: influent of sewage treatment plant in Hong Hong | place: USA: Christiansburg, Virginia | collected 2016-03-01 ... | reverse complement strand
CGCGAGGCCGGACAGGGAGGCCGGCGCAAAGCCGAGGGAGGGTTCCTGGCCGAGACGGATCGGCTCGTCGGCCGGCCGGGCGGCGGTGCCGATCCGGGGCGAGGCCGGGCTCAGGCATTCGATGCGGCGCAGAGCGTGATGAAAATCCCACGCCCAGGGCTCGCGCTCGATGGCACCGAACAAGGCCTCGAGGCCGGAGTTCAGAGGATGGGGCGGAGTCCGCATCGCGCCGGCCAGTGCATGATTTCGCCGCGTGCGACGGTAGACAGCACCGTCTCGGTGAAACTGTTGATGCTCACATGGCGGGCAAGGAAACGTTCCAGCACGCTGCCGAGCAAAAAGGCGCTTCCCCCCTCGAAAACCAGCTCATCGATCTCCAGCCCGATTTCCAGGCCGCGCCCGAAACACAGCGGGCCGGGCATCGGCAGCCGGGTGATCACCGGCTCGCAGCGGATCGAACGCAGGCCTTCGACCTGCTTGCGCATGCCCACCTCGGCCGTGGTGGCGTAGAGCGCCAGCAATTCGCGCAGCGCGGCGGCCCCCTGGCGGCAGTCAGTGTCGAGCAGCGAAAGATAATTGAGGGATAGCTGGCTGATGAATTTCCAGGCCTGGGCGCCTTCCGCGACAGCCGAGTACGGGCGCGACGGCCCCTTCACGCAGCGCACGGCTTCCACCGGCGCCGCCACTTCCAGGGTGAAATCGCTCTGCGCCCCGCCCAGCGACATGAGGATCGGCAGATCGCGATTGGTGCAGCGGGCCAGCAGCGACAACTGGCGCAGGTCGGCCCGGTACGGCGCTTCGAGGGGGTCGACGAGGGACAGGAAAACTTCGCTGCCGATGTAGCCGGTGCGCGCACCGATCCGTTGCTGCCGCTCGGAGTGCAGCCGCGGTTCGCGGCGCAGCGAGTAGTAGCCGTGGGGCTGCCGGTCGGTGGCGTAGTGATCGGCATAGAAGGGCTGGAAGGACTGTTCGCTGTCGACGCCCGAACCGTAGCCCGTGACGTTCTGCAGGTCGTAGATCTCGAAATCCATCGGCCGCGTGCGGTCGGGCACCACGTGGAATTCGTGGGTGCTGTCGCTGAGCTGGATGCGGTCGATGCGTCGTTCGAAAAGGTTGATCGCCGGCGTGCAGTTGAGCAGAAAATTCGATGGGCCGACCACCGTTTCGAGGCCCGCGTCACCCCGCTCAAAGAGAATCACCAGCTCCATCTCGGGCGTGGCGTTGGCCGCCACCGCAGCGGCCAGCCCGCTGATCTCGAAGAACAGGTAACGCTGTGGAAACGAGAAATATTCCTGCAGCAGACGGTAGCCGCCGAAATTGCGGGCGCTGACGGGCAGCAGTGCTTCGTCGTCGGCATAGCCCGGCAGGCCCACGGTGCTCCTGGGCATGAAACCGAAAGGGGTCCGGCCTCGCACGCCCGCCCCGTGCAGCACGCCCAGCACGGAAGTGCCGATCAGTTCGTAGAGCTTGTAGGCGACTTCTTCCGAACCGCCGAGATAAAACCGCAGCGAATCGATCCCGGTCTGGGAGAAGTTGAGCCCGGCGGTGCTGCTGAAGCGCAGCCGGATGCCGCCCTTGCACGGGCGGGCGAGCGGCAAACCAGCCAGCGGAAGGTCGGGCGCAAAGGAAAAATAGCTGGCCGCGACGAGTTCGACCGGCCACAGCGTGAGCGCCTGGGCGGTGCGGAATTCGCACGCGGTGCCGTCGTTCTTGCCCGCGGCGCTGCGCAGCGCCGTGCCGCGCGGCACTACGCAGCCCGGCGCCAGGTTGGCGTCCGCCAGCACAGGCTGAAACTGGGTCACCAGCATCGCCGGAGTGGGCGCCAGGTAATGGGGGTAGAGCATTTCCAGCAGACGCTGGGAGAAGCGCGGAAACTCCGCGTCGAGCTTGAGCTGGATGCGCGCGGCCAGAAACGCGACGCCTTCGAGCAGGCGCTCGACGTAGGGGTCGTGGACCTCGATGCCATCCATGCCGAGCCGGCCGGCGATCTTCGGAAACGCTCGCGCGAACTCCGCGCCCATCTCGCGCAGATGCTGGAGTTCCTGGTTGTAGTGGCGCAGTAGCCGCGGGTCCATGTCGGCGAGGCGTCAGTTCATCACTTCGGCCAGCGCCACTTGACCGGTTTCCAGATCTACCTCGGTGCGCAGCAGGAGTTCCAGCGGCACTGGCTGCGCCCACACTTGCGCGGAGATCTTGACGCTGACCACGTTATGCCAGCCCAGCACGCTGTCGGTGGCCACCGCCTCGACCTGCAGGGTGTGGGCCAGGATACGCGGCTCGAAACGCAGGATGGCAGTACGGATGCCGCTCTCGAGATCGTTCACATCGAGTGTCGAGGCGGTTTCGCCGGCAAAGGCTGGCATGCCGTAGTTGAGCACCGAACGTTCGACTTCCGGATAGGCCGAGAGGTCTTCGGAGGCACCAAGGCGAATCGCGTTCATCAGGGATGCCAGATCGCGCAGCACCGCCGCCCGCAACTGGTTTTTGGTGAGCACCCGTGCCTCCCGCGCTTCAACCCGCGAATCGGGTTCGTTGTCGGTCAGGCGATCAAGGAGCGCGGGCTGCAGGCGTTCGGTCGGGACGGATTCAGCCACGCGTTTCGCCCCCGGCAGCTGCGGCGGACGATAGGACAATTTCCCGCACATCCATCAGCGGAAAATCCCCGCTGTCGGTCGTCAGAATGCGTTGCCCCTGGCCACAGAAAACCCCCGCGGGCGACTCGACCCACTCGGTCTTGCGGGCCAGCCGAACGAGCGGGTCGGCATGCAGTTCGCTGCCCGGATAGCGGGTCGGGATCACGCCGACGGCTTCGCCACCGTTGGTAAATTCAAAATGGGTTGGCATCCACACCGCATCGCGCAGATCCTGCGGCGCCTCGATGACGATGCGGGCCAGATGGGTGAAGGGCAGCCAGTAATAACGCCCGTTGATGACCGCCTCGCAGACCGGGCCAAGCCGCATGTCGGCATCGGCGATCCATTCGAACGCCCGGCCATCGATGCTCCCCGTGCTCGCAGGCGCCTCGTCGAAAGCGCGCTGGCGCAGTGTTTCAGCCGCATCGGTGCGGCCCTGACCGGCCGTCAGCAGGGATTCGATCAGCAAGGCCAGCCAGCCTTCCGGCTGCCCGAAGATCACCGGCGAACGCTTGCCGGCGAAGACATCGGCACGCAGCAATTCACAGCGCAGCGTCTCGCGGTACATCTGCGCCATCGCCAAGGCCGAAGCATCGAGTTCGGCCGCCACGTTGAGCTGACTGAGGGCCCGCTCCCACTGGCCCAGAACGGCCAGCAACTGGAACAGAAAAATGCGCAGCGCCGCATCGCCAGGGCTGGCGCGGACGCCGGTCTGCAGGAAATTGAGCGCCTGGTCGAGGTCGCCTTCCCGCAGGGCACGTTCAGCGACTTGGATTGGGTTCATGGCAGCGGGGTCCGATGAGATAAAGGCGATGAATGGAGACGGCGGGCAGCAGCGTTTGAGCCGCGCAGAGCTAGTCTTTCACATTGATCTCGGTTTCAAAGGTCATCGTCCCGCGCCCGCCCCCGGTCTTGCCTTGCGGGACATACTCGACCGAAACCTTCTGGAAGCTGAGAGCCAGCTCTTCCGTCAGCGCGTAGGATTCCGCGCCCTCGCCCCCGCCAACACGGTGGTGGGTCAGGCGAGCCTTCTCGATGGTGATGATGAAGTAGTCGAGGGCTTGCTCGCCATCGACCTTGCGAACCGTCAGTACGGCCTTTTTCACGAGTTCGTTGTTGCGCAGGGCGGACATCAGCGCGGTGGTCGCGCTGTCCACCCGTTTTACGATCCTCAACTGGTCGAAGGAGGTTCTCGCCGTTGCCTGGCCAAAGGCATCGGACGAACTGTCCATCCCCCACGACCAGGATACGACGTCGATCTCGCCGCCATGCCGGGCGTCGGCCGATTCACCCTTGATCGGCCCCTGCTTTGCACCGTCGATCTTGAGAAACATGTCGCGCAAAGCCATGGTTCGAACCTTTCAGGAATCAGAGGCGGCAACCGGTTGCCAGCGGAGCGTTCACGCGGAACGCCGCCGCCGGCATCGTCCTGACAATCAGCCCACGGCTTTGTTGGCAGTGATGTCCCAGCCGACGATTTTCGGGCCGCCTTCCGGCGCGCCCTTGGCGTTTTGCGGCTGGTATTCAAACTTGAACGCGCCGAAGTTGAGCGTCACGTTCTCGGTCAGCCGATCTTCGCCACCGCTGCCACCGGTCTGGACCGAAGATACGATCACTTCCTTCATCGTGATCTTGATGTACTCAAGAGGCGTATCGCCGGCCTTGCGCACCGTGAGCAGCACTTCGGGGTAATGGGTGCCCTTGCAGCAGCCAAGGATCAGCGCATTGCTCGCACTATCGATGTACTTGGTGAAGGACAGATCCTGCACGTTCACCTTGCCGGCACCGCCGCCATGGCCTACGTGGGTGGACCCGCTCTGCGACAACCCCCAACTCCAGGCAAGCACGTCAATCTCGTCCTTGTGCTTGTCATCCCTGGACTCACCCTTGATCGTAGCGATCTTCATGAACATATCGACAGCCATTTTCGTCTCCTAACGAGTTAGCTCACTCACGTTCCTGCTGCAACCGGAAGGCCGGCCATGCATGCTCCGGACCCTCGGCACACCACCCATCCCGACACAACCACCGCAGCTTGCGGCGCCCCATCTCGCGATGCCTTGCTCCAACCTGCCCTGCCGGAAGGCCCCGACGGCTTACGCCTCTGCCGGGACGCAACCAGCAAATGTCACGCGGCCTTCTGGGAAGGCAGCTTCGAAACCAGACGAAGGGAAACGGTGAGCCCTTCGAGCTGGTAATGCGGCCGCAGGAAGAATTTCGACGAGTAATAGCCGGGATTGCCCTCGACCTCCTCGACGACCACCTCCGCAGCGGCAAGCGGCCGGCGCGCTTTGGTCTGCTCGGAAGAATGCGCCGGGTCACCATCCACGTAATTCATGATCCAGTCCTGCAGCCAGCGCTCCATTTCGGCGCGCTCCTTGAAGGAGCCGACCTTGTCCCTCACGATGCATTTGAGGTAGTGGGCAAAGCGGCAACACGCAAAGAGATACGGCAAGCGCGCCGCCAGATTGGCGTTGGCGGTGGCATCCGGATCGTCGTATTCGGCCGGCTTCTGCAGCGACTGGGCGCCGATGAAGGCCGCGAAGTCGGAGTTTTTGCGGTGGATCAGCGGCATGAAACCGCTTTTTGCCAACTCGGCCTCCCGGCGATCGCTGATCGCGATTTCGGTCGGGCATTTCATGTCCACGCCGCCATCGTCGGTCGGGAAGGTGTGCACCGGCAGACCTTCCACCGCGCCGCCCGACTCGACTCCGCGGATGCGGGAGCACCAGCCGTATTCCTTGAACGAGCGGTTGATATTCACCGCCATCGCATAGGCCGCGTTGGTCCAGGTGTATTTGCGGTGATCCGCCGCGCCGGTGTCTTCCTCGAAATCGAAATCCTCGACCGGGCTGGTGCGCGAACCGTAGGGCAGGCGGGACAGAAAACGCGGCATCGCCAGACCGATGTAGCGGGCGTCGTCGGAATCCCGCAGCGAACGCCAGGCCGCATATTCGGGGGTCGAGAAGATTTTCGTGAGGTCGCGCGGATTGGCAAGTTCCTGCCAGGTATCCATCTGCATCACGGTCGGCGACACCCCGGCGATGAAGGGCGTGTGGGCCGAGGCGGAGATCTTGGCCATTTCGCCGAGCAGGCCGACGTCCTGAGGCGAGTGGTCGAAATAGTAGTCGCCGACGATGCAGCCGAAGGGCTCGCCGCCGAACTGGCCGTATTCCTCTTCATAAACCTTCTTGAACAGCGGGCTCTGATCCCAGGCCGTGCCCTTGAAGCGCTTGAGGGTTTTGCCAAGCTCGGCCTTGGAGACATTCATGACCCTCACCTTGAGGGTCTCGTCCGTCTCGGTGTTATTGACGAGATAGTGCAAACCACGCCAGGCGCCTTCGAGCTGCTGGAACTCCTCGTGGTGCATGATCAGGTTGATCTGCTCGGACAGCTTGTGATCCAGTTCGGCGATGATCGCCTCGATCGATTTGACGACGTCGGCATCGATGAGCTGGGTCTGGGAAAGCGCCTGTTGCGCGAGGGTCTGGACGGCCCGGCTGACTTCTTCCCGGGCCTCCTCGGATTTGGGCTTGAACTCCTTCTGGAGAAGAGAGGCGAAATCGCCGCCCTCGACCGCTACCGCGCTACCGAGTCCTTCGGTCTGGATTTGTTGATCGGACATTCGGAAAACCTCCAGTGCATGCATGCGCCCCTGACGGGACAAACGAATTCCTTCGACGAACAAACGGGAGGCCGCACCGCCTCGATCGCCAGCCTCAGCCGCCCGCTTCGTCCTGCGGCTTGGGTGCCGCCGCCAGCGACTGGAGCAGTGCCGGATCGTTGAGCACCTTGGCGATCAGTTCCTCCGCCCCGCTCTTGCCGTCCATGTAGGTAATGAGGTTGGACAGCTGCTGGCGGGCGGTGAGCAGCTTGTTGAGGGCGTCAACCTTGCGCGCAACGGCCGCCGGCGAGAAGTCGTCCATCGATTCGAAGGTCAGCTCGACATTGAGACTGCCTTCGCCGGTCAAGGTGTTGGGCACCTGAAAGGCGACGCGAGGTTTCATGGCCTTCATGCGGCTGTCGAAGTTGTCCACATCGACGTCGAGAAACTTGCGATCAACCACCGGGGCCAGCGGATCGGCCGGCTTGCCGGAGAGGTCCGACATCACGCCCATCACGAAGGGAAGCTGGATCTTTTTCTCGGCGCCGTAGAGTTCTACGTCGTATTCGATCTGGACGCGGGGCGCCCGGTTGCGGGCAATAAACTTCTGACTGCTTCCTGCCATTTTGGCCTCCGAGAAACGGATAGGTTTGAAGTCCCGGAACAGACCGTCCGGAATGCTGCACCAGCTATTTTTACTCGTCCTTGTTCAGCCTTTCACCGACCACCTTCTCTGCCTGGCCGAGTCCGTCGGGAGCCATATCCTGCATCAGTTCGAGAAAGGACATGTTCATCATTCTCTGTGCCCGGCGCAGCACCAGTTGAACCGGATTGGTCGGTTCGCTCCTGGCAAGATATTCGCATAAACGCTCCAGCGTTTGCATGACGTCCTGACGGGAACGTATCTCGCCGCTTGCGACCGCGCTTTGCCGACCCGCGGCCGGCGCCGCGTCGTCCGGATCGGGCGCGGCCGTCTCCTCACCTGCCGCGGCGGGAGCCACGTGGCCGAATGCCTGGACGACGTTATAGAGGCTCGTCTGCAGCAGCTTCAGATCGGGGACGAAGGACTCGCCGACCTGCTCGCCGATGACGCGCCCGATGTTCTTCACGCCAGCCAGGGCTTGCGTGGCCAAACGGGGCAATTCGGGGTCTTCCTCGACCGCCGCCTCCAGCAAGCCGGCCAACTGCTGCTCGCTCAGGCGCGGGCTGTCGGTGCCGGGAAGCAGACGCCCCTGGGCAATTTCGATTTCCCTGACGGTGAGCTGGCCGCGACTGCGCGAGCGGAGCACGAAGCTCGCCCGGAGATCGCCGACCACCGCTTCGAGGGCACCGAGCGGCACGAGAGCGTTGACGCGCATCGTCGGATCGTTGTCATCGTCGGCGTCGATGGCAGGATGCACGCCATCCCAGAACTGCTCGAGCAGGCCGTTGATCAGCGCGAGCCCGGCCACGATGCCGCGAAAACCGTCGTTGTGCAGGAGCGCCCGCGTGAGATAGACGGCAACCCGCAGATCCTTGCTGCGGGCGAGAAGCCCCTCCGCCAGCGACTGCACGGCAGACCAATCGGCGGTGAGCCCCTGAATCCGGATCGCGTCCCCGCTGTCCCGGCCGAACTCCTGGTCGGGCGTCTCGCGCGACGCTTCCTCCAGACTCAGGAAATCGGGGTCATATTCCAGATCAGGGCCACAGGGGCTGTCACTGGAAACGGGCTGCAGCCATGTCTCGATCGTCACGCTTGCCTCGCAATGAACGGCAACCCGAAGCGCCTAACTACGCCTCCGGCTGCCGGGTCTCTCATTCACTCTAGTATCTCGTATGGCATTCAGACAAGTTCCGGAGTCCATTCCCGCCCATCACTGCTGTCCCGGCCCGGCGGACGTAACGCACACGACCATATCGCCGACGAGCATTCCGACGCACTGCCCCACCGGCGACACGCCCTGAAAGCGATTGATGGCGGCCTGCCCGACCCGTGTTTCGGTGATAACACCCTTGCGCAACTGAGCCGCGACGTTCTCGTTGGAGAAGCCACTTTCCAGCTGCTCTTTGCGGACCTGGTTGAGGATCTCCGCCACACTCGACTGCACAGCATCATACGCCGACGAATCATCAATTCTGACGCCGTTCACAACCACCGCGCGAATCGCATCTTTGGGTGTTCCGGTTGGATAAACGAGGTAACGCCGCACCGGCCCGGTGGGGTCTACGCCCGGCTGGAGGGTCGTGCTCAGGTAGATCGGCACCACGCCGCTGTCGCCTTCCCTCCGGAAGGGTTCGACGGCAATCGTCTGCAGCAGGCTGTTGTCCGCATAGGGGTCGACCTTGCCGAAGCTGATTGAAATGGGATCGCCCAGCGAGCCGAAACGATAAGGGCTCACCAAATCGGACCCCGGCACCGGTCTCGTTTCCGCGATCACAAAAATCGACGGAAGGATCGAGTAGTCCTTGCTTGCCCCACCGGCCGGATCGGTCGCGATATTGCGCCCATCGCTCCGGGCCATAGCCGCCACGTAGGTCTGGATTTTTCCGCCATTGCCGCTCACCGTCCTGGCGATGAGCATCACCGTATCGGCATTGATGGCGGGATAGATCGCGGGATTATTGGCGACGTTGATTGAATCCGACGCTATCGCCACCACCGTCTTCCCGGCATTGGCTCTCTGGACACCGTCGGCCTGCGTGATGGCGGATAGCTTTCCCTGGATACGGTTGGTCAGACTGCCCGGAAGATGATTGAGAGTCCGCAGTTCATCGCCAGCCCGCGAGTAAGCCGAGATCAAGCCATCCAGCCCGCTGCTGGGGGAGCCCGTGCCAGCGATGGTGACCTGCGCCCCGGCCGTCAGATCGATCGATCCATTACCACTGGCGTTGAGGTTCAGCGTCACCCCCGGCTCGGTGGATATCTGGGTAGCAGGCTTCTGGGAGATGCTCGCCTGGTAGATCTGCAATTTTTCCGGCGCACCAACGGCCGTCTGAACGGAGACGTTCGGCACATAGACACCGGGCACCACGACTCCTGTCATATCCGCGGTGGATTCGATGGCGATTGAACCATTGCCGGTGATATTCAGTGTGCCGAGGGCAATGGCGCTGGGGGTGGTGATCTTCGACGTGTCCGACGTGAGCTTGATATCGCCGGACATATCAATACTGTTCGCCGTCAGAATCGTATCCCCGGTCTTCAGAGCAAGCTTCAGGGCGTTGGCGTCACGCAGTTGGGTGGTGCCACCGGTCACGCTGAGCAGACCGACGAAGTCGTTGTGCTCATCGGACAAGGTGATCGCGTTGGCGCCGGCATCCAGGGTGCTCGCGCCCTTCAACGTGAGCGGGCCGCTCTGGGTGAGATTGCCGCTGGCCGTCACGCGGGTGATGCGCTCCACGGTCGTTTGGCCAAAATCGAGGGCGCCGGTGCTCAGGTCCACATCGCCAAAGTGGCCGGCAAGGCCGACGGCGCCAGTGGTGGTGAGCTGGAACAGGCCAGCGACGCGGTTGCCACTGTCCGTGAGGCTGACCGGCTGGCTGCCAGCGACGAGGGTGGCGTCGCCGCCGACATCGAGCTTGCCGCTCTGGCTGACCGGACCGCCGGCATCAAGGCGGGCGTTGCCGCTAACGAGGGTTCCACCGGCACCAAAAACGAGAGCGTCGCCGGAGGTGGCGTCCAGGCTGGCAGTGCTGCCGCTGACGCTCAGGCTGGCGCCGGAATGCAGCGTGGTCTCCCCGGTTGTCAGGGCGGCCGTCAGGGCGTTGGCGTCACGCAGTTGGGTGGTGCCACCGGTCACGCTGAGCAGACC
>ERZ724504.2449-NODE-2449-length-10046-cov-11.765489_pt1 | contig 10046 bp, 10 predicted proteins | sample MGYA00376037_ERZ724504 | MGnify/ENA primary metagenome ERZ724504 (study PRJEB28724, sample SAMN07190888) | wastewater metagenome | isolation source: influent of sewage treatment plant in Hong Hong | place: USA: Christiansburg, Virginia | collected 2016-03-01 ... | reverse complement strand
TGTATGCGCAGGAACTCATGCCAGGGAAAATTGGCGCAGTCTCCGGCTTGTTCTTTGGCTTTGCGTTCGGCATGGGAGGCTTGGGCGCAGCGGCGCTGGGTTTGTTGGCCGACCGCACCAGCATTGAGTTTGTCTACAGGGCTATCGCCTACCTGCCGTTGCTGGGCGTTGTAGCGGCCTTGCTCCCTAAAGCTCAAAGACAGACGGTATGAAGTTGCTTCGCCTGACGCCAGCGCTCCGGTTGGATGGGTAAAGTGGCCTATCGGGGAGGCATCGATTTGCTTTCGGCACGACTTCACCAAGTAGGACCAGTCACCATGATGACTTCAAGTACCAACGGGACCAATCCCTCGTTCCCCATCGGTTTTGCGCCGCTTAAAGGAACCGCCAAAGACTGTGAAGACTGCGGCAAGGGCGCTCGGCTGGATTTTGGTTTTGAATACGCCTACCAGCCCATCGTCGATCTGGAGCGCCGCAGCATTTTCGCGCACGAGGCCTTGGTGCGCGGGCCGCAGGGAGAGAGTGCGGCCAGCGTGCTGGCTCAGGTCAATGAGGACAATCGCTACCGGTTTGACCAAGCTTGCCGGGTCAAAGCCATCAAGGGCGCAAGCGCCCTGGGCATGAGTGATCTTTTGTCGATCAATTTTCTGCCCAACGCCATCTACAAACCCGAACTGTGCATACGCACGACTCTGGAGGCCGCGCGGACCCACAACTTTCCGTTGGATCACATCATCTTCGAGGTGACTGAAGGCGAGCGTGTGGAGGATGGCCCGTGGTTTGCCGAGATTCTGCGGGAGTACCAGCGCTGCGGCTTCAAGACGGCCATTGACGACTTCGGTGCTGGCTATGCAGGGTTGTCTCTGCTGGCCGATTTTCAGCCTGATCTAATTAAATTAGACATGGGCCTGGTGCGCAATGTGGACACCGATCGCGCTCGCCGCACCATTGTGCGCAGCCTGGTGCTGATGTGCCAGGAAATGAACATACAGGTGATTGCCGAGGGGGTTGAAACTGCCGCTGAGCGCGATGCACTGCGCGACGCGGGAATTCACCTCATGCAGGGTTATCTGTTTGCCCGACCGGCTTTTCAAGCTATGGCGCCTGTGGCATTCCAGCCTGCTGCGGCGAGCTGACCCCTGTTCAGGTAACTGCACCGCGCAGGGACGCTGGCCGGTGACGGCTGCATAGACCTGACGCGTGCAGCAATTGACCATGAGGATCAGAATGCCAGCGGCAGTCCATGTCCTCCTGGCGTGCAGGCACAGTCCACAGCAAGAGGCTGACGGATCTGCAACCCTCGGCTGCACCCTGTCTCTTCAATGAAGCTGTTTTTCACCACGTCCCGCACCACCTTTAATGCCAGGCTGAAAAGGACGTTCCGCTCGCTGGGCAGGCACAACTACCGCGTTTGGGCTGCTGGTTCGTTTGTCTCCAACGTTGGCACATGGATGCAGCGCATTGCCCAGGATTGGCTGGTGCTGACCCAGTTGACCCACAACAGCGGGACGGCGGTTGGCGTTGTGATGGCGCTCCAGTTCGGCCCGCCAATTGTCCTGATGCCCTTGGTGGGGGCTGTGGCCGATCGCGTGGATCGCCGAAAGATGCTGCTTGCCACGCAGTCGGCAATGGCTGCCACCGCGCTGGGCCTTGGCCTGCTGGTTCTTACCGGGCTTGTGACACTGTGGCAGGTGTATGTGTTTGCCGGTCTGATGGGGTGTATCAGCTCTTTCGATGCGCCGGTACGTCAGACCTTTGTTGCAGAGCTGGTCGGGGATGACGATCTGCCCAATGCGATCGCGCTGAACTCGACGCTGTTCAACAGCGCCCAACTGATCGGCCCGGCAGTCGCCGGGGTGCTGATCGCTGCCTTGGGAACAGGATGGCTGTTTATCATCAATGGATTGAGCTTTGTCGCGGTCCTCACTTCGTTGCTCAAGATGCGTGTTGGTGAGCTGCGTACCTTGCACAAGACCGGCAAGCCCGGTGTGGCCATGGCGGACGGCCTGCGCTACGTCAGGCGCAAGCCTGACCTCGTCATTGCCCTGATCATGCTGTTCCTGGTGGGAACCTATGGGCTCAATTTTCCGATTTTCATCTCGACCATGTCGGTTACGACTTTTCATGGCGGCCCCCACCTGTACGGAGCGCTGTCGTCGGCCATGGCGGTTGGGTCCGTGCTGGGCGCCTTGCTCGCCGCCGGACGCGAGCAGCCCCGACTGACGATTTTGGCCGCCAGCGCGTTTGGATTTGGCGTGATGTGTACGCTGGCTGCGGTCATGCCCAACGTCTGGTTGTTTGGTTTGGTTCTGGTAGCGCTGGGCACCATGGCGCAGACATTCACCACCTCGACCAACAGCCTGGTTCAGCTGAGAACCGAGCCTGCCATGCGGGGGCGCGTCATGGCGATCTATATGGCGATCTTCCTGGGCTGCACGCCGCTGGGCGCTCCGCTGGTCGGGTGGGTGGCCGACAGTTTTGGTCCGCGCTGGGCACTTGGGGTAGGCGCGGCCTCGGGTTTCGTTGCGGCCATCGTCGCGTTCGCCTTCCACCGCTATCGCATTGGCAAAGTTCGGACGCGGCGCTGAAAGCCGGCCTGGCCGCGCAAAAAAGTCTGGAATGTGGCCCAGGCTGTAATGGCCTTGGGCACTTTGCTTCCCCTGTGCCAACAGGCTTTGTGGACGCTGACCGCTTCGCCGGTTTTGGTGGACGGCACTTTCATGGTCGCCACCGTGGCCGGCTTGCAATGGGCGCGGGAGCGGATGCCCTCCAACCGGACACCGCTGTTGGCTGTATGACTGCCTGTTTCGCGGCCGGTCAAATTGCCGGGCCGCTGGGGGTGCGATGGATGGGGGCCACCCTGTTTTGCAGGGGGGGGATTTTCCAGGCTTGTCTTACAGAGCGCAGTGCCCATGGCTGACTTGGATGGCGGGCTGCAGCGCATCCAATGTGGCTACCTCCCAGAGGAACGGCAGCGCGCGACGGCAAATCGTTGCGGCCACAGTTGCAAGAAAGCCCCCATGCCCGGCAAAGCACAGGATTCACAGACGAACCCATCCTCCAGCGCAGACTCCTGGCTGGACAAACTCGGGCCTGGCCTGGTCACCGGGGCAGCAGACGATGACCCCAGCGGCATCGCTACCTATTCGCAAGCGGGTGCCCAGTTTGGTTTCCAGCTGTTGTGGAGCCTGCTGCTGACGTATCCGCTAATGGTTGGCATCCAGATGATCAGCGCGCGCATTGGACGGGTGAGCGGCCATGGCCTGGCCACCAATATCCGCCAGCATTACCCGGCCTGGCTGCTGTACACCCTGGTGTCCCTGCTGGTGCTGGCCAACACCATCAACATTGCCGCAGATATATCCGCCATGGCAGATGCCGTGACCCTGAAGCTGGGGGGTAGCGTGCATTTGTATGTGGTTTTTTTCGGGGTGCTATCGCTGTTGCTGCAGGTGTTCATTCCGTACAAAAACTACGTTCGCATCCTCAAATGGCTGACCTTGGTGCTGCTCGCCTACGTGGCGACCGCGTTTATGGTGAAGATTCCTTGTTCCGCCGTGCTGAGGCAAACGTTCTTGCCGCATATCCAGTGGAAGCCGGACTACATCACCACCGTCGTGGCAGTGTTTGGCACGACCATCAGCCCCTATCTGTTTTTCTGGCAGGCGTCGCAGGAAGTGGAAGAAATGCGAGTTCAACCGCGTGCCCAGGCGCTTAAAAAGACTTTGGACCAGGCCGAAAAGCAACTGCGGCGGATCAAGATCGATACGGTCATCGGCATGGCTTTCTCCAATCTTGTCGCATTTTTCATTGTGCTGACTACGGCCGTGACATTGAATGCGCACGGCATCACCGATATCCAGACCTCGGCCCAGGCGGCTACGGCACTGCGACCGATCGCCGGAGAATTTGCCTTCCTGCTGTTCACGATAGGCATCGTCGGCACCGGATTGCTGGCAGTGCCGGTGCTTGCGGGCTCGGCGGCTTACGCGGTGGCTGGAACCTTTCACTGGAAGAACAGCCTGGAGAGCAAGCCGATGGCCGCGAAAGCGTTCTACGGCATCATCGCGGCGTCCATGTTGCTCGGTATGGCGATAGGTTTGTCGCCCATCGACCCGATCAAGGCCTTGTTCTGGAGCGCCGTGATGAACGGCGTGATCTCGGTGCCCATCATGGTGGTGATGATGCTGATGGCCGCGCGCAGTGACATCATGGGCTCTTTGGTGGTGGGCCTTCGCCTTAAAGTCTTGGGCTGGTTGTGTACTGGCGCAATGTTGGTGGCTGTGCTTGCCATGCTGATCACCATGGCAAGCTGATGGTGCGCAGGGGACAGTGCTTGGCTGCACGGGCAATGCCGGTTGCATGCCCGACCGAGACCCGTGGCGGTCCACCCCTCCCGATCGGCGCAAGCACAGCCGCCGAGCGGCTGACCCTGCAGGGGCACGCGTGGGCCGAAGCCGGCTCGCTGCCTGCCCGCCCGGCTGCGGGCGACATACGAAAAAAGCGCTGCGTCGCTACACTGATCTGTTCTCCCCCTGTATTTTTCGTGTTGACTTTTTGAACCGCCTGCAGGACGCGTAACCCATGACTACCCCCAACCCCTACACCCCGCCCGCCATCTGGCACTGGAACAAGGAGAACGGCGGCAAGTTCGCCAGCATCAACCGGCCCATCTCCGGCGCCACGCACGAAAAGGAGCTGCCGGTGGGCAAGCACCCGCTGCAGCTCTATTCGCTGGCCACGCCCAATGGCGTCAAGGTCACGGTGATGCTGGAGGAGCTGCTGGCGACGGGCCACAGCGGGGCCGAGTACGACGCCTGGTTGATCAATATCCAGGAAGGCGCGCAGTTCGGCAGCGGCTTTGTCTCGGTCAACCCCAATTCGAAGATTCCGGCGCTGCTGGACCGCAGCGATGCCGCCCATCCGGTACGCGTGTTCGAATCCGGCGCCATCCTGTTGCACTTGGCGGAAAAATTTGGCGCTTTCGTCCCGGCCGGCGGTGCAGCGCGTGCCGAATGCCTGTCGTGGCTGTTCTGGCAGATGGGCAGCGGGCCATTTCTGGGCGGCGGCTTCGGTCATTTTTATGCCTATGCGCCGGAGAAGTTCGAATACCCCATTGACCGCTTTGCCATGGAAGTCAAGCGCCAGATGGATGTGCTGAACAAACGCCTGGCCGAGCACGAGTTCATCGCCGGCAGCAGCTACACCATTGCCGACATGGCGATCTGGCCGTGGTACGGCGCATTGGCCAAGGGCCAGCTATACGAAGCGGGCGAGTTTTTGCAGGTGCATGAGTACACCCACGTGGTGCGCTGGGCCGACCAGATCGCCCAGCGCCCGGCGGTGCAGCGCGGCCGCAAGGTGAACCGCACCTGGGGCGAGCCCGCCAGTCAGTTGCATGAGCGGCACGACGCCAGCGACTTCGATACGAAGACACAAGACAAGTTGGCCCCATCCACCTAAGCGTTCGCAAAGGACACCTCCATGATCACCCTGTACGACTGCGCCACGGCGCCCAGCCCGCGCCGCGCGCGCATCTTCCTCGCGGAAAAGGGTGTGCCGCACGACACCATTGGGGTGGACCTGCGTACCGGCGAGCAGCTCGGCGAGGCGTACCGGCAGGTCAACCCGCAGTGCACGGTGCCGGCGCTGCGCACCGAGGGTGGCCTGCTGCTGACCGACAACGCGGGTATTGCGGCCTATCTGGAAGCGCAGTTTCCTGAGCCGCCCCTGCTGGGCACCACGCCCGAGGAAAAAGCCGAGATCGCCAGCTGGAACTGGCGTATGGAGTTCGAGGGCTTGCTGGCCATCGCCGAGGCGCTGCGCAACAGTGCGCCGGCCATGGCCAACCGGGCGCTGCCCGGCGCCGTGAACTACCCGCAGATTCCTGAACTCGCGCAGCGCGGGCTGGCGCGGGTGGAGCAGTTCTTCCTGTTGCTCAACGACCGCCTGGCGGGCCGCGACTTCATTGCCACCGAGCATTTCAGCGTTGCCGACATCACCGCCGTGGTGGCCGTGGATTTTGCGCGCGTGGTCAAACAGAAGCCGGGCGAGCAGCACCCGCACTTGGTGCGCTGGCGCGTGGCCATGGCGCAAAGGCCGTCGATGGCCTTGTAGCAGCATGGCTGCGCGCAAGACGCTTCTCATCGTCTACCACTCGCTCACCGACGGCACGCGGCAAATGGCCGAGGCGGCGCGTGCCGGGGCGGCGGCGGACGAAGGCTGCACGGTGCGGCTGCTGCCCGCCGCACAGGCTGGCCCGCAGGACGTGTTGGCGGCCGACGGTTACCTCTTTGCCACGCCCGAGAACCTGGCGGCCATGAGCGGGCAACTCAAGGATTTTTTTGATCGCAGCTACTACGCCGTGCTGGATCGGGTGAATGGCCGCCCCTACGCCAGCCTGGTGTGTGCGGGCAGCGACGGCAGCAATGCGGCGCGGCAAATGGCGCGCATTGCCACGGGCTGGCGGCTCAAGGCGGTGGCCGAGCCGCTCATTGTTTGCACCCACGCACAGACGCCCGAGGCCATTCTGGCGCCCAAGCAGATAGGCGCCGCCGATCTGGAGCGCTGCCGTGCGCTGGGCGAGGCGCTGGCGGCAGGGCTCGCGCTGGGAGTGTTTTAGTTGCTATTTATTGGATAGCTGCTAGCGCTTTGCCCATAAGCGCTGGAGCCATTTTTCATCCTATTTACAGGCGGGACGCCCTGCGTGCCTTCAGCGCCACGCGGTGGCCACCAGTTGGCTGTAGTGCACGCCCGGCCGTCCCAGAAGCCGTTCAAACACCGCCGAGTCGCCCACGTTGTCGCTGCCCAGCATGGCCAGGGTTTCGCTGCACCAGGGGGATGCGGGCACGGCGTCGCCCAGGCGGGCGCTGAGGTGCGTCAGCCACTGTGGCAGGCGCAGCACCGTGGCAGGGCGGTGGCCCAGTTGCTGGCGCAGGCTGGCAATGAAGTCGGCCATGGTGAGCGCCTCGGGCCCGGTGCATTCGATCACCCCTGTTTGCTCCAAAGCCCGGCCGAGCAGGGCGACCACGGCGACGGCCAGATCGCGCACCGACACGGGCTGCACCCGCGCGTCCAGTACCGGGCCGGGAAGCAGGGCCACGGGCAGGCGCGCCAGGTTCATGAACAGCGCGCTGCTGTCGCCACCCTTGCCATACACCACACTGGGCCGCAGGATGGCGGGCTGCAGTGCGCTCTGTGCGGCCAGCGCCTGCAAATGCGTCTCGGCTGCGCGCTTGGTCTGGGCGTAGCGTGTGCTGCTGCAGTCAATGCCCAAGGCCGAAATCTGCACCACGCGCTGCACCCCGGCCTGGGCACAGGCGTCGAACAGTGCAATCGGGGTGCTCTGGTGCACGGCGGCGATGGGCCGCGCTCGGGTGTCACGCAGCACGCCGACGGCGTTGATGACGGCGTCGATGCCCTGCAACCGTGGCATCCAGGCTGCGGCTGAGGTGTCGTGCGCAAAGTCCATGGGCACCTGGCCGAGCTGCGGGGCAGTGCTGCGCGGCGAGACGCCACCCTGGACGGTGTGGCCTGCCGCCTCTAGCGCTGCTTGCAATGTGTGGCCAATGAAACCGCTGGAGCCGGTGAGCAGAATGCGCATGGGGGGTAAAAAAATGATGGCGTTGGTCCGACGATACGGCGGTTTGTATTGCCGCAGCGGGCCGGGCACCGCGCCACCTGTGGCAGCGTGCGGTTTTGCCGCAGCGGCCAGCACAAGGGTTTTGAAGGCCCTAGACTTGAGCGCACTATTTTAGGAGAACCACCGTGTCGCTCAAAGAAATCAGCTCTGATGTGCATGCCCTTCTTCCCGGCCGCAGCAGCGAGACCGGTGCCCGCCGGCGCTCGGTGCTGCAATCCATGGTGGGGCTGGGCTATGCCGCTGCTGCAGCACCACTGATGGCGCAGACCGCCATTGCCACGCCAGCGGACGGACTCACTGTGGGGGAAATCAGCTACACGGTCGATGGCTTCAAAGTGCCGGCGTACCGGGCCGCACCGGCAGGCAAGACCGGGCTCCCCGTGGTGCTGGTCGTGCACGAGATCTTTGGCGTGCACGAATACATCGCCGACACCTGCCGCCGCTTGGCACAGGCCGGCTACCTCGCCATTGCCCCTGAGCTGTACGCGCGACAGGGCGACCCCGCCAGCTACGGCGAGATGGCCAAGCTGATGAGCGAACTGGTGTCCAAGGTGCCCGACGCGCAGGTCATGGCCGACCTGGACGGCGCACTGACCTGGGCAGCCGCCAACGGCGGAGACACGGCGCGCGCCGCAATCACCGGTTTTTGCTGGGGTGGGCGCATCGCCTGGTTGTACGCGGCGCACGGCCCGGTGAAGGCGGGCATTGCCTGGTATGGCCGGCTTGAAGGTGCGTCCACGCCCCTCACGCCCAAGCACCCGCTGGAACTCGCGCCCATCCTGCGCGCACCGGTGTTGGGGCTCTATGGCGAGGCCGATACCGGCATTCCCCAGGAATCCGTGGAGCGCATGCGCGTGGCGCTGGCCGCGGGTTCGGCAGCCGCCAAGGCGTCGCGTATCGTCACCTACCCCGATGTCCCGCATGCCTTCCACGCCGATTACCGCGCCAGCTACCGCGAGGCGGCGGCCAAAGACGGCTGGAAGCGTCTGCTCGACTGGTTGCGCGATCATGGTGTGCGCTGATGCAATAGAATTTGCGCTTAAAAGTGCCTCTGGCGCTTAATGAATAAGCATTTATAGCTATGATTTTTATAGTCATTGTGCTCGCCACCTTGGCGGCGGGCATCGGCAGTGTGTGGGTGGCCGCCTTGTTGATGCGGGCGGGCCTGGGCAGCAGCAGCGATGGGGTGGGGCCGCGGCACCTGCTCAGTCTGGCGGCGGGCGCGTTGCTGGCCACGGCCTTCATGCACTTGTTGCCGGAAGCCTTTGAAAGCAGCGTCGGCCCGCAGGCACTGTTTGCCACGCTGCTGGTCGGCCTGGTGTTTTTCTTTCTGCTCGACAAGGCCGAGCTCTGGCACCACGGACACGAGCATGCGGATGGCGGCCATGCGCACGGCCACGCGCACACGCATGAGGACCATCATGACCATGCGCCAGCCGCCCCGCGCGTGGGTGGCTGGGCGGTGCTCACCGGCGACAGCGTGCACTGCTTTGGCGATGGGGTGCTGATTGCCTCGGCTTTCATCGCCGACATGCGACTGGGCCTGGTGGCTGCGGTGTCGGTGCTGGCGCACGAGGTACCGCACCATATGGGCGACCTGGTGGTGCTGCGCCAGAGCAGCACCAACCGGCGCGTGGCGCTGATCAAGGTGTCGCTTGCGGGCGCCGTCACCGCCCTGGGCGGTGTGCTGGGTTACCTGCTGCTCGAACGGCTCGATTTCGCGCTGCCTTATTTTCTGGTGGTGGCGTCGAGCAGCTTTGTTTACGTGGCGCTGGCAGATTTGATTCCGCAGCTACAAAAGCACCTGTCCGCGCGCCAAACGCTGCACCAGGTGCTTTGGCTGCTTGCCGGCATGGTGCTGGTCACCGTCGTTGGTCATTTCGCGCACCAGCACTAAAGACTCAAGGTCCGATCGCAAAAACCGCGGGCGTGTTGCGACCCGGCGGCAACGCTCCGCGCCACTGGCTGGTGGGAAAGCTGCGGATGCTGGCGCTTTCCAGCGTCAGTCCGCTGGCCACGGCCAGGCGGGTGTTGGACTTGAGCGTTTGCACCAACGCCTGCAGCAGGGCGGCATTGCGGTAGGGCGTTTCAATGAAGAGCTGCGTTTGCCCGGTGCGCAGGGCGAGCGCTTCGAGCGTGGCAATGCGCTGGGTGCGCTCGGTGGCGTCCTGCGGCAGGTAACCGACAAAGGCGAAATTCTGGCCATTGAGCCCGCTGGCGGCCAGCGCCAGCAACAGCGACACCGGCCCGGCCAGCGGCACCACGGCGAAGCCCAGATCGTGCGCAGCGCGCACCACCGAGCTGCCGGGGTCGGCGACGGCCGGCATGCCGGCTTCGCTGAGCAGGCCCACGTCGTGTCCCGCAAGAGCCGGCGCCAGCAGGGCGCGCGTGTCGGCGCTGGCGT
>ERZ724504.2439-NODE-2439-length-10073-cov-5.195748_pt1 | contig 10073 bp, 11 predicted proteins | sample MGYA00376037_ERZ724504 | MGnify/ENA primary metagenome ERZ724504 (study PRJEB28724, sample SAMN07190888) | wastewater metagenome | isolation source: influent of sewage treatment plant in Hong Hong | place: USA: Christiansburg, Virginia | collected 2016-03-01 ... | reverse complement strand
TCGCCGGCATTCATTGACTGGCTATCAACGAATCACTTCCTCGACCGTCACTTCACGCAAGATGCCGCCGTCCTTGACGGAGCCACTGACCGCACCCGCTTTCACGCGCTCTACGCAGGCCAGACGATCCACATCGGTCTTGAACACCTGACAGCGCGCCACAGCATTGCGCTCATACTGATTAACACCCTGGCCATCGGCGAGCTGCCCTTTTTTCATCTCAGCATTGGCAGCAGCAGCTTCACGCGAAGAATTGTCACCCTGCTTGTGATGATGCTTGTGCTGGCCTTTATGGTGATTGTGCTTTTTCATAGCAGGCTTTGGAGCCTGCATTGCCGCTGCAGCCGAATCTGTAGCCGGTTTGGCTTGGTCCATCTGAGCGCTGGCCAGACCCGCCAGCGACAAAACGGCAGCGCCCAAGGCCACTTGAAGGGTACGAATCTTGAAAAAAGTCATAGATAACTCCATTCCTGAACAGTGAATAGCTTTGTCAGCTTGCACGCACTCAGGGTTACGGATAATCGGTTTAGCGCACATAGGCTTGCAGGATAAATCCCACAAGCCCATGCACACTTCACCTATTCGCTACAGAGATCCGGCCTCAAACCATTGGCCTACGCCCTGCGCCAGCCGCGCAAAAACCTGCTCCAGACTGGGTGCATCATGGCCAAACAAGGCGTGAATCACCTCGGCGTTTTCAAACAGCCCATGTAGATAGGTGCCAACCACGGCCGGGTTGCCGCCTTGCCATAACATGCCGGGCAATAGCTCTTGCGCGGGCTGCTCAGCACCAGCCTGCATATCCGCACGCAGCTCGGTCTGACCGTGGTGGATTTCATAGCCCCGCGCCTGCACACTGCTCAGCCCATTCCACGGTGCTTGCAGCACGGGCAAGGTCAGCGTGGTGGGTTGCACGGTCTTTTCTTGCGCAAACAGCGTTGCCAACGGCAGCAAGCCCAGACCTGCGGCGTTGCCATCCACACCATGCAGATCAATCAGTGCCTCGCCCAGCATTTGCAGGCCGCCGCAAATGCCCAGCACGCGCCGGCCTTCGCTGGCATGGGCCACGATTGCGGCATCCAGCCCTTGCGTGCGCATCCACGCCAAGTCTGCCGCTGTGGCCTTGCTGCCGGGCAGGATGACCCAGTCGGCATCAGCAATCTGCGCGGGTGAGCGCGCCCAGACCACGCGCACGCCGGGCACCTGCATCAGCGGCTGAAACTCGTCCAGATTACTGATGCGCGGGTAAGCAATGATGGCGATGGTAGTGTGAATGGCCTGCCCTGCTCCCGTGCTGCCACGGTCGTCGAACACGCCATCTTCTTCCGGCAGGCCGTGGGCGAACTGCATGGGGATGCAGGCCACGGTGGGAATGCCGGTTTTCTCTTCGAGCATCTGCGGCGCAGGTGCCAGCAGCGATGCATCGCCACGAAACTTGTTGAGCACAAAGCCTTTGATCAGCTTTTGCTCGTCTTCAGGCAGCAGCGCCCAGGTGCCGTACAGGTGGGCAAAAGCACCGCCCCGGTCAATGTCAGACACCAGCAGGCAGTGCGCGTTGCAATGCTTGGCCACGCGCATGTTCACCACATCGCTGGCGTGCAGATTGATCTCGGCGGGCGAACCTGCGCCTTCGATCACCACCACATCGTTCTCAGCGCACAACTCGTCCAGCGCCTGAGCAATCTGCGGCCACACTTTCAGGCTGCGGCCACGCCATGGCATGGCACTCAGCTCGTCGTTGACCTGACCGAACAGCACGACCTGGCTGCGCGTATCCGCCTCAGGCTTGAGCAGCAAGGGGTTCATACGCACATCGGGCACCGCGCCTGCGGCCAGGGCCTGCAGGTACTGGGCTGTGCCGATCTCGCCCCATTGGCCATCGGGCGTGGAGACAACACGGGCGTTATTGCTCATGTTCTGCGCCTTGAACGGCGCGACCTTCAGGCCCTGGCTGCGGTAGTAGGCGCACAGCGCCGTGGCCACCCAGCTTTTGCCTGCGCCACTGCTGGTGCCCAGCACCATGATGCAACGTGCTGTCATATCGTTAATTTTCAGATTGGATGGGCAGCACCATGCGCTGCATGATGCGGGCCAGCGCCTCGCCGGGCTGCATGCACAGTCCCATGTGCGAGGGCGATGTCTGGATGATGCTGCTGCGCTTGGCCGTCAGCCAGTGATAGCGCGCACGCATGGGCAACTGAGCGATGGGGCCGCCATGAGCAGCACCTTCGCAGATGGCCACAATCGCGCCCAGGTGGCGGTGCACGGTTTCCATGTCCACATTCGGGTCCAGCGCCAGCAGACGCGCCTCATCCAGGGCAATGGCGGCCTGCAGATGACCGGTGCGCTGACAGGAGATGATCACGCCCGCATTCACAAACTCTTCACGCTCCACGCGCGGCATTACCCGCACGACTGCGTAGTCGTACACCTCATGCGCGGGCATCGATCACTCCTTGCAACCAGCGGCCACGCTCAGCAAGGCGGGCCACAAAATAATTCACATAGGCTGCGCGGTGGGCCTGCACATCGCTCAAGGCATCGCCGTCTTTGTCTGCAGCGGCCTGCTCCAGAAAGCAGTCAGGCACCTCAGCCAAAATAGCAGTCAGCACCTCGGGCGTCAGCCGCGCAGCCAGTTCAGCATCCACCTCAAAGATATGGCTGGCCAGCGGCAGCAGCACATGCTCAGAACTGGGGGCAAAAGGCTTGGCCGGGTCGGCAACGGTTCCATTCCACGCATGGTGAAACGTCAGGCTTGCACCATGGTCGATGAGCCAAGGTTGCTTTTTGCACATCAGCATATTGGTGTTGCGCGCCGTGCGGTCCACATTGCTGACAAGCGTGTCAAACCACACCAGACGCGAGGCAAAGTCGCTGTCCACCACATCGACAGCCGGGTCAAAGTTGATGGCGCCGGGCAGATAGTCCAAGCCCACGTTCAACCCGTCGCTGGCGCGAATCAGGTCTTGAATTTCAGGGTCAGACTCTGTGCGAGACAAATCGCCGTTCAGCTGCATCAGCACAATTTCTGGCACAGGCAGGCCCAGCGCACGCGCCATGCCGCCAGAGATGATTTCGGCCATCAGCGCACGCACGCCCTGCCCGGCCCCGCGAAACTTGAGCACATAGGTGCCTAGATCGTCGGCCTCGACAATCGCGGGCATGGAGCCGCCTTCACGCAGCGGCGTGACGTAGCGCTCCACCAGCACAGAGCGCAGCTTGAGGGTTTCAGTGTCCATGCGAAATGGTAGCGTCTCAGGCATGCGGGGTCGGCGTTGCAAGGTCATTGGGTGCGTTCTTCAAGGCGCCCTGAATACTCAGCCACGCCCGCTCCAGTGCGGCCTGCGACACGGGGGGCAACACGCCCAGCCGTGCATGACCGGGCAAGCCGAAACTGGCACAGTCGCGCAACTTGACGCCTTGGGCGCGCATTGCCGCCAGTGGCGCAGCAATATCGTCCAGCGGCAAGCGCACCACAAAGTAGTTGGCCTGATGGCCTGCCACCACCTGCCAGCCCAGCTTGGCACACAGCGCCAGTTGCTGCGCCTTCCAGCGGCGCAATGTCATCAGGCTTTGGGCCAGCCATTGCTGCACCTCATCGCTGACCCAGGCCTGCAGCATGGCCACACCATGCGAGCCCACCACCCACGATGCAGCCAGATCGCGCAAGGCTTTGAGCTCAGCGGCAGCGGCATGCACAGGTGCAATCGCATAAGCGGCTCGTATGCCCGTCATGCCCAGTGCTTTATTCGGCGTCCACAGTTGCCAGACGCTATCAAACGATCGCTGTGGTGACTCACCCTCCAGCCACAGCGGGCGATAGGCGCAGTCCAGCGCTCGCCATTCCTGCTGCGACGGAGCCTTGCTCCACGCGGGCCAGATATCCTCTTGCACGCCCAGCGGACTGGATGGCTCACAGGCCCAGCTCAGCGCAGGCAGCGTGCTCACTTCAGCGCGGCGACACAGTGCCAGCCGCCAGACGCGGGCAGCCTGCAGGTAGTCGCCATAGTGGTGCGGCGGAAAAAAGACGTTCTTAGCACCGCTGCGAACGGCATGCAGGGTGATGCGGTGAATCAGCTCACTGCTGCTGCCGCCAATGACGATGCGCTCTACCGCCACGCCATGAAAGGCCGCCAGTTGCGCCTGCAACTGCAGGTAATGGGGATCAGGGTACTGCGCCACATGGGCCGCCTGCAGCGCTTTCACCGCCATCGGGCAGGGCCCGCAGGCATTGCGATTGGTCGAAAAATCATGCGCAGGCACGCCCAGCGCATCGGTGCCGCCATGCATGGCAGCCACATTCATATCAAACATTCCCAACCAACTTCCACATCCAGAGCGCCATAAAAATCATAGCTATCAGTGCAAGCAGCACCTGCGCTGCAATCACTTTAGATGCTAATTTTACGGATTTCTGCAAGTCCTCAGACTCCGGTCCCCGCCCCTGCGGGTTGAGCTGATACACACCGGGCTTGGAAAGATGCACGCCCAGCGCCAGCGCCATGGCACCCATGGGCCAGCCGCCGTTGGGCGATGGTGTCACGTGCGCATCGCGCCGCAAGCCGCTCCACGACACGCCGCCGGCCGCCAGCGCCAGCCATAGTGCGGTGATGCGCGCGGGGATCCAGTTAAGCACATCGTCCGCCCGCGCCGCCCATTTGCCGGCCCATTGCCAGTGGCGGCGTTTGTCCCCCTGGCCGCGCCAGCTGGGGTAGCCCCACATGGCGTCTGCGGTATTGGCCAGCCGATAGACGGCCGCACCGGGCAAGCCTGCCACGGCAAACCAGAACAGCGGGGCGATGACGGAATCACTCAAATTCTCGGCCAGCGTCTCAATCGCGCTTTCGCGCACAGTGGCGGCATCGAGCTGCGCGGTGTCGCGGCTTACTAGCCAGGACAAGCGCTCACGCCCGGCAGGCAGCGATTGCTGCAAGGCCGCTTCCACCGCCAACACCTCGTCTTTGAGCATGCGCCATGACAGCAGGGGCTTGAGCAGCACGCCCATCACCAGCCCCCACAGCCACCAAGGCGCAAAACCCAGCATGAACTGGGCCAGCCAATAAACTATAAAAAACAGAGCAGCCAGCGCACACCAAGCAAGCGCCGCAAGGCAAAAACGCCTAAAATCATTGTTCACCTCGTGGCGTGGCGCAATGGCCTGCCCGGCCCAGCCCAGCAGCTTGCCCATCAGCACCACGGGGTGCAGCCAGACGGGTGGCTCGCCCCAAAGTCTGTCCATCAGCAAGGCGACCAGCACCGCCAGCAAAGCGGCCTGCACATTAGCTGCCCAATGCCATGCGGCCTGATCGCTGGAAGTGAAGGTTTGGTACAACCACACCACAGGGCTGAGGGGAAGACCGATCAGCTCAGCCCAGGTCATTGCCGTCATGTGCCCGTTTTACCCTTGGTCGCAGTCGCCGCAGCGTTATTCGGAACGACGCGCGTGGCATCCCATACATCGTCCATCAGCATGTCTTCGAGTGGCGCACGACAGGCCCATTTTTCTTGCTGCAGCATGGGCGCGGCGTAATACGCATCGACAGGGCCCAGGCACAGCACGCCCAACGGGTGGGCTCCATCGGGCATTTGCAGCAGCTTTGCCAGTTGCAGCGGGTCAAAAATCGACACCCAGCCCATGCCCAGCCCTTCGGCACGCGCAGCCAGCCACAGGTTTTGAATGGCGCAGGCGGTGCTGGCAATGTCCATTTCGGGCAACGTGCGGCGGCCAAAGATATGCGCCTCGCGCCCCGGTGGCATGGCGACGACCAGTACCTCGGCCGCATCCAGCACGCCCTGCACCTTGAGCTTCATGAAGTCTTTTTCACGCTCGCCCATGGCGTGGGCGGTGCGCACGCGCTCTTCTTCCACCAATGCGTGGATTTGCTTGCGCAGGTCCAGACTCTTGACGCGGATGAAGCGCCAGGGCTGCATGAAGCCCACGCTAGGTGCGTGGTGCGCCGCACGCAGCAAGCGCAGCAAAACGTCATCCGCGACCTGCCCGCCTGCAAAGTGGCGCATGTCGCGGCGCTCATAAATGGCGCGGTAGACGGCAGCACGCTCAGCCTCGGTAAAAGGCGTGGCAGGGATGGTGGGTAATGGGTGTGCTTCAGACATGGCGCAATTGTGTCCCTTTGGCACAGGCGCGGATACCTCGTATCTGCCTGCAAGCCGCGAAAAACTGCAAAACGGGCGCGATCCAGGTCAGGGCAGCCACGCAAGGGCCGCCCCGCCGCGAGGGCTGTGCCACAGGGACTGATCAGTCTTCAATCCCTCGCTGAGCGGGAATTCCCGCTTGAAACGCGTGTTTGATCATCGTCATCTCGGTGACGGTGTCGGCCATGTCGATGATCTCCTGCGGGCAACGGCGACCTGTCAGGCAGACATGCACATCCTTGGGGCGCGCCTTGAGCGTGTCCAGCACGTCTTGCAGCGGCAGCCAGCCGTAGATCAGCGGGTAAGTGATTTCGTCCAGCACGACGAGGAAAAACTCGCCTGACAAAATATCAGCCTTGGCTTTTTCCCAGCCATCGCGCGCCAGCTGGGCGGAGTGGTCCAGGTCCTTGCTCTTCCAGCTGAAGCCGTCGCCCAGACCCACAATCGGCAGGCCCACCTGTTCGGCCAAGCGGTGCTCGCCAAAACGGGCCGTGGGCACCTTCATGAACTGGTAGATCTTGACGGCCTTGCCCCGGCCCGTGGCGCGAAAGGCCAGACCAAAAGCTGCCGTGCTTTTTCCCTTACCGTTGCCGGTGTTGACAATGATCAGGCCGCGGCGTTCGCCCTCGGGTTTTTCATAGGGCTTTTCGGTGGGAGGCGTTTCAATATGCATAGCTGCTCTCGCTTATCTATCAAGGGCTAAAGGGTAAAAAGACTCAAAATTTTCAGCGCAGGCGCGGCAGTGCCAGCCACAGGCCATCCAGCTCTCGCACCTGTATGCGGTGCTCGAACACCGCCTCCAGCGCGGCATGGCTGGCCGGGTCACTGCATGCGCCCTGATGGGTGATGCGCCCGGCCTGCATGACGATGATTTCATCCGCCAGCAAGGCAAATGACAGCTCGTGCAGCACGCTGACCACGGTCATGCCCTGCTGTACCAGGCTGCGCGCGGTCAGCATCCAGTCGGTCTGGTGCGGCGGGTCGAGATTGGCCAGCGGCTCATCCATCAACAAGGTCTGGGCCTGCACGGCCAATGCGCGGGCCAGCAGCACGCGCTGGCGCTCGCCACCAGACAGCTGTCCTATGCTGCGCTGGCGCCAGTCCCACGCATGGGTATGGCGCAGCGCCTGCTCTACTGCCTGCTGGTCAGCGCTAGACGCCGGTGCCAGCCAGCCCTGATGCGGCAAGCGGCCCAGCATGACCACGTCATACACCGCCATATCAGCCGACACGGGCTGGTTTTGCCCCAGCCATGCCAGGGCCTTGGCGCGCTCGCGGCCATTCCAGTCAGCCAGCTTGCGGCCTTGCAAAAATACATCACCGCTTTGCTTCTGGTTGCTGGCACGCATGCCCGCCATGGCGCGCAGCAAGGTGGATTTGCCCGCGCCATTGGGGCCGACGATGGCCGTCCAGCGACCCTTGGGGATTTGTACACTGAGCTGGCGCAGCACTTCGCGCTCGCCCAATTGCACATTCAAGGCTTGCACCGTCAATGCGCTCGTAGCCGTAGCCAGCGCGGCTTGAGTGGCGTGATCGTTCATGCGCCCTCTCCTGCCGACAGCGTGCCGCGCTTGTGCATCAGCCACAGCAGATAGCTGCCGCCCAGCACGGCGGTGAGCACGCCCACAGGCAGCTCCTGCGGCGCAATCAGCCAGCGCGCCAACAAATCGGCGGCCAGCAGCAGCACTGCGCCCATCAGGCTGCTGAGCACCAGCAACCAGCGGTGCAGCGCCCGAACCATGGATCGCACCAGGTGCGGAGATGCCAGGCCCACAAAAGCAATCAGCCCGGTCTGCGCTACGGCGGTGCCGGTGGCCAGCGCCAGCAGCACAATCAGCAGCAGGCGCAGCGGACCCAGCGGCAGGCCAAGGCTGTGGGCAGTCGATTCACCCAGCGCCAACCCATCGAGCACGCGGCTGAGGCACCAGGACAGGGCCAGCGTGGGCAGCAGCACCCACAGCATCAGCGCGCAGGCATTCCAGCCCGCAAACGCGGTGCTGCCCAGCATGAAAGATTGCATGGCCTGCATGATGTCGGGGTTCATCAAGAGCACCAGTGATGCGGCTGCGCCCAGCACCACGCCCACCACCACGCCAGCCAGCAACAGGCGCATGGTGTTTTGCACGCCCTTGGCCAGCACCAGCGTCAGCACCACGGCAACCACGGCTCCGACAAAGGCTGCGCCCGTCACGCCCCAGCGGGCCAGCCCGGCCAACGCAAAGGGCGACACGCCCAGCGCCGCCATGGCTAGGGCCACGCCCAGCGATGCGCCCGATGCACTGCCCAGCAAATACGGGTCCGCCAGCGGATTGCGAAACACGCCCTGCGCAATCGCACCCGCCAGCCCCAGCAGGCCACCGGCCAGCAAGGCCGCAGCCGTGCGCGGCAGGCGAATGTCCATCACGATTTGCCAGGCCAGCGGGTCATGGCGGGCGTTCAGCACGCTCTCAAAACCCGTGCTGCCAATGCCTGCACCTAGCAGCGCCAGCAAGCTGCCAGCCAGCGCCAGCCACAGCAAAAGCCAGGGTGCGGCCAGCCCGGTCTGCGGTGATTGATTGCGCTTGATTAAGCTCATTGGCCCTTGCCCTGCGCACCGGAGGCAGAACCCGCCAGTCGCTGCAAGCAGCGAGCGATGATCTGCGCGCCTTCTGCCATGCGCGGGCCGGGGCGCACCAGTACGTCAGATTGCTCAGGCGTAAAAGCACATATCGCCCCCTGCTTGACGGCACGCATCTGCGACCAGCCCGGGTATTCGGGCACGCCGGTTTTCCAGGCACGCTCGCCCGCCATCAGGATGTCGGGGTCGAGCTTGACCACGTATTCGGGGTTGATGCGCGGAAATGGCCCCAGCTTTGCGTCAATCACATTGCGCAGGTGCAGCTGCGTCAAAGTCTCGCCAATAAAAGAGTTTTCACCAGCCGCAAACGGGCCACGGCTGGCTTCAAAATACACGCGCTGGCCGCGCATTTTCTCGGGCACGCTGGCAGCAGCTTTGGCCATAACGGCTTCAATGCCTGACCAGACACGGTCCGCGCCTTGCGCGGGTGGCAGATTCAGCAGCACACCCAGTTTTTGCAGCACCACACGCGCTTCGGCATGGGTGCGCGGCTCAAGCGCTACAACTTTAAGGCCCAGTGCTTCCATGCGCCCTATGGAGCGCGAAGCCATGGATGCCAGCACCAGATCAGGCTTGAGCGCCACAATGCTTTCGATATTCGGATCCAGCCCCCCGCCCACGACGGGCAGGGTCATGGTGTGCGCCGGCCAGTTGGAGTAACGGTCTATCCCCACCAGTCGCTCGCAGCCGCCCAGCGCGCAAAGGCTTTCGGTGAGCGATGGCAGCAGGCTGACAATGCGCTGCGGCGACTTGGCCAGCTGCACCTTGCTGCCACGCGCATCGGTGATCTGCACGGATTGAGCGGCCACCGGCAACGCAGCGCCCAGCAACCAACCCGCCAGTGCGCTGCAAGCCGTGAATTTCGCCATCGCCTTCATGCTTGCGGCCCTTTCAGCGCCAGCGGCAGGCCCGCGCACATCAGCGTGGCACTTTCGCAATGCGCTGCCACTTGCTGGTTGAGCACGCCCAGCGCATCGACAAAGGCACGCACCTCACGCCCCATGGGAATCACGCCCAGCCCAATCTCGTTGCCCACCAAAATGATGGGACCAGCCGCGTCATCCAACGCTTTCAAAAACATAGCTAGCTGCGCCTGCCACTCTTGAGCCAGAGTCGTTTTTTCTTCAGATTTTTCATCCTCTACCGGCATGAGCCAGTTGGTCAGCCACAGCGTCAGGCAGTCAATCACCAGCAGGCGCTGGGGGTGGCTGTGCTGTGCAATCACCTGCGCCAGTTCACGCGGCTCCTCCAGCGTCTGCATGCCGGGCACGCGCTCGGCGCGGTCACGCTGGTGGCGGGCAAT
>ERZ724504.2435-NODE-2435-length-10083-cov-4.478061_pt1 | contig 10083 bp, 7 predicted proteins | sample MGYA00376037_ERZ724504 | MGnify/ENA primary metagenome ERZ724504 (study PRJEB28724, sample SAMN07190888) | wastewater metagenome | isolation source: influent of sewage treatment plant in Hong Hong | place: USA: Christiansburg, Virginia | collected 2016-03-01 ... | reverse complement strand
GGGGCGATTTCGGAACCGCAGGTTCATGAGCCCCCGGCATCTGCCCCGCCCGCGCCTGGCTTTCACACCGTCCACGCCGGCAGGCAAAGCGCAACACCACTCACAGGTCCGAAAACGGCTACTCCACGCCGCCGCCCTGCGTATGATTCAAACCATGTCCACCGCCACCCCCGATTCGATTGCCACGCCAGACGCCAACAGCAGCGCCAGCGACGCCTGCTATCTGGCGCTGAAGGCACGCGATGCGCGGTTTGACGGGCGCTTTTTTACCGGCGTCACCTCCACCGGCATTTACTGCCGGCCGGTCTGCCGCGTGCGCACGCCGCGGCGCGAGAATTGCCAGTTTTTTACCTTGGCGGCCCAGGCCGAATCCGCCGGTTACCGCCCCTGCCTGCGCTGCCGGCCCGAACTGGCGCCAAGTGCCACCCCAACCCCCGGTGCCCCCACGGCCACATTCGCCGGATCCACGCTGCCCTGGTCGACCCAGGACGCGGCGGCCATCCTGGCGCAGCAGGCCGCCCGCCTGCTGGACGAGCCGACGCTGTGGAGCGATGGCGCACCGTCAATGGCCGATCTGGCGGCCCGGCTGGGTGTCAGCGAACGCCATGTGCGCCGCATTTTCGAGACCCACTGGGGCGTGTCGCCGCTGCAGTACCTGCAAACCCGCCGCCTGCTGATGGCCAAGCGCCTGCTGACTGACACACAGCTGCCGGTGGCGCAGGTGGCGGCGCTGAGCGGTTTCTCCAGCGTGCGCCGCTTCAACGCCAGTTTTGTCGAACACTACCGGCTACAACCCCGCCAGCTGCGCCAGGCGCGCGGCCCGGCCAACGCGCTGCCGCAGGAGACCGGCATTGTGCTCAAGGGTTCGTACCGCCCGCCCTACGACGTGGCGGCCATGCTGGGCTTCTTTGCCACGCGCCAGATCGCCGGGGTGGAGGCCGTGGACCCTGCGCTGGGGACGCTGGCGCGCACCCTGTCGCTCACGGTGGCGGGGCACACGCACAGCGGCTGGGTGCAGGCGCGCTTTGTGCCCGACAGCTGCACAGTGGTCTTTCACATCAGCAACAGCCTGGGCGCGGTGCTGCCGCAGGTGCTGGCCCGGGTGCGCGCGCTGCTGGACCTGGACGCCGAGCCCTGGGCCATCAACCCCTGCCTGCAAGACGACTTTCCCGGCCTGGACGGACTGCGCGTACCCGGCTGCCTGGATGGCTTTGAGCTGGGTGTGCGGGCCATCCTGGGCCAGCAGATCACGGTACGGGCGGCCTGCACACTGGGCGCGCGATTGGTGGAGCGCTATGGCAGTGACCTCGCCGACGGTGCCGACCGCTCGCTTGCAGCGCCGGGCTTGAAGCGCCTGTTCCCGACTCCGCAGGCGCTGCTACAGGCCAGCGGTGAAGACCTGGGGCAGCTGGGCATCGTGCGCCAGCGCCAGCGGGCGATCCAGGCCTTGGCCCAGGCAGTGGTGCAGGGCGACGTGGTGCTGCAACCCGGCGTGGACATTCCCACCACGCTGGCCGCGCTGCAGACCCTGCCCGGCATAGGGCCTTGGACGGCACAATACATTGCCATGCGGGCACTGCGCTGGCCCGACGCCTTTGTCGCCGGTGATGTAGCCCTGCAAAAAGCCCTGGGCGTGCAAGCCGCCAACAACCCCAAACAAGCGGCCCAGGCGGCCGAGGCCGCATCCCAGCGCTGGAAACCCTGGCGCAGCTACGCCGTGGTGCGCGGCTGGGCCAGCTTGGCCAACCCCACGCCATCCGCATCCGACGCCGCAGTCGAAACCAAGAAGCTATCTTTTTGATAGCTTTACACCCATATTCCACGAGGGCTAGCGCCACATTTATCATGAAGCATTTCCCCAAAACCGTTCGTTGCAGCCTCTCCAGCCCCTGGGGACCCATGACACTTGCCGCCCACGACGACGCCCTGGTCTGGGCCGGCTTTGATGGCCAGAAGCATGCCGTCGACACCAGCGTCTGGGCACTGGCCCCGGCCCACCCCATCCTGCGCCTGGCCTGCGACGAGCTGGACCAGTACTTTGTCGGCCAGCGCCGCCACTTCGATGTGCCGCTGGACCTGAGCGGTGGCACCACGTTCCAACAAAAGGTGTGGCGCAGTCTGCTGGACATCGCGCCCGGCGCGACCACCAGCTACGGCGCCATCAGCCAGTCCATCGGCCACCCCAGCGCCGTGCGCGCCGTGGGCGGTGCCATTGGGCGCAACCCCATCAGCATCATCGTCCCCTGCCACCGCGTGGTCGGGCGCGACGGCGCCCTGACCGGCTATGCCGGAGGCCTGCCGCGCAAGGTCGCGCTGCTGCAACTGGAGAGCCGCCTGTGAGCGCCAAAGCCTCCCCACTGGCCAAGCCATGGCACGCCGACTTCGTGCTGCTGGCGGCGATCTGGGGCGCGTCCTTCATGTTCATGCGCATGGGCGTGCGCGAGCTGGGTGCATTCGCGACCGCCGGTGTGCGGGTCGGCATTGCGGCACTCTTTTTGCTGCCCATCCTGCTGTTGCGCGGGCATGGAGCGGCACTGCGCCAGCACTGGAAGCTGACCTTCGTGGTGGGCATTCTGAACTCGGCCATCCCCTTTGCCTGCTTCAGTTATGCCCTGCTGTCGATTTCGACCGGGTTGTCGTCGATCCTGAACGCCACGGTGCCGCTGTTTGGTGCGGTGATTGCCTGGCTCTGGCTCAAGGACCGGCCCACCGGCTCGCGCATGGTGGGTTTGGCGGTGGGTTTTGCGGGGGTGGCGCTGCTGGCCTGGGACAAGGCCAGCTTCCAGCCCGATGCGTCGGGCAACGCCAGCGGCTGGGCCGTGCTGGCCTGCCTGCTGGCCACGCTGTGCTATGGCATTGCCGCCAGCTTCACCAAGCGCTACCTCAGCGGCGTGCCCTCGCTGGTGTCGGCCACCGGCAGCCAGTTGGGGGCCGCTATCGGACTGCTGCCGCTGGCCTGGTGGTTTTGGCCCGACCACGGCGTATCGCTGCACGCTTGGGCTGCTGTGGTGGCGCTGGGCGTGCTGTGCACTGGCGTGGCCTACATCCTGTATTTCCGGCTGATCGAGCGGGCCGGCCCGGCGCGCGCGCTGTCGGTGACCTTTGCCATTCCGGTGTTTGCGCTGCTCTACGGCGTGCTGCTATTGGGTGAGGTGGTCACGCCGTGGATGCTGCTGTGCGGCCTTGTCATCGTCGCAGGGACCAGTTTGTCCACCGGGCTAGTGCGCTTTAGCCGCAAGTAGCGCCACACGCGGTGGCAGCACTGTTTTGCCGCCGGGCCGCCCCAAGGCAAAACGCGGCCCCCTCGGGGGGCAGGGCGCCACACGCAGTGGGCCACCGTGGGGGCTATTGGATGGCCCCCGCCATGACGTTGATGCTCAGCGCCAGCACCAGCATGTTGAAGGCGAAGGCCGTCACGCTGTGCGCCAGCGTCAAGCGGCGCATATGGCGGGCGGTGACCACCACGTCGGACACCTGGGATGTCATGCCCACCACGTGGGCGTAGTACAAAAAATCAAAATAATCGGGCGGCAGTTTTCCGGGGAATTCCAGACCGGCCCCCTGGGGGTGGCCCTGCAACTCGCTCTGGTAGTAGAGGTGCGCGTAGCGAAAGGCAAAGATGGTTTGCATCAGCAGCCATGACGCCGCCAGCGCCGCCATGGACAGGACCAGGTGCCCCAGGCGTTGCGTCGCCGAGAGGTCCTTGACGTGCTGCAGCATCAGCACGATGGCACCTGCGCACGCAAAGACGCACAGTAGCAACAGGATGAACAGAAAGAAGCCCGTTTGGTCCTGCGCCTGCGCCCGCGCACGGGTGCGCTGGGCGTCAAAAGTCACGGCCAGCCACCAGGCCAGTACCAGAAAAGTCACCGTGCCCGCGCACCAGGCCAACAGCATCTGGGAGGGCCAGGCCAGGGGCAGCGGCAGCGCCGCCACCAGAGCGCCCACCAACGCGCCATAGACCAGCCGCTGGTGGCCCGTGGTGCCGGAAAAATGGTTGCGCATGTGGCATTGTCGCGCTTTAAGCGCAGCCGGTTCCCGCGTATAGTGCAGCGAGTGGCTCCACGTCGATAAGACTGACTGTGAAAGGCTTGCGGGATGCGGATTTCGGTTTGGATTGCGCTCACGGGCCTGTTGGTATCAACAGCTGGCACGGCCGACACCGTGGCGGCCGCACGGTGGATTGACCAGGAGTTCAAACCGTCTACCCTGACGCGCGACCAGCAGCAGCACGAACTCCAGTGGTTCATCCAGGCTGCCGAACGCCTGAAGCGCCAGGGCATCCAATCGATCCGCGTGGTGTCCGAGAAGATTGACACCCATGACTACGAGTCCCGCACGCTGAGCCAGGCGTTTACCGACATCACCGGCATCACGGTTAAGCATGACGTCATCCCCGAAGGGGATCTGGTGGACAAGCTGTACGCTGCCATCAAGAGCGGCAAGTCCGAATACGACGGCTGGATTTCGGACTCCGACCTGATTGGCACCCACTACCGCTACGGGTCGGTCGTGCCGCTGTCCGATTTCATGAAGGGCGCCGGCAAGGACTACACCAACCCCGGCCTGGACCTGGCGGACTTTATTGGCACATCCTTCACCACCGCACCCGATGGCAAGATGTACCAGTTGCCCGACCAGCAGTTTGCCAACCTGTACTGGTTTCGTGCCGACTGGTTCGCCCGCAAGGATTTGAAGGACCGTTTCCGCGCCCGGTATGGCTACGAGCTGGGCGTGCCGCTGAACTGGTCGGCCTACGAGGACATTGCCAATTTCTTCAGCAACGATGTCAGGGAGCTCGACGGCAGACAAGTCTTTGGCCACATGGACTATGGCAAACGCGACCCGTCACTGGGCTGGCGCTTCACCGATGCCTGGCTGTCCATGGCCGGTGCCGCCGACAAGGGCATTCCCAACGGCTTGCCGGTCGATGAATGGGGCATACGCGTGGCCACCGACCAGTGCACGCCGGTGGGCGCGTCGGTGGAGCGTGGCGGGGCCACCAACTCGCCCGCCGCCGTGTTTGCGCTGACCCAATACGTGCGCTGGCTCAAGCAGTACGCGCCGCCCGAGGCCGTCAACATGACGTTTACCGACGCCGGGCCGGTGCCGGCACAGGGCCAGATTGCCCAGCAGATTTTCTGGTACACCGCATTCACCGCGTCCCTGACCCAGCCCGGCACCGCGGCCGTCAACAAGGACGGCAGCCCCAAGTGGCGCATGGCGCCGTCCCCCCACGGCCCGTACTGGAAGACCGGCATGCAAAACGGCTACCAGGATGTGGGCTCGTGGACGTTTCTGAAATCGACACCGCTGCACAATCTGTCGGCGGCCTGGCTGTATGCGCAGTTCGTCACGTCCAAGACCGTGTCGCTGCGCAAATCCATTGTGGGCCTGACCTTTATCCGCGAGTCCGATATCAAGCACGACTATTTCACCCGCAATGCCAGCCGCTACGGCGGGCTGGTGGAGTTCTACCGCAGCCCGGCGCGCGTGGCCTGGACGCCCACTGGCACCAACGTTCCGGACTACCCCCGCATGGCACGGCTGTGGTGGGCCAACGTCGCCACCGCGATCAATGGAGAGCGAAGCCCGCAGGCCGCCATGGACAACCTGGCCCTGGCCATGGATGAGGTGCTGGCCGACCTGCAGCGCACCGGCATGCAGCACTGCACGCCCAGGCTCAACCCGCGGCGCGATGCGGTGATACGCCTGACCAGCAAAGGCGCTCCGTGGAAAAAACTCACAGACGAAAAACCCAAGGGCGAAACAATTGCCTATGAGCGGCTGCTGCAGGCCTGGAAAGAGGGCCGCGTGCAATGACGCAGACCGGCATCTCCACAAGCGCGCTGCCGCGCACGCGCCTGGCCTTGCTGCTATTTGTCGTGGCTACCAGCGTCACCATTGCCGTCCAGACCTGGTGGGCGGTCGCACAGGACAAACGGCAAACCCTGGCATCGGAGACCACCAATGGCCTAGTCGCCGTGCGCCTGCTGGAAGAGCACGCCAGCCAGACCCTGCAGGACGCCGTGCACACCCTGGACCGGGTGGCACGTGCCGTGCGCGCGGCCACGCCGACCAGTGACCCGGACCAGATACGCAAAGTCGTCGCCAGCCATGACATCGGGCACAGCCGCCATCTGAAGGCCCTGCAGTATGTGACGCCACAGGGCATGAGCTGGATCAGTTCACCGGACTACCCCACCCACCCAACGCAAGCGTCCGAGCGTAGCCACATACAGTACCTGCTCAGCCATCCGGAAGACCATGCGGCGCAAGTCGGCCACCCCTATGCCAGTGCTTATGACAGCCAATGGGTGATTCCCGTGGCCCGCACCCTGTACAGCCCGGCCGACCAGCCGGTGGGCGTGGTGAGCGTGGATATCCGTCTGTCGTATTTTGGAGCGCTGTACTCCCGCGTCGCCAAGGAGAACAATGCCAGCGTCACCCTGCTGTCGGACGAGGGCTTCATCCTCGCACGCTCGCCGTTCGAGGCGCGCTACGTGAACCGGGACGTGGCAGACGCTCCCCAACTGGTCACCATGGGTGGCAGCGCCGGGGAAGGATCCTTCAATGACGAGTCGTTCGTGGACGACGACGAAGGCCTGAAGCTCTACACCTATCGGAAGCTGAGTGGCTTCCCGGTCACCACGGTCTACGCGCGGGACTACGAGAGCGTGTTGCGGCCCTGGGAACAGCGCACGACACAGCGTCTGCTTCTGGCAGCCTTCAGCATTGCGCTGGTCGTGGTGCTGACCTATTTCCTGCTGTTCTACATCCGCAGCCTGCAACGCACCCAGCGGTCCTTGCGTGACAGCGAAGCCAAATTCTTCGGCATGTTCCGCCAGTCTCCGGTGCCCCATACGCTGGTGCGGGACAACGATGGGCAGGTTGCTGAGGTCAATGACGCCTGGCTGCAACTGTTTGGCTACCAGCTTGACGAGGTTGTCGGACACACCGCGCTGGAACTGGGCATTTGGCAGAACCCCGCACAGCGCCAGGAGGTCGTGACCAAAATCTCGACCGTGGGCCGCGTGGACCGCATCGAAGTGGTCCAGGTGCGCCGCGACGGCCAGGTCATGATCTGCCTGATGTCCGGACGCAGCTTTCAGGCGGGTTCGGAAAAGTTGATCCTGTTCAGCCTGATGGACGTTACACGCCAGCGCGAGGCCGAGCTGGAGATTCGCAACATGAACCAGCAGCTCGAACGGCGGGTGCAGGCACGCACCGAGACGCTGGAAATTGCCAACCATGACCTGAGCGAAGCGCTGGCCTCGGTGCGCGCCATGCAAAGCGAATTGCTGAGGTCCGAAAAACTGGCTGCACTGGGGTCGCTGGTGGCCGGTGTGGCCCATGAGCTCAACACCCCCATTGGTAATTGCGTGACCGTAGGCAGCACGCTGCAACACCAAGTGGCCGAGCTGACAAAGGCGTTTGAAAATGGGGAATTGCGCCGCTCTACGCTGCAGCAATTCACCGACAACGCCAGGCGCGGCACCGAAATCCTGATGCGGGCTCTGACCCGGGCCAGCGAGCTCATTCGCAGCTTCAAACGCGTGGCCGTTGACCAGTCCAGCGACCAGCGCCGCATGTTCGATCTGAAGACCACGTTGCAGGAGGTGTGCCTGACGCTGGAGCCCATGTACAAGAACACGGGCTATCAGTTGCAACTGGCCTTGCCGGACGACGTCGGACTGGACAGCTTTCCCGGCGCCTTGGGCCAGCTCATCACCAACTTTGTCAGCAACGCCCTGCAACACGGGTTTGACGGCCGCGCAACCGGACAGATGCGGCTGTGGGCCGAGGTCCATGCGCCTGACCGGGTGGCACTACATTTTGCCGACGACGGAATCGGCATGCCCGACGACACGCGCAACCGCGTGTTCGATCCGTTCTTCACGACCAAGCTGGGCCAGGGTGGCTCCGGCCTGGGCATGAATATCGTCTACAACATCGTCCGGGATGTATTGGGAGGCGAGATCAGCGTTGCATCCAGTCCCGGCAACGGCACCCACATCACGGTGACCTTGCCGCTGTGTGCGCCCCAATCGGGGTCACCCGATGCCTGACACGCCTACTGGCGGATCACGTCGGCACCGGCCGGTGGTTTGAACTGGAAGCTGGAGGGTTCCAGCGCTGCATTGGCTTGAAAGCCTGTGAACCGCAGGCTGGAGCGCTGGCCAAAACTGTCGACCATTTCCAGCACCGCCAGCTCACCGGACCGAAAGCCCACACGCACGTTTTGCAGCGCGCTGTCCTTGGCCTTCGGAAGCGCCAGCACCCACTCCAGCCCGTCGCTGGCGGGATCGGCCGTCAGCACAAAGTCGGCCTGCAAGGCCTTGAGATCGGCGGCCGACGCAATCAGCGCGGCCGGTGTGGAACCCAGCGCCTGGGCCTGCTTGCGCGCGGTCACCTGGTTCAGGTCCACGTCGTACAGCCACAGGGTCTGGCCATCGGCCACGATGGTCTGCTCGAACGGCTTTTTGTAGACGAAGCGAAAGCGCCCGGGGCGGGAAAACTCGAACGTGCCGCTGGACGTCTTGGCACGTGCGGCCTGTCCGTCCTTGGCCGGCAGCGTGACCACCTGGGTGAAGTCGGCGCGCCCGGACTTCACCGTCTTGACAAAAGCCTCAAGGCTTTCCATGCCTCCAGCCCTCGCGGATAGTGCACACACAGCTATCAAAATAGTAGCAATTCGTTTCATGGTTTACTCAGTTGAGAACAGAGCACATGTGCTGCGCACAGTGGTCTGTCCCGAAAAATCACTACTCTGCTCTCGCTGGCACCAGGATGTCGCGCTGGCCGTTGGTGCTCATGGAGCTGACCAGGCCGGCCTTCTCCATGTCTTCCACCAGTCGGGCGGCGCGGTTGTAGCCAATCTTCAGGTGGCGCTGCACCAGCGAAATGCTGGCCTTGCGGTTCTTCAGAACCACCTCCACGGCCTGGTCGTACATCGGGTCTTTTTCGCCGCCCCCATTGCCATCAACGCCCGGCTCGCCTTCGCCGTCTACAGAGCCGCCCTCCAAAACGCCTTCGATGTAGTTGGGCTCACCCTGGCTCTTGAGGTAATTCACGACGCGGTGCACTTCCTCGTCGCTGACAAAGGCGCCGTGCACGCGGATGGGCAGGCCGGTGCCACTGGGCATGTACAGCATGTCGCCCATGCCCAAAAGGGCTTCGGCGCCCATCTGGTCGAGGATGGTGCGGCTGTCGATCTTGCTGGAGACCTGGAAGGCAATGCGGGTCGGGATATTGGCCTTGATCAGACCGGTGATCACGTCCACGCTGGGGCGCTGCGTGGCCAGAATCAGATGGATGCCGGCGGCGCGCGCTTTTTGCGCCAAACGGGCAATCAGCTCCTCGATCTTCTTGCCGACCACCATCATTAGGTCGGCCAGTTCGTCGATGACCACCACGATGTGGGGCAGACGGTCCAACGGCTCGGGGGATTCGGGCGTCAGGCTGAACGGGTTGTAGATGAATTCGCCACGCACCTTGGCTTCAGCAATCTTGACGTTGTAGCCGGCCAGGTTGCGCACACCAAGCTTGCTCAGCAGCTTGTAGCGGCGCTCCATCTCACCCACGCACCAGGTCAGGCCGTAGGCGGCCTGCTTCATGTCGGTCACGACCGGGGCAATCAGGTGCGGAATACCTTCGTAGAACGACATTTCCAACATCTTGGGGTCGATCATCAGGAAGCGCACATCGCTGGCCTCGGCCTTGTACAGCAGGCTCAGAATCATGGCGTTGATACCCACCGACTTGCCCGAGCCTGTGGTGCCGGCCACCAGCACGTGGGGCATCTTGCCCAGGTCGGCGACGATGGGGTTGCCCACGATGTCCTTGCCCAGTCCCATAGTCAGCATGGACCGGGCTTCGTTGTAGACCTGCGAGCCCAGAATCTCGGACAGGCGAATGCTCTGGCGCTTGGCGTTGGGCAGCTCCAGTGCCATGTAGTTCTTGCCGGGAATGGTTTCCACCACGCGGATGGACACCAGACTCAGACTGCGCGCCAGATCCTTGGCCAGGCCGACGATCTGCGAACCCTTGACGCCGGTGGCCGGCTCGATCTCGTAGCGGGTG
>ERZ724504.2431-NODE-2431-length-10096-cov-3.226073_pt1 | contig 10096 bp, 6 predicted proteins | sample MGYA00376037_ERZ724504 | MGnify/ENA primary metagenome ERZ724504 (study PRJEB28724, sample SAMN07190888) | wastewater metagenome | isolation source: influent of sewage treatment plant in Hong Hong | place: USA: Christiansburg, Virginia | collected 2016-03-01 ... | reverse complement strand
CATACGCTCAACCGCGGATCGACGGTCGCGCATTTTACCGTTGCCTTGCTTCCCCCAGAGTCGTTACATGTGGTACACCGCAGCGGAGCGAAGTCCTTCCGGCAGGCCGTCGGGCGCAGCAGGTGAAAGTTCCCAGCGTACCTGCCCCACCCACTGGGAGGCGACGGCGGAGAAGTGGAGCATGACAATACCGAGATCCAATGCGGCATCCAAATTATCGGTGTAGGCATCCTCCTGCTGCACCAAATAGATGCTGTGATCCTGCACAAGGAAGCCATAGGGCTGACGGTTGAGATAGCTGGGGGAGAGCGAAGCGGCGTAGAAGGACTGCCAGAGCATATCGTCGTAGAAGTCCATCATCTCGTCAAGCCCAGACTTGTTGCTCCAGCTCCCCATGTGAACCAAATCGTGCACGCCCTTTTTGGGCGCGTAGTACTGCTGCTCGGCCCGCACATCGATCTGAGACATACTTAGGATATTCAGCCGCAGCTTTTTTGCGGTCTTTTCCCCGTAGCCAAAGGCAACGATTGCCGCCACCTCTAACGGGGTGGCGAGAGACAGTGCCTTTTTGATTTTGTCGCTGTCGGTGAAGGTCATCCAGCAGGTGTCAATGTCCAACTCAGTCAGCTTGAGGACGAGATCTTCCATCATGTAGCCGGCGTTGATGGCCGCATAGGAATGCGGGGCAGACATAAGGAGCAGGTAGTGCGGTGCTCCGATGAGAAATTGATTATAGCCCGCTGAGCTCTCCAGCGCCGGCTGTGCATCCTTGTCCAAGACGATCAACTCCGTTGCAATCTCCGGGACAAGACGGGGGCAGGTCTTTTCATAGTAGGATCGGAGCTGGCCGATAGCCTCGCTCGGAACTTCCTTTTCGCGGAATGCGTGAACGGATCTGCGATTTTGAATCATAGCGCTGTAATTCATAGTAGTATCTCCTATTCTGATGTCTTTGGTTTTCTTATAAATCGTCTATCAGTGCGGTGCTCTTGGCGTAGGCGGTACTGCGTGCCTCAAAGAAATCGGTCTTGACCATGTTGGCGTCGGCGTACTGGCTGACCCATTCCATGCTCTCCGGTTCGCTCTCAAAGCCTGGATACAATGCGGGATAGCCAAGGCTCGTCCAGCGGAGGTTGCCGAGATAGCGGATGTAATCGCTGATCATCTGCCGGTTCAGCCCCGGGATGTCGTCGCCGATTACATAATGCCCCCATGCGATCTCCTGCTCCACGCCCTCACGCATCATCTCGCGCAGCGCTTGTACGCTCTCGGCGGTGAACAACTCCGGCTGCTCCTTTTGCAGCTCCGTGATGATATTGCGGAACAGCCACAAGTGCGTGTTCTCATCGCGGTTTATGTAGCGAATCTCCTGCGCCGAGCCGGGCATCTTCCCGTTTCGGGAGAGATTGTAGAAGAACATAAAGCCGCTGTAAAAATAGATGCCCTCCAAAATATAGTTTGCCATCATCACGCGCAGCAGCGTGGGAGCGTCCTTCCGCTCCTGAAACTCGTTGTAGCAGTCCCCAATGAAGGTGTTGCGGCGCAGCAGATGCTCGTCCGATTTCCATTGGTAGAGGATGTCATTGCGCTCCACGGGGGAACAGATGGTGTCGAGCATATAGCTGTAGCTCTGTGAGTGGACACACTCCTGAAACGCCTGAATGGACAGGCAGAGATTGACCTCGTTGGCGGTAATGTAGGCGCCGATATTAGGCAGGTTCGCTGTCTGAATGGAATCCAAAAAGACAAGAAAACTCAGAATTTTATCGTAGGCGCTGCGCTCGGCTGACAGCAGGCGGGGATAGTCCTTCACATCCTGCGAGAGATTGATCTCCTCAGGAATCCAAAAGTTGTTCATGGCCTGCCGGTACCAGTCGCTGACCCAAGCGTACTTCATATTGTTGAAGTCGTTGAGGTTGGTGGTATTGCCGCCGATCATGCGCCGCAGGCGCACATCAGGGTCGCCCTCCGGGTTAAAGAGGGGCTTTTTCTTCAGTTCCGTCATGCTATCCTCCTTATGACGAGCAGCTTTCGCAGGCCTCGACCTCAAGGGCCTTGCTGCGGACATAGTAAATGGTCTTGACGCCGGCCCTCCACGCCTCCAAATACAGTCTGAGCACCTGACGCATGGAATAGTCGTTGGTGATATAGAGATTCATGCTCTGCGCCTGGTCAATATGTCTCTGGCGAAGGCCCGCGGCGCGTACCGACCAGCTTTGGTCGATTAGATGCGCTGCCTTATAGTACCACCATGTGTCCATAGAAAGCTCTGGAGCAACGCGGGGCAGCATGCTGCCCTTTTTTTCCTCTAAAAAGAATTTCTTCATAATTGGATCTATGCCCGCCGACGTGCCGGAGAGGATAGATGTGCTGGAGGTCGGTGCGACCGCCAGCAGATAGGCGTTGCGCATTCCCTGCACCGCCACCGTTTTCGCAAGCGCCCGCCACTTTTCGGAGGTATAACCCCGCTTTTCAAAATACGCGCCCGTCTGCCAGTCGCTGCCCTCAAAGAGCGCGTAACGACCCTTTTCCCGTGCCAGTGCTGTGTCCGCCTTGACGGCGGCGTAGTTGATGAGCTCGAACACTGCGTCGGTGAAGGCAAGGTGCTCATCGCTCTCCCAGTGGATGCCGCGCTTTGCCAGCATGTGGTGGTAGCCGCTGACGCCCAGGCCGATGCTGCGGTACTTCTGATTGGTAAGCCGCGCGTATTCCAACGGGTAGAAGTTGAGGTCGATCACATTATCCAGTGCGCGGATGGCCGTTTCCACCGTGCGTTCCATATAGGCCTCGTCCTCCACCGGCAGATTACCGAGAGACAGACTCGCCAGGTTGCAGACCACAAACTCACCTGGGCGTGTGGCCGTCACCACAATTGTGTCGCCGTTCTCCGTGTGCACCTCAGTGCTGATGTGCTCGATGGGTGCCATGTTCTGCGCGATCTCCGTACAGAGATTGGAGCAATAGATCATTCCCGTGTGGCCGTTTGGGTTCATATGATTTACACTGTCGCGATTGAAAGCGAAGGGTGTGCCGGTCTCCACTGCCGAGCGAAGCACCAGCCGCACGATGTCCTTGACGGTGACGCTGCGCTTTTCGATGCGCGGGTCATTGACGCAGTCCAGATACCGCTTCTCCCATTCTGTACCCCAGTAATCCTCCAGTGCGTAGCCCTTGACCGTGAGGATCTCATGCGGACACATGAGATGCCACGGCGCATCTATGTTCTCCTCCGCCAGTCGCCAGAAGAGATCCGGATAGCACACGGCTGGAAACACATCATGTGCCTTCATGCGGTCGTCGCCGTTGTTGGTGCGCAGTTGAAGGAATTCCGGCAGATCCCGGTGCCATGCGTCTAAGTAAACCGCCACAGCGCCCTGCCGCATCCCCAACTGATCCACCGCCACGGCGGTGTCGTTGACCAGCCGGATCCAGCGGATAACACCGCCCGCCGCCCCTTGAAAGCCGCGGATGGTGCTGCCTGCAGCGCGCACCTTACCGAAGTACATCCCCATTCCACCGCCGAATTTAGAGACCTTTGCGAAGTTGTCCAGCGAGCGGTAGATGCCGTCCAGACTGTCCGGCACAGTGTCCACAAAGCAGCTTGAAAGCTGATGGTAGGGCTTTCGTGCGTTGGACATGGTAGGTGTCGCCATCGTGACCTCCATACGGCTGAGCATATCGTAAAAGCGTTTTACCCACCCCATGCGGTCAGAGCCTTCGTTCATAGCAAGATGCAGCGCGATACCCAAAAACATCTCCTGCGGTGTTTCCAGCGGCACGCGGCTGCGTGACTGGATCACATAGCGTTTGAGCAGCAGGTCAAGGCCGGAGTAGGTGAACAGCTCGTCCCGTTCCGGGCAGAGAAAGTCCTCCGCCATGGCAATCTCCTCGTGGGTATAGTGGGCAAGGATATAGTCACCGTAGAGTCCCTTATCCGTCAGATAGCGAAGCTTGCCATAGAGGTCGCAGACGCCGCGCCCCTCCCATTCCTGTGCGTTGCGACAGCGAAAGGAGTGGTTCAGAAGCCGCGCCGCGATGAACTCCCACTTGGGTGCCTCTGCCGTAGTCAGCTCTACCGCCGCCTTGGTCAGTGCCTCAGCCCGCTCATCCTCCGTCATGCCCGGGCGACAGAAACTCTCAAACTTCATTTGAAGCGCCGCGAGGGAGTAGACTTCCTCGGTAAAATCCATCTGGATGCGGCGCAGCACCTCGTCAAGCGAGTCATCCCCCACCGTCCGCGCGATGGTATGCCGGACACGGCGCAGCGCAGACCGCTTTTCGCGGTAGAGGATGTACGCCTTGGCCACCTCATAGTGTCCGCGCTCCATGAGCGCTCGCTCCACCTCGTCCTGCACACGTTCTACGGTGAGCGGCACTGTGACGGAGAGATTGTTGAGAACGGTGGCGAGGATCTCATCCATCTCTCTGCTCCCGATCTCCTTGCCCTGTCCGTCAAACGCCTTTTTCATGGCGTTGAAAATTTTCTCCTGTTGAAAGGGAACAGACTCCCCGTTTCGTTTTCTGATCTCCATTTCGATCCTCTCATCTTCTCCGGTCACTTCTCATGTCCTTTTGGGCAAAGAGCGGGCAAGCGCAGTATCACGCTTGCCCGCTCTGTTTTTGAAAGCCGGTTTTTCTGCAGCCGACGCGGCAGGGCTGTTTGTTGTCTGTTGTCTTGGTTTTGGCTTTCCTGCCAGTTACTTCATAGATTCCAGAATGGCGTCCGCCAGTGCTTCCAGCTCAGTGCGCTTGTCCGTGCCCATGGACGAGGCGAGGCTGAGCCGCTCGTTGAGCACCGTCATGTTCTTAAGCTCATTGTTGACGAATTTCTGCATGAGGTCACCGGACTTCACCGCCCATGAGCCGTTTTCAATGATGGCAAAGGTGCGGTTTTGCAGATTCAGTGCCTTCATATCCATGAGGAAGTCATGCATGGCAGGGTAGATGCCGAGGTTGTAGGTCACAGAGGCCAGGACAATGTGACTGTACTTAAACGCCTCGGAGATCAGCTGGGAGACATGAGTGGAGGACACATCGTACATCGCCACCTTGCTCATGCCCTTATCGCAGAGCGACGTCGCCAGCGCCTGCGCCGCGTTCTCCGTGTTGCCGTACATAGAGGCGTAGACGATGAGCACGCCCTGGGTCTCAGGGGCATAGCGGCTCCATGTGTCGTACTTTTCAATGAACCAGCCCAGATCCTTGCGCCACACGGGGCCGTGGAGCGGGCAGATGTACTTGATCTGATCCAAAACGCCGCCGGCCTTTTTCAGCAGGAGCTGGATGTGGGGGCCGTACTTGCCCACGATGTTGGTAAGGTAGCGACGGGCGTCGTCCAGCCAGTCCCGCTCGAAGTCCACCTCGTCGGCGAACAGCTTGCCGTCCAGCGCGCCGAAGGTGCCGAAGGCGTCGGCGGAAAAGAGGACGCCGTCGGTGACGTCGAGGGTCACCATGGCCTCCGGCCAGTGAACCATAGGCGCGCCCACAAAGGTGACGGTGTGCTTGCCGAAGGAGAAGGTGTCGCCCTCCTTCACCTCGATGCACTCATGTCCGTCCACATGGAAGCCGAACTGCCGCATGAGCATGAATGCCTTCTCGTTGGAGATCAGTTTCACCTTGGGATGGCGCAGCAGGATCTCCTCGATGCAGGCGGCGTGATCCGGCTCCAGATGGTTGACCAGCAGGTAGTCCAGCTCGCGGCCATCCAGCACATACGCCAGATTTTCCAAAAGCTGGCGGCAGGCAGACCAGTCCACCGTGTCAAAGAGCACCGTCTTTTCATCCAGCAGGCAGTAGGCGTTGTAGCTTACGCCCCGGGGAATGGGAAAGCAGTTTTCAAACAGGGCCAGGCGATGGTCGTTGGCGCCCACCCAGTAGAGGTCGTTCGTTACTTTACGCACGCAATACATCTTATCTTGCCTCCTTCACGGCCTCAAGCCTTTACAAATTGATCCTTCGTCTCCGCGCACTCGGGACACACCCACTCGGCGGGAAGCTGCTCAAAGAGCGTACCGGGCGCGATCTCGCCGTCCTCGTCGCCCAACTCCGGCACATACTCGTAGCCGCAGCCGCTGCAGACGTAGCGGTCGCCGATGGGGGCGGGCTTCGGCGGCGTGGGCCGCTTCATCTTTACCATGGGCGGCGCGGGCAGCTTTTCGCCGCTATCCAGCGCGGCAGTGAGCAGGGGCAGGATCTCCTCCACATCGCCCACGATGCCGTAGTCGCAGTTCTTGAAGATAGGCGCGTTACCGTTCTTATTGATGGCCACGATGGTGGAGGCGTCCTTGATGCCCTTAAGGTGCTGGGATGCGCCGGAGATGCCGCAGGCGATGTACAGATTGCCGGTGAACTTCTGACCGGACATACCCACATAGCGGTTCAGCGGCAGATATTTGAGAGTCTCCGCCACAGGGCGGGAAGAACCGATGGCCGCGCCGGCGGCCTTGGCCAGCGACTCTACCAGTTTCATGTTCTTTTTCTCCCCGATGCCCTTGCCCGCGGAGACCACCCGCTCCGCCTGCGGGATGGGCGTATCCATAGGGATGCCCACGGAGAAGTCGTGACCATCCTTCTTCAGCGCCGCCACAAGGTCGGCCACCTGCTGGGCAGCATCCCCCTCCCGGAAGATGGTCTTTTTGCGAATGCCGGTGATGGGCGCGGGTTTCTTGGCCGCCGAACGGCTCTCGCCGCCGGAGCTCTTGCCCAGCCTGCCCAACAGATGAGAGGCGATGACCACCCGCTGGATCTCGTTAGTGCCCTCGTAGAGGGTGGTGATCTTGGCGTCGCGGTAGGCCCGTTCCACCTCCATGCCCTTGAGGTAGCCGCTGCCGCCGTGGATCTGCAAGGCATCGTTGGTGACCTCCAGCGCGATGTCCGAGGCGTACATCTTCGCCATGGCGGACTCCATGCCGTAAGGCGCGTGCTGCTCCTTCAGCTCCGCCGCGGAGTAGATGAGGAACCGGGCGCAGCGCAGCTTGGTTGCCATATCCGCCAGCTTGAAGGCGATGCTCTGCTGGGCCGCGATGGGCTTGCCGAACTGGACACGCTCCTTGGAATAGCTCAACGCGTGCTCAAACGCGCCCTGGGCGATGCCCAGCGCCTGCGCGGCGATGCCGATGCGTCCGCCGTCCAGCGTGGACATGGCAATCTTGAAGCCCTCGCCCTCCTTGCCCAATAGGTTTTCCTTGGGAACCTTCACGTTGTTGAAGATCAGCTCCGCCGTGGAGGAGGAGCGAATACCCATCTTGTCATAGTGGTCGCCGAACTCAAAGCCCTTCCAGCCCTTCTCCACGATGAAAGCGGAGATGCCCCGGGTGCCGATGTCCGGCGTGGTGACGGCGAAAACCACATAGGTGTCCGCCTTAGGGGCGTTGGTAATGAAGATCTTGCCGCCGTTGAGGAGGTAGTAGTCCCCCTTATCCAGCGCCGTGGTCTCCGTGCCGCCGGCGTCGGATCCGGCGTTGGTCTCCGTAAGGCCGAAGGCGCCGATCTTCTCGCCCTTGGCCAGCGGAACCAGATATTTCTTCTTCTGCTCCTCGGTGCCATAGGCGAAAATGGGCCATGAGCCGAGGGAGACGTGGGCGGAGAGGATTACGCCCGTGCCGCCGTCCACACGGGCCAGCTCCTCCACCGCGATGGCGTAGCTCAGAGCATCAAGACCGGCACCGCCGTACTCCTTGGGGTAGGGAATGCCCATCCAGCCCAGCTTACCCAGCTTCTTGACAGCCTCCTCGGGAAACTCATTGTTCTGATCCATTAAAAATGCGAGGGGCTTGATCTCCTCCTCCGCAAAACTCCGGATCTTCGCGCGCAGCTCTTCGTGCGCCGACGTGGTTTGAAACAGCATACGGGTACCTCCTTTTAAAATTTTACAGCTTGCTTGTATCTTGGGGATCGGATCCGCCGGTCAGCAGCCTGCGCAGGCTCACGGCACGGAACGCCTCGTCCTGCTTTTGCTGCAAGGCCGCCAGCTGACAGTGGATGGCGCACCGCCCATGCTTGTCCTGCCAGTGGCATTCATATCCCGGCTCCATGCAGGCGCACAGGATGCCCCGCTCCCCCACGACCCCCATGAGATCGTAGAGGGAGGTCGCGTCCAGATCGCAGGACAGCGCGCAGCCGCCGAGAGCGCCGCGGCTCACCCGCACCAAATTGCCGGCGGAGAGCTTGCGCAGAATCTGGTAGGCAAACTGATTGGGGATCAATTCCGTTTCCGACATCTCGGCCACCGAATGCTTCTCCCCGTCCAGCAGCACCCGCAAAATGCGCAGCGCGTAGTCCGTCTCTTTGGTGATGATCATGCTCCACATCCTCTTTTCGCTTGCTTGTTAATACTATCATATCAATCTTGATAAATTTTGTCAAGATTATTTCAAAAAAAATATTGCTTTCATACAGACCGCCCCAGCCCGGGTCAGCTTCGCTTTCCATTCAGCGAAAAGCCATGTTCCTTACAATTATAGAAGCCGAAAAAGCTGTGCCGTGGCAGTCCGCCGAAAGCAGAAAAGACTATGCCTGAAAACCAGAAAGCGGAGAAATTGGTTGGGGCTCGCAGGGGTCGCCCATCCAAGGCGGATGAGGCGATCCCTGACAAGCCTAAGCCATCCAACCGAAACAAGCAATAAAGTGCGTGCTTTTCATTTTATTTATGCCGATCATTCTTGGGAGACAGTAGAAAAATTTCCATTGTTATTGACATGATGTGCGTTACAGAGTAAAGTATTCATCAAGACTGATTCGCAATAAAGAATATCATGGTCGTTCCGTGATCGAGGTCGTTATGATAAAAGGAAATGTAAAAATAGATCGCAAAAATCTCATCAGCATCCTGCAAAGCTGCCTTGTGCTGATTTTGGTGATCCTTGTCGCTCTGATGATGGTCGAGATCGGCAACCTGAAGGGCACGGCCCGCGTCATCAATTATGCCGGGCTGGTGCGCGGAGACACGCAGCGGGCGGTAAAGCTGGAGATCACAGGCACCCGAAACGATGAGTTGATCGCGTATTTAGACGATATTTTAAGCGATCTGACATCCGGGGATGGGCACTACGAATTGGTAAAGCTCAAGGACGCGGCCTATCAGGAAAGGCTGGACATCCAGAGTGCCTACTGGGAGCGGCTCAAGGCGGAGGTCGCGGCGGCCAGACAGCGTGGATATGAGAACACCCAAATCGTTGCCATGAGCGAGACCTATTTTGAAATGGCGGACGAAACGGTGTCTGCCGCGGAACACTATTCAGAAAAGATCGCCATGAAGATCCGCACTATTGAGATCCTCTCGGCACTGGATATGCTGTGCCTGGTGATCCTGATCATGCTCCAGACCGCCATGGCACTGAAAATGGCCCGGAAAAACCAACTGCTGGAGCAGAAGGCATACATCGACATCCATACCGGCCTGCCCAACAAAGGCTCCTGCGAGGAGCTTCTCAACAACAGGGAAATTCTCCGGGAGCCTACGGCCTGCGTCATATTTGACCTGAACAATCTGAAAACCGTCAACGATACGAGGGGTCATTCGGCGGGTGATCAACTGATCCTGAGCTTTGCCCGGCTTTTACGCCGGGTGATCCCGGAAAAGCATTTCGTGGGCAGATACGGCGGCGACGAATTTATGGCGGTCATTTACCATACGGACCGGCAGGAGGTGGAGGGCATACTGGACAGTCTGCGCAGGGAAGCCGACGCTGCAAACCGTGACGGCAATCAGCTTCCTCTCAGCTACGCCTACGGTTGGGCGATCTCCGCCGATTATGAAGGCTGCATCATGCAAACGCTGCTGGACAAGGCCGACTATTGCATGTACGAAAATAAGCGAGCCTACTACGCCACCCACGACCGGAGAGCGCCAAGGCCATACGGCTCTTTTCCAACGAAAAACAGCAAGAACGAATTCGTCGCCACTATTGCGAAAAAAGCCTGGCCTGACGAAGAAAGGACAGGGAGGCGGCACTGAACGTCCACGTCGCAGTTGTGATGGAGGTACTGAAGGCTGGTGGCAGCGTGCAGTTCATCAGCTTCGTTAGCTTTGAGGTGAAGGGGTGCGCTGCCTGATCTGCCAGTTCGATGGTTTGCTGTACAGGAAACTCACCAGCAG
>ERZ724504.2429-NODE-2429-length-10104-cov-7.381630_pt1 | contig 10104 bp, 8 predicted proteins | sample MGYA00376037_ERZ724504 | MGnify/ENA primary metagenome ERZ724504 (study PRJEB28724, sample SAMN07190888) | wastewater metagenome | isolation source: influent of sewage treatment plant in Hong Hong | place: USA: Christiansburg, Virginia | collected 2016-03-01 ... | reverse complement strand
GAAGCGGGCTTCCGCTGGCCGCATCACCGCAGCGATTCCGTATTTCGGCTATGCACGCCAGGATCGGCGGCCCCGTTCGGCCCGTGTGCCGATCACCGCCAAGCTGGTCGCCAACATGCTCCAGGCCGCCGGCGTGCAGCGTGTCCTCACGGTTGACCTCCACGCCGACCAGATCCAGGGTTTCTTCGACATTCCGGTGGACAACATCTACGCAGCCCCGGTGCTGCTGGATCACCTGGAAAAGCAGAAGTACGAGAACCTGATGGTCGTCTCGCCGGACGTGGGCGGTGTGGTGCGTGCCCGTGCGTTCGCGAAGCGCCTCGAGTGCGACCTGGCCATCATCGACAAGCGTCGTCCCAAGGCCAACGTGTCCGAGGTGATGAACATCATCGGTGAAGTCGAAGGCCGTACCTGCGTGATCATGGACGACATCGTCGATACCGCGGGCACCCTGTGCAAGGCAGCCCAGGCGCTCAAGGAAAACGGTGCCAAGCGCGTGATGGCCTACTGTACCCATGCGGTGCTGTCCGGCCCGGCGATCAGCCGCATCAACGAATCCGATCTCGACGAGCTGGTGGTGACCGATACCATTCCGCTGTCCGACGAGGCCCGTGCCTGCAAGCGCATCCGCACTGTCTCCATCGGCGAGCTGCTTGCCGACACGATCCTGCGGATCAGTAACGAAGAGTCGGTCAGCTCGCTGTTCAACGAGTAAGCCGCAAAAGCATTCGAGCCGGTGGGTGAAAACCTTCCGGCTTTTTTCAGCCCGTCTGGTCGCGGACGGGTCACTTAACTGGAGTTCCAAGAATGACCATTCAATTCAATGCCAAGACGCGCGTTCTGCAGGGCACGAGTGCGAGCCGCCGCCTGCGTCGCGCAGGTAGCGTTCCCGCCATCGTTTACGGTTCCGGTGCACCGGTCCAGATCGAAGTCGATCACAACGAGATCTACCACGCCCTGCGTAACGAAGCTTTCCACGCTTCCGTGCTGAGCATGGTTCTCGACGGCGCCACCCAGACCGTCATTCTGCGCGACACCCAATGGCACCCGTACAAGCAGCAAGTGCTGCACATGGACTTCCAGCGCGTTGACGCCACCCACAAGATCCACGTGAAGGTGCCGCTGCACTTCGTGAACGCCGACATCGCCCCGGGCGTCAAGCTCGACGGCGGCATGGTCGCTCACCAGATCACCGAGCTGGACGTCGAGTGCCTGCCGTCCGCGCTGCCCGAGTTCATCGAAGTCGACCTGAAGAACCTGGCCAGCGGCCAGTCGGTTCACGTTTCCAACCTGAACCTGCCGAACGGCGTGAAGGCCCTGACCCACGGTGAAGACCCGGTCGTGGCCAGCATCCTGGCGCTTCGTGGTGGCGAAGCCGCTGCCGAAGAAACCCCGGCTGCCTGATCGCCTGACGGGGTTGCAGGGCGTTTGAGACGATGAGCCAGCTTGCACCGAAGCTCATCGTCGGCCTTGGCAACCCCGGCGCGGAGTACGCTGAAACCCGGCATAACGCCGGGTTTTGGTTTTGTGAGCGCCTGGCCCGCGAGCTGGGCGTCTCATTCAGCAAGGAAGCACGTTTTCACGGCCTTGCCGCCAATGCCCGCGGCGATGGCGTGTGGCTGCTGATGCCCCAGACCTTCATGAACCGCTCCGGCCAGTCGGTGGCTGCACTGGCGCGTTTCTATCGCATCACTCCGGCGGAAATCCTCGTCGTACATGACGAGCTCGACATTCCCCCCGGCCAGTTGCGCCTCAAGTTCGGTGGCGGACTCGGTGGCCACAATGGCCTCAAAGACATCACCGCCCACATGGGCACCCAGGATTTCTGGCGCCTGCGGGTTGGCATCGGCCATCCCGGCGACCGCAACGAAGTGGTGAATTTCGTTCTCAAGCGGCCCGGTCGCGAGGAGTCCGACCTCATCGACGATTCCCTCGACCGCGCGCTCCAGGCCTGGCCCCTGATGGCAAAGGCCGACTGGAACGCCGCGACCCAGCGCCTCAATACCCGCCCGGCAGTCCCCAAGCCGGCGCGTTGATCCGCCCCTCCGCCGGCCTTTGCGCTCAGCCTGCGCGGCCCGCACCTCAAGAGACCCCGCCGGATTGCCGTAAACCTGGCCACGACAAGTACGGCGTGTGCCGCGCAATGTCGCCTTGAGGATACGAAGATGCGCAAACTTGCCGATACGCCGATCTGGCTGCGCCTGACCGGCGCGATCTGGCTGATGCTGGTGATTGCCTGGATGGGCATGATTGCCTGGGAAACCCGTGTCAACCGGACTACCGCCATCGCCCAGGCCGAGGATTTCGCTCACAGCATTCACGAAATGACCATGGCCGGCCTGACCGGCATGATGATCACCGGCACGATCGGGCAGCGGGAAGTCTTTCTCGACCAGATCACCCAGCTGTCGGTCATCAAGGATCTGCGGGTGATTCGCGGAGAGGCGGTGAGTCGGCAGTTCGGGGCGGGCAGCCGCGCCATGCCGGTACTCGATGCCGACGAGCAGGCGGCGCTGGCCAGCCGGCAAGAGGTGGTGCGTGTCGAGCACGATGCGACAAACGGTGAGTACCTGCGGGTCGTCAAGCCGGCCCTGGCCGCCGAGAACTACCTCGGCAAGAACTGCATCGCTTGTCACCAGGTTCCGGCGGGCACGCCGCTCGGCCTTGTCAGCATGAAGGTCTCCCTCGAGAAGATGAATGAGGCGGTCGATGACTTCATGTGGAAGAGCATCGTCAGCGCGTTCGTGCTGTCCTTGCCGCTGATTGGTTTCGTGATCATCTTTATCCGCCGTTTTGTGGTCATGCCGCTTGCCGCGATGAATCGCGCCCTTGCCGAGATCGCCAAGGGCGAGGGCGACCTGACCCGTCGCCTGCCGGTGGCGGGGCGCGACGAAATCGGCCAGATGGCGACCGCCTTCAACGAGATGCTGGGCACCATCGGCCAGCTTGTGCGCCAGGTGAGCGAATCCGCGGCGCATGTGACCGGCTCGGCGCAGCAGTTGTCGGCCAGTGCGGACCGGGTGGCGGACGGTTCGCGTCGCCAGCATGACCAGACCGAGCATGCAGCGACCTCGGTGGACCACATGGCAGCCAACATCGCCCAGGTTGCGGCCAGCGCCGAGCGCGTGCATCAACGATCGCAGGAAAGTCTGCGCCGTGCCGAGGACGGCAGTTCGACGCTCGTTTCGCTGGTGACCGAAGTCGGTCATGCCGAAGACGCGGTGCGCCAGATGGCAAATTCCGTCGAGCAGTTTGTCGAATCCACGACAGCCATCACGAGCATGACCCGGGAAGTGCGTGAAATTGCCGAGCAGACGAACCTGCTGGCGCTCAACGCCGCCATCGAGGCCGCCCGCGCCGGGGAACAGGGCCGGGGCTTCGCGGTGGTGGCGGACGAAGTGCGAAAGCTGGCCGAGAAATCCGCCCGGTCGGCCGGAGACATCGATGCCGTCACGGCCCAGTTGAGCCGTCAGTCGGTGGCCGTGCGCGCGGCGATCCACCAGGGGCTGGACCACCTGGCCTCCAGCCGCGATGCGGTGAGCACGGTGTCCGGTGCCATCGCGTCGGCCAACGAATCGGTGGCCGCGGTTGGCCATGGCCTCGACGAGATTGCCGAGGCGACCGAGCAGCAGCGGGGTGCCAGCGCCGCGGTTGCGTCGAGCATCGAGGCGATTGCCGCGATGGCCCGGGACAACAACGCTGCGGTCGAGTCCACTGCCAGCGCGGCCCGGGACATGGAGAGCCTGGCCAGCCAGCTACAGCAGACCGTCGCCCGTTTTCGGGTTTGAGCGGGGCGCCCCGACTGAATTGTGGCGCGGCGGGGCTGGCGCAAAGCGCTAGAATGGTAGATTGGCAATAATCAATTTGTTGAACACGGAGTCCGCCGAAATGCCCCAGTACCGTTCCCGCACTTCCACCGCCGGTCGCAACATGGCCGGCGCCCGCGCCCTGTGGCGCGCCACCGGCATGAAGGATGGCGATTTCGAAAAGCCGATCATCGCCGTGGTGAACAGCTTCACCCAGTTCGTGCCCGGCCACGTGCACCTCAAGGATCTCGGTCAGCTGGTTGCGCGGGAGATCGAGAAGGCCGGCGGCGTGGCCAAGGAATTCAACACCATCGCCATCGACGACGGCATCGCCATGGGCCACGGCGGCATGCTCTACAGCCTGCCCAGCCGCGACCTGATCGCCGACAGCGTCGAGTACATGTGCAATGGCCACACCGCCGACGCGATGGTGTGCATCTCCAACTGCGACAAGATCACCCCGGGCATGCTGATGGCCGCGCTGCGCCTCAACATTCCGGCAATCTTCGTATCCGGCGGGCCGATGGAGGCGGGCAAGGTCAAGTGGGAGGCCAAGGTGATCTCCCTCGACCTCGTCGATGCAATGGTCAAGGCGGCCGACAGCAGCTGCTCCGACGAGGAAGTGGACGCCATCGAGCGTTCGGCCTGTCCGACCTGTGGTTCCTGTTCCGGCATGTTTACCGCCAACTCGATGAACTGCCTGACCGAAGCGCTGGGCTTGTCGCTGCCGGGCAACGGCACCGTGCTGGCGACCCACGCCGACCGCGAGCAGCTCTTCAAGCGCGCCGGCCAGACCATCGTCGACCTTGCCCGCCGCTATTACGAGCAGGATGACGAGTCGGTGCTGCCGCGCTCCATCGCCAGCTTCCGGGCCTTTGAAAACGCGATCACCCTCGATGTGGCGATGGGTGGCTCGACCAATACCGTGCTGCACCTGCTGGCTGCGGCCAAGGAAGCCGGTGTCGATTTCACGATGAAGGACATCGATCGCATCTCGCGCAAGGTGCCCTGCCTGTGCAAGGTGGCTCCGGCCGTGGCCGATGTGCACATCGAAGACGTGCACCGCGCCGGCGGCATCATGGCCATTCTGGGCGAGCTCGCCCGCGCCGGCCTGCTGCACACCGATCTGCCCACCGTTCACACCAAGACCATGGTTGAAGCCCTGGCCTCGTGGGACGTGATGCAGGCCCATGATTCCGGCGTCTTCAACTTCTACAAGGCGGCGCCCGGCGGCGTGCCGACGCAGGTGGCCTTCAGCCAGGATCGTCGCTGGAACGAGCTGGACATGGATCGCAGCCACGGCGTGATCCGTGACAAGGCCAATGCCTTCAGTCAGGACGGCGGCCTTGCCGTGCTCTACGGCAACATCGCCGAAAAGGGCTGCATCGTGAAGACCGCCGGAGTCGATGAATCGATCTGGAAGTTCACCGGACGCGCCCGCGTGTTCGAAAGTCAGGAAGATTCGGTCGCCGCAATCCTTGCCGACCAGATTGTTGCCGGCGACGTGGTGGTGATTCGCTACGAAGGCCCGAAGGGCGGCCCCGGCATGCAGGAAATGCTCTATCCGACCAGCTATCTCAAGTCCAAGGGCCTCGGAAAATCCTGTGCACTGCTCACCGACGGGCGTTTCTCGGGCGGTACTTCCGGCCTGTCGATCGGCCACGCCTCGCCAGAGGCCGGCTGCGGCGGCGCCATTGGTCTGGTGGAAGAGGGCGATATCATCGAGATCGACATTCCCAACCGCCGCATTCACCTGGCGGTCAGCGAGGCGGATCTCGCCACGCGTCGTGTTGCACAGGACGCGCGGGGCTGGAAGCCGGCCAACCGGGTTCGTCACGTGTCTGCTGCGCTGCAGGCCTACGCAGCGCTGACCACCAGTGCCGATACCGGTGCCGTGCGGGATGTGACTCAAGTTCAGCGTTGATGAGTGTTGTCGTGCAGTAAAAAGAGCCTGGCGCGAGCCGGGCTCTTTTTTTTGGTGCTTTCTTCTGTGGCGCCTGGGCGAAAAGTGTGTCCAATCGTGACTCCCTGCCGTGGCTTGCCGGCCGCTGGCAGGTAGCATCGCGGCTCATTCAGTGTTTGCCTGCGATGTCATGAAAGAAGCGGTTACCTGCGCCAATGTCCAGTCTGCTGCGGCCGTGCCGGTCGGCGCATGTTCTATCCGGGAGGTGCGTAGCCGCCAGGAATGGGATGCGCTGTTCAACCGGATCGAGGCGCCGGCCATTGTGCAGTCCTGGGCCTATGGCGAAGCCAAGGCGGCGTCGGGTGGCTGGCGGGTCGAGCGGATGGTTTTCGAGCGGGTCGGCCAGCCGGTGGCGATCTGCCAGGTGCTCGTCAAGCGGGTTCTGGGCTTGGCCGTGGCGGCGCGGATCAACCGCGGGCCGCTGTTCCTGGCCGTCAGCCCCGCTGCGGAGGAGGTGCAGGCGGTGTACGCGGCACTGCGTCAGCGCTGGCGCTTTGGCCGGCGCGGGGTGCTGGTGATTGCTCCGGGATTGGCCGATTCCGAAAACCACCGTGCCTGGCTGTCGGCGGCCGGCTTTCGCTCCCGCAGGGCGGCGGGCTGGTGTTCGGCGGTGCTCGATCTGCGGCTCGACGATGAGGCGCTGCGCAGAAAGCTCAGTTCAAACTGGCGCAATCATCTCAAGGTGTCGGAGCGGGGCGGGCTCGAATTCGATGTGTCCACCGAGCAGGCTGCGGTCGACTGGATTCTCGCCCGCCATGGCGAGCACATGCAGGAGAAGGGTTTCTCCGGGACGCCGGTGGATTTTCTACGGGCGCTGCAGTGCCATGCGCCCGAGGATTTCTTTGTGCTCCGGGTGCTGCAGGGCGGGCATCCGGTGGCGGGCATGATCGCTTTTCGCTTTGGGCGCAGTGCCGAATATTTTATCGGCTGGTACGGCCCCGAGGCGCGCCAGGCCAAGGCTGGCAACTTCCTGCTGTGGCACGCGGCGCGGGCCATGCGCTCTCAGGGCTGCGAGCGTTTCGATCTGGGCGGCTATTCCTCGTCTGACGGCTACGGCCGCTTCAAGCAGGACATGCGCGGCGCCGAGTACCGCCTGATCGGTGAGTGGCTGGCCTTCTGAGCGGGCTTTGTGCGGGCTGGGGGTGTGGCGCTCAGCCGACGGAGAACAGGTAGATGAAGGAGGCGAGGACGAGGATCAGCGCCAGTGCAAGGCCGCCGCCGGTGAGCACGATCGGCGTGTAGCTGACGATGGCGAAATGCCGGCCGCACGCCCTGCAGCGAAAATAGTCGGTGAAGTTGATTCCGACGAACTTGTGCGGGTGCATCTGTGACGGCCGCACGTTCTCGCTCTTGCAGTGGACGCAGCGGGGCTTGGAGCCTTTTGTGAGCCGGACTTCGCGGGCCGGCTTGCGTTTTTCGGGGTATTGCGACTTGCGCTTTACCGGGGGCGCCTCGCTGTCGGGCGCGTCGGGCTTGAGTTTGGCCAGCTTGCGATTGGTTTGGGCGCGCCGGTAAAAGAAAAACGCCAGGCCGCCGGCCATGATGGCCAGCACCGTCAGCAGGCCGAATTTCAGGAAGGGGCCAAGAATCGCCCACGCGCCGGCCGCACTGAGGGCCGTCGGCGCTGCCGGGGATGCTCCGGCGCCGTTTTGCGGTTTGCCTGCCCCCGGTTGATCGCCGCGCAGTTCCTTCAGCTTTTCCTGGCCGTGCCAGGCTGCCTGGACGGGCGTCATGCCGGCGCGGGCCAGAAGGACTGCGTCATCGAAGACGAAACCGGCATCCCACCAGGCGAGCCGATCCTGCGGCGAGAAACCTTCCCGTTTCCAGGCGGCGGGGTCGGAGTGGTCCAGGTCGGCCATCATGGTCCGGCTGCTCCGGGCCGAGTCACGCCAGACCCGGGCCTCATCGGCGTCGAAGCCCTTGTCCGACCAGCTGCGTGCCACCAGGGGTACGAAGCCTGCCTGCTGCCAGTTCATGGCTTCCTGAGGTGCGAACTTGTAGTCCTGCCATTCCCGCGCCTCTGCCGGCTTCATGCCAGTGTCTTCCCAGCGGGTGACCTTGAGGGGGGCGGGCAGCGCTGTATCAACCGCGGCGGCCTGCGGCGGCGGAGTTTCCGGGGCGCTCAGGGCGTGAGTCGGTGCAGCAAGGAGGGCGAGGGTGGCAAGCGCCGGCAGCAGGTTTTTCATGGGCAGGAAGATTCAATCAGAGCGGCCTGGAACGAATCGGGAACATATCCGGGGCTGCGGGAAAAGTCATATTTTTTGTCGCCCGATCGTGAATTATCCGGTCAAAAACAGTAATTTCCGTTGCGGCTGCCAGCCCCCGGATGGGATTGCGAAACATGTCAATGTCTTCGTGGCGCGCCTTGCGATCATTGCGGCTTGCGGTGAGGGCGGCGAGGGCGGGTGAAACGGGCGCGCGGAGTCGTGTCGTGCAGGTTGCAGGTTCGCAATTCGGCCATGGAAGAGGGTATCGTGAAAGACCCGCCAGCGCGGATCCAGGGCGCGTGGTGTCGGGTGGAGATCATTGAATGCATGAAATGTCACTGGCGGAAGGAATCCGCCAGATCGTCGAGGATGCAGGCCGCGCCCAGGGTTTTCGCAAGGTAAGAACCGTGGTGCTGGAAATCGGCCAGCTTGCGTCTGTCGAGCCAGAAGCGCTCGGTTTTTGCTTCGAGCTGGTGATGCAGGGCGGTATCGCCGAAGGCGCCCGGCTGCAGATCGAGGCGGTGCCCGGCTGTGGCTGGTGCCCTGCCTGCGCGGCCACGGTGGCAATCAACACCTTGTATGATCCGTGCCCGCGCTGCGGCGCTTACCAGGTGCAGGCCACCGGGGGCACCGAAATGCGGGTCAAAGAGCTGGAAATAGAATGAAGGTGGTGTGAGATGTGCAATGTGTGCGGTTGCGGAGCCGGAGAAACCCGCATCGAGGGCCAGGCCCTCGATAAGCTCGATGAGCACGCGCAGGGCCACAAATGGGTGCCGGCCGGCGCGCGCGGCCACGTCCATCGCCATGACGACGGCTCTTGGCACAGCCACGCTCACGCTCCAGCCGAAGAGAGCCTGCATTATGGGCAGGGCCCGGCCGGCGCCGACGTGCCGGGCATGAGCCAGGCCCGGATGGTGAAGATCGAGCAGGACATCCTCGCCAAGAACGACGGCTACGCCGCGGGCAACCGGGGCTGGCTGCAGGATCGCGGAATTCTCGCGCTGAACCTGGTCTCCAGCCCCGGCTCCGGCAAGACGAGCCTGCTGGTGCGCACCATCGAAGCCCTGCAGGCCCGCGTGCCGGTGGGGGTTATCGAGGGCGACCAGCAAACCAGCTTCGACGCCGAGCGCATCCGCGCGACCGGCGCGCCGGCGCTGCAGATCAACACCGGCAAGGGCTGCCACCTCGACGCCCGGATGGTTGGTCATGCTCTGGAAAAAATGGTGCCGCCAGAGAACAGCCTGTTGCTCATTGAAAACGTTGGCAACCTCGTCTGCCCGGCCGCCTTCGACCTGGGCGAAGCCGCCAAGGTGGTGGTGCTGTCGGTCACCGAAGGCGAGGACAAGCCCCTCAAATACCCCGACATGTTTGCTGCCGCGAGCCTGATGCTGATCAACAAGATCGACCTGCTGCCCTACCTGAGTTTCGACCTGGACAAGACCATTGAATTTGCGCTGCGGGTCAATCCGCGGCTGCAGGTGATCCAGGTTTCCGCCACCACTGGCGCGGGCTTCGATGCCTGGCTGGGGTGGATCGATGCCCGCCTTGCCGCTGTGCGCGTCGCCCGTGACGAGACGGTCGCCACCTTGCGCGCCCGCGTCAAAGCCCTCGAAGCGGCGCTGGATGCCGCACGTGCCGCGAAAGCCTGAGCCACCCATGCTGATTGTTGTTGATCCGACCCGTGTTGCCCGCCGCCTGCGCGTGCGTGGCGTGGTCCAGGGAGTGGGCTTCCGGCCCTTTGTGTATCGTTTCGCCAACTCGCTCGGCCTTGTCGGCTGGGTGCGCAACGATGGTGGCGGGGTGGAGATCGAGATTGAAGGCAGCGAGCCGCTGGTGGATGCCTTTACGCAGTGCCTCGCCAGCGAGGCGCCACCGCTGGCGCGGGTGGATTCCATCGAGCCCGAGGTGATTCCGCCCGACCACGCGCGCCGGGATTTCGTGATCCTGCCGAGCGCCGAAGGTGCGGTTGCCACCGCCATCGGCCCCGACGTGGGGGTTTGCCACGCCTGCCTTGCCGAACTTTTCGATAGTGACGACCGGCGCTGGCGCTACCCCTTCATCAACTGCACCCATTGCGGCCCGCGCTACACCATCACGCGCAGCCTGCCCTACGACCGGGCGCGCACCA
>ERZ724504.2426-NODE-2426-length-10110-cov-4.634212_pt1 | contig 10110 bp, 10 predicted proteins | sample MGYA00376037_ERZ724504 | MGnify/ENA primary metagenome ERZ724504 (study PRJEB28724, sample SAMN07190888) | wastewater metagenome | isolation source: influent of sewage treatment plant in Hong Hong | place: USA: Christiansburg, Virginia | collected 2016-03-01 ... | reverse complement strand
TGGCCGGCTCGGCCTTGACGCCCATTTTCTGGATTTTCTCGGCGCTGATCTTGAGTCCGCTGCCTGAATCATCTTCGCCTTCATAGACCGGGATGTAGTCCATGCCCATCGAGTCCTTCTTCGGCGTCGGCGAAGTGTCGGGTAGGCCCATCGGGTTGCGGTAGTAAAGCAGCTTCTTTTGCGGTACTTTTTCTGGAGCAACACTTGCAACCATCTGAGCACTGCCTGAATTCTGCCGGGCCATCTGGTAGCCGCCGGCAAAACCACCGACGGTGAGCGCGACAGCAATAAATATCAAGGTGTAGCCGCTTTTCACAGGTCTTCTCCGAGCAGGCGTTCGATCTCGGCCAGCCGCATTTGCTGGCTGGCCTGGGCGCGCAGCAGCGCGAGGCGGGCATTGCGGATCTGGCGCTGGGCGTCGAGCAGGGTGGCGAAATCGACCTTGCCCGTCTCATAGCCGGCCAGTGCCGATTTGAATGTCAGTTCCGCCTGCGGTAACAGCCTGCTCCGGGTGATCTGTTCGGTGCGGCGGGCGCCCTCCAGATTATTCAGCGCCGAGTTCAGATCGCCCTGCAGGCGATGGCCGAGTGCCTCCTTGCGTGCTGCGGCGGCCTCCAGCATGCGTTCGCTCTCGCGCTCCTGGCTGCGCCGGGTGTCCTGTTGCAGCGGGATGTTCATCTCCAGCATCAGGCTCCAGGCATCAACCCGGTTGCTCACCTGCATCGGCACGATGCCCAGTGCCATGTCCGGGTAGCGATTACGGTAAGCCAGATCGCGGCTTTTCTCGGCGCCACCGACGCGGGCGGCTTCGATAGCCAGTTGCGGATTGGCAGCGAGCAGGCGCTCGTTCAAAGCAAGGCCATCAAGGCGCGCGGGAATGGCGCGCAGCGCCGCCGGTTCGGCCAGTGCCGCGCCGCTCGGGCGGGCCAGCATGGCGTTGAGGAAGACCATCAGGTGATGAAATTCACTTTCCATGGCGACCAGCTCGCTATCCATTGTGCTGCGCTCGAGCTGGGCGCGAATGGCATCCTGCTGGGCGGCGAGGCCGCCGGCATGGCGCGCCTGTGTAACCTGTTCCAAACGGCGGGTCAGTTCAATGTTTTCGCGAGTGAGTTGCAGCGCCTGGCCGGTCAGCCAGTATTGGGCGTAGAGCGTCTTGATCCGGCTCGCCACCTCGGCCCAGGTATCGCTGGCCCGGCCTTCGGCCTGCATCGCCTCGGCACTGGCCACCTCGCGCTTCAGATCACGCTTGCCCCAGAACGGCAGGGGTTGTATCAGCGTGTACTTGGTGTCGCCCACCTGGGCCGGCAGCAAAGTCGCGCTTTGCGTTCCGTTGCGGGTCAGGTTTTCCAGTTCGATGCGCAGCACCGGATCAGGCAGGGCACCGGCCGGCTGGATGCGTTCGCGGGCTGCTTCGGCCTCGCTGCGCACCATGCGCATGTCCGGACTGTGCTCGCGGGCGGCGGCCAGCAGCGATTCGACACTGGCCCCGGGCAAGGGCCCGGTTTGCGCCCAGGCGCTGAGCGCCAGCGTTAGCAGAAGGGCGCCGACAGGGCGTTTCATTTTGCCATTTCGTAACGGCTGACAATGGCGTTGCCGCCCTTCATTTCCGCCGCAAATTTGATCTTGTCGCCGGCCTTCAGCTTGTTCAGCCAGCCCTTGTCGGCAACCCCGAAAGCCATGGTCATCGGCGGCATGCCGATGCTGTCGAGCTGGCCATGCTGGATGACGACTTCGCCGGCCGCCTTGTCGACCTTCTTGACCAGGCCATCGCTCAACGGCGCCGATTGGGCCGCCGCCGCATGGTGCGCGCCATGATCGTGCTGGGCGAAAGCGGGGAGGCTGAGGGAAAGCATGAGGGCGAGCAGCAGGCGCATGGCGGTTCCTTGAGGAGTTGATACCCCGATTCTGCGTGGTGGTAGCCGACAGATGCCTGACCGCAAGATTACAAGTTTGTAATCCGCCGTCTTGCGGCAATCCGCTGATGCCCGGTTGAGTCGGCGTGGGCATGTTAATGTGGCAACCGACCGGCTTGCCTGTCATGTTTCCGGGCAAATGGCCCAGGCTGAAAATCTCAGAGAGGTGACAAATGAACCAACTGAAACTGACCTATTTCGATTTCGCCGGCGGCCGCGCCGAGCCCGCCCGCCTTGCCCTGCATATCGGAGGTATTCCGTTCGAAGACTATCGTTTTGCCCCTGCCGATTTTCCTGAGGTCCGCAAGACAACTCCGCTGGGTCAGGTACCGACCCTGCACGTCAACGGTGTGCAGATCACGCAAAGTGACGCGATCACCCGCTACGCCGGGAAACTGGCTGGCCTCTACCCCGAAGATCCCTTGCAGGCCTTGTTCTGTGACGAAGTGCTGGGCGCTCTGGAAGACATCAACATCAAGCTCGGCGCCACCTTCGGGATGACCGGCGACGACCTCAAAAATGCCCGTGAAGCCCTGGCGGCTGGCGCATTGCCCAAATATCTGCGCTGGCTCGAGCAGCAACTTGCAAGCCACGGTGGCGAGTTCTTCGCGGACAACCGCCTGACCATCGCCGACCTCAAAGCCTTCGGTCTCCTGGGTTGGCTGAGTTCCGGGAAACTTGATCATATTCCGATTGATTTGCTCGAAACGGCGGCGCCTAAACTCAAGGACTATGTGGCTCGTATCGCCCAACTTCCTGCCATTGCTCAATACTATGCGGGTCGCGGTTAGGCGGGAGGCTACGTTAGGGCAACAGGGGTTGGGTTTTTGAATAAGTAGCCACGAGGCAGGAGTCGGCCAGAAGCCGCCGGTCGAAGATGTAATCCAATTCCAATAGGCAGAGCGTCCAGCCCACTGGAGAACGGCTGGTATTTGGTCAGCAAATTTGTGACTGGACTGCCTCGACCGGGCCACAGTTTTCCGTTGTGGTGCTTAAATCTCAAGCAATCAGGATGGCAGCTAACTCATCTGACAGCTGCTGTCATTCAGCGCTTCAGGTGCTCGGCTCTCACATCGGTCTGAAATGCATTAGGGCATCTGACTTACCTTCCTTAAGTCAGGATTTTATCCTGATACGCCCTCATCGATTTCCCTCCCGGAAACACTTGCACAGTGATTCAAGGTTGCATTTTCCATACGGCTAATACAAAGACTCATCCACCGTACCACCATGCGACAAATCGTCGCACTATAAGAAAGTTCTAATTTAATGTTCTATAACGATTGAAGGGGGGATTTATCCGTTAATTGTTTTCAAGGGAGCAAATCATGAAATCGTCCAGAATCATTTCCCTGCTGATCGTAGCGTGCTTCTCGTTAGCCGGAACCGTGGCTGAAGCCAGAGGTGGTGGCGGAGGAGGAATGGGTGGCGGGCAAGGAGGCGGTCAATCAGTTGGCAGCCAGAATCGCGGAGGACAGGCAGATCAAACTCAAACACGCGACCAGAGCCAGGACCGTGTAAAAGATCAAGAACGTACGCAAACGCGTGATCTGGAGAGAACTCAGTCCAAAGACCAGGATCGGATCCAATCTCGTGACCGTATCCATACGCCCACAACCCCACCTGCTTCAAACTAGCGTTGTCTTCGCTAAAGTAAGGAGAGCAATATGAACACGAGCAGCGTAAAGTAATACGGACCTACGCTGGCTCGGATTGCTTCCCTCTGAATCAAAGGCCGTCGCGAAGCTAATTTGTAGCAACCCGTTGATGCCGTACCTGGGTTTTATTGAACGCAGTCGCACCTAGGATAATTGCCGGAAGTCGATCATGCAGACAAAGTTCATCACCGCCTTGGTCATCGGATTATTGCTGATTGGAACCTCTTCGGCACGAGGACCTTGGCGTGCCAGTGAGTCGAACACCCGGGGCTGGCAACTCATGAGCCCGGAGGAGCGGATCGATCACCAAGCAAAAATTCGCAGCTTTACCAAGCTTGAAGAATGCAGAAGTTATCAGGTCAGCCATCACCAGTTGATGGAAGAGCGAGCCCAACAGCGAGGCTTGGCCCTAGCGGGTAGCGGACGTGATATCTGCGATCACCTGAAGACAGAGAAGCCGAACCCCTGAAGCCTTATCTTAACGATACGGTAGCCATCCATGCACCCTCTGCGCTTTCTGTCGATCCCGTTGCTGATCCTAATCGCGACAGTCGTACCGGTTTTTTGGGCGCTGCCAGATGGGCTTGGACTGGCGCGTAGCTTAGGCATTGTTTTCGGCTGGGCCGGTTGCGGCCTTCTGCTTGCCAGTCTTTTACTGATGCTTAGGGAAAGCCGCTTGGCCGAAGGCTTGGGTGGGCTGGAACGAATGTATCGTTGGCATCACTGGGCAGGCATGGCTGCCTATGTTTTGTTGCTGGCGCATCCGCTGCTTCTTGCCGCTGACGCCTGGCCGAATGATCGACAACTGGCATGGCATTCCCTCTCTCCCTTTAATCAGGGATGGGCGGTCTGGCTCGGCTGGCTATCGCTACTCCTGCTGATGGCAGGACTGGCGGTCACTTTCGAGAAACGTATTCCCTATCGAGCCTGGCGCTGGCTGCATGTCGGGCTTGGGCTTGCGGTGCTACTTGGCTTGCTGCACTTGGTTTTGCTGGGTATCAATGAACCGGTATGGCCGATTCTGCTACTTGCAGCCCTCTTTCTCTGTTGGCGTATCGTGCGGGAGGATTTTGGCCTTGCCGCTCGGCCCTTTATCGTACAAGCCGTCAAAGTGGTTGCCAAAGACATGGTCGAGATAGCACTCAAACCCTTGGGCGAAGTCGTGGCCGTAAAGCCCGGTCAGTTTGTATTGGTTGCGTTTTTTTCGGGGCCCACATTCAGAGGCTGCGGTGAGTTTCATCCGTTTACCGTCAGTGCAGTCGGGGCTGGCGGTGAAATGCAGATTGGTGTGAAAGCGCTGGGCGATTGCACCCAGAAAATTCAGTTCATTGAATCTGGCGTCTTGGAACGTGTGCATGGCGCCTTCGGGGAATTTCTGACTGATCGACCGTCGTCGCCCCAACTGTGGGTTGCCGGCGGCATTGGCATTACGCCGTTTCTGGCGCAACTTCGGGCGGGGCCGCTCAGCCAGAAAACGCTTCTCTTGTATCTTTATCGGTCCAATGCCGATGCCGCATTTTTGCAAGAAATTCAGACTTTGGCGGCAAATGACTCGAACCTCTCCCTTTGCGCTGTCGCAACTGGCAATGATGTTCCTGATTTGAATACTATCCTGCCCGACGCAACCACCCTTGCACAACATGATTGCTATCTTTGCGGACCGCCCGGCCTGGTTGCCGGCCTCAGAAAGGCCTTGAGCGGCAGAGGTGTTTCTCCCCGCCACATCCACTTTGAAAACTTCGAGTTCCGATAATGCGCCAACTCTATCTCTCTACGACCGTGCTGTTCTGGCTGCTGGTCACAGCATTCTGGGCGGGAAACCTCTGGCTGCCGCCTGCTGAGCACAGCCTCGCCATTGCGGCTGAGAAAGTCTATTCAAAGGCAGATCTTGCCAAGCATGCGACAGCGGATAACTGTTGGATGGCAATTCGTGGTGGAGTCTATAACCTGACCGCGTATTTGCCTGGACATCCATCTCCACCAGAGGTGGTATTGCCGTGGTGCGGCAAAGAAGCGACTGAAGCCTACAATACGAAAACAAAAGGACGCCCACACGCACCGTTTGCCGACGAGTTGCTGACCAAGTACAAAATTGGAAAGCTTGGTGCTGAAAGGCTGTGATGACTCCAGTGACTGTGATCTGATGGTGAAAATCTGAAGGATGGATTTGGACCATCGGTTCACGCCAATGGCAGCTCTCGCCGAGTATCCGCAGAATGCCAAAAGTTTCAACGGCAGCTACCTTGTTGGTTAACTGTCTTTAGCAAGGCTCCAGTTCCTGAGGCAAGAATGTCTCTTTCTTACCGGTTAGGCGAGATCGGCTGCGTCCGCATCGGAGCATTACAATTCGCAGAACGTGGGTTTAGTTGGCTGCCCGCTTTCGGGAAACCGCTACGGCCGTTTTGGGCACCAACCTGCCTTTGATGTGATCTGTGTTTGTTTGAATACAGCGGACCCGGCACCCTTGTCGCCAGACAACACACCGCCAACTCGGGCAAAATGCAGCCATGAAAATTCTCATCGTTGAAGACGAAGCGAAGACTGGTGACTACCTGAAGCAAGGGCTGGCCGAGGCCGGGTTTACGGCTGACCTTGTGCGCAACGGGCTGGATGGCATGCATGAGGGTTTGTCCGGCGACTACGACCTGCTGATTCTTGACGTCAACCTACCGGGGCTGGATGGCTGGCAGGTGCTGAAGGCCTTGCGCGCTGCCGGGCGTGAGTTGCCGGTGCTGTTTTTAACGGCGCGCGATCAGGTCGAAGACCGAGTCAAGGGGCTGGAGCTGGGGGCGGATGATTATCTGGTCAAGCCGTTCGCTTTTTCCGAGTTGCTTGCCCGCGTGCGCACCCTGCTGCGCCGGGGGCGGGCACGGGAGCCGGAGCGGTTGGCCCTCGCCGATCTCGAACTTGATGTACTGAAGCGCCGAGCTAACCGGGCAGGCAAGCGCATTGACCTGACCGCCAAGGAGTTCGCGCTGCTCGAGCTTTTCCTGCGCCGCCAGGGTGAAGTGCTGGCGCGCAGTTTTATTGCCTCACAGGTCTGGGACATGAATTTCGATTCCGATACCAATGTTATCGAAGTCGCCATTCGCCGCCTGCGCGCCAAGGTCGATGACGACTTTACGCCGCGCCTGATTCACACCCTGCGCGGCATGGGTTACGTCATGGAAATCCGTTGAGCGTGGCGGACTGGCGGCATTCGATTGCGCTGCGCCTGTCGCTGGCCTTCGCCTTGCTGGCGACGGTGGTTTTTGCGGCGCTTGGTTTCTATTTCAGTCGCGCCGCCGATGCCCACATGGCCGAACTCGATGCCCACGATCTGTTCGGCAAGCTGGCGCTGATCGGCCATGTCGGATTGCATGAGAAATCGGCCGACGCCTTCAACGCCCGGCTCGGCGATGCGCTGATTGGCGAGCACGGTGTCATTGTTACGGTCGACGGCAAAAACGGGCCACTTTTTAAATGGCCGACACCCGCGCTGGCCGAGCCGCTGGCCGCTGCCCGGGTGGCACTGGGCCCGAGTGCAGTCCGTCTGGTGCTTGGCGGCGCCGAATACCGGGTGATTGCCGCCGAGATGGAAACAGCCTGGGGGGGGACGGTACAGGTGGCGGTTGCCCGCGATATTCGTCACCACACTGATTTCCTCGATCAACTGCAGCATGATTTCTGGCTGGCCATACTCGCCGCCGCATTGCTCACCGCCCTCGTCGGTGCGTTGCTGGTGCGCCGTGGCCTGCGCCCGGTGCGCAGCATAGCCCGCGCCGCCGGCCGCATTTCGGCCGGGCAACTGGCCGAGCGCATCGCTGAACAGAATGCGCCGCCGGAACTGGCAGAACTGGTCAGTGCCTTCAACGCCATGCTGAGCCGGTTGGAAGAGTCGTTCAAGCGGCTATCGGATTTCTCCGCCGACCTCGCTCACGAGCTGCGCACGCCGATTCACAGCCTGCGCATGCAGACTGAGGTTTCGCTAAGCAAGGCGCGTGATGTTGATGAATATCACGACCTGCTCGCTTCCAATCTGGAAGCGTACGAACGCCTGTCGCGCATCATTGCCGACATGCTGTTTCTGGCCAAGGCCGATCACGGCCTGGTTGTTCCGCAGCGCGAAAGCGTCGCGCTGAAGCCGCTGTGCGAGCGCCTGATTGAGTATTACGGGCTGCTTGCCGAGAATGTGGATATAAAGTTGCTTGCCGCGGATGTCCATGTTCAAGGGGATTTGCTGATGCTGGAGCGGGCGTTGGGCAATCTGCTTGTGAATGCGATACATCACACACCGGAACGCGGCATGGTTTCCATTGATGTGCGGGAATTAAATGAAGAGGCCGTTGTCACCGTCGCTAACTCCGGACCACCTATTCCTCCGGCGGCTATGGAGCAGATATTTGACCGCTTTGTACGACTTGATGGAAAAAGTGAAGGTAGCGGGCTTGGCTTGGCCATCACGCGCTCCATCGCAATGGCACATGGCGGTCGGGTTTCCGTTAGTGCGGCAAATGAAAGAACGGAGTTTGCAATTGCTCTGCCAATTGCTTGCTGACCATTGTGAGTATTTGAGTTTGTGTTGATAGGCCGTCAAGGCATCAACCAGCCGCGCATAGAGATCAACGTGTTACGGTCGACGGCTGAAAACAGCGATTTTTTTAAATTGAATCATTGATTCAAACATGGCCAAAAAACGTAAAAAGAAAGTGGTTCGCTTCATCTATCAGTCGGTCGGCCCGCTGCCGCTTCGTCTTGCCGGGCAATATGCCGGGCTGCCGCTGGTTTTCAGTGATGCCAGTGCAAAACGATGTGGCGGGCTCGCTGCCGTCCTGTTTGGCGACACGAATGCAGAAGCCATCATTACTACGCAAAGCGTTCCTCTCGACGCCAGCAATGCATTGGAGTTTCAGGCGGCCTTGTTTGCCCTGTCGCAAGCGTGCAAGCATTTTCCCGATCAACCGTTTGCGTTATTTACTGACAATCTGGATACCGCAAACCGGCTCAAACTAGCCAAGGAGCAAGGTTTGGCACAGGATGCCGAATTGGCGCATGGCCTGAACCAAATGGGCATGAGCGATGGCCTGGCTCAAGTTTCAATCTGCTGGGTCAAGGGGCATTCAAGCTGTCGCGGAAATACACTCGCCGACCAGCATGCGGCAGTGGCCGCCAGCTAAGTATCGATTTCTGGTGATCTCATGATTTTCATGAGTCATCTTTGGCGAATATCGGGCTGCTTGTGGATGGCTGCAACGGAATAATTCAGCCTCCACATCAAAATATTTGAGACAAACGCCATGTTCCCTCGTCGCCATCTTGTACTTGCCCTCGCCAGCGCTTTCCCTGTTCTGGCTTTGGCTGATACGCCTGCGGTAAGCCTTGATACCGTTGTGGTCACGGGCAGCCGGATCGAGCACAACAGTTTTGACTTGCCGGCAGCTATCGATTTCGTTGGTGCCGAACGTATCGGCGCCGATCAGGCGCGGGTTAATGCTTCCGAAGCCTTGGTAGCGATTCCTGGTATCACGGTTCAAAACCGCCAGAATTACGCGCAGGATTTGCAGATTTCCTCACGCGGTTTCGGCGCCCGCTCGGCTTTTGGTGTGCGTGGCATGCGCCTGGTGGCGGATGGTATTCCGGCCTCAATGCCGGATGGTCAGGGGCAGGCGGCCAGCTTCAATCTGGATCGGGCAGATCGTATCGAAGTCATGCGCGGGCCGTTGTCATCGGTTTACGGCAATCATGCCGGCGGGGTGATCCAGTTGTTCACCAAGGACGGCAAGGGCGCGCCGAGTATTGAAGGCAATTTTTCTGCCGGGAGCTACGGCTCATGGAAAACTGATCTGGCCAGTCAGGGAGAAATCGGCGGGGTTGGTTACGTCATTGATGCCTCGCGCTTTCATACCGATGGTTACCGTGACCATAGTTCGGTGACGCGCGATCAGACCTACGCCAAGCTCAATTTTTCACCAGATTCAGACAGCAAAATTACCGTGTTGGCCAATGGTTTCAGCCAACCCAAGGCGCAAGACCCGCTTGGGCTTAAATGGGATGCCTACAAATCCAATCCGCGCGGCGTTGATCCCGTTGCGCTGCAATACGACACGCGCAAGAGTATTGAGCAGATGCAGGGCGGTGTCAGCTACGAACACCGTTTCGGGCTGGATACCTTGTCGCTCTCGGTTTATGCCGGGCAACGTTCCGTTACTCAGTATCAGTCGATCCCCAAATCCACCCAGTTGATTACCAGCACGACTCCGGCAACTTCGGCCAATCGCAAAAGCTCGGGCGGGGTAATTGATTTTGATCGTGACTACTCCGGTTTCAATGGCCGCTACACGCTCAAGCGCGATCTGGCTGGCGGTGTTTTGACGACCACTATCGGTTTTGACTACGAACGCTCGACCGATGACCGGCGCGGTTACGAAAATTATGTCGGCAACACGCTGGGCGTAAAGGGTAATTTGAGGCGCAAAGAAGAGGATCGCGTCTCAAGTTTCGATCAGTATTTGCAAACCGAATGTCAGGGCGACCGCTGGGATGACGCTACTGGCGTG
>ERZ724504.2423-NODE-2423-length-10112-cov-5.365019_pt1 | contig 10112 bp, 17 predicted proteins | sample MGYA00376037_ERZ724504 | MGnify/ENA primary metagenome ERZ724504 (study PRJEB28724, sample SAMN07190888) | wastewater metagenome | isolation source: influent of sewage treatment plant in Hong Hong | place: USA: Christiansburg, Virginia | collected 2016-03-01 ... | reverse complement strand
TCACCCAGGCCGAGTTCGCCAAAGGCATAGGCCTATCTACCTCTGCCGCCAGCCGCCTGGTCAAGCACGGCCTGCTGCCTGCGCGCCGCCCAGAGGGCGTGCGCCGCTGCACGGTGGACTGGCTCATGCAGCGCGGCGTACCCGCCCAGGCCCTGAAACAAGTTGACCCCGCCGAGTTCCAGCCCGGCGAGGTCGCCCTTGAAGCCCAGAAACCAACCGAAACCCCAAAGGAGAGATCAATGTTAATCCCCAAACCCACCCTGACCCGCCAAGCGGTAGAGCAGTTCAAGCTGCACATGCGCAACCCCTTTGAGGGCGAGGTGCGCAGCGACGCCGAGTTGTTCGCCAGCGGCGAGATCGGCTACATCCACCAGGCCGCCTGGCAGGCCGTGATCGGCGGCAACATGGTGGCTGTCGTGGGCGAAAGCGGCGCGGGCAAGACCACCATGCTCGACGGCATGCGCGAAAAAATCCTGCGCGAAAACCTCAAAGTGGTGCTCATCCGCCCCAGCGTGGCGGCCATGGAAGACAGCGACAGCCGGGGCAGTCCGCTGCGCACGGCAGACCTGTACATCGCCATCGCCCAGGCACTGGACGCCAAGGCCCGCGTTCCGCAAAACACCCAGCGCCGCGCCAAGTATGTGCGCGAGCTGCTGGAGCAAAGCACCAAGCGCGAGATGCGCCACCTGCTCATCATCGAAGAAGCACACGCCACCCCCGCCACCACGCTCAACCAGCTCAAGCGCCTGAACGAGGAAATGAAGCTGGGCTACCAGCCCATGCTGGGCGTACTGCTCATGGGCCACCCCGAGCTTGAGAAAAAACTCACCCGACATGACGTGCGCGAGAGCATGCAGCGCGTGAGCATCGCGCGCCTGCGCGCCCTGGGCGAACACCTGGGCGCCTACCTGCAGCACCGCGCCAAAGTTGCAGCGCGCGACCTGGGCGACTTCATTACCCCCGACGGGGTGGACGAGCTGCGCACGCGACTGACGGTGCAACGCGGCCCACGCACCGCGCCGCTGTCGATGCTGTACCCGCTCAACGTCAACAACTGGATGACGCTGTGCCTGAACACCGCCGCCGCCCTGGGCGCCCCACGCATCGACCGTGACGTGGTGCGCGTGGCGCAGCCCGATGTCTTGCCAGAGGGGGTGTGAAGCCATGCGCGCTTACCTCATCACCATCGTCATGCACGACGGATCGCGCGGCACCTGCCGTGGCGCTTTTGCCAGCGACTGGCAGGCCATCGACACCATGATGACTGCCTTCCACGATGCCAAGCGCATCAGCCCCAGGAGGCTGTCATGAGCGCGCCGCACCCCACCCGCCGCACATGCGATGAGCTGGGCGTGTGCCAGGGCCGCGCTGACTGCACCAGCTGCCCCACACCTGCTGCGGCCACCCCGGCCTCTGCCCACACCAGCGCCGTGGTGCTGCCGCCTGGCGGCTACCACTTCGCCCCCGGCGTCATCGAGTGCCACGGTGGCCTGGGCCGCGCTACAGCCGCCGCGCTGTTTGTACTGGTGTGCCTGCTGTGCGCAGTGCTGGCCCTGGCCATCGTGCTGCTGCTGCAACACACCGACATGGGGGGCTGGCCACTATGAGCGACCTTTGCTGCCCCGCATGCGGGGCCGAAATGGACTTGGCCCTGCTGTTTGCACACGAGCACGACCAGCGTGCGCTGACCCGTCTGGCCAGCGTCAGCATCCCGCTTGGGGCGCGCGTGTTGCAGTACATCGCCCTGTTCCAACCCACCAAGCAGCGCCTGACGGTGGCCAAAAAAATCAAGCTGCTGCTGCAACTGCTGCCCGACCTGGAGCGCTTTGCCATCACCCACAAAGGCCGCGACTGGGCCGCGCCCCTGAGCGCCTGGGCGCAGGCCATCGACCAGATGCTGGCCGCGCGCGATGCCGGGCGGCTGGAGCTGCCGATGAAGGGCCACGGCTACCTCTACGCGATCTTGTCGGGCATGGCCGACAAGCACGAAGCCGCGCAAGAGCAGCAGCGCCAGCAAGAGCAGCGCAGCGCGCCCCGGCGTGACACGGTGCAAGTGCGCGGCCAAGCCATGGAAATTGGCACCGCCCTGGAAGTCGTCTACGGCGGCAAAGACCCGGCCCTGGCGCAAATCGAAGCGGCCAGCCGCAACGCCGCCCCCATGCCCGCCGCCGTGCGGGAAAGACTCGCCGCCCTGCGCGGCCAACCCGCCCCCAGCCACACCAAAAAGGATGCCCCATGACACAACGCAAATGCACCCTGAGCCCCTCCAGCCTGACCTTGCTGGAGCACCTGCACCAGCACGGCGCCTGCACCGTGCGCCAGCTCAAAGAACGCCTGGACGGCGTGGTGAGTCGGCAAAACATCCACAAATGCCTGCAAAACCTGTGTGCGGGCGGCTGGCTGGATTACGAGGTTGACCAGCACGGTGCCCAGCAGTGGCTCATTCCCGCCAGCGCGCGCCGCGCCGTGGCTGCCGCCTTGGCCGCGACCGCCGAGCCAGAGCCGCCCAACATCGCGCCGCCCCGGCGCATCAACGTCATGCAGGGCCACTACCAGCCCCGCGCATGGCAGCCCAGCCGCCCGGGTGCGCAAGACCACCTGGCCGTGCCCAGCCTGCGCGACGCCCAGCGCGTGGCGCACCAAGGCACCTACCTGTTTCGCTAACCCACCCTGAAAGGACTTTGCAATGACTGCAATCACCACCACCCACACTGCCACTGTCGCCATGCCCGCTGCCATCGCCATGGAGGGCGTGCCCCCCGGCTATTGGCAAGACCAGCGCGGCGCCCTGGTGCCCGAGGCCAAGGTCAAAGACATCGACAAGCTGCGCCACCAGGTCGTCACCGACCTGTGCCAAATGGCCAAGGCCAGCAGCGCAGCCCTCTCCAAGTTCAAGCTCGACGCCATGCAAGAAGTGGCTGCGCTGGTGTCCACCAGCATGGAGCAGTACGGCGTCAAAAGCGGCGGCAACAAAGGCAACATCACGCTGGTCAGCTTTGATGGCAAATACAAGCTGGTGCGCCAGATGCAAGACCACATCGTGTTTGGCGAGCAGCTCATGGCCGCCAAGGAGTTGATCGACGAATGCGTGCAAGAGTGGAGTGAGGGCGCCAACGACAACATCCGTGTGCTGGTCAGCCACGCTTTCCAAACCGACCGCGAGGGCAAGATCAACACAGGGCGCGTGCTGGCCCTGCGCCGCCTGGCCATCAAAGACGAAAAGTGGCAGCAGGCCATGCAGGCCATTGCCGACAGCATGCAGACGGCCAGCACCAAGCCTTACATCCGCTTTTACGAGCGCATGGAGGCCACGGGCGAATACCGGCCCATCAGCCTGGACGTGGCCGCCGTATGAGGTGCCGATGATGAACGCAAACACATCAGGGAACGATTTGGATGGGGGTACAAGCCGTGCAGTCGCTCTGGGTGGCATCTGCGCTAGTCCGGGGGCTTGTGGCCGCTTGTACGGCCCTGCATCTGCGCCCGCCGATTTGCTGGATTTTGTGCAGGGCATGCCAGTGGCGCAGGCCATGCGCGAGCTGTCCCTGGCGCGTGGCACGGTACACCGGCTGCGCCACGGCTACTGGCCTGATGACCCGCGCAAAATTGTGCAGGCATGGGGGCGCTACAAGGCCAGCCGTGGCGTGGTGGCGTCGTCCTGGTTTGTGCGCCGCATTTACCCCGGCGGTGTGGTGCGCCATGCAGGGCGCGCTTACACGGCACAAGCGCTGGCATCGCGCACAGGGCAAATGCTGGCGGTGACGCGCGCCACAGATGGCCAGCTGCTGGCCCAAACGCTGGAGCTGCCCGCTGAGCGCTTGGCGCTGTTGTTGGTGGAGCAACCTGCATGAGCGCCCGCACCGACGCCCGCAGCACCCACATCGCTGCCATCCATGTGCTCAAGTCCAAGCTGCAATTGCAAGATAGCGACTACCGTGCGCTGCTGCTGACCTTGACCGGCCAGACCAGCAGCAAGGACTTGTCCGAGCACCAGCGCCGCGCCGTGCGCAATCACATGCAGCAGCTGGCAGAGCGCATGGGTGTGGTGCAGCCCACCCGCCAGCGCCCCCACGCCCAGGCCAAGTTCGACCAGATCAAAGCCGCTGCCAGCCCCAAGGAGCGCAAGGTGTGGGCGCTGTGGCACCAGCTGGGCCGCGATGGCTTGGTGCGCCACACCAGCGCCACCGCGTTGCACGCTTGGGTAGAGCGCACGGTGCAGGTCAGCGCACTGCGCTTTGCTACCGATGCGCAGCTGGACACGCTGATTGAAGCGCTCAAAGCCTGGCAGCAGCGCGGGCGGGAGGTGTAAGCCATGGCAAAGCACATGACCACCGCCGAAGCCGCTGTGCTGGACGCCCAGCTGCCTGCTGGCTTGACTGACGAAATGCGCGATGTGGCGCTGTGTCTGTACGAAGCCATGGTGCTCACTGACCAGCGCGCAGGCCAGGCGCACCCCGATGCTGGCTGGCGCCAGGTACTGGGCTACATGGCCCGCGTGGCCGCCATCCAGTTGCAACACTTGGCCGAGCAAAAGGGTGGGCGCGCCATCTACTTGGCCAAGGGCGTGGCCGTCCACCTGACCGAGCGCGACCGGCGTATGTGCGAAGAGTTCCGGGGCGACTACGATGTGCTGGCAAAGCGCTACGACCTGACGCCCATGCGGGTGCGCCAGATCGTCGGCACGTGGCAGCTGGAGCAATTCCGCCGCCGACAAGGCCAGCTGCCCGGCCTTGACGCTGAACACGGCTACCAGGGCTGAGCGCGCCGCCCGCGCCCCCATCCCATAGCGCTGGCGTGCAATGCGCCAGCGCTTTTTTCTAAAGCGTTTTAGTTCTCGTCAAACGCCCCCCGCCGCGACCATCGCGGCATGCCTCAAAACACCACCCCAGCCACAGTCGCCTGCGTTGCAATTGCAGCATGCGCATTTGCCGCAGCACCGGTTGATGCGGGCGCTGGCCGGGTGCTGCTGCAACTGACCCCCGCGCAAGACTTCACCCCATCCGATGGCCGCGAAATGGATGTGCCAGCCTGGCGCATCAATGCCGACATCGCTGCGCGCGTTGTGGCCGCTTTCAATGCGCAGCAGCCGCCCGTCATCGACTACGAGCACCAGACCCTGCACAAAGAAGCCAACGGCCAGCCCGCACCCGCTGCGGGTTGGATGCACGGCCTGCGATGGGTCGAGGGCCAGGGCCTGTTTGCGCAGGTAGAGCTGACCGAGCGTGCACGCGCACTGGTGGCGGCAGGCGAATACCGCTACTTCTCGCCCGTTTTTGAGTACGCCCGGGGCAGCGGCGAGATCACGCGCATCTTGATGGGCGCCCTTACCAATCACCCCGCCATTGCTGGCATGGAGGCCGTCAATTTGATGGCCGCCGCCAGCGCCCGCTTTACCCCACCCACTTCCAAGGAAACCACCGTGACACTGCTGGAAAAACTGCTGGCCGCCATCGGCCTGCCCGCCACCACCCCAGAAGACGCTGCCCTGGCTGCCTGCACGGCTATCAAGGCCCAGGCCGATGCCGCCCGCAGCGCGCTGCACCTTGACGCCAGCGCCACGGCGGACACCGTCACTGCCGCCTGCACCAGCCTGCGCAGCGCTGCCAGCACTGCAACCCCTGACCCCACCAAGTTTGTCCCCGTCACTGTGGTGCAAGAGCTGCAAACCAGCATGGCCGCGCTGTCGGCACGCCAGCACGCCCGCGACGCTGAAGACGTGATTGCACCCGCCCTGCAAGACGGCCGCTTGCTGCCCGCCGAAGAGCCGTGGGCGCGCGATGCTGCCAAGACCCCCACGGGCCTGGCATCGCTGAGCGCGCTGCTCAAAGTGCGCCAGCCCATGGCCGCGCTGACCAGCACGCAAACGCAGGGCAAAGCCCCCGCAGCCCAGAGCGGCGCCCATGGCTTGAGCGCCGACGAGCTGGCCGTGGCCGCCGCCTGCGGCATGACCCCCGAGGCGTATGCCAAAGGCAAAGCCTGATTCTTGAACGCCAAGGAGCACCCACCCCATGACCGCACTGACAAAAGACCGCCTGACCTCCGAGCGCGAAGGGCGCCTGGTATCCGACCCCCTCGCCACAGGCGCCACGATTTACGCGGGCAGCATGTACGTGCTCGACGCCGCAGGCGATGCCACGCCCGCCACCGCCGCAGCCACCACCCCCGTGCGCGCCGTGGCCCGCAAGCGCGCTGCACATGCAGATGGCGACACCGCTACCGATGGTTCCCTGGGCTGCTTTTGCTTTGACAACAGCGCAGGCGCAGCAGAGATCAAGCGCACCGACATCGGCGCCGCCTGCTATGCCGCAGACGATCAAACCGTGAAAAAAACCGGCACCTGCCGCGCTGGCACCGTAGTCGATATCGACACGCGCGGCGTGTGGGTGCGCGTGGGCGCTTGATCCAACCAACTGAAAGAGCAAATCATGGACATCAACAACGCCAACCTCAAGGCGCTCTACATCGCGTTCAACGCCGCCTTCAAGGACGGTCTGGGCCAGGCCGCCAGCCAGCACGGCCAGATTGCCACCGTGGTGCCCAGCACCACCAGCGCCGAAGAATACGGCTGGCTGGGCCAGCTGCCCGGCCTGCGCGAATGGCTGGGCGACCGCGTGGTGCATGCCATTGGCAACCACGGCTACACCATCAAAAACAAGCCTTTCGAGCTGACCGTGGGTGTGCCACGCACCGCGATCGAGGACGACCAATACGGCGTCTACACCCCGCTGATGCAAGAGATGGGTCGCGCCGCAGATGCGCACCCCGACCAGCTCGTGTTCAGCTTGCTCAAAGATGGCCGCACGGCACTGTGCTATGACGGCCAGCCCTTCTTCAGCACGGCGCACAAAGTGCTGAACGAGAAGGGCAAGGAAGTCAGCGTCTCCAACCTCTCGGACGACGCGGGCAGCGGCCCCACCTGGTACGTGCTGGAGACGCGCCGCGCCCTCAAGCCCCTGATCTTCCAGAACCGCAAGAACCCCAACTTTGTGGCGCTCACCAGCGAGACGGATGACAACGTGTTCAACCGCGCGCAGTACGTCTATGGCGTGGACGCGCGGCGCAACGCGGGCTTTGGCTTTTGGCAACTGGCCCACGCCAGCAACAAGCCAATGACCGCCGAGAACCTGAAAGCTGCCATCACCGCCATGGAAACGCAAACCGGCGACCATGGCCGCCCACTGGGCATCAGCCCCAACCTGCTGGTGGTTCCCAAGGCGCTGCGCTTTACGGCCAAGAAGCTGCTGGAGGCCGACCTGGTACCCAACGCCGCTGGCACGGCCACGGAGTCCAACGACGTGAAAGACGCGCTGGACTTTCTGGTGGCCGACTGGCTGTAACCGCCAAAGCGCCACATGCCATACATCACGCATGCCGACCTGGCCGAGAGCCCCGGCGCGCTCGAGCTGGCTGAGGTGGCCAGCGATGAGCACCGCGCCCCGGTGCGCGCCGAACTGCTCAACGCGGTGCTGCGCGGCCACGACACCAGCGCCTGGCCCGCTGAAGACGTGGCCGCCGCGCAAAGTGCCGTGCAGCGCATTGACGCCGCCGTGGCCGACGCTGCGGCCATGATCGACGGCTACCTGGCCAAGCGCGGCTACGCGCTGCCGCTGGCCCCGGTGCCCGGCCTGGTCACCGCCTGGTGCCGTGGCATTGCGCGCTACATGCTGCACAAAAACCGCCGCACTATGGAAGCCACCGACCGCATCGCGCGTGGCTACACCGATGCGCTGCGCCTGCTACAGCAAACCGCTGACGGCAAGTTCAGCCTGGGCGCGCTGGACGCCGTGGCAAACGACAAGCTGGACGCGCGCTTTGAGTGCGCGCCCAGCGTGTTCAGCCGCCGCCAGCTGGGGGCTTTTCGATGAACTTTGAGCCGTTTGATACCAGCCTGGTCGTGAATCGCCTGCGCCAGCAAGTGCCAGGGTTGCAGTTTGTGGGCGGCGCAGCGGACTATGCCGCTGTCAAAACGCTGGCGGAATTTCGCACGCCCAGCGCCTACGTGGTGTTTGCCGAAGAGGAGAACACCGGCAAGGTGCCCACCAGCGTGGGCGTGTGCGTGCAAGAAAGCAGCACCCACTTTGGCGTAGTGCTGGCGCTGCGCCACTACCGCGAACAGCTGGGCGCGCAAATGCACCAGGATGCGCGCCGCCTGATTGGCGCCGTCCGCGTGGCCCTGATAGGCCACAAACCCGCCGCCCACGGCGCCCGGGTCATTGGCTGGGTCGGCGGCAAAGTGCTGGACTACAGCGACGGGGTGTTGCTGTTTTCTGACCTGTACCGGCTGCACCACGTGCTGCATAAAGACGCGCCAGGCCGCGAAGGATGTTGACCCATGGCCACTCTCGCCCTCAAGCGCGGTGATACCTTGGAGCTGAGCTGCATCGTGCAGCAGCAGGGCCAGCCGCTGGACATCACGGGCTGGCAGATCGACTGCTGGGTGCGTGCCCCAGATGGGCGCCTGGCGCACCGATTCGCTGTCGCGCTGGGCGACATGGCTGCGGGTGAATATCGTCTGCGCGCATCGAGTGCCGAAACAGCAGCTTGGCCGGTGGGCCAGCTTACCGCTGACATTCGCTACGCCACTCCGACAGGCCGCGTCATGCACACCTGCCACATCACTGTGCAAGTGCTGGATGCCGTCACGAGTCCTGGGTGAGAACTGCGCCATGAGCATCGTCACCGTCATCAATCACGGCGCCAGTGCCCATCTGGTCACTGTCGTCGGTGTGCCTGGGCTATCAAGCCCCGTAGGCGTCCCAAATGGCGCGCTGCTGGTGACCAACCGGCTGTCCGAGCTTGCCGCTGACCCCGCAACACAAGAGGCGGCCCAAGCCAACCTTGGCCTGGGCGCCATCGATCCCCTCGCTTATTACATCTTGGCCAAGGCCTGAAAGGACGCCCCATGTCTCTCGAAACCCGCATTGTTGCCCTGGCCCAGGCCATGGGCACCGACGTCAAAGCGCTCCACGTGTCGCAAGGCAGCCTGAGCACCCTCAACACCACGACCAAGACCAGCTTGGTTGCGGCCATCAACGAGCTGCTGACGCTGATCAGCAGCGCTGGCGTAGCGATCGATGACGGCGCCGGCAACGGCAGCACCGCCGTAACCTGGTCTGCCGACAAGATCTTTGACAGCATCGAGCTTGCCAAGACCGCCATCAAAGACGACATCACCGGCGGCGCTGCTGCTGCGCTTGACACACTCAACGAGCTTGCCACGGCACTCGGCAATGACCCGTCCTTTGCCACCACCATCGCTACCGAGATCGCCAACCGTGTGCGCTACGACGCTGTGCAGACGCTGACCTCGCCCCAGCGCGCGCAGGCACGCGACAACATCGGCGCGGCGGCAGCCAGTGCCCTGAGCGACCTCGTTGCCGGATTGGGCAGCTACGACCGCGACTACGCCGCTGACTACACCGCAGCGAAGGCGTGAACATGACACTACAGGCACGCATCACTGCATTGGCGCAAGCCATCGGCGCAGACATCAAGGCTCTCCAGGATGAGCTGAATGATTTCATTGCAACATTGGGGGAAAACGCTTTAGCCGGGCGAGACGCGCTGGGTATTCAGAACCACCAAAAGCTCATCGTCGGTACAGATGGAGGGCTTCGCGTCATTGGTCCCTTTGGCTACGCCGAAGGTGCAGGTGTAGGTTCTGGTGTCGCACAGACCGCCAGCAAGTCTGAGCCGGTGGGCATAAATGCACCATGCGGCAGTATTCTGCTGCATGAGCAAGTGCTTGCAGCAGGTGCGTCGGCGTCTTTCGTGTTCTACAACTCCTACCTCGGGGAGAGCGATCTTTTGCTCATTTCCCGCTATCTTGACGGACTCCACGACGTTTTTACAGTGGAGGTGACTTTTGTCACCACAGGCGGAGCTGGCATACGTATCAGAAATATCACTGGCACGGCTCAGGGCGGACAGCCGCAGATCAAGTACGTGATTATCAAAGGTGCTGCATCGTGATTACAGCGCTACCCGTAGTGGCTAGCCCGTACAAGCAGTGGGTCAAAGCGGGTTGAACACACCGCTGGCCTGTTTCCTGGAGTGTTGGGCCTGACCGGCAGCCAACTCGACGCGCTTTTTTTGGCCGCATCCAAGATCGA
>ERZ724504.2415-NODE-2415-length-10126-cov-4.815808_pt1 | contig 10126 bp, 4 predicted proteins | sample MGYA00376037_ERZ724504 | MGnify/ENA primary metagenome ERZ724504 (study PRJEB28724, sample SAMN07190888) | wastewater metagenome | isolation source: influent of sewage treatment plant in Hong Hong | place: USA: Christiansburg, Virginia | collected 2016-03-01 ... | reverse complement strand
AACGTACTACCCCCCGAGCGGCTGATCCCCGAACCCAAGACAGGGATCACGCCCATGGCCACGCTCACCAACGTGGACGTCGGTCTCGACCGGGAACTCACACGGCGCTCTGGCTTTTCGGAGCTGCTGGCGACCTGCCACAAGAACCTCCACCAGGCTGACGGGTTCATGCTGGCTACGGTGGACGGCGGGGATCTGATCTCGATGAACGCATCGGGTGGCGCACGGGTCACCCTGTATCCATCGCTAGGCACCGCACGTGTCTGGTACTGCAACCTGCCTGACGGGCGCACCACATTCAGCAACGGGCTGATCTGCGGCATCACCGACGGTCTGACCGCCACGACCTGGGGCGTGCCACTCCCGAGCGGCCTCGGCGCGCTGACGCCCATCTCGGGCAGTCTGTTCCCCGGCGACTATCAGTACCAGCTGACTTACGTGCGCCTGAGCGACGGGCTCGAAGGCGGACCGCTGTACTCGAACCCGACCGCCATCCCAGACGGCGGCGTTTACCTCTCGGGCCTGCCCGCACTGGCGGGGCACGCCATCAACGTCTACCTCACTGCGGCGAACGGCGACGACGGGTTCTTCGCGGGCAGCACGACCGGCAGCATGTTCAGCTACATCGGCAAGAACGACGCGCTGTCGATCCCATGCCGCACAGGGTATCTCCAGCCTGCCCCGGCGGGCACCGTCACCGCGTTCTGGCGCGGACGGGTGCTGACCGCCGTAGGCCCTGTCCTATACGCTAGCCGCACCAACGCCTGGGAGACCTTCGACTTCCGCCGTGACTTCAAGCAGTTCTCGGGCGACATCACCTTGATCCAGCCGGTGGACGGCGGTATCTTCGTCGGCACAAAGGACGAGCTGGCATTCCTGGCGGGCACCGAGTTCGACAAGCTGGCATACATTCAGAAGATGGATGGCCCTGCGGTGCTCGGTTCGGGCGTGGCCGTGCGCGGCGAGCTGATCCAGCAGGGGGAGGGCGCCGCACAAGGCGGCGCTATGGTTTGCATAGCTAAGAATGTAATAGTGGCGGGCTTCGCAGATGGCGGCATCATCCGCATGACCGAGGGCCGCTACACCACAAGCGCGACTGAAGTGGCTGCGATGTTCCGCATGACCAAGGGCATCCCTCAGTACATCGCCATCCCGCAATGAAGCTCAACGACCCCAACACGATTAACTTCGACGGAACGCCGGTCACCGGTCGAGTGCCGCCCAAGCTGCGCGTGGATGGGGGCGGGGAGCTAACCCAGCAGCAGGCGGGCGAAGTGATGCACGCATACAAGCTGTTCAGGGACGCGGTGAAGCTGACCGTGGCGGGCTACCTCGTCCAGAACCGCACGCTGCTGGATGGCACCCGCGTGCGCATGGAGTCGCTGCAGGACCAGGACACCGTGTACGTGTGGCCAGTCGGAAAAAAGCCAGGCAACAAGCTCCCCCACGGCTTCGCCGTAGCGACGAACTGGCGCGCACCGAAGATCTTCAGGAGAAGGCTGATCTGGCCCCCCGGAGAGCCACAGTGGAAGTTCGCTTCCGATCAGGTGCCGCAGGTCAAGAGCGGCGAGCTGAATATCTTCGACAACCAAGTATTCCGAAAACTCGTCAAGTACATCACTCTGCCGCTGATCCTACGGAAGACAATTAAGCGCTTCTGGGACTACATGCCGCACGACGCGCCGGACATCAGCGGTACGCAAGTAGTACCAGTTCGGCTGGAGTATGAGGGCCAGTTTACGCTCGGCAGTCCGCACTACCTGACTAAGAACACCGTGGTTGACGCAAAGGGCGTCATACTCTACTCGATGGCCGACCAGCCACCGATTCTGGTCCCCGAGCACCCTGACTATCCGGAAAGCGTGCATTACTGGCCCGGAAACTCAGACGCGAAGGGCGTGCAGGCGTGCTTGCAGGCCATGCGATTCACGGTGATTTCACCGACCTTCAACATCTGGAAGTTCAAGTTTTGGAATGAGCGCATCAACCGCACTGGCGACAGCACCTACGCGCTTGTCGAGCGGGCGGCGACGGAGTTCACGACGCCGTGGGGGCACCAGACCACCACGACGACCTCGATCAACGACAACAGCCTCGGAGAGGATCCGGCGCTGCTGTTCAAGTTCAAAGCGACCGGACAAGCTGTTCCGGGAGCGTACTACGGCGGCGGGAGTGGGAGGAGATTTTTCGTCGGATGGGCTGGGGCCAACACGTGGATCGACATAACGAACGTCCCTGTTGCAGGCGACACCGGTAACGCCTTGCGCCAGATCACCGAGCAAGCGGTAGGGCTTGTAACCCACGAAAAACTGATCGCAACGGCAACGGCTGCTGATACCGGCTACATCCCGATCGAGCGCCGACTGAACTACCCGGCCAGCATCTTCTGGCGCGGCGGGGACCACTCGAAATGGTACTACCCAGAAAATCTCGTACAGCTATTTGGCTGGGCGCCCGGCTCGTCGATTCCGCTGAATTACCGCATCCACTCTGTCGCCATAGTACGGTACGACACGAAATACGATGTCGATGGGTCGCCGACGATCACGGCGAAGCTCGGATGGAAGGACTTGCATCTTCTTGAGGGAACGACGACCGGCCGAATGAGCGGTAAGGAATACACAAACCAGCTTGGGCAGATCGGGAGCTATTACTACATCGACGGCGGCTGGGGGTGGACGTGGATCACGAAGGAGATCAGAACGGCTGTGGAGTTCTTCGATCCAGTGACTCAGTACCAGGCTTACTGGGACTGGATGGATGCCGCGAATGTCAAGGACGAATACTGGGCCGATTACATGGCCTATGGCACCCACCCTGGATACACGCAGACGACCGCACCACAGCCGATGATCAAGTACGAATACCCGTTCAATATCCGGCCATCCAACACCGTCAGCTACGACCTGAAAAGCCGGTATGTGATCGACTTCGACCAAAAGGGGCGCTTCTACGCCGCGATCCGGTGCGAAGTGACCGCCACCGGCGCGGCATGGAAGGAGAACCTTGCGGTCTATAAGGGGTTCATGATTAAGGACACCGACCCGTCCTACACCGTGAAAATCTGGTTTGAGTGTGAATGGGACGGCGTGTTCGCGCAGCAGCTTCTGGCCGAGGAATCCGTCACGCGCCCGATGTTCGAGGCGATCACGGTTTCGCAGTTCAATCCCTGGTACTGGCCATTCCCGGCCTACATCGACAGGGACTGCAAGGTCAGAACACCGCCCGAGCCCAAGCCCGACGAGAATTTCATGATGATGTTCAAGAACTTCGCCAGCCACCAGGGCGTGAACACAAACCTGTGCTGCGCCGACGTTCGCCCAGACATCACCGGCGCCGACGTGGCGCTGACACAAAGCACTGAAGGAATCGAATACTCCTACATGAACGGCGAGCGCGTCGTCCCGCACACACGCTACGTGACCGGCCAGCTTTACGCAAGGACATTCAAGCTGTCGGATATTTACGAGTCGCTCTGGATGCTCTGCCAACTCAAGTTCGACGCAGTTGAGGACAACTTCCAACCGATCGACGGCCCGACGAAGCCGACGTGGTTCTATCACCCCACCATCAAGGCTGCGCTCGAAGTAAACCGCCATATCGAAGTAAGAGATGGGATAATCGTGCAGTGGTCCGACAACCTGCCGGGCGAGACCACAGGCTACCCACCCACCCCTGCCGCTCCGCCCGTCGCAACAGCCCGCGACATCAAACTTTATAGGGTCTGATCATGACCAACGCCATCGTGATGAATACCCTGACCGGGGCCGTGTCGGAATACGACAACTTCGCTTTCCAGTCGATCACACCGACCCGCGCTGGGGCTGTCACCGGCCTGTTCGCCCTCGGTGGTAACACCGACCTGGGCCTGCCGATCGTGGCGCAAGCGCTCACCGGCAAGGCTCTATTCGGCGCCAGCGTGAAGAAGTTTCTGGACCTCGTCTACTTCTCCCTGGCCGGCAGCGGCACCAGCTCGCTGATCGTTCAGGGCGCAGTGGCTGCGTACGTCTATACATTCCCGGTGCGCGCCCCGGGCGAATCGCGGGCCAGGCCAGGCCGGGGCATCCGCGAAAACTATCTTGCCCTCGGATACAGCAACACCGACGGCGCCGATTTCCGCCTGGACCGCATCGAGGCCCTGGTCAACGCATCTCAGAACCGGAGGGTTTAACCATGGCTACCCCAGCAGAAGTCGTCGCTGAATCGTTCGCCCAAGCACATAACTACGCGCAAGCCGCGCAGTCGCAGCTGAACGGATTTACGTCGGCACTGAGCGCCTCGATCTATGCCCCTCCCACCATCGACGCGAACTGGAGCTCGTTGGCTGCGCCGTCGATCACCGCGCTGCCGTCTCTGCCGTCTCTGCCCGGCATCAACTTCGTGCCACCTACGGCGCCCGGCGTGTTCACGTTGGACGAGCCGACGCTGGTGATCGACGAGTTCGCCGAGGTTGCACCCACCACAGACTTCCCCACCGCACCGACCCTGGAGTACGGGGCGACGCCCAGTATCCCTGCGGTCGGCAGTGTGGCCATGCCCAGCGCACCGACGCTCGACATGCCGAGCACGCCGTCGTACCTGGCCCTGAACATCCCTACCTTCGGCGGAGTGGACCTGCACGAAGACTGGCTGACGAAGTTCGACAACATTCCGACCCTGGACCTCGTTTCGCCCACCCCCTTCAGCTATGCCCCGGGGCCGGAGTATGCATCGACGCTGTTGACGAACCTGAAGACGACACTGAACAGCCGCCTGTCGGGAGGCACAGGGCTGAGCCCGGCGATCGAGCAGGCGATCTGGGACCGGGCGCGCAGTCGCGAGACCCAGAACGCCCTCGCCAACGAAGCAGAGGTCATGCGCAACAGCGAGGCGCTGGGCTTCCAGCTGCCCGCCGGCGTGCTCGCAGCACAGCTACGCCAATCCCAGCAGGACTACTACGACAAACTCTCCACCCTTAGCCGCGACATCGCCATCAAGCAGGCGGACCTTGAGCAGGAGAATCTCAAGCAGACGATTGCTGCCGGCATGGAGCTCGAAGGCAAGCTGATCGACTACAGCTTCAAGCTGGAGCAGCTATCCTTCGAAGCCGCCAAGGCCGCTGCGGAGAACGCCATCCAGGCGTACAACGCCCAGGTGGAGCAGTACAAGGCACTCATCAGCGTCTACGGCGTCTACTCGGACGCCTACAAGACCATCATCAGTGCTGAACTAGCCAAGGTCGAGGTGTTCCGGGCGCAGATCGCTGCCGAACAGGCAAAGGCTGATATCAACAAGACTCTGGTCGAGCAGTACAAAGCGACGATCGAAGCCTCCCTTGCTCAGGTCCAGGTCTTTACCGCCGAGGTCGGTGCGGCAAAGGTCCTGGTCGAGATCGAGGGGCTGAAGATCAGCGCCGCTGGTGAGCAGATCAAGGCCTACGTGGCGCAGGTCAACGCGGAGACCGCAAAGATCGAGGCCTACAAAGCTGGCGTTGACGCGGAGACGGCAAAGATCGGGGTCTACAAGGTCAAGGCCGATGTCTTCGCCGCCAAGGTCGGCGCGCAGGCCGAGCAGGCGCGCCTGGAGCTCGGGCGGTACGACTCTCTGGTGAAGGCAAAAATGCTGGAATGGGACGGTTACCGGGCCATGACTGAGGCCGAGAAGAACCGCATGCAGTCCTTGGCGGCACAGAGCGGCGCCCTGGTGGACGGCTTCAAGGCCGCGGCCTCAGCGACTGAGGCGGAGGCGGGGATGCACGCCCGCATCTGGGAGGCTCAGATCAAGGAATATGAAGCAGGCCAGAACTTCGCTTTGCAGGCCGCGAAGGTCAACAACGACGCCATGCAGTTCAGCTACGCCTCCCTGCTTGACGCGAGCAAGGTTGGTGCGCAGGTCTATGCGCAGCTGACCAGCTCGGCGTACTCGATGATCCACGCCAGCGCCGGTGTGTCCGCCTCGTCGGGCACCTCGGTCAGCTACTCCTACAGCAACGACACCGAATCTGCGCCTCCGTCGATAACGACAATTTGACGGCGTCAGCATCTATAATCGAACTTCGAGAACGAAAGGGCACGCCATGAGCTGCAAACCGAAGAAGAACTCTCTGAGGATGGCTGATGGTGGCGAGGCGGTCACCCGCTGGGCCGGCCAGCAGCTCCGTATGGCCGACGGAGGTGTCCAGGGCCTCATGGGCGGCGACCGCCTGGCGCAGCAGAATGCTGCGACGGCGGCAAGCTCGATCGTGAAGGACGCCAGCCAGCAGGCCGGTGCCGCAGCGCTCGGTGCAGGACGTCCGCAGTTCCCTGCTGTCCCTTACAACGCGCTGCCTGCTGCGGGGGTCAAAGCCTTCGCCGCGCCGCCTGCGGTGCCGGGCGTCAGCCCGATGGTGGCCAACCCGACCGATCAGCGCCTTGCCGCCGGGACCCAAACCTCGCCGGGCATGAGCCCCAGCCCCAGCCCGGGGGCAGGCGACATTCAGTTCGACAGCGCCACGCGCACACTCTCCAACGCCGCAGGTCGTGCCAGCGCGACGCTTGCCAGCCCCTTGACGATGGGCTCGGCGCAGAACCAGGGCGCTCGCGACTCTCTGCTGGCCCGCACGCCGGGATTCACAGACTTCACCAAGCGCCCGCAAGACGGGCTGTTCATGCGCGACGGCGGTGAGGCGCCGCCCACCAGCCTGCGCGGCATCTACAACCGCCTGACCTCCCCGGCTCCGGCCCCCGCACCTGTGGCCTCCGCCCCAGCACCTGTGGCCTCCGCGCCGCAGACGGGCATCCGGGGCTACGTGGCCAACGGCGCACTGGCGCGGCGCGAAGCGGCAGCAGGCCTGCAGGATGGTGGCCAGGTGCCCGGCTCCGGCCACGGCGACAAGATCCCCGCCAAGTACGAGCCGGGCGAGTTCGTCGTGTCCAACGACATGATCGACGACAACCCGGGCCTGCGCGAGACGCTGCACAGCCTGCGCGCTGAGACGCTGGCCGCACGCGGAAAGACTGTCGCCGAGGCTGACGCGAAGGCGGTTCGCGGGCGAACGCTGAAGGCCTCTGGTGGGTTTGGCGAAGAGTTCTGGAGGACCATGCCGAACCTCGATCTGAACTCGCCGCAGAGCGGGCAGGTCCAGAGGGCTGCTCCGACCATGCGCGCTGCGCCGGCCGCACCAGTCGCCCCCGCCGCGTCTCCGATTTACGTAGACCATACAGGCGTTGCGTCGAGCGATCCGAACATAGGCCAGTTCACAAAAGCAGCCCGGCAGGCCCAGCAAGCTGCACAGCAAGCGGCGATTCAGGCGCAGCACGGTGACGGCCGCTACGGCATCCCGCCCGACAACGCACCGCGCCCTGCCCCCGCCGCCCCCGTCGTCGAGGCCGCGCCGACCCGCACCGGGATTCGCGGCACCTTCGACACGGTGAAGGGGTACGCGGGCCGTGCCGGCGACATCGTGAAGTCCGCCGGCCCGACGCTGGCTGCGGGCGCAGTAGGCGCCACCGTAGCGCACCTCGCGCGCAACATCGGGAACCCGGGCAACGCCGAGGGTCCCGGCCCTGCGGTGTCGGCCAACGTCGCCCAAATCCCGACGGACGGGTATCCTGCTGCGCCCCCCAAGCAGGCTTACAACGCATTCACCGACACTGAAGCCGGGCGCAACATCGGAAACCTGATCAACGCCGCGAGCGGCGTCCCCGGCGTCGGCCCCGCAGGCAGGGCTGCGCAGCTCGGCGTGGCCGCTGTGCAGGCCGCTGCGCCGACCATTCGCGCCGACCGCGCAGTCTCCACCGCCCCCGTGCCCGTGGCTGCGCCTGCGGCGCAACCCCAAGCGCAACCCCAAGCGCAACCCCAAGCGCAACCCCAGGCGCAACCCGTTGCGCCCCAGCCCACCCCACGCTCGGGCTTCGACGGGTTCACTGCTCCGGTTCAGGCGCAGGAAGACGCGCCGATCATGGTCGCGCCCAGCATCCGCCACTCGGGCAACGACTGGCAGGCGCGCAACGACCTGCGCAGCCTTGAGGTCAAGGCCAGCGGCATCAACCAAAAGCGCCCACGCGGCGGTCTGTCTGCTGCCGAGACGGCTTACCTTGGCGCTCTGAAACACGACCAGGAGCTCAAGGGCGGCAACACCCTGGCCGAAGTGGCGGGCATCAAGGCGGCGAGTGAGGCGAACACCTCGCGCAACACGCTGCGCAGCTACCGCCACACCGCCGATCAGGCGCTGAAGGGCCACCAGGTCCCGCTGCAGGTCGAGGGCATGAAGCTGCAGATGCAGCGCAACATGATGGGCGCGATGCAGCAGCTTGCCGCTGCCCATACCGACCCGAAGACGGGGCAGGTCGACACGGTGGCTGCGGCCAACACTGCCCGGCAGGCGGGGCTCTTGAGTGTCGCCGACGAGTTCGACAAGTCGTCGAAGTCCAAGCAGGAGCTCGTATCCAAGGGCCAAGACATGGAGCGCGGGATTTACGACCACGTCCGCAACGGCGTGAAGGGCCAGTACAACCACCTGAACACGGACGGCGACGTCAAGCGCACTGAGGCCATTGAGGCGGGCGCAGCGAACGGCATCATCCAGATGCACCCGGAGCTGCGCGGCATGACACCGGCACAGATCAACGAACGCCTGCCCAAGTTCCGCGCTGAGCAGGAGGCCATGCAGGTCTTCCGCGACCCGAAGGACTACGGCTGGGGCGGCGCACTGCCGAGCTTCTTGCCGGGCGTTGAGCAGCAACGCGACCCCATGACGATGCGCCCTGGGCACGGCGTGCTGCGCGGCGCAGAGGTCAGGGAGAAAGCCAACGTGTTGAACCGGATCACGTCCCCGGACAAGCCCACCGGCTCCCGCATGCTCTACACCCCGAGCGGGCGAAACCTTCAGATTCCGCCGGGCATGTCCAACGAGGGACTTGCGGTCCTTCAGAGCTGGATCGACGAGGCCAATCAGTCCTCCATCCGCGCCAAATAACCAAGGACCCGCATGCCTTCTCTCCGCGACTACCTGCCGGGAACCGGCACCGCCCCTGCGTCTCTCGACTCTCTGGTTCCTGGGCAAGGGCTCGTTGCCGCACCGCCCCCGATGCCGATGGGGCCGGACCTCACGCAACATAACGACCTGACAGAAGCCGCCGGCATGACCGAAGTCGGCAAGGGCTTCCGCTCCGGTCGGTTGGGGAGCGACGCGAACTACCTGGCCAGCCAGGAGTTCAGCCTGCGCGCGGCGGGTCGGCACGATGAGGCGGACGCCATCCGCAACCAGATCGGCATCATCCAGCAGCGCGCGGGCGTGTTCGCGCCCCGCGTGCAGAAGGTGGAAGACGCCTGGGCCAACCCGACTGACGCCCCCGCGTGGCTGGGCGGCGTGGTCGGCCAGGTCGGCTCGTCCATGGTCGACAGTGTCGCCACGGGCGTCGGCGCCAGCAAGGCCGCGCAGCTGGTGGGCCTGCTGCCCCATCCGGTCGCCAAGACCATCGGGCGCGCAGGGTCGTGGATCGGCGCTGGCGCAGCGGCGGTCCCGAACGTGCTCAACGCTCGAGGTGAGACCGCCAACCAGATGGTCGAAGATCCGACGCTGATGGCGAACACCACCGCCGAGCAGCGCAACGACGCGGCGTGGCTGAGCGGCGGCGCGCAGGGTCTGGTCGATACGGCGATGCCTTCTGTGATCATCAACCGTCTGGGCGGCGCAGGGATCGCCAAGGGCGTTCACAAACTGCCGCTGGTACCGCGCATCGCCGCCGACATGGTGGGCGAGGGCGCACAGGAGGTCGTGCAGGAAGGGATGAAGAAGGGCACGCTGGGCTACCTGAACCCGAACCGCGACACCTCCGGGGACGCCAGCGACTACCTCAACTCCTTCGCCTCCGGGTTGGGCATGGCCCCTCACGCCGCTGCCTCCATCGCCGTGGACAACGGGTTCCGGCGCCTCGGTGTTAAGGGCGACGGCGAACGCGGCGACGACATCGACCTGAGCGGCAAAGACATCACGACGCAGCTCGCAGCCGCCGCGAAGGGCGGCAAGGGCCGCTCGCTCGCCGACAGCATCGCATACTCCGAGCTGCTGCACGGTACTGAGGCTACGCCCGACGTCACTGACCAGAGCGGACTGACCCGCCGGCGCGACGCCCTGCTGAGCGAGCTGGCGAAGTACCCGAACGCA
>ERZ724504.2413-NODE-2413-length-10129-cov-4.717391_pt1 | contig 10129 bp, 9 predicted proteins | sample MGYA00376037_ERZ724504 | MGnify/ENA primary metagenome ERZ724504 (study PRJEB28724, sample SAMN07190888) | wastewater metagenome | isolation source: influent of sewage treatment plant in Hong Hong | place: USA: Christiansburg, Virginia | collected 2016-03-01 ... | reverse complement strand
TGGCGGGAATATACCCAGTCAGGAAGAAGTTTTCGCCGAAGCGCTAAGACTTTCGAGCAAATGAGGGGAGGGATTTATTATGGAAATTGCTTATGGGCATCCTAAGAGCCTTAAATCGATACAGACAAAATACTGCCCTGGCTGCGGTCATGGAGTAATCCATAGAATCATAGCCGAGGTCGTAGATGAGATGGGGTTGCAAAGTAAGACGATTATCACGAATCCGGTTGGCTGTTCTATTTATGCCGATATGTATTTCGATTTCGACTCAGTTCAGCCAGCACATGGCCGGACGCCAGCTGCTTCGACGGGAATAAAGCGGATGTTGCCTGACCATCTCGTAATCTGCTATCAAGGCGATGGTGATCTTGCGGCCATTGGGACAGCCGAGATTATCCATGCCGCTAACCGGGCTGAGAAATTCACCACAATCTTCGTAAACAATGCAATCTATGGCATGACAGGAGGGCAGATGGCTCCTACAACTCTTGTCGGACAGCATGCTACAACGGCGCCGGAAGGCCGCGATCCTATCAATGCTCAAATGGGCTACCCTATTCGAGTATGCGAACTCTTGGCTTCGCTCGAAGGGACAAAATATCTTGCGCGCGGCGCCGTAAACAATATGGTCAATATTAGAAGGACAAAGAAATACATACGCAAGGCCTTCGAAGCTCAAATGCGCGGCGAAGGTTTTTCCCTGATCGAGATTCTCTCACAGTGTCCAACAAACTGGCAGATGAATCCCGTGGAGTCTGTCGAATGGCTTGAGAAAAACATGATTCCCTATTATCACCTTGGCGAAATCAAAGATACTCTCAGCACGACAGTAGCCCCTGCGCAGGCGCATTGAAAGGAGTGTTCCATGACCGAAAAGACTTTTATGACAGGCTTCGGTGGCCAGGGTATTATTTCAATGGGGCAGCTTTGGGTTTATTGCGCAATGAAAGAAGGCCTCAAAGTGACGTTTTTCCCCTTCTATGGAGCCGAGAAACGAGGCGGAATAGCACGCGCATCGGTGATAGTCTCAGACAGCGAAATAACAAGTCCTATTGTCAGCGTTGCCGATTCAGTCGTGATAATGAATCAGGACTCCGTGGAAATTGGAGAGAAGGTTTGCAAAGAAGGCGGAATCATCTGTGTCAATTCCAGCCTCGTCAAGAAAGATCCTGCCCGTGCTGATGCAAAAATCTATCATATTCCATGCAACGAGATAGCACTGAAGCTCGGCAATATCCGTGTAGCAAATATGATAATGATGGGAGCCTTGAGCAAGATTACGGGAGCCGTTAAGCTACAAGACCTAGAAAACATATTGCCAAACTATTTTTCTTCGAGTAAGCGCTCAATCATTGAGATCAATATTGCCGCAGTTGAGGAAGGAAAGAAGGTAGTAGCGTGATATAATGCTCTTACCTTATGAAGCCTGAATCGCAGTCGTCAGAAGCAAGAGCACTAAAGGTAAAGAAAAACGGCAAAGCTCGAAAGCCGGTTTGGAAAATACTCCGTATAGCCCTATTGGCAATACTCATTGTGCATTTAGTATTTATAGGTTTGACGAGCGCATTAATATTTGCATATAAGTTTGCCAATCCTCCCACAACAGTGCTCATTATTTATCGATCGGTAGTAAGTCATTGGGAAGTGCAAAAACCCATCCCTCTAAAGACCGAGCAAATTCCTCAATATATAAGAAGGATGCTAATATCGGTAGAGGATGGGGGATTCTATGAGCACCATGGCATCGATATCGAGGCTATCAAAAGAGCACGAGAGCTCAACGAAAAAGTGGGGAAACCAATGTATGGTGGAAGCACGATCACTATGCAGGTTGCGCGTACCCTTTTCCTTTTGCCTACTAAGAGCTATATACGCAAGTATTTCGAAGCCATCACTGCGCTAGAGCTGGAATTGATTCTCTCGAAAGATCGCATCCTCGAACTCTATTTTGGTTATGCGGAATGGGGTAAAGGGATCTTTGGAATCGAGCGCGCTTCTCGGGTCTATTTTGGCAAAGGTGTAGCAAGTATCAATCGGGATCAAGCGGCTCGCCTTATAGCCCTTCTGTCTTCTCCAATAAAATATACACCCGACACTCTCTATCGCTCTGCAATCTTGCGGCAACGTTATGCCTATCTTGTTGCGAGATATGTAGCAGCAGTGCCTGTAGCTGTTGTCTCTGCCGAGACACCTCCACCATCCGGAATAGAGCCTTCGGCCGATATATCGGAGCTATCCGATGAAGAGGAGGATTCTAAAACAGAACAAGAGGTCTCTCCAAATGATGGTGAACTATTAGAGGACACATCTTCGGATCTATCTCCAATAGATTCATCTCCAACAGATTCATCTCCAATAGATTCTGATGATGGAGCATCTGGCGATACATCCTCGGATTTATCCCCAATGGATTCTGTTGAGCCCTCTCCGGAGATAGATAATCTGCAAGAGACTAAGGACAAAGAAAAAGCAGATGAACCATCGATTTCAGGGACGCCTGAATTTTAAGACCTGGGTGGGTTCTCTAAGCATCGTCTCTTTGATCTCACAGATTGGACTATGAGTTTTTCGAGACCATCCGCAAAGCTCTTTATATCGGATGGCTTTCGCAAGTTGCCTTTAGGGCTGGGTGGAGCGATACCCGAATCTCGCATATAAGCCATAGCATCTCTAAGAGAACGTCGTTCACTGATATTCTCTGCAGTAAAGATATCGCCGCGATCATTCATTGGATTAACCGAATGCGCTAGAAGGCGTTCTGCGAGAGGGATATCTCGGGTTATGGCGATGTCGTTCTGTTCTGCATGAGTTTCAATGTAGAGATCAGCAGCTCCCTCGCCAGGCTGGACAAGGATGAGATAATCTCCTGGAATTTCCAGAAGGTTTTGGCTTGCTACGAAGCGCACAAGGATCGTAACACCATCGTATTTTCTTTTTGCCATAGCCCTTCTTATCAACATTGGCCTGATATCTTTTGGAAGTGAATCGGCGTCCACCCAGATAGTAATTGTGGGATCAGATCCATGCTCCTCTGAGAAGGAGGGCGGGCCCAGATTCGAGCCTGTTAGCTCTGGGTGCGAAACCGAATTCATGTGTCTATCTCGCCAACGGTAGCAAGCCAGAGCTTGCCTTGTCCTCTCAGTTCGATCTTTTCGCAGGATCCTGCAATAAAGCATGATTTGCGAGCTGACAATTCGATTTGTTCTCTGGTACAAAGTCTAAAGCTTCCTTTGATGCATAGAAGAATCTTTGGCCCTTTAGAAGCGATTGCTATCGGAGAAGATGATGCGTCGGAATTCGTCTCGAAATACTCAAGGCGGAATTCCTTCGCTGGAGTCTTATAGATGGCAAGGGTTCCCCATTCGAATCGTTGGTATTCGGGAGAGATTAACATGGGTTTCGTCTCCGGGTCGAGGATATCGCATAGAAGATCGACATCCATATGCTTACTGGTGAGACCTGCCCTTATGACATTATCTGAACAAGCCATAATCTCAAGGATACTGCCCTTCAGGTAAGAGTGAATCACACCAGCTGGTACGAATAGACCCTGGCCAGGTTCCAGCTGCAGCAAATCGAGAAAAAGGGGAGCAAATTGTCCTGGATCACCTGGATAGCGCGATTGAAGCTCTAACACCCAATGTGCAGCATCTCGGACGGCCTCTTGTTTCGAATACATGAGTTGTTTGGCTCGATAATTCAATTCGGTCTCAAAGGCTGAGTATTCCTCACCTCTAATGCGAAATAAACGCCTTATTAAGCTACGGAGCTCACTTCTATCTTTTCCTACAAAATCGAGTAAATCGCATAGCCTATGACCCAAAAGATAGCATATTTCTTCTATGGGGCGGAAACCAGCCAGAGCTTTAAATGATGTAAGTGCCACGGCTAGTTCTGGCTTATGGTGCGGATCCTTGAATGTTCGCTCCGGAGTCAATCGGCCAATGCCGGCAGCTTCTTCTCTTGAAAATCCTATCTCCGCCTGTTCTAGGTTTGGATGGACCTGAAGGGATAGAGGAGAACCCGCAGCCAGTACCTTGAATAGAAAAGGTAAATCATCATATTTCATAGAAATATGATCTCCAAGCCAGTAAGTTGGATCTTGTCTTATTAGCCTATCAAGAGCCAGTTCCGAATTATTGAAAATTAGTTTAGAGGGTGCTCTTTCGTGGCTTCCCATCCAAACCTCCCCAATAGGATAACCCGGTACCGGATGTGCTTCCACAAAGGGCGTAATCCCTTGTGTATCGCCCCATACATATTGTTGGGCAGAATTTTTCAGTAGTCCTATGCACTGGAAACGCTGCCTTTGAGCATCAATTGTATCGTCTTCTTCGTTCATCGAATCGATTACCTTTCATTATCAAGGAATTCTGCCACATCGCGACAAATAGAGTCCAGAGCCCCCATCGCGAGTCTGCATCTAGGCAGGCTCGAGATAAAAAGACTCCCATAGGCCTTTTTTAAGATACGAACATCGAGAACAGCAACTACCCCACGATCCTGCGAATGGCGGATAAGCCGTCCAAAGCCTTGCTTGAAAAGAATTACCGCCTCAGGGATACTCATCTCCGCAAATGAATTTCCGCCTCGAGCATCGATTGCAGCTGCTCTCGAGGATTGAATTGGATCGGTTGGTACGCGAAATGGAAGTCTGGTGATAATGACCAACGAAAGAGTCTCGCCTGGTGCATCTACACCTTCCCAGAAGGATTCGGTCGCAAAAAGGACGCTGGAAATGTCGTTGACAAAGGTTCGAAGCAAAGAATACCTATCTTTCTGTCCCTGTCGAAGGGCCAATACGCCTTCTTGTTCCAGAAGTGGAGAGACCGCGTTGTACGTGTCGCGAAGTGCCTTGTGACTGGTAAAAAGCACGAGTGCACGCCCGCGCGAAGCCTTGAGCAGTTTGGCGACGGCCGTGTTCAAGTAGGCTTGGAATTCAGGGCTATCCGGAGGAGTAGCCTCGGTGTCTATAGCAAGCATCGCATTTTTGGAATAGGGAAATGGCGAAGGATAATTCTTTTGCAGAATTCTTGGGTTTTGCATGGAGTTTCTTTCCAAGGTCTGGCCGGATAGTCTGTTCTTCAAATCCCTGTTGGATTTGGATTGTCCTGCTTCTAACAATCTAGTCTCTGATATTCCTCTTTCCAATAATCCGACTCTGCTCCGCCACCATTGAAAGGAGCCGTTGATCGTGAGAGTTGCGCTTGTGCAAATGCAGCTACGAATCTTCTCAAAAAGTCGTTCTGAGAGTATAGGAGCCACATCTAGAGGAGTAGCGCTGCATATCACAATAGGCTCCTTAGGATTCTTTTTATCGACTTGAAGCCAGAATATGGAACCGGGTTCTGATTCTGGTTTTATGAATTGAGCCAATAGAGCTGCCATCTCTTCCAGAGATCGAAGTGTGATCCTGAGTTCTATAACACTTTCTTCGTCTTCCAGTTCCTGGGCGATTGCTTCAGAGATTTCGCCAAGTCGCGTTACTAGCAAGGCGATCTCTTTTTCGAGGTTCTGAAGAGCTGACAGAAACATGGTGCGATTAAGGCCAGACAAATTCTTTACAAGAACGCTTGATTCATTTTCCAAAAAGCAAGTTGCAGCGACAGCATTGAAAGCATCGGCTGATGATTCGGTATTCTCTAATTGAAGACGAGCAGCATCGATCAGCATCGATGGAATATCGGGCAATTTCGATAGCGAAGCCAATATTCCCACCTGGATTCGCTTCTTATGTCTTGAAAGTCTAAGAAGCAATCTTTGGATAGACCTTTTTGAAAAAGTCTCGGAAAAGAGACTCGTTGCACTTGCTTCGAGTGCGTGAGCTTCATCTATCACAAGTGCCTGATACGAAGGCAAAACCGTATTGATGATCCCTTCTCGTATTCGCTTTGCTTCTAAGTCCGCTAGTAAAACATGATGATTGGCTATGATGAGCTGTGCGCTTGCCGCTTCCAGCCTTATATGGATTACATGGCATTTGTCGTGATAAGGACAATGCAGGGATAGACAATAATCGCTTTCGGAGCATACGCGACTCCATATAGGATCATCATCCGGCAGAGCAAGGTCTGACTTATCTCCGCTTCCTCCACCGTTGTCCCATTCGAGAATCTCTCTGAGTTTCATCGAAGAATCGGAAAAGAGAGCATCTTCCTCTATTGCCGCATAGAGTCGGCGCTTGCATAGATAATTCCCTCGCCCCTTGACAACAACTGCCTTTGCGGGTTTCTTGAACAAGGAGCTTACTATCGGAAAATCCTTTTTATAGATTTGTTGTTGAAGATTGATAGTAGCCGTAGAGATCACAACAGGTTCGCTGTTTCCGATTGCCCAGGCTAAGGCCGGTATAAGATATGCAAAGGATTTTCCTACGCCAGTACCCGCTTCGGCAACAAGAATACCTCCATCTGAGATAATCTCCGTTACATCGTGAGCCATCTCTACCTGTGAGAGCCGCGCTTCGAATTCGGGCATGATATGTGACAGTTTTCCATGAGAATCGAGCACGGCTGCGATTTCGTCTGCATCCAGGGATCGGATGAGTTTGGGTTTTATCGGTTCAGCGACAACGAGCACATGTGAGACTTCGTTGTCAACAATATAGCTGCCAAAGCCTTCGGCGCTTGCCTCGGCCGCTACCACGACGTCTGCGTCCGAAGGGAATAGTATTCCAGAGGGATGGTTGTGGATAAGCACCTGTGCATATGAACGTCTTTGAAAGGGCGCGGGTACTGCTCCCTCAGTGCCACGACCTAAGATCTCTAGATTCTCTACAAGACCTTTAGAATTGAGCATGCCTACCGCGAATACCTCTCTACCTTCCATGGCGAGAACTATAGACCTAAGCTCATCCTGAACTTCTGGAGTAAAACGCGTGGCCGCTTCCATCACCGCAGACTGCTTTTTGCTCATATAGCGAGTATAGCATGTCTGTTCGATTGTTACGAATATTGGACAAACCAGAATCTGCACTTATCGTAAATCCGGATGGAAGGTTCGATGCTGTGCCAGGTAGTTGCGAAGACTAAGACTCCGAGTATATCCTATAGACTCAGATGGATTCCAAAACTGAACAGAACATCGGCTTAAGCCTTGGCAAGACCCATTATGTGCAGCCTCGCTGGCGATCTATGCTTGCAGAGGATATATACCGCCATTATAAGAATGAGGAAAAAGACAGCTATGTTCGCGCTTTGGCGAAACTTCAAGAAGAGGATGAAGAGATTCTCTTGCCGCCCGAGCGAGGACCCATAGTCTTCCGCGATGGAGTATTTCAGATCGACATGAGCCGCATAGAAGAGAAGGGCGATATAGATCTCGAGCTGAAAAAATTAATCGATACTATTATGAAACCTTGAAGAGGGCATGTTAGGAATGTGTCTTTGATGTCAATGCAGGGCGAAATGCGAGCGAAATGCAGATTGAAATGCGGGCGAAATACAGATTGAAATGCGCGCGAAATACAAGGCGAAATGCGCAAAAAGCTCTCCATGCGGCCAATGCAGCATATAAGACAAAAGACAACTGAGGGACAAGGTTTATGATCAAGAGCTTTTCATGGAATGTGAATGGTCTCCGCGCCTGCGCTGAAAAGGGCTTTATAGACTGGGTAGAGATGACTGCTGCGGATTTTATCTGTATACAGGAGATTAAATTACAGGAGCCGCAACTTACTGATGAGCTTCGCCATCCCATGGCATTCAATGGGAAGCGATATGATAGTTACTGGGCTTTCTCGGAGAAGAAGGGTTATTCTGGAACAGGTCTCTATGTGCTTCGCGAGCCGGTTTCCGTGACCGGCCTGGGTATCTCCGAATTCGATTCTGAGGGCAGAACTGTCATTGCCGATTACGGTGGATTTCTCATTATAAGTGCTTATTTCCCCAACAGTCAGGAAGCAGGCATGCGGCTCGACTATAAGCTCCGTTTCTGTGACGCAATCCTTGAGCTATGCAATTTCGAGCGTTCAAAAGGCAAGCATGTTATAGTTGCGGGTGATTTTAATATAGCCCATAAACCTATCGATCTGGCCCGACCTGAGCAAAACGAAGGCAATGCTGGATATTTGCCCGAAGAGCGTGCCTGGATGGACAAGTTCATCTCTATAGGCTACATCGATACATTCCGATGGTTCTGCAAGGAGCCGGGGAGATATACCTGGTGGAGTTATCGCTCCCCAAAGGCTAGAGAGAAGAATATCGGGTGGCGCCTGGATTACCACTGTGTCGATCCGGAATTCTCGTCAGCTTTGCTTGCGGCTGATATACATGCCGAAATCATGGGATCCGACCATTGCCCAGTGTCTCTTTTTCTCGATCTGTGATAGCATCGAATTAAATAAAAAATGACCGGCTCGAAGTCGGCTTCCTGTTTTTTGTTCTTCTGGAGGGTTTGGCATGCGTGTTCGATACAATGCGCCGGTTACGCTTACCTTTACTTTATGTGCAGCTATTGTGCTCATATTGAGCCAGACTATTATGCCTGCGATTCTCCCTTCGATTTTTTCTACCCCCACACCATTTAGAAGCAATGAATTCATGGATTATATCAAGCTTTTCACGCATGTACTTGGGCATGCGAATATTCAACACTTTATTAGCAACTTTACGATGATCTTGCTTCTGGGACCTATTTTGGAGAGCGCATATGGTTCGGGTTTTTTGCTAATAAGCATACTCATCACAGCGCTTGTAACAGGGCTTTCAAATGCTTTTCTTTTCCCGAATGTGGTGCTTCTTGGCGCTTCAGGAGTGGTGTTCATGATGATCATGCTTTCGTCTATCACCAATTTCTCAAAAGGTGAGGTGCCACTTACATTCATTCTCATCATGATCATATATTTGGGCGGACAGATTTGGGATGCTCTTACAAAACAGGACAATATTTCTCAGTTTTCCCATATAATAGGAGGCCTTGTCGGCAGCTTCCTTGGTTTCTATCATAAGAAGTGAATACAAGAAAATCGAATATGAGGTGTCATTATGTACGGTAAAATAAGAGATGAACTTACGAAGGATCTCGAAGAGCTTCATACAGAAGGTACCTACAAAGATGAACGTGTCATCGTTACGCCGCAAGGCGCAACTATTCGTGTTTCAGATGGTGCGGAAGTGCTGAATTTTTGCGCGAATAACTACCTTGGTCTTGCGAATGACCCGAGCATCCGCGAGGCTGCTGTGAAGGCTATGGAAGAATTTGGCTATGGACTCTCTTCTGTTCGTTTTATCTGTGGAACGCAGGTACAACACAAAAAACTCGAGCGGAGAATAGCAGATTTTCTTGGCATGGAAGATTCAATTCTCTTTTCATCTTGCTTCGATGCGAATGGAGCCGTTTTTGAACCTCTTCTTGATGAGGAATCGGCAATCATAACCGATAGCCTAAATCATGCTTCCATAATCGATGGTGTGCGTCTATGTAAGGCAAAACGCTGGATATACAAGCATGCCGATATGAGAGATATCGAAGAAAGAGATCCTGATACAGGGAAACCTCTAAAAGGGCTCGAACGCTGTCTAAAGGAAGCCCAAGGCAGCCATAGGATAATGATCGCTACCGATGGCGTGTTCTCCATGGATGGCGACATTGCCAATCTGAATGCAATTTGCGATTTGGCAGAGAAATATGGTGCGCTCGTGATGGTGGATGATTCGCATGCGACTGGTTTCATGGGGGCAACTGGACGTGGCACCTGGGAACAATGTCGAGTCGGTGGTAGGGTAGATATCATTACTACGACCTTCGGGAAAGCACTTGGAGGAGCCTCGGGCGGAGTTATTGCTTCCTGTAAGGAAATTGTCGAATACATGCGACAGAAAGGGCGTCCATATCTTTTCTCGAACACCCTGGCCCCGGCCATTGTAGGTGGTACTCTGCGGGCACTCGATCTTATAACTAGTTCTTCAGAGCTGCGAGATCGCCTCGATTTTAATACCAAGCTATTTCGTAGCCTTATGACAGAAGCAGGTTTCGATATAAGAGAAGGCGAACACCCAATCTGCCCCGTAATGCTGTACGACGAAAAACTTGCTCATAGAATGGCCGATGAACTTCTTTCCGAAGGCATTTATGTAATAGGCTTTTCTTTTCCCGTTGTGCCTAAAGGCAAAGCGCGAATCCGCGTTCA
>ERZ724504.2412-NODE-2412-length-10129-cov-9.643439_pt1 | contig 10129 bp, 7 predicted proteins | sample MGYA00376037_ERZ724504 | MGnify/ENA primary metagenome ERZ724504 (study PRJEB28724, sample SAMN07190888) | wastewater metagenome | isolation source: influent of sewage treatment plant in Hong Hong | place: USA: Christiansburg, Virginia | collected 2016-03-01 ... | reverse complement strand
CGGCGCACTCAGCATGCGCGTGTTCAGCGTGACGGCCACCGGGGCCGGGGGCTGGGCCGGTGTGCCGTGCAGGGGCACGCCCACCAGCACCCAGCCGTGGATGGCCAGCACCGCTGCGGTGATGGGCCACAGCACGCGCGCGGGCACTGCTGTCAGACCGCTGCTGCTCATGCGCTGCCAAAACCCAGGTCGTGCGACAGGCGGGCGGCGGCGGCGCGCAGCGGCACGTCGATGGCACCGCCCCAATCGGGATCCAAGGTGGCACTGGCGCCCAGCGTGGTAATGCCCAGCACCAGGTGGCCGCTGGCATCGAACACCGGGGCGCAGAAGGCCACGATGCTGGGCAGCAGGGTATCGACCACCCGGGCCGCGCCGCGTGCGCGCACCTCTTGCACCAGCGCCTGCACGGCGGCCTCGCTGGTGGGCACGTCGGTGCGGGGCATTTTTTCTGCCTGTGCGATCTCGCGTTGCAGCAGCGCTGCCGTCATTTCGGGCGGCAGGTAGGCCGTAAAGCAGCGGCCCGTGGCCGAGCTCAGCAGCGGCATCACATCGCCCAGGCGCAGCGTGGCCGTGACCGCCTGGGGCGATGGCTCCCAGTGGACGATGGTCGGGCCGTGGTTGCCCCACACCGCCAGGGCCAGCGTGTGGCCGATCTCTTCCATCAGCGCGGGCAGGCGCTCGCGCGCCAGGCGCACGCCGTCAATGCGCGACAGTGCCGACAACCCCAGCCGCAGCGCCGCCGGGCCCAGGTCGTAGCGCGCCGTGCGGCTGTCCTGCACCACCAGCCCCAGGCGCTGGAAACTCACCAGATAGCGGTGCGCCTTGGCCGCGCTCATGCCCGCGCAGGCCGCCAAATCCTTGAGCATCAGCGGCCCGCTGGACTGCGTGAGGCCCTCGAGCAGCGCAAAACCCACTTCCACCGACTGTATGCCGGCGCGTTCTTTGTCCATATGCACTAAAATTTCGCAGTTTTGTTTAGTTAAATCAATTTCTCTAATCGTAATTTTTGCTAGAGGCGGCAAATTTTGGCCCTCCAAAAATGCGGCAACTCCCATGAAATTAGCGACTTATAAAGACGGCTCGCGCGATGGCCAACTGCTGGTGGTCTCGCGCGATTTGGGCTCGGCGCATTATGCGACCGGCATTGCCCACCGCTTGCAGCAGGTGCTGGACGACTGGGACTACCTGGCGCCCCCGCTGCAAGACCTGTATGCGCAGCTCAACGCGGGCCGGGCGCCGCATGCCTTTCGTTTTGATCCGCAGCAGTGCATGGCGCCGCTGCCCCGGGCGTACCAGTGGGTGGATGGGTCGGCCTACCTCAACCATGTGGAGCTGGTGCGCAAGGCGCGCAACGCCACCGTGCCCGCCAGCTTCTACACCGACCCCCTGATGTACCAGGGCGCCAGCGACGATTTTCTGGGCCCCTGTGACGATGTGGTCGTGCCCAGCGAGGCCATGGGCATCGACTTCGAGGCAGAAATCGCCGTGGTCACCACCGACGTGCCCCTGGGCGCCACGCCCGAACGGGCACTGCGCGCCATCCGGCTGGTGATGCTGGCCAACGACGTATCGCTGCGCAACCTCATCCCGGCAGAGCTGGCCAAGGGCTTTGGCTTTTTCCAGAGCAAACCGGCCACCGCCTTCAGCCCCGTGGCCGTGACGCTGGAGGAGCTGGGCGACGCCTGGAGCCAGGGCCGCGTCCACCTGACGCTGCAATCGACCTGGAATGGCCGCAAAGTCGGCATGTGCGAGGCCGGGCCCGAGATGGCCTTCCACTTTGGCCAGCTCATCGCGCACGTGGCCGCCACGCGCAACGTGCGCGCTGGCACCATCGTGGGCAGCGGCACCGTCAGCAACCAGGGCGTGCAAGACGCCAGTGGCCGCACCGACTGGCCCAAGGGCTACAGCTGCATTGCCGAAAAGCGCTGCATCGAAACCCTGCAAAACGGCCAGCCCAGCACCGAATTCATGCGCTACGGCGACACCATCCGTATCGAGATGAAAGGCAAAGACGGCCACAGCATCTTCGGTGCCATCGACCAGGCCATTGCGCCGCCGTCGGATTCTTCAGTGTAAAAAGGCCCTGGCGCCCGCCAGATAAGCGCCAGCAGCTATCAAGTTCATAGTAAAGGAGCCCCCGCCATGCAACGCAGAACCCTCTTGTCCGCCCTGGCCGCCGCCGGTGCCAGCACCGCCGCCCCCTGGGCCAGCGCCCAGGCCGACTACCCCAACCAGCTCATCCGCTGGGTGGTGCCCTACCCGGCAGGCGGTGGCACCGACGTGCTGGCGCGCACCGTGGCCGAGGCCATGCGCCAGACGCTGGGCCAGCAAATCGTGGTGGACAACCGCCCCGGCGCCTCCACCAACATCGGCGGCCAGGCCGTGGCCACCGCCAAGGCCGACGGCTACACCATCATGTCGGCCGACAACGCCATCCTGGCCTACAACGAGCACCTGTTCAGCAAGCTGCCCTTCAGCCCGCAGAACGACTTCACCTACGTGGGCGGCATCAGCCGCTTTCCGCTGGCGCTGGTCGTGCACCCGTCGTTCGAGGCCAAGACCATGAAGGAGTTTCTGGCCTACGTGCGCGCTAACCCCGGCAAGGTCAACTACGCCTCGCCGGGCAACGGCTCGCCGCACCACCTGGCCATGGAGATGTTCAAGAACCGCACCAAAACCTTCCTCACGCACATCCCCTACCGGGGCGCTGCCCCGGCCATGGCCGACGTGATGGGTGGCCAGGTGCCGTGCATGTTCCTGGATTTGGCCTCGGGCCTGTCGGTGATCCAGTCGGGCAAGGTGCGCGCGCTGGCCATTGGCTCGGCCAAGCGCATCGCCACGCTGCCCGACGTGCCCACGCTGGGCGAAGTGGGCGTGGCCGACACCGAAGTGTTCGCCTTCCAGGGCATTCTGGGCCCCAAGGGCCTGCCCGCCAACGTCACCCAGCGCCTCAACGCTGACCTGAACAAAGCCCTGGCCAGCCCCGCCGTGGTCAAGCGCATGCAAGACTTCGGCATGGAAGCCTTGCCCGGCACCCCCGAGCAGTTCCGCGCCCTGGCCCGCGCCGAAGCCAAGCGCTGGGGCGAGGTCATCAAGGCGGCAGGCGTCAAGCTCGACTGATGCTGCCGTGCCCGCCCCACGGGGCGGGCCACTGCGGTGCGTCTGTCCGGCGCTGCTTGCCCCGCTGCTGGGCGTTTGGCGCAAGCCATCAAACCCCGATCAAAACTTTTCAGACCTGAAAATGTGGCGCAAGTGGTTGTTGCGCATAGAGATTGAAGTTTTTTCTGCTGGCTGGTGCAGCGCGCCTGGTGGGCAAAATCAAAACCCGATCAAAACTTTTTGCCTATGCCCAGAAGGGCACGTAGCCCGCGCGTGGATGGGCTGGGTCGGCAGGCCGGATCAAGCCCGCTTGGAGCGCTTGGCGTATCACCACTGATGTCTGCGCTGCGTTTTGTGGGTCGATTCCCAAGCGTTCGCTGAGCGAGGCATTTTTCATGCGCTGGCCACTCACATATTTCAGGGCGGCGTGCTGGTAGCAAGCCCGCACCCGCTCCTGTGGGGTCATTTCGGCGAAACGGCGTGGTGCGTACAGCACCGCACGCACTGCGTCACCCTCGGTGCGAAAGTCCGGTGCTGGCAGCTGGTGTAGCTCCACGGCCACAATGACTTTGTCGATGCCGGTGCCTTGTTCTTCGCACAGGCGCATCCGTCGCATCAGCGAGGCCAGCGCTTCGTTGCGTGAGCGTGGCGGAAAATCCAGAAATCGCTCTGGCTGCACCAGCGGCTGCCCAGGGTTGGTGATTTCCAGCCGGTCGCTGAACATCTCCACCAACGGGCCTGCGCCCGTTACCGTCATGTCTTGGTGAATCAGCGCATTGGCCACCAGCTCGCGGATGGCGATGGCCGGGTACAGCGGACGTTCTTCGCGGAATGCTTTGCCGATGAATTCATTGCGCGGCATCCAGCCGTCAATGAAATCCATCAACCCAACGAAGCCCGTGGCATAGCCTTTTTCTACGTCTTGCCGGTGTGTGACCGAATCGGCGCGGCTCAGACCACTGTAGGCAACAAAGCGCAGCGCCTTGCGGGCGATGGAGGGCGAGAAATCCGTCAATCGCCTGGCAAACAAAATGGCGCCGAGGTGCGTAATCTGCCAGTGCCCGCCTACGTCGGCCTGCACCAGATGGTCGGCCATGAGCTTGTCGAAGATGCCCTTGCGGTTGTCTGGCAAAGGTTGGCCGGTCAGCTCGAAGTAGGCTGCGTAATCCAGTCGGGCCAGTACCTCATCGCCGCTTAAAAATGGTGCCGCCACACCCGTTTCCCAAGTGTAGGGCTGCAATGCCGCCCACAGTGCTTTCAAGCGCTCGGGATGGTCGGACAGGCGGGGTGTGGCGCTGCTGATGCGGATATAGGCTTGTCGCTCAAACTCCACGGGGCTGTTGGTCGCGGCGGGAATTTCCAGCAACACCAGCCGCGTGCCGTGGTACTCCAGTGGCTTGAATTCGAAAGCAATGCCCGGTTGCAGGCGCTGCGCTAACCACAGTTCCAGGGGCTGGCCTTGCTGCAATTGGCCAAAGGGCTCGAATGTGGTGCCGACGGCTGCGTGGTCGGCATCACGCACGCCCCACAGCACGTAGGCAAAGGGTTGGCCTGCCAAGCGTGCTGCATTGGACAGTGCTGAGATCAGCTTGCCGATCAGCAGTGCATCGGCATTGTTTTCTTTGAACTCCACCCACGGCATTTCAGCCGGGAGCTGTCGCAGATCGTCAATCAGGGCCAAAGTGCGATGCGCGCTCACGGTGTGGGAAGGGGGTAATGGGGAGTGATTGGGCGCAGTCATGGCAATAGAGTAATCACAAGTTTTTTTGGCCTTTGGCCCTTGTGTGGCAAGCGTTATTAGCTCACTTTTCAGGAGCATTTTTGCGGTGCGACTGCATTCATGCAGGTGCTGGACAGGGGTATTGCACCAAATGGTATCGGCCTTTGTGCGCGCCCTTGGGCACGAGCGCGCCGCTGCGTTTACGCTGTACGGCTTTGCCAACCCCGGAGCTTGTCCCCATGCTGAACTTTGACTACCACAACCCCACCCGCATCGCTTTTGGCCAGGGGCGCATTGCCGATCTGGCCACGCTGGTGCCTGCGCAGGCCAAGGTGCTGATTCTGGTGGGCGGCGCCAGCGCCGAAAAAACCGGCACGCTGGCCGAAGTGCGCACCGCCCTGGGCGCACGCACGCACGCCACTTTCAGCGGCATTGAGCCCAACCCCAGCTACGAGACGGCCATGCAGGCCGTGGCGCAGATCCGCCGCGAAGGCTTTGACTTTTTGCTCGCCGTGGGCGGCGGCTCGGTGATTGATGCGGTCAAGTTCATTGCCGCTGCCGTGCCCTTTGCCGACGGCGATCCCTGGACGATTCTGGAAAAGCACGGGCGCAACGTGGCCAGCGCGCTGCCGTTTGGCACGGTGCTGACGCTGCCCGCCACGGGCTCGGAGATGAACAACGGCGCCGTCATCACCCACCGCGCCAAGGCGGCCAAGCTGGCTTTCAGCAGCGCGCACTGCTTTCCGGTGTTCTCGGTGCTCGACCCCACCAAAACCTACACCCTGCCGCCGCAGCAGCTGGCCAATGGCGTGGTCGATGCGTTTGTCCACACGGTGGAGCAGTACCTGACCTACCCGGTCAACGCGCTGGTGCAAGACCGCTTTGCCGAGGGCTTGCTGCACACGCTGATCGAGGTGGGCCCGCGCCTGCTGGCCGCGCCCGAGCCGGTGTACGACGACCGCGCCAACCTGGTGTGGGCTGCGACCACGGCGCTCAATGGTTTTGTCGGCGCCGGGGTGCCGCAAGACTGGGCCACGCACATGATTGGCCATGAGCTGACGGCCACCTTCCACATCGACCACGCCCGCACCCTGGCCGTGGTGCTGCCCGCATTGCTCAACGAGCGCCGCGCCGCCAAGCGCGAGAAGCTGCTGCAATACGGCCAGCGCATCTGGGGCATCAGCAGCGGCACCGAGGACGAGCGCATCGACGCCGCCATCGAGCGCACGCGTGATTTCTTCGAGCGCATGGGCATTGCCACGCGCCTGTCGGCCTACGGTGTGGGTGCCGACGCCATCGACGGCCTGGTGGCGCAGTTGCAGGCCCACGGCATGACGCGCCTGGGCGAGCAGCGCGAGATCACGCCCGAGGTGAGCCGCAGGATTTTGCAGGCGGCACTGTAAGCCGCTGCCGGGAGCACCTGTTTTTAAGAGAAAACAGGCTCCAGGCCCCGCGCAATAAGCGCAAGCAGCTATCAATCCAGGAGTGATTGCGGCGCGTTGCTGGCGCTTTCCACCTGCACCAGGCAGTCGTAAAAGGTGGGGGCGGCGCCCAGGTCGGTCAGGGCCTGGCTGGTCAGCTCGTTGACGTTGGTGCCGTTCAGGCCCAGCTTGCGCCACCACACGCCCAGGCCCACCACCACGCCGGGCCGGGCGCGTGCGTTGACGGCGGCGTGGCACAGGTAGCTGCCCCGGTCGTTGAACACGCGCACCACGGCGCCGTCGGCAATGCCGCGCGCGGCAGCGTCATCGGGGTGCAGCTCCAGCAGCGGGCGGCCTTCAAGGCGTTGCAGGCTGGCCACGTTGACGAAGGTGGAGTTCAGAAAATTGCGCGCTGGCGGTGAAATCATTGCCAGCGGGTAGCGCTTTGACGTGCCCGCCGCCTCGTGGTTGGGCAGGTGGTCGGGCAGGCCATCGTGGCCCTGGTCGGCCAGCGCCTGGCTGAAAAACTCGCATCGGCCCGAGGGCGTGGGAAAACCTCCATCGGCAAACGGCGCCTCGGGCGCGCCAGTGGGGGCAAAGCCCTGCGCCAGCAGCTGGGCAAAGTCCACCTGTGTGCCGTAGGCCTGGCGGCACAGCTGTTCGTCGTCCTCGGCAAAGCAGGGCTCGGTAAAACCCATGTGCGCGGCCAGGTCGCGGAAGATTTGCGTGTTGCTGCGCGCCTGGCCCTGCGGCGCAATGGCGGGGCGGTTGAGCAGCACATCGGTGTGGCCGTAGGACAGGTGGATGTCCCAGTGCTCCAGCTGCGTGGTGGCGGGCAGGATGTAGTCGGCGTAGTCGGCGGTGTCGGTCTGGAAGTGCTCCAGCACCACGGTGAACAGGTCTTCGCGGGCAAAGCCTTGCACCACTTTGCCCGATTCGGGGGCCACGGCCACGGGGTTGCTGTTGTAGACCACCAGCGCCTCAATCTGCGGGCCAAAACCGGGCGATGTGGGGCGCAGCAGATCGTCGCCAATGGTGCTCATGTTGATGCTGCGCGGGCGGCGCTCTGCCAGCAGGTCGGGGCGCTGCAAGGCCGCGCGCTGCACGGCAAAGTGGCCGGAGCTGGACATCAGCAGGCCGCCCGCACGCTGGCGCCAGGCGCCCGTGAGGGCGGGCAGGCAGGCGATGGCGCGCGTGGCATTGCCACCGCCGCGCACGCGCTGCATGCCGTAGTTCAGGCGGATGGCGGCCTTCTGGGTGGTGCCGTAATCGCGCGCCAGTTGCCGGATTTGCGCCACGGGCACCCCGCAGACGGCGGCGGCGCGCTCGGGCGGCCACTCCAGGGCGCGTGCGCGCAGGCCCTCCCAGCCCAGGGTGTGGCGGGCGATGTAGTCGTGGTCGAGCCAGTCGTGCGTGATGAGTTCATGCACCAGCGCCAGTGCCAGCGCGGCATCGGTGCCGGGCAGCAGCGCGATGTGTTCGTGGCATTTGTCGGCGGTTTCGCTTTTGCGCGGGTCTATGCACACCAGCCGGGCGCCCCGGCGCTTGGCCTCTTGGGCGTGGCGCCAGAAATGCAGGTTGCTGGTGATGGAGTTGCTGCCCCAGATCAGGATGAGTTGGGACTCGGCAAAAAACTCCACCCGCATGCCCACCTTGGCGCCCAGGGTGCGCGCCAGGCCCTCGCCCCCGGCGCTGGCGCAAATGGTGCGCTCCAGCAGCGAGGCGCCCAGCCGGTGGAAAAAGCGCCTGTCCATGCTCTCGCCCTGCACCAGGCCCATGGTGCCCGCGTAGCTGTAGGGCACGATGGCCTGCGGGTTGCGCGCGGCAATCTGGCCCAGGCGCGCTGCGATGTCTGCCAGGGCCTCATCCCAGCCCACGGGTATGAACTGGCCGCTGCCTTTGGGGCCGCTGCGTTTCAGGGGCGTCAGGATGCGCTGGGGGTGGTAGGTGCGCTCGGGGTAGCGCGCCACCTTGGCGCACAGCACGCCATCGGTCTGGGCGTGGGCGGGGTTGCCCTGCACGCGCACGGCCACACCATCCTCTACGGTGGTCAGCAGGGCGCAGGTGTCGGGGCAGTCGTGCGGGCAGGCGCCGCGCACCGGGGCGGTGGTGGCCAGGGGTATGTGGGTGGGCATGTGTGTGGTGTTCCTGCTTTTCATACACTGGGCTGCTGGGCCCCCGCAAGCTGCTTGGCGCGCTGCGGGAAGTCTGTTCTTTGCATGATCGGGGAGGCATTTCACCATGAACAACGGAGTGTGGCGGCGCAGGGAATTCGCCATGGGTCTGGCCGCGTTGGCGGGCACGTCAGCAGTGCGCGCGCAGAGCGATGAGCGCATCGTGCTGGGGCAGTCGGCCCCGCTGTCAGGGCCCGCGGCGCAGCTGGGCATACAGTTTTACCAAGGGGCCAAGCTGTGGTTCGATCAGTTCAATGCCCAAGGCGGGGTGGGGCGCAGCACCGTGGAGCTGCGCGTGCTCGACGATGGCTACGAGCCCGCGCGCTGTGCGCAAAACACGCGCCAGTTGATTGACGAGGGGGCGTTTGCCTTGTTTGGCTACATCGGCACGCCCACCAGCCTGGCCGCCTTGCCGCTGGTCACGCAGGCCAAGGTGCCGTTTTTTGCGCCCTTTACCGGGGCCGATGCGCTGCGCACGCCGTTTAACCGCCAGGTGTTCCACGTGCGCGCTTCGTACCACCAGGAGACGGCGCTGATCGTGGGCCAGCTCACCCACCTGGGGCTGGAGAAGGTAGCGGTGTTCCACCAGAACGACAGCTATGGTCAGGCGGGCCTGGATGGCGTGGGCCGCGCGCTGGCTGCCAAAAAGCTCCAGCCTGTGGCCCAGGCCACGGTGGAGCGCAACTCGCTGGATGTGGGCGCTGCGGTGCGCACCATTTTGGCCACCAAGCCCGACGCGGTGGTGCAGATCAGCACCTACGCCTCCAGCGCCGCTTTTGTGCGAGAGGCGCGCAAGGCGGGCTACGGGGGGACTTTCCACAATGTGTCTTTTGTGGGTACCCAGGCGCTGGCCAACGCCCTGGGCAAAGATGCGGCGGGGGTGGTGGTGTCGCAGGTGGTGCCTTCGCCCTTCCAGCCCACGCAGCAACTCACGCGCGAGTTTCTGGAGTCGATCAAGCTCGGGGGGCACAAGGTGCAGCCCAACTATTCCAGCCTGGAGGGCTATCTGGCCGCGCGTGTCTTCACCGAGGGGCTGCGCCGCGCCCAGGCGACGGCAGGCAAAATCACCCGCGATGCACTGATTGCCGGGCTGGAGAGCATCCAGTCTCCGGTGGCAGGTTTTCCGGTGGCGTTCAGCCCGACCGACCATTCCGGCTCCCGCTTTGTGGAGCTGTCCATGCTCACCAGCGATGGCCGGGTTCGCACCTAGCGTGGCACGGCCCGCCCACGGCGGCCTGCAACGCCGGGCCGCCAGGGCCTGACACCGCACCGGCACACCACAGACCACCCTTTTCAGGAGAACGCCCTATGCACACCATTGACGCCATCACCGCGCAGGCCGCCAGCATCGCCGCCTTGCGCCGCGACATCCACGCCCACCCCGAGCTGTGCTACGAAGAGCAGCGCACCGCCGAGCTGGTGGCGCGCCAGCTCGCCGCGTGGGGCATTGCGGTACACCGTGGGCTGGGCCAGACCGGCGTGGTCGGCACCATCGTGGGCCGCGACGGCGGCGCCAGTGGCCGCGCCGTGGGCCTGCGCGCCGACATGGATGCGCTGCCCATGCACGAGTCCAACACCTTTGCCCACGCCAGCCAGCACCCCGGCAAGATGCACGCCTGCGGCCACGACGGCCACACCGCCATGCTGCTGGCCGCCGCCCAGTACCTGGCCCAGCACCGCGACTTTGATGGCACGGTGCAGCTGATCTTCCAGCC
>ERZ724504.2410-NODE-2410-length-10131-cov-5.127432_pt1 | contig 10131 bp, 8 predicted proteins | sample MGYA00376037_ERZ724504 | MGnify/ENA primary metagenome ERZ724504 (study PRJEB28724, sample SAMN07190888) | wastewater metagenome | isolation source: influent of sewage treatment plant in Hong Hong | place: USA: Christiansburg, Virginia | collected 2016-03-01 ... | reverse complement strand
CGTCATCCAGCAGCAGAACGGGTATCTTGCCCAGCGGGTTGATGTTGGGCACCTTGCTGTCTTCCAGCCAGGGGGAATCGATCACAAAATCGTATTCCATTTTCTTTTCGGCCAGCACGATGCGTACTTTGCGCGCAAATGGGCTGGTATGGGAGCCGATCAGCTTCATCGTTTGCTCTCTGATTTGGGGGAGTTCAATTATAGCGTATGGCGCCGGGGTTCGTCCGACGGGTAAAATCACGGGCTTACTGAAAAGGATGTTTTTATGACCTTCAATCCACTGACCGCTATTTCCCCACTCGATGGCCGCTACGCCGGCAAAGTTGACGCCCTGCGCGAGCACTTTTCTGAATTTGGCCTGATCAAATGCCGCCTGTTGGTTGAGGTCGAATGGCTGAAGGCGCTTGCCGCAGAGCCGCACTTTGAAGAAATTGCCTCATTTTCGCCGTCGACCGTAACAGAACTCGATGCATTGGTTAGCAACTTTAGCGTCGAACAGGCAGCCGAAGTGAAGGCTGAAGAAGCGGTCACCAATCACGACGTCAAGGCGCTGGAATACTGGATCAAGAAAAACACCAAGAGCAATGCTGAAGTGACCAAGGTCAGCGAGTTCATTCACTTCGCTTGTACCTCGGAAGACATCAACAACCTGTCGCATGCATTGATGTGCAAGGGCGCGCGCGAGCAGGCCATGCTGCCGATGATCGACAAGCTGCTTGCCCGCTTGAAGGAACTGGCGCACGTCAATGCCGAAGTGCCGATGATGAGCCGCACGCACGGCCAGCCGGCGACGCCGACCACACTCGGCAAGGAAATGGCCAACGTTGCCTATCGCCTCGAACGTGCCCGTAGCCGCATTGCCGCCGTCGAACTGCTGGGTAAAATCAACGGTGCGGTTGGTAACTACAATGCCCATCTGACCGCGTACCCTGGCTTTGACTGGGAAGGTTTTGCCAAGCGCTTTGTTGAATCGCTCGGCCTGACGTTCAATCCCTACACCATCCAGATCGAACCGCATGATGCACTGGCTGAATTGTTCGACGCTTTCGCCCGCGCCAACAGCATCCTGATCGACTTTGATCGCGACGTCTGGGGTTACATCTCCCTCGGCTTTTTTAAGCAGAAGGTCAAGGCTGGCGAAATTGGTTCTTCAACCATGCCGCACAAGGTCAATCCGATCGATTTCGAAAACTCCGAAGGCAACCTCGGCCTGGCCAATGCCGTCTTGAAGCATCTCGCCGAAAAGCTGCCGATCTCGCGCTGGCAGCGTGATCTGACCGACTCCACCGTACTCCGCAATATGGGCGTCGGCCTCGGTTATTCGCTGCTCGCTTATGATTCTCTACTGAAAGGCATGAGCAAGCTGGAAGTCAATTCCGACACCATGAAGGCCGATCTCGACGCTAATTGGGAACTGCTGGCCGAGCCGATCCAGACCGTCATGCGCCGCTATGCCGTGCCCAACGCCTACGAAAAGCTCAAGGAGCTGACCCGTGGCACCCGCGTCTCGCGCGAGGGCATGCAGACCTTTGTCTCCTCGCTGGAAATCCCGGAAGCGGCCAAGGCCGAGTTGCTCAAGCTGACGCCCTGGGATTACACGGGCAAGGCAGCCGAACTGGCCAAGCGTATTTAAATGAAGTGCGCCAAATGCGGGCTGGACGTGCCGGCCGACGCCATTTACTGCCCGCATTGCACCGGCGATCGTAAAACCACGGATCGTCAGGTCATTCAAGGCGGCATACGTGGCGCAGCAATCGGCTTGTTCATTGGCCTTTTGCCGGCGGCCCTACTCCTCTTTTATTTTGGTGCAGAGCGCGGCATCAAGGGCATCGCCTTTATCGTGCCCGCCGTCACCTTCACCACCGGACTCATTTTCGGCTTGGTCAGAGCCAAAAAGGAATGGAAATAAATGTCTTTTGCTGAAAATCTGAAAAAACTTCCCGGCATTTCTCATCTGGCTGCGGTTAACCTGCTCGACAAGGATGAAAATGTCGTCGCAACAATAGAAAACAAGCCGGGCAGCCAGGGGTCGTTGGCGGTTTACAATCACCTGGCGCAAACCTATGGCTCGATCAATATTGATGCGGCCAAAAAAGGCTTGGAGATTTTTGCTGAACACACCGAGGATGCGCGGATCCATGCTGGCAAACACCCGAACATTGACCGCTTGATCGCCATCGAAAACGGCCAACCGGCGTTACGCGTCAAGCATGTATTTGCTGTTTGATTGCGCGCTATAATTTTTTGGGAATAAATTCGGCTAATTGAACGTTTATTCACCTGTAGTCCCAATCTGCCCAAAATCACAACGGAGAAACAAAAAATGAAAATCAAAGCAATTCTCGCGCTGGTCGCCATCACGCTGGCTGGCTCCGCTGCAGCACAAGTTAAGCCGGAAGAGGCCATCAAATTCCGTCAGTCCGGTTATGGTTTCATGGCCTGGAACATGGCGCGCATCAAGATGAACGTTGAAGGCACCTACAACAAGGAAGAAGTCATCAAGGCCGCCACTGCGATTCAGGCAATTGCCAACTCGGGCATGGGCGCGCTGTATCTGCCAGGCACCGACAAGGGCACCGGCTGGGAAAAGACCCGCGCCAAGCCGGAAATCTGGACCGAAAAAGAAAAATTGGGCAAAGCTGCAATGGCCTTTAACAAGGAAGCCAACGAAATGGCCAAGGTTGCCGCTGCTGGTGATGCCGTAGCCACCAAAGAGCAACTCGGCAAACTGGGCGGCACCTGCAAAGGCTGCCACGATGACTTCAAGATCAAGGATTGATTCTTCACGGATTAAATTGATCACAAACAGGCACCGCTCGGTGCCTGTTTTTATTCAAACCACAAAAAATCAGGCCCAACATGAACAGCAAACGGATTTTTCTTTGGGATTTGCCAACCCGCCTTTTCCACTGGTCACTCGTCCTCAGTGTCACTGCCGCCTTGATCAGCGGTCAGGTCGGTGGCAACTTTATTGAGTGGCACGGAAAGATTGGCCTGTTTATTATCGGCCTGATTGTTTTCCGTCTGGTCTGGGGAGTATTAGGTTCGACCTATGCTCGATTCGCCCAGTTTTTCCCGACGCCAACTAAAGTTAAAGCTTATCTGCGAGGCGAGTGGCATGGCGTCGGGCACAATCCCCTTGGCGCCTTTTCAGTCTTTGGCTTGCTCGGGCTGCTTTCCTTCCAGATGATTTCCGGTCTTTTTGGCAACGACGACATCACTTTTTATGGCCCCCTGTTCGATCTGGTCAGCAAAGACCTGAGCAACAAGCTGACCAGCCTGCACCATCTGGCCTCGAATCTGATTTACCTGCTGATTGTCCTGCACATTGGCGCCATCGTGTTTTATGCGCACGTAAAAAAAGACAATCTGGTCAAACCAATGATCACCGGCTGGAAAGAAAGCAATGACGGTGAGTCAGCCAAAGGCGGCGGCCTGGTTGCATTGGTCCTGGCGATTGGCATTGCTGGCGCAGCAGTTTATGCCGCCAGTGGCGCCTGGCTTCCGCCGCCCCCACCACCGCCTCCGGCGGCTGAAACGCCGAGCTGGTAAATCGATAGCTGACGCCTATCTCGACTATCAAAGCAATACATTGGCCTAAGCGGCTTGAACGCGGCAGAATGAAGTCATGACAAAGAGGACTTGTCTGACAAGTCAATTTCACAATCACCTGAACGGGAGATCATCATGACCATGGATATCGGCATCACCAAGAAAGATCGCGAAAAAATTGCCGAGGGCTTATCCCGCCTGTTGGCTGACTCTTATACCCTTTACTTGAAGACCCACAATTTCCACTGGAACGTGACCGGTCCGATGTTCAACACCTTGCACGTGATGTTCATGGATCAATATACGGAACTCTGGAATGCACTGGATCTGATCGCCGAGCGTATTCGTGCTCTGGGCTTTCCCGCCCCCGGCACTTACCGTGAGTTTTCGAAGCTGACGGTGATCAAGGAGAGCGAAGGCGTGCCGAATGCAACTGAAATGCTCAAGCAATTGCTCGCCGGTCAGGAAGCCGTGACCAAAACTGCGCGCAGTATTTTGCCGATTGTTGGCAAATGCAGTGATGAGCCAACGGCGGATTTGCTCACCCAGCGCATGCAGGTGCACGAAAAGAACGCTTGGATGTTGCGCAGCATGCTTGACACCTGATCTGCAACGATCCAAAAAGACGGGGAATTCCCCGTCTTTTTATTTGTCCACGCGACACTCAGAAAACTGATTCTGGACATATTTTCAAATCAAAAACAGCTTGCAGCTTGTGCTGAATTTAAAAACGCAGGATAAAAACATGCGCCGCTTAGCCCCAATCGCCATCGCCCTGCAACTTGTCATAGCGCAACTAGTGCACGCGCAACCGAAATTGCCACCACGTAGCTCGGCGGACCTGGTTGCCCTAATCAAGTCGGTGGCGAGCGATACGAGGCAAACCGCTGAAGCACGTAATCTGCTCGACACTCCTTTACCGGAAGGGCTCAGTAATGACCAGCGAGCCAAACTGCTGACCGAGCGCGCCCGCGCCGCCTCATTGCTCGGCCTGAACGACCGCTATCTGACGGAAATCCGTGCGGCATGGGAGGCTACCGGCAAATCATTTGACCCCAAATACGTCCAGACGCGCATCGAGTTTCTGGCTGCGGAAATTCATTCAGGCAACCTGGTCTCGGCCATTGAAATGGCGGAAGCCCATACTAAAGTTGCGACATCTGCAGGCTCGCGGCTGGCTACACATGCTTTTCTGGTCGAGAACTTCAGTCGCCACGGAGACATTGCGGCCGCAGAGAAACACCTGAAACTGGCAGAAATTGACTTCAATCTCGTCAACACCAATCCCCGTGGGAGCTGGGGACTGTGGGGAGACAGTTGGCAAGCAAACATCGAGCGAGCACGCGCAGGGTTTGCGTTAGGCCGCAGCAAATACGATGAGGCGGAACGCCATTTCCGCAATAACGCAGAGTTTCGCGCCAAGGATCTCGAAGCCAATCTTCGCCGACTGGCGCAAGGCGTCGACACTGTCTCCCAGCCAATTGCCATCGGCCAGCACCTGATCGCCAAACGCGGGCAGGCCGATATGTTGATCCAACAGGGACGCCTGATCGAAGCCGAGATGCTCTATCGTGAAATCATTGAAAGAACGGTCAAAGAATTCGGCCCCGGCCACCCCTTCGTCCACATTTATATCGAAGGCATGGTCAATGTGCTGATTCAGCAAGGGCGGCTGAACGACGCCAGAAATCTCGCCGAAGCCAGCCTGCAACTTCAACTGCAACAGGGCATCGCCCCGGAATCCCGAATTGTCACCTCGACCCGCAGCCGACTAGCCTCGACTCATGTTGCCCTGCGCGACTGGGAAGCTGCCCATATACAGTATCAGGCGATCAACAGCGCACTCGAGCGCGACAGTAACCTCAAGGCCCGTCTGGGGCGAGGCGACAAGGACTGGGCACTGACATTATTACGGGTCGGCCAGCCGGTTGCTGCGGAACAGATAATGCTTAATCTGCTCGCCGACGACAGCCGGCGCTTCGGTGAAGATGGCAACGAACTCGCCGAAACACGCGGCATGTATGCCATGATGCTCGCCGCCAACGGCAAGACGGGCGAGGCGCTGGCTGAGTTCCGCAAGGCATTGCCGGTGCTGCTGCAGGCGCAGAAGGATGCTGGCGAGGAGGAGCTGGCGGCAACCACCCGCCGGCTGGTGGTGATACTCGAAGCCTATATTGACCTGCTGTATTCGCTGCATAGTCGCGGCCAACAGGTCACCGGCCTCGACATCCCGGCCGAGGCCTTCCAGGTCGCCGATGTCGCCCGCGGCTCATCGGTCCAGAAGGCGCTGCTCGCCAGCGCCGCGCGCTCGGCCAGCCATGACCCGAAACTGGCGCAACTGGCACGCGAAGAGCAGGATCTCTCGCACTACATCAATACCCTCAACGACACACTCTCCCGTCTTCATTCGGCACCACCGGCGCAGCGCCTGGACAAGATCATCGCCGACATCCGGCGCGATCTTCCCGAACTAAAGGCCCGACGCATCAAGCTGCGCGAGCAGATCAATCACGAGTTTCCGGAATACGCCAACCTGATCAACCCAAAACCCTTGCGGCCCGGCGATGTACAACGCCTGCTACAACCCGGCGAAGCCCTGCTCGCAACCTATGTTGGCGAGCAGCGAAGCTACGTATGGTCGGTCGACGCAACAGGCAACACACAATTTGCGACCAGTGCGCTAGGTAGCAAAGCCGTTGCCACTCGTGTCGCCGACATCCGCCGCAGCCTCGACCTTGGCAACAGCACACTCCTGGATAGCGAACTGGATCTGGACAGCGCCCACGCCCTATACGCACAGTTCGTACATCCAGTTAGCGCCGGCCTCGGCCATGCAGAACACCTGCTAGTCGTACCCCACGGCGCCCTCGGACAGATACCTTTTGCCCTATTCCCCACCAAGCCGAGCAAACTGGGCCGCAGTACCTTGCCGTTTGCCGCCTATGCTGAAATACCCTGGTTAATCCGGGAACGCGCCATAACCCAGTTGCCCTCAGTCAGCACCCTGTTTGCCCTACGCCATTTCGCCCCACAACGCCGTGGCGAGCGCAGCGCCTTCATCGGATTCGGCGATCCCTTATTTAACGAAAAACAAGCCACGGAAGCTAGCAGAGAGGCTGTGCCCATCAAACTGGCAGGCCGTAATTTCGGCCTGCGCTTCAGCCCTGGCACTCGCAGCGCCAGTTCGGCAACCATCGCCGACCTCGCCCGCCTTCCCGATACCGCTACCGAACTTTTCGAAATCGCCAACACACTTAAAACTGATGCAACGCTGACTGTCCGCATCGGCAAGTCGGCAACGGAAAGCAGCGTCAAGGAAAGTCGGCTTGACGATTACCGCATCGTTGTCTTTGCCACCCACGGCCTGATTCCCGGCGACCTGAACGGACTCACCCAACCTGCATTGGCGCTCACCAACCCGGCAGTAACTGGGGAGAAGGGGGCCGATGGTTTATTGACCATGGAAGAAATCCTCGCTCTGAAAATGAATGCCGATTGGGTCGTTCTCTCCGCCTGCAATACAGCCTCCAGCGACGGTCTTTCGGCCGAGGCAGTCTCCGGTCTGGGCCGTGCCTTCTTTTATGCGGGGACGCGGGCATTACTGGTAACCAACTGGCCGGTCGAAACCGTCTCCGCCCGCCTGCTAACGACTGAAGTCTTCCGCCGCCAGGCCGAACAGCCAGCACTATCCAGAGCACAGGCACTACGCTCGGCGATGCTTAGCGTCATGAAGGGGCAAGCACTCAACCCGTCCAATGGAAAACCAGAATTCAGCTATGCCCACCCGCTGTTCTGGGCACCTTATTCACTAGTCGGCGATGGTAGCAGTCAGTAGCCCTGTACCGCTGAACACGCTCAGATGCAGGCTACCTGATCAGCAAACTTTGGTTGTAAAAAAACCCGCGAAAAAATCGCGGGTTTTTTGTTGTCGACCGTAACAGTCGACTTTGGAGCGGTCTTATTTATGCGTCTGCAGGAACGAATCCATCCGCATTTCAGCCACGCTGAACCAGGCGTTCTGCGTTTTCCGATATTTGTCGTACTCGGTATAGATCGTCTTGAAGGCTGGATTCTTGGCCGACTCGTCGGCATAGAGATCCTGAGCGGCTTTGTAGGCAGCTTCCATGACATCCTTCGGATAAGCCTGCAGCTTGACGCCAGCCTGCAGCAAACGGGAAAGAGCCGCTGGATTCTTGTGGTCGTATTCGGCCATCATCGTCACGTTGGCTTCGTAGGCAGCGGCCTGGAAGGCTTCCTGATACTCCTTGGGAAGCTTTTCCCATTCCTTCTTGTTCACAAAGAAGTGAATGACCGGACCCGGTTCCCACCAACCCGGGTAGTAGTAGTTTTTGGCAACTTTGTAAAAGCCAAGCTTTTCATCATCGTACGGACCAACCCACTCAGCCGCGTCAATGGTGCCTTTTTCCAGAGCTGGGTAAATGTCGCCACCAGCGATCTGTTGCGGTACGGCGCCGAGTGCGGAGAAAACGTTACCGCCGAGACCGGCAATCCGCATTTTCAGCCCCTTGACATCTTCCATGCCCTTGATTTCCTTGCGGAACCAGCCACCCATCTGCACACCGGTGTTACCACCGGCAAAGGAGAGCACGTTGTAGTTGGAATAGAAATCGTCGAGCAGCTTCTGACCACCACCGTAGTAGATCCAGGCATTCATCTGGCGCGCGTTCATACCGAACGGCACCGAGGTGCCAAAACCAAAGGTCTTATCCTTGCCGACGTAGTAATACGAACAGGTGTGGCAGCATTCAACGGTACCTTGCTGCACAGCATCCAGCGCCTGCAGGCCGGGCACGATTTCGCCACCGGGGAACACGCGGATGTCGAATTTGCCGCCGGTCATGGCGCGCAAACGGTTGGACAAAACTTCAGCACCACCAAAAATGGTGTCCAAGCTCTTCGGGAAGCTGGAGGTCAAACGCCATTTAATCTCTGGCAACGAGCCTTTAATTGCCGGTGCGCTTGCCGCAGCTGGAGCAGCAGTTGTCGACGGCGCTGGAGCCGGGGCCGCTGGCTTGGGTTCTTCTTTCTTTCCACAAGCAGCCAAACCAACAACCGTGGCACCAACGGCTGCCTTAGTTAAAAAATCACGACGTTGCATAAATGTCTCCTCCTCAGGGTTAGTCGCGTCATGCCTGACGGCTAGCGCCCATTTTTAATCAAATAAATGTGTTTGGCGAGTGGTGGAAAACCCTTATTCAAGTTTTACTCACCAGCCACCGTCATGCGGTCAATTAGAATTGACCCGGTTTGTTTGGAACCACGCACCTGTACATCATTGCCGACCGCCAGCACACCCAGCAGCATGGACTTGAGGTTGCCAGCGATGGTGATTTCCTCGACCGGATAAGCAATCTGCCCATTTTCAACCCAGTAACCGGCGGCACCACGTGAGTAGTCGCCAGTTACGTAGTTGATGCCCTGCCCCAAGAGTTCGGTCACCAGCAAGCCGGTTCCCATGCGCGCCAACAGGCCGGCAAAATCCAGTTCGCCCGGCTGGATGATCAGATTGTGGCTACCGCCGGCATTCGCAGTGGTCTGCATGCCCAGCTTTCGGGCGGAATAGGTACTGAGAAAGTAGCCTTCCAGAATGCCATTGGCGACCACCGAACGTGGCTTGGTTGCCACGCCATCGCTATCGAAAGAGGCCGAGCCAAGGCCGCGCAGGATGTGCGGCTGTTCGCTGATATTGACGAAGTCCGGCATCACTTGCTTGCCGAGATGATCAAGCAGGAAAGAGGATTTACGGTAAAGCGCCCCGCCACTGGCCGCATGCACCAAACTGCCAAGCAAGCCGGCAGCGAGCGGTGCTTCAAAAAGCACCGGGAATTCGCCGGTTTTAACCTTGCGACCATTCAGGCGCGCGACAGCACGTTCAGCGGCGATGCGCCCGACCGTAGCCGGGGCGTTGAGCTGATCAGCACAACGACTGGTGGTGTACCAGTCGTCGCGCTGCATGGCGTCCTGCTCGCCAGCGATCACCGAACACGAAATGTAGTGGCGTGATGTCGGATAGCCGCCCATAAAGCCCAGACTATTGGCGGAAACAAAATGCGCCTGCTGGGTTGAAACCGAAGCGCCTTCGGAATTACTGATCAGCGGGCTGGTTTCATAGGCGGCCTGTTCGCAGAGGCGCGCGGTTGCGATGGCATCCTCGACGGTCAAGGCCCAGGGATGATACAAATCCAGATCAGGGCAATCTTTCGCCATCAAGGCGGCATCGGCCAGACCGGCGCAGTCGTCTTCGGCCGTGAAGCGGGCTATATTCAGCGCGGCCTCAACTGTTTCGCGCAACGCCTGTGCAGAAAAATCCGAGGTACTGGCGTAACCTTTGCGCTGTCCAGCATAGATGGTGATACCGATGCCTTTGTCGCGGTTAAATTCAATGGTTTCCACTTCATCACAGCGGACACCGACTGATTGCCCGAAACCCTCGGAAACATCGACCTCGGCAGCCGTTGCACCCTTTTCCTGGGCATGTTTGAGCACATCCTCAGCCAGTTGTTGCAAGGTGGCAAAGGGATAGGAAAAGCTGGCGACTTCAGGGATGAATGGGGCGTC
>ERZ724504.2406-NODE-2406-length-10142-cov-3.650540_pt1 | contig 10142 bp, 8 predicted proteins | sample MGYA00376037_ERZ724504 | MGnify/ENA primary metagenome ERZ724504 (study PRJEB28724, sample SAMN07190888) | wastewater metagenome | isolation source: influent of sewage treatment plant in Hong Hong | place: USA: Christiansburg, Virginia | collected 2016-03-01 ... | reverse complement strand
CTCCTGTAAAAATCATCTTACAGATGGCGTCCACTTTTCTCAGCCTACCTCAAACATCGTTTGGCGACGATGTGAGCGTTAAGGGTGTTCGGTGATTTTTGCCGAATCGTTATTGATTTGTTGTTTTTTTCGGGCACCCCGTTTTTTTTCGGGGTGCCTTTCCCGTTAGCTTTCAGCTGGGTGGGACAATTTTCATATTTTTTCGGATCCAGCTCCTCCATTCGCTATACCTCTGGGACATCCCGTCCCAAACGCGATTTGGAGGACAACATGAATAAAGAAGTAATCAATGAGGGACAATCGCTCCTTGACCTGCTGCAGTTTCGGCGTCGGCGTGATGATTTGTCCATGTCGCAACTTGGTAACAAGCTAGGTATCGATTCGAGTTACATCTCACAACTGTTTTCTGGAAAAAAACGGCTGGCTGCACTGAACCAGTCGGCATACCGGAAAATTGCAGAGTATCTCGACCTGCCGGTTGTTATTTGCTATCTGCTTGCAGGAAAGCTGGTGCCGAGTGATTTTTTTGTTCGGCAAAGTGAATACCGCGCTGCTCTCGACCTAGCACTCGAGACCATCGCACGGTCTCAGCAAGCGATGTCGGCGTCGGTCAGTCTGCAGCAGTTGGTGGCGCTCAATGAGCCTGTCCAGTTGTTGCTAGTCATGCTGTACGAATCGGCTGAAGGGGGTTGCCTACTGCCGGAACGAGTGACCCGGTCAAGGCTAGAGTCGTTCAGTGAATTGTGTGTACCGTTTGAGGTGCGTTTCAATGTAACCACGTGATTTTTACCTACGCGTTTTTTTCGATGCGCCCTTCGGGGCGCATCTTCTTTTCAGCGATTTGCTTTGCCCCGACCGTTACCAGCGTAACGAATAGGTTGGCAGATGGCTTTCGAGACTTGTTTCAACAAGACCAAGTCGCCTTTTGCAGCAATTTGGGAAGTTATCTTCGGGATGCTTCTTTACGGTCAGTATCGTTTCCCCTTAGTCAAAAAATGTGACCCACGGTCATGCCATTTGGCGGAGTAGTCGATTTCCTTAAATTGACGAGTTCTACAAATAGCAGGAAAAAACAATGGAGAATAGAACTTACCTTGATACGTCCGATGGCATGAACGCTTATGCCAATAAACACGGCGCCAAGTACGACAATGAGTTAGGCAAATGGTATGTCGACGGCGAAGTACCCAATGCGCTTGTCGGGCTGATCCCGAAAAACCGCAACAAAGCCGTTCACATCGTCGCACCATCTTGCCCGTTGTGTGGTTCGCATATGTTGGAGCGGACACGTAACCGTGATAGCAATCAGTTTTGGGGATGTTCGCGCTATCCCAGGTGTAAAGGCACGTTGGAACTTGAGGACTATCTGGATTTTCTGGAACAAGGGGGTCCAAAGACGGTAAGCGATTTCCTATTGTCAAATGACACAGAGACAAAATCACCCTCGTCCAACACCAAGAAACGTTCATCAATCTCACCAACGCTGCTGATCGAAGTCGAGCGAATTGTTATGCAGGCCGCGAGAGTGCTTGGGGGGACTACACGAGCAGAGAAGTGGCTGTCATCACCCAAGGTCGCGTTGAAGGCAAAAACACCGTTGGAGATTATGGCTACCGAAGAAGGATGCCGCCTGATTGAAAAATTGCTCATGTCGATTCAGGAGTAGCACCTCACAAAAGACAACCGTTGCAATTGCGGATATCTCCAGCAGACATGTCGGCGACCGCCTTGACCTAATTTAGCTCAGTTTCGGGCGATCACATTTTGGGCTCAAGTAGTCCGAAGCATTGCCAAGAACAGCAGATTTTACGCGACGAATATTTATTTTTGTCGCCGTTGAGTTTTCCTGCGAAAAAATGAACCAGCCGTTCCTATATGTATTGTCCTGATAGTTTTTAGGGCACAAGGTCAATTTTATAGAGAGGTATATATGTCATCATTTGCTCAAAATGCAGGTCTGTCTGACCATCTGTCAATCTCTGGTGCTGCGGCAACAGCTACGATGGAGGCGGAGAGAACAGGCTCACCTGTTAGCATTAAGCGTCGAGGTCGTCGGCCTGGAATTCGGACTGTCTCAGATGCTATTGAGAGTCATCGACGCGAGTGGCTACGGGACTACACGAAAGCACCGGGCATGAAAGTTTGGTTATGCAAGCAGCTTGACGCGCCTGATTCGCTAGTTTCGCATTTGTTGGCGGGACGAAGAACATTTACGGACCGGATTACTCGGCATATCGAATTAGTGCTCGGACTCAAAATCGGCACTATAGATTTTGAACGAGTAACCGCAACAACGAGTGTTTGCTTGCCAACTGGCGTAGCCATCTCAGAGGACAAAAAATGTACGTTAGACCCAAATCTGGAGATGGCGCTTGTTAATATTTTTAGGCACGTTCTGTCTCAGAAGCTGGTTTCTAATGAAATTGCCATCAAGATTTTGGTGGAAATTACTGCATTGTGATTTTAAGGGCCCAAATTTTTGGGCCCTTTTTTGCGTCCGTCTTTATCTCTGATTGTCCGTATTTCGGTAGGCGGATTCATATCGGCAGCGTCGGCTATGTGATGATTAAGCTGAAATTCGAAGTCGATAGACCTACGTCAGCACCTCGGCCAAACCGGCCGTTGTGGGTAGCTCGGACGTTGGGCTGGTGTCGCACAATTTGCTGCCGTTGGCAGATTGGATCACCGGTGGGTTGTATCAACGTCCTGGGATGGAACCCGAGCCGGACCGGCACGATGAAGACTGGAAGGAACCTTTGTTATGGGATGACAAGACATGAGGATCCTCATCCCCGCGTCGCCGGCAGCGTTACAACCAGGCACACCAAATCTTTCTGAGATCGCATTCCGGTTTTCACTAATGCAGCTTGTAACTGAGTTTTTACGGTAGTCCGTTTTAGACTTTCATGGCACGCATATTCGTCAATTGTTTCTCCGTGAGCCAAAGCGCGGACTAAACGCGCCTCCGCAGGAGTCAGCCGAAAAAAATCCATGAGCTGTTGCACGGTCGCAATCCGTTGCCCGTTGTTGGTAGTGATTACAGCGAGTAATGCTGCACGAGTGGTTGGTAGCGAAATGGTTTGCCCGTCTTCCAGCGCTATCAAGGTAAGGCAGCAATGCTCCGACCCGCCTCTTAGCCCAAGATTTACATTGCTCGGCTTGGCCTCGGCAAGCGCTTGGCGAATCGCTGACTGCAAACAAGCATCTCTGTCGGGGTTGCTGGCGCATAACCGACCATGGGCTTCATGAAACCATGTTCCAGCGCGTAGAAGGGCCAAACCTCGCCGATTCGCCCATTGAACTTGTCCAGAAGATGAAAGGGCAAGTGTCGCAAGGTGCGACACCTCAAATAGCGTTTCGCCAAATCCGTTCTCATCCGTCAGTTTCTGGAAATGAAGCATCAGGCGCAGTGACCGTTGCAAATGAGGAAGTAGACGCTCCAGACTCTGAGCCTCGCGGCGCTGAAATGCATCGTGCCCGTTGTGGCGCTGAAAGCCAATCATGATCATTTGCTCGCTATCTTCGACAAGATCGCCAGAACCGAGCAAATAGTGCACCCCAACTTGAGGAAGTAGATAGTCCTGGAAAAATTCATTTCGACTGACGAAACGGGAATCGAAATGCTCATTGCAGTTAAGCAACTGACCGGGGGCCTGCGTTAAAGCAAGCTGCCGTCGCGGATCGATTTGGGCATAGTGTGCCGCGTAATCGGGTCCGACATCCTCTGGTAAGCCTGTAGAGATGCTGAGTAACGGAATGCCGGTGCGCCGATTCCAACCTACCAGATGGCAAGTGTCTCCATCGAGTAAAGCAGTCATGGCAGCAAGCGCATCCTGCATTCGCGCCGGCGCAACGGCAGACTCATAGATTAATCCCAGTGCGCGGTCATAAGCAACCTCAGGATCCATGGCGCGAAGTCCTTTAGCGTTTTGATGGGTAAGCATGGTGGATGCCAGCACTGATGGAAAGGCCTCATACGTTTGGATGATGATCGCATTCCGGAGTTCCGGCAAACTCCACCTTACGAGTAAACCGTGCTTGCATAACTCTCAATACGAAGGTCAGCGACAATGAGGCAACTTGCTAAGACTATTTTCAATAGCTAGCTATGCACGATGCATGCGGCCAGAGTGGCAGTCTAGCCATTGTTCCACCATTATTTCCACCAAAGGTGCTAAATGATGAAAATGAAATCAAAATTATTTGTAATCCTATCTTTACTAATGGGATTTTGGTTCGGGCAAGCAAATTCAGCACCTCAGCGAGAGATAAAGATCGACAACATTCTTATGGAAACAGTTGACCTGACGAGAGAGGTTTCAGTTGGTAATACACAAACGGTGAGACTGCTCAAAGTTTGTCTGGATGGCCAAGCGTATTTTTTGTTCGGTAGCAAACCACCAAGTGTAGCCATGTCCAGCTTTACTCCTGCTTTTAAGGACGGCAAACCCGAAACCTGTACTAAGTAAGATGGCCAATACCCCCCCAGTCGATCGTCAGCCAGCACGCAGTCTGTCTTCGGAATCTTGACGTTGAGCGCCATAACGCTAGTTTCTGATCTATGCCAATCATTAAGGAAAAATGATGATCCACAGAATCAGCAAATTACTAATGCTCTGCCTCTTTACTCACGACGCGATTGCTCTCGCTGGCGAATGTGATACTGACACGTTGGAGTTCGTGAAAAATAAAGGGGGAAAAGATAATGCCATCATGTACCTAAAAAAAGCACCATCAGATTTAAAACGATTCCTACAGTCCAGTGCGTCATCTAGCTATACCGAAGAAGCTAAACGGTCGGCTCTTGAATCGATAAAACAAGATTCTCGTGAACTGATTGCAAAAATTCAGTCTTGCAGTCAAAGCGACCTCGCATCAACTACTCAACAGAAACCCCAAACAAATACTGAAACAAATTCTGGTGCTGACTGCCCGGACGAAACCAGCAGTGAGTACGCAATTTTCAAATATTTAGGGAATGGTCGTTTTGCGTGCGCCAACAAGATCAATAGAATATTCGGAGACTGTATGACAGCTGCCAATGTTGATACTTGGTTCAAAGGCAGCCCGATGGGATTAGAACAACATGAACAGCGACACGTCGTTGCTTGGGCTCACTGTAAGTTAGATAACGACAGAAGTTGGAACGCAAAAGGCTCACGAGTAAGGGGCAACGTTGGAAGCGCAATTGACTCCGCTAGCCATAATGAAGTCAGTAAGAGCGCCTTGAGTTCAAACAAGTCCCAAAGTGCCAAGTCTCAGGCATCTGGTGAGGAGAATTCCAGCAACCAAGACAGCGATAACGCGTCAAAATCCAAGTATGTCTCTCGGGATGCCGCGCATTGTGTAGAAATCATCCCAAAAGGATTCAAGGGCTGCACATGGAAACGCTGTTTCCACAACACCTGTGGCTTGGAAAAAATCAGCGTTTGGGCACGTGGTGGTGGTAGTACGAGTGATGGTCTCTATTTTCTTTCGCCCGGTCAGAATTCTCCAGTCAATAGTATCTTTGACGACGGCAGTCCGGTTCGCTACCAAGCTTGCTCTTGGGATCCGAAAGCTGGCTCCGGAGGGCCATATCGAAATCCCTGTCGCTACTGAAGGTCATCTAAGAATATGTGATGGCGTTTCCGGGGCGGTTTCAAGTGCAGAAGATACCGGCGCAAATCAGATAGCATCAATCATTTGGATCGATGATCGTGCCTGGGAGTTCCGGTGGACCGTTGGCATGATTACCTGAGTGGCGGCAATCCGACGGTGTCCGATGCGATTCTGGATCGACTGGTCAGCAGCTCGCACCGGCTGGAACTGAAAGGGGAGTCGATGCGCAAGCAGCGTGGGCGGAAGGCGGCTACGACCTGACCGACGTCAGGGCTAAAAACGAATCCGCCCAAGTCTGTTTTACTGTTGTTATAGGGGAGCGGCGATGCAAAACAAGCGTTGGAGAAACACAGGAAGTGTTCGGAGGATTCTGGCCCACGCAGCCGTGAGTATTTGCATCATGATGATTAGCGGATGCGCATCAGAAAAATGGGCGAGAGACGTTGCCCAAGGGCAGCGTATTTCAGATGTGGAAAGCCGTACGGCAGCACAACGGGCAGACAGCAAAGTAATATCAATTCGTTGGCCAGCATTGATTGACCAAGCAGCGAAACCTGTGATCGCTGAGAATTATCGCCTTTATATCAATTCGACGACTGGATATAACACCCCTCAAGGGAATTTGGCGGGGTTTGCTAATTTCTTAGAAGCTAATTCGACGTTATATGCAGCCGAACTCTATTGGGCTATTCGGAGAACTGATCCAACGGTCACCGTTCTGCTAGAACCTCATCTGGTTAGGCCTGGAGTATCTGGTGGCCTGGTTTCTATTCCGCTAGTTGATCCGTTGCCACAGCCAGATTTGATTGCGCACCTCTGGTCATATTCACACCCAAACACCCAATTGCCGTTGATTGTTGCAGTGCTTTCTGTCTCGCTGCAATCCGCACCATTACGATCTCCTGATAATTGTGGAAATTTACTCCTAACCATTGACACCGAGCCCTTTGTCTCGTCCATAAACTCTTCAACATGCCGTTCGGCGACCACTGATAGCAAAAATGTCAGTCATTGGTTACTTGATGGGAGGGTCAGAGATGCAACTAATTACGTAGTCAAGCGACATAATGCATTACCACTTACAAAATCTGAAACTGTATTTTCACCAAGTTACGTTGAAGGGGTTGCCGGAGCTTTTTCTGCAACCGCAAGCGATTATGTAAAAAGCAGCAGGCCAATTCGGTTAGAGGACACCGAGGCAATGGTTCTAAATCCATATGTGCTTAATTACGCTGCAATCGCAGTTTCCGGACTTGGGGTGTTGATTACGCGCTCGGAGTCAGTAGAAATGATGCTTCCATACATACAGCAATTTGATTCGGTTTTAGGGGATAAGGTCATATCAAAAGTAGTTTTGTCTTCAGGTGATAAAAAAAATATCGCCCTAATACAGAAATTACAAGACCAAGAATTCAAAATACGGGCTAAACGTGATGAGGAAATCGCAAGAGAGATTTTGGCTGGTGATTTTGGTCAAAGCTTTCGGAAAGCAAGAGATGATGCTTATGCAAACTACGGGAAAAAGATGGCAGCAATGTGGTCAACTACGGCAGGATCTATAGCTCTGGGTGGAGTAATGCTACAAGGTACGAATTCTGCAGCCGGTGTCTTGGCAGCAAATAACAAGGCAATTGATTCATTTAATCAGAAGATGGAGTCTGATGGACTTACATATATCCGGCAAATTGCTCCATCGCTGTCTAAGCTTGATAAGTCTTCGCTGAGTTTGGTTGACTCTTCAGTTAAAGTGGTTGTTTCCGATCAGCAAGGATTAAGGTCGGCTCTAAAAGATTTATATAAGAAATATCGGGCCAAGAACTAGGTCTACTTAATTATTCAATGGTGATGATATGTTGCCAAAAATCACAACTTTCCAAGCATTTGTTTTTTTGGTATTGGTTGCTTTTTGCCATAGGGATTATCTGAACAAGCCGCGTTTTCCGGTCGGCCTGTCATAAAAATGATGAGAAATAGGCGAATTGTGCGTGTTGAGCATGATACATCATGGGTTTTACCCCTCATTTTCTGCATCAATGACGAACCTTAGATAATATCGGCCGTTATCTGTTGCTGCTTAATAAATGGAGATGAGCGATGCAAAAGAAACTTCACACAAGCCTTAAGTGGTTTCAGTGCCAAGTCGCTGTGGGAATTGTTCTTGTGATCGTCGGCGGATGTGCATCTGGCAAGAGAGCAAGAGAAATTCCGGAGGGGCTGACTATTTCGAGTGCAGATAGTCGGTCGGCTGCCCAAAGTGCAGGCAGCAAGGTAGTTTCGATTCGTTGGCCTGCTTTAATTGATCAGGCGGCCAAACCAGTGGTCGCCGAAAATTATCGGCGTTATTTTTACTCAACAAATCGATATGACACCCCCCAATCTAGTCTGTCTGGTTTTGCAAATTTCCTGGAGGCCAATTCGACGTTATATGCTGCGGAACTCTACTGGGCTATTCGTAGAGCAGATCCAACGGTCACCGTTCTGTTAGAGCCTCATCTTGTGCGGGTAGGTGTCAAAGGTGATCTGGTTTCTATTCCGCTAGTTGATCCGTTACCCCAGCCAGATTTGGTGGCGCATCTCTGGTCATACTCGTTCCCAAACACTCAATTGCCGTTGGTTTCTGCTGTACTTTCATTTTCACTACAATCCACCCCGCTTCGTTCTCCAGGGAATTGTGGGAATTTATTTTTATCTGTGGATACCGAACCGTTCATTTCGTCGTCCAATGCAGCGGTTTGCACGTCGGCTACACTAGATTACGGTAGGGTTAGTCATTGGTTGCTAGATGGAAAGGTTAGGGATGTAGCTGACTATCCAATAAAGCGAAAGAATTCATTACCCCTTGTAAAATCAGAAATCGTTATTGCTCCAAGTTTTGTGGAAGGATTTCCGGGAGCGTTTTCAGCAGTTGAATCTGATTATGTAAAACAAAGTCGGCCACAAGGATTAGAAGATGCAGAAAAAACAGTCTTAAATCCATTTGTTGTTAACTATGCGGCAATTACAATTTCTGGACTCGGAGTGTTGATTCCAAAATCAGAGTCATTGGAAACTATGATTTCATATATTGAGCAGTTCGATTTTTATTTGGGTGAAAAGGTCAAATCAAAATCTCCTTTGTTGTTGGCAGATAAAAATAATCTATCTTTGATAAAAAAACTGCAAGACCAAGAAATTAATATACGAGCTAAGCGCGATGAAGAAATTGCAAGGGAGATTTTAGCTGGAGAATTTGGCAAGAGTTTTCGCAGAGCAAGAGATGATGCTTTTGCTAACTACGGAAAAAGGGTGTCTGCTATGTGGGCGACTACTGCAGGTTCGATTGCTCTAGGTGGCGCAATGCTACAAAACGCAGGGGCTGCTGCCGGCGTCTTGGCTGCAAATAACAAGGCAATCGATTCATTTAATCAGCAAATGGAATCTGATGGGCTTGCATATATCCGAAAAATTGCGCCGTCCCTGTCTGGCTTGGAAAAGTCATCGTTGAGCATGGTTGACTCTTCGGTTAAGGTGGCTATTTCTGACCAGCAAGGATTGAGGTTAGCATTAAAAGATTTGTATAAGAAATATCGCGAAAAAATAACGAAATAAATCAATGCGAGAAAAATGAGATGTTAAAGACAATGAGAAGGTTGCAGTTGTTGGGCTATTGGGGATTGATGACTTACTGTCCTAGCCTAATGTCTGCTTCAGCAAGTCCATTAAATTATGAGTTTTATGATGTTTTTCCAAGAATAGGTGATGTATATAGTCGTCCTACACCACCTGGATTAGAGCAAGGAACCTATCAGGCTCTCCAGCATTTCGACATGTATTTAAAACGAATGCGTGAGGCGCAGGATCGCCTGCGGAGTGACTGTATCGGTCCTTATCCAATTAAGATGACTGCTGTTGTTAGGGGCAGCAATGTATTGATTTACCCAGAACAGTATTCAAAATGTGATGGTTATGTAAAGCTATTGAAAGATGGGGATTCCGGTTATGACCTGGCTTTCGTTAATATAAACAAGGCATTTAAGACAAAATATCCCCCACCAAGGGGGGACGCTGCAGATATCAGAGCGTGGCGGCAAAGGAAGCTTGGCATCGTTAGTTTTAATAAGCCCGATTGCAACGAGGCGTCACGTGCAATTGTTTTATATGGAACGGCATTATTTTCAGAACCTCCAGATTCGATATTCGCAAGGATGAAGTCAAAGTGTCCCAAAAATTGGGTGGCCTTATTCGGCCCTGATAGCGATCTTGGCAAGAGCGGAAAGTCTGACAAGGTTTGCAATCCTGAAAGGATTTATATCGTTAGCGACGAGCGCGGCGTCAGAGAGTCCTGTGACGAAAATGACAAAATTAGTACGAAGGAACTGGAGTCCCGGCGAAAAGAGAAAAAGGGTCTTGAGGCGGAACTAGATGCACTTGCTGGAGGCTCGTATAAGGGCAAGGGTGAAAGTGGCGAGCGTTCTGAAGAGGTACATAAGCTCATACAAGTGCGACGCAAAACAAACGACCAACTAGTTAGCGATTTGGAAACTGGTATCCGCAATGCACCA
>ERZ724504.2401-NODE-2401-length-10152-cov-3.167277_pt1 | contig 10152 bp, 9 predicted proteins | sample MGYA00376037_ERZ724504 | MGnify/ENA primary metagenome ERZ724504 (study PRJEB28724, sample SAMN07190888) | wastewater metagenome | isolation source: influent of sewage treatment plant in Hong Hong | place: USA: Christiansburg, Virginia | collected 2016-03-01 ... | reverse complement strand
TGGCGATATCCGGGTTGGCCGCTTCGCTCATGTTGACCCCGTAGCGCCCGACAAACCAGCGGATGACGCTAGTGGTCAGCCCACCTGCTTCAGCGCCGGCGAGTTTGCCGGCGAGCACGGTCAGGGCTTGTTTGGGCAGAAGATACTGGGGCAGTACGGCAAGACGATCGGACACGGCGGCAACCTGATGAATGACAGCCGGCAATTATACCGGGTCGGCTGATGCCGGAGACTGTACTGCCCGGGGGCGTTGTCAGTGCTCCTTGCCATCCACTCGCGGCTGCATCAGGCGCGGAATGTAGCGCCAGGCGAGCAGCCCGAAGCCCGCAAACCAGCAGCCTGCAGCGGCATGGATCAACCCGGCGTAGGCGCCGGGCAGCATCTGCGGCACGATCACGCGGAGCGCAAAGGCAAAGATCATGATCCACAGAACCGCCTTGTCCGCGCGCTCGAAAACCACCTTGCGGCCGGTGTGCCCGTTGGCAATGCGGATGATCATCGCCGGGATGATCAGGCCCATGACGCCGAAGGTGAAGATGTGCACCGGCAGCGTGCCGATCCACACCAGCGGCACGAAGCGGCCGACGCCATCGAGCAGCAATTGCGCGACGATGCCCAGGTAGCCGAGGTACATGATGCCGATGTCGAGGCGCTTCATTGCCAGCAAGGGCTTCCAGAAGATGAAGCGGCCCAGCAGTGCCGAGGCCAGCGTCAGGCCGATGGCGCCGGCGAGCGGCGCCGGCAGCAGGCTCTCAAAAACCATGGCCAGCGCCAGCAGCTTGATGGTGTTGTCGAGCGGAGGCTTCCTCAGGATCGTCACCTGGAAAATACTCTTCATGAACTGCGACAGCGTGCGCTCGAGCATGACCAGAAAAGCCACGCGGAACAGCCCCAGCGTCATGCTCCAGCCGATGGCAAAAGTGTCCGTGTTGAGCAGCAGGTTCTTGGCGATCAGGAAGAGGGGCAGGGCGATCAGGAAGAAGCGGTTGTCGACGCGATAGTTATCGTCCTTGCGGTGGCTGATCAATGTCGCCAGCAGCATGGCCACGATGCTGAGCAGAAACAGATTGCTGGAGACGATGAACAGCAGTTTCGGCCAGTTGCCGCCGCACCACATGCCCAGCCGTTCGAACAGCCAGGCAGCAACCAGCAGCATCAGCGCCGGGCCGTGGTAGCCGCGGATGCTCACCCAGTTCTTGGTCGAGGTTAGCAGGAAACCGCCGAGCACCGCCCAGCCAAAGCCGAAGAACATCTCGTGGGCATGCCACTGGTTCGGGGTCAGGAACGCGGCCGGTGGCGTGATGACGCCGGTGAAGATTAGCGCCCAGAGGATGGGCAGGCTCATGCCGGCGAGGCAGGCGAGTGTGAAGAAGGGGCGGAAACCAACCAGCCAGAAGGGGTGTGAAGCCGGGTGTGAAACGAAACGCATGCGGAAATTCCTTGCCTTGAACAACGGAGTTTTTTGTCAGGGGCAGAGTATAGCTTGGTGCTCGCACCGCCTTCCTTGATCCGGGTCGGGTGCGCGCCGGCCCTGCATGATTCGGACAAGTGTTTGAAACACGGTGAGCGCGACGCCGCACATTCGCGTAAAATCGCCCGAGTCCTGATGCCTGCCAAACGTGTGTAGCGATCGGACAAAGACCCGGACAGAAGGATAAGGACGCATGAAGCGAGTGGATGATTTCCGCTTGCGCTTGGGAAAGCGTGAGCTGGTGCCGATCATGATCGGTGGCATGGGGGTCGATATCTCGACCACCGATCTGGCGCTGGAGGCCGCTCGGCTCGGTGGCGTCGGCCACATCTCCGACGCGATGATCAATACCGTTGCCGATCGTCGCTACAAGACCAAGTTCGTCAAGGACAAGCTCAAGCAGTACAAATTCAACGTCGAGAACGCCGACAAGGCCGTGGTCAAGTTCGACCTCGGCACGGTCGAAGAAGCGACCCGCCTGCACGTACGCAGCGCAATGGACCGCAAGCAGGGTGAAGGCATGATCTTCATCAACTGCATGGAAAAGCTGACCATGAACGCGCCGAAGGAGACCCTCAAGGTTCGCCTCACCGCCGCGCTCGACGCCGGTATCGACGGCATCACGCTAGCCGCCGGTCTGCACCTCGGCAGCCTGGCGCTGATCGAGGACCACCCGCGCTTCCGCGATGCCAAGATTGGCATCATCGTTTCCTCGGTGCGCGCGCTGCAGCTTTTCCTGAAGAAGAACGCCAAGCTCAACCGTCATCCCGATTACATCGTCGTCGAAGGCCCGCTCGCCGGCGGCCACCTCGGCTTCGGCATGGACTGGGCCGAGTACGACCTGGCCACGATTACCGCCGAAGTGCTGCAGTATCTGCGCGACGAAAAGCTCGACATCCCGGTGATTCCCGCCGGCGGCATCTTCACCGGCAGCGATGCGGCCGGTTACCTGGAAAACGGTGCGGCTGCCGTACAGGTGGCCACGCGCTTCACGGTGGCCAAGGAGTGCGGCCTGCCCGAGAAGGTGCAGCAGGAATACTTCAAGGCCGACGAAGACGACATCGAGGTCAACCAGATCTCGCCGACCGGCTACCCGATGCGCATGCTGAAGAACAGCCCGGCCATCGGCAGCGGCATCCGGCCCAACTGCGAAGCCTACGGCTACCTGCTCGACTCCACCGGCAAGTGCGCCTACGTCGCCGCCTACAACCGCGAGGTGGAAGCGCACCCCGGCGCCCGCAAAGTGTCGGTAATGGACAAGACCTGCCTGTGCACCCACATGCGCAACTTCGACTGCTGGACCTGCGGCCACCTGACCTACCGGCTCAAGGACACCACGGTGCAGCGCGCCGACGGCAGTTACCAGATCCTCAGTGCCGAACATATCTTCCGCGACTACCAGTTCAGCACCGACAACAAGATCGCCCTGCCGGAGACGGAAGCGGCCTGAACGCCTGAATTACTTCGCACAGAGCGCCCGTCCTGAGTGACGGGCGTTTTTGCTTGCAGCGGGATGCCATGGCCGATAACGCAAACCCCATCCTACGGTTGCGCACGCTTCAGGCGAGTTACGATAGCGTCTGGAGGTTATTCGCCATGTGCCGTTCGAAATTTCTTGTTCCATTCCTGTTGATTGGCGCGCTCGCGCCAATGTCACAACCTTCTGCCTCGTCACTGAAACTTCTTGAGCTGGACGACATGTCTTGTTCCGCGTGGAAGAAACAGGCTGATCCGGAGCTTCGCAAGGCCTATGTGCAATGGGTCCGCGGCTTTCTCAGCGGCCACAACTACGCCAACCAGTCGAAGCAGGTGGCGGAGGTTTCAAGTGGAACAGTAGCGGCCTTCGTCGATCGCTATTGCTCTGAGCACTCGGCCGCCACGGTAGCCGAAGCAGCGATGCGGATGAGCGACCGATATTCAGGGCGGAACGCGCCGATTACTCGCTGATTTGCTTGCAGGCTATAGGCAGCAAGTCCCTGCCGGTTGGACCATGGGCTGCGCCGACACGGGCGGGGAAAGACATTTGAAGGTGTCTCTTTTTAGGGCTGGTGCGATTTGCGTGCAATTTGTTTGTGAGTTTATGCGTTTGTGGTAATAATCACAGGCTACTGCACGTTGTGAATTTACTTTTATTGATTTGTGGTGAGAGAGAAAATGAAGCTGACTCTATTTGCTCACTTTATTAATGCGGGTAACCAATTGACACCACGATCAAGACTAACTGAAAGAATGATTGCTTATCTTTTAAAAATCGGATTACTTGTGCTACTCCCGTTCGGTGCAATCGCCGAAGTTGACCTGAAATGCATGTCTGAGTGCAGTAGTCGTAGCTACGCGCGAGATTTTTGCTCAGAACGCTGTTCTTACACTAAGGGCGGGGCGAGTGGTTCGGGGGGCTATCAGCCCGAGTATGGGCTTGGTGCTGTCTATCAAGGACAAGCACAAGCGGATAGAGAAATGCTGCAGCAGTTAAAAATGTTGAAAGAATCACTGGCTATCCAAGCCGAGGTAAACCGCCAAAGGAGGGAGCGAGAGCAATACGAGCAAGAGCAGCAAGTACGTGCGGAGCAACGTCAGCGATACGATCAAGCTGTCGAGATAGAACGTAAGGTTTTTGACAGGTCACAACAACTGCGGGCCACTCTACAAGCAAACGTAGAGTCGCGTAGGTTAAAAAAGAAAACAAAAGCAGCATCCAATCCGAACTACGAGAAGGGCAGACAGCTGCTAAACAACGGTGGTGATTTAAAGAAAGCGTTTTCGTTGTTCCAAAAAGCAGCAACCGAAGGTTATGCGCCGGCCCAGTTTTTGGTTGGTTCATTCTACGAGGGGGGGGTGGTCGTTGTGAAAAGCGACAGCGAAGCCGTAAGTTGGTATCGTAAATCAGCAGAAATGGATGACCCCGCAGGCGCGCATGCTTTAGGCCTAGCGTATTTTAGTGGAAAAGGGATTGAAAAAAACGTAAACGAAGGATTTCGCTGGACTAAATATGCCGCCGAAAACGGAAATTTTGCGGCGCAATTTACTTTGGGATCTCTGTATGCAAATGGTACAGGGACTAGTCACCAAAATGAGGTCGAGGCTCATGCTTGGATAAGGGTTTCTGCGGAATCAGGCTATGCGCCTTCGCAGCGCATTCTCGGCAAGATATATCTAACGGGTATGGGTGTTAGAAAAGACGAAAGGCAGGGTTTTGACTGGCTTGAAAAGGCAGCTAAGCAAGGAGACAGTGAAGCACTATCGATAATGAAACAGGCCCTCCTCAGCAAATAAGGATTAACCCAAAGGGTCTGTTTCACATTCTTTTGGAGCGAGGGTTCGCCTCGCTTTTCGCACCGCTTGACGGACGCAGATCAGTTAAGCGCTAAGCGCCCAACAAAAAGCCCGCCCGGATTCGGACGGGCTTATTTACGCTGGCCAGTTCACAGCAGGCCTTCAATCGTCTTTTCCAACTCCGCCGGCTTCGTTGCCGGCGCGTAGCGTTCGACCACCTCGCCGTTGCGATCAACCAGGAATTTGGTGAAGTTCCACTTGATGCCTTCCGTGCCGAGCAGCCCCGGCTTGGCCACCTTGAGGAACTGGAAAAGCGGGTGGGTGTTGTCGCCGTTGACGTCGACCTTGGCGAACATCGGGAAACTGACGTCGTAGGTGAGCGAGCAGAAGTTGGCGATCTCCGCTGCGTCGCCCGGTTCCTGAGCGCCGAACTGGTTGCAGGGAAAGCCAAGGACGACCAGGCCGCGTGCGCCATACTGTTTGTGCAGGCTTTCCAGACCTTCGTACTGCGGGGTGAAGCCGCACTTGCTGGCGGTGTTGACGATCAGCAGGACCTTGTCCCGGTAGTCGCCAAGGCTGATCTCGCGGCCATCGAGGGTCTTTGCTGAGAAGTCATAGATGCTGGGCATTGCACTGTCTCCTGGTTGGGGGTTCATGCATTTGACGCGATTCTTGCGATCACGTTCAAACAAGCCCTGTGGGTGGGCAGGGCTTGTTCATTCAATGGCGCTGCATCATTTGGCTGGCGCGAGTGCGTTCCGCAAACAGGCTTTGTGCTCAGGGCCGACCTTGTCCTTACAGGCTTCACGAGCCTTGCTGTGCTGGTCGCACTGCTGCGGGTTGGCCGATTTGCTGCAGTCCGGCGGCGGCATCTTCTGCTGTACGCACTGCTTGAAGGCCGGGCCGGTCTGCCCCTTGCATTCACCATAGGCCTGCTTGCGGGCTTCGCATTGCTGTGGGTTGTTGGCCTTGCTGCAATCGACATTCTGCATCTGCTCGCGCAGGCATTGCTTGCGCTCCGGGCCGGCCTTGCCCTTGCAGGCTTCGGTGGCTTTCTTGCGCGCTTCCTGGTGCGCGGTGCAGGCCTCCGGATTGGCCATCTTGCTGCAGTCCTTGGGTTGTCGGGCGCCGCCACCTGCGCCTGGACCCATTCCCTGAGCCGTACCTGGCCCCGCACCCTGGCCGGCCCCAGCCCCTTGCTGTGCAACGGCTGGCAGCGCAAATAGCGCGGATAGTACGGCGACGATTGCAATACCTGATTTCATGGCAGCTCCCTATGGTTCGTGGTAATGGATTGATTCTAGCGCCACGGCAAGAAGAATGGGCGAATGCAGCGTGTTGTCAGCATGCTGGCATTGAGCGGCGAGGTTGCCGGCGGTATAGTGCCCAACATGGATCCTACAAGGAAAGCCGGATGAATTCGAAGAACGCACAGAGTGCGCAAAAGGCACAGGACGCACAGGTCGTTCACGAGCATCGCCTGACCTTGCCCGAGGTGGTGGGCTGGCTGCTTGAAGACGGCATGATCGAGAAGGCGCCAGCCGACAAACTGGTGGCCGAGCGACGGCTTTATCGCGGCGATATTCATCCGCTGGTGATGATTGCCGACCAGAAATGGCGCAACCTGCTGACGGCCGGAAAGCCACTGGCGCTGGAAGACCTGACGGAGTGGATGGCGAAGCGGGTAGGGCTGGACTATGTTCACATTGATCCGCTCAAGGTCGATTTCTCGATCGTGACCGATGTCATGTCCAGCGCTTATGCCACGCGCTTCAAGATTCTGCCGCTCAAGGTGACCACCAAGGAAGTGGTGATCGCTACCGTTGAGCCTTATGTCCGCGAGTGGGAAAAGGAGCTGGTGCAGATCCTCAAGCGGGATATCCACCGCGTGGTGGCCAATCCGGCCGATATTGCCCGCTATCTGGTCGAGTTCTACAATCTGGCCCGTTCGGTCAAGAAGGCGGCCAAGGCAGGTGGCAACACCAGCGGGCTGGCTTCGTTCGAGCAACTGGTTGATCTCGGCCGCACCAATCGTCAGTTCGACGCCAACGATGCGCACATCGTCAACATCGTCGACTGGTTGCTGCAATACGCTTTCGAACAGCGCGCTTCGGATATTCACGTCGAGCCGCGACGCGATCTGGGCATTGTCCGTTTCCGTATCGACGGGGTGCTGCATCAGGTCTATCAGATTCCGATGGCCGTCACCACGGCCATGACCAGCCGCATGAAACTGCTCGGCCGCATGGACCTGATCGAAAAACGCCGCCCGCAGGACGGGCGCATCAAGACACGAACGCCGGACGGGCAGGAAATCGAATTGCGTCTGTCCACATTGCCGACGGCCTTTGGCGAAAAGCTGGTGATGCGTATTTTTGACCCGGATGTGCTGGTTCGGGATTTCCGCGAGCTGGGCTTTTCGGACGATGACCAGAAGCGCTGGAACGGGATGGCGACGCAGCCAAACGGGATCATTCTGGTGACCGGGCCAACCGGTTCCGGAAAGACGACAACCCTCTATTCCACACTCAAGAAACTGGCAACGCCCGAGGTCAACGTCTGCACTATCGAAGACCCGATCGAAATGATCGAGGCCTCGTTCAACCAGATGCAGGTGCAGATGGCCATTGATCTCGGCTTTGCCGACGGCGTTCGCGCCCTGATGCGACAGGACCCGGACATCATCATGGTCGGCGAAATCCGCGATCTGGAAACTGCCGATATGGCGATTCAGGCGGCGTTGACCGGGCACCTCGTGCTCTCCACACTGCACACCAACGATGCGCCGTCGGCAGTGACGCGGATGCTGGATCTTGGCGTGCCGCCTTATCTGCTGACCTCCACCCTGCTTGGCGTCATGGCGCAGCGTCTGGTGCGCACGCTTTGTCCCCACTGCAAGATTTCGGCTCCGATGCGGGCGGAGGACGAAGAGCTGTGGAACGCGTTGGTGGCGCCGTGGAAAGCGAGCCGGCCGCCAGTGCTGCATCATCCGGTGGGTTGCCTGGAATGCCGCATGACAGGTTATGCGGGGCGTGTCGGTATCTACGAAATCATGCTGATGAGCCAGGATCTGAAAAAACTGATCCGGCCCGATACCGAGATCGCCAAGGTACGCGAACAGGCTTACCGCGAAGGGATGAAGGCGCTGCGGATTTCAGGTGCGACCAAGGCGGCACAGGGGCTGACCACGCTTGAAGAGATTCTCAAGGTGGCGCCGCCCGGCGATCAATAGCTGTAAGTTTTCTTACCGTAGAAGGGCGGCCAGCGGCCGACGAGATTTTCCAGCAGGATCAACTCGGCATCGGTATGGTTGATCACCGAAGCCGGTGCCATCGTTGGCATGGCCGAGTCGTTGTGGATCAGGATCGGGTGGTCGTGGTGCGTCGTTTCGATGCGCTCGATGTGCTTGGGATCAGCCGCCGGCGATACGTCGGCAACGCCATAACACAGGCAGAAATAGGTGGCCTTTTCTTCCGTCTCGATGTAACAGGCGGTGCCGCGAATGCCGATGGTTGCGGTTGGCACCACCAGCTTCTTTTCGCCTTTTCCGAACACCGAAAGAATTTTTCCGGTAATGACGCGCATGGCGCCGGCGGCGGCTTCGGCAGCGAAATTGATCGTGCTTTTCTCCCGCTGCATGTAGGCGTCCTGGCCGATCACGTAGATGGCCTCGCTTCTTGCTCCGGTGACGATGGTGTCGCCGTTGCGAATCAATTGCCCTTCTCTGGCCGGCTGGCCGTTTACCGTGACCGTGCCGACAATCCTGTGCATGCCCGGTGCGACGGGTTTGTTGCCCTCTGCCAGCGCCTCACTGATCAACCCGCAGACACCTGCCGGGCCGAGCGCGCCGGCGGTTGCCAATGCCTGGATCAGGCTGCGGCGCTTGTCCTGCGGAGGCGTAGTCTGCGACATCAATGCGCGCTGCCGGTCTCATTGCCGGCCGGCTGCAATACAGACGAAATCACGTCGCGCAGCAGACTGCGGGTCAGTTCGGCTTTCTTGGCGTAGCCGTCGATGGCGTATTCGCGGCGGATTTCCTGCTCCGGGGCATGCCCCGGCTGGCCGGTGCGGATGACGATCTTCAGATCGTGCAGGCCCAGCTTTTCCCTGATTTCGGTCACTGCGCGCAAGCCCGCGTCCGGCGACTCCATGACGACATCGAGCAGGACGAGATGAACGCCTTTGGATGAGGCCAGCAGTGAAACTGTTTCAGCGGCAGAGTAGGCGTGCAGGAAACTGAGGCTGCGGTTATGCACGCGCTGGCCGGACAGTGCAGCCACCGTTGCCTCGTGGACACTGTGGTCATCATCGGCGATGAGGATCTGCCAGGCCGACTGCGCCTGTTCGTGCAGGTCACCTTCTTCGGTATCTTCAATGACCATGATCACATCATCGTCGGACGCCGCGTGCAGCGGCGAGTAACCCCCCGGGCTTCCGGCAGCAGTGCGCCAGTGAATCGACCCTGATTTCATTCCTGTATTCCTCCTTGGGGTTCAGCCCCGATGCGTTGCCGGGGCTTTCCGTAAGTTTACACCTGCATGCCACCTCGTGCCTTCCCTCTATTTGCTCAATTGGCGCATTCCGCGTTCCAGGCCGTCCAGGGTCAACGGGTACATATTCCCTGCCAGCAGCTTGCGCACGAGATCGATGGACTGGCGATACTGCCAGTAATGCTCCGGCTCCGGATTCAGCCAGATGGCGTGCGGAAACGCCTCTTTCAAACGACCCAGCCAGACGGCTCCCGGCTCCTCGTTCCAGTGTTCGATGCCACCACCGGGATGCAGGATTTCATACGGGCTCATGCTCGCGTCGCCGACAAAGATCAGCTTGTAGTCGTTGCCGTAGCGGTGCAACACTTCCTGCGTCGGGATGCGTTCACTGTGTCGCCGCCGGTTGTCCTTCCACACGCCTTCGTAGACGCAATTGTGGAAGTAGTAGTGCTCAAGATGCTTGAATTCGGTGCGGCAGGCGGAGAAAAGCTCCTCGCAGACGCGAATGTGATCGTCCATCGAACCGCCGACATCGAGAAAGAGCAGCACCTTGACTGCATTGTGGCGTTCCGGGCGAAGGTGCAGATCGAGCCAGCCGGCGTTTTTGGCCGTGCCGGCGATGGTGCTCTCCAGATCAAGTTCTTCGGCGGCGCCTTCACGGGCAAACCGGCGCAGGCGGCGAAGCGCGACCTTGATGTTGCGGGTGCCGAGTTCAACGGTATCGTCGAGATTCCGGAACTCGCGCTTTTCCCAGACCTTGACGGCGGTGCGATTGCCGGCAGATTCTCCGCCGATGCGGATACCCTCCGGATGGACGCCGCCGTGACCGAAAGGCGAACTGCCGCCGGTGCCTATCCATTTGTTGCCGCCGGCGTGGCGCTCCTTCTGTTCGGCCAGTCGATTCTTGAATTCTTCCAT
>ERZ724504.2394-NODE-2394-length-10166-cov-5.689942_pt1 | contig 10166 bp, 10 predicted proteins | sample MGYA00376037_ERZ724504 | MGnify/ENA primary metagenome ERZ724504 (study PRJEB28724, sample SAMN07190888) | wastewater metagenome | isolation source: influent of sewage treatment plant in Hong Hong | place: USA: Christiansburg, Virginia | collected 2016-03-01 ... | reverse complement strand
AAGCCATTGATGCCAAGGATATCGATCTGGTCGTGCGGGCGCTGTCCATGGGCAAGCTACACCACGCCATGATGGGGACAGCGGCGGTGGCCATCGGCACAGCTGCAGCCATTCCCGGCACGCTAGTCAATCTGGCCGCTGACGGCGGTGAGCGCCAGGCCGTTCGCTTCGGTCACCCCAGCGGCACGCTAAGGGTGGGGGCCGAAGCCAAGCGCGTCGATGGTAAATGGCAAGTTACCAAAGCTTTGATGAGCCGTAGCGCCCGCATCCTGATGGAGGGCTGGATACGCGTACCCAGCGAAGTCCTCCACACCCAATAAGTATTCAAACAGGCTGCAGCGCTTGATGGAAAAGCGCTTGCAGCTATCAAAATAAGAGACAGATCATGAACCCCAAACAACAACTCAAAGCCTTGGCCGACGCGCGCCGTGGCGTGCTCGTTCCCGGTGCCTTCAACACCATGTCTGCGAAAGTGATTGAAGACCTGGGCTTTGAAGCCATCTACGTCACCGGCGCTGGCGTCACCAATATGTGGTTTGGCATGCCTGACCAGGGCTTTATGGGTCTGAGCGATATTGCCGACCACACTGCCCGTATCCGCGACGCTGTGGAAGTGCCGCTGCTCGTCGATGCCGACACCGGCTTTGGCAATGCCGTCAACACCTATCACGCCGTACGCACGCTAGAGCGTGCCGGTGCCGACTGCATCCAGCTCGAAGACCAGGTCAGTCCCAAGCGCTGCGGCCACTTCAACGGCAAGGCCGTGATCGAAACCCACGAAATGCTGGGCAAGATCAAGGCAGCCGTCGATGCCCGACGTGACAGCGGCACCCTCATCATGGCCCGCACCGATGCTGCCGCTGTTCACGGCTTTGAAGCCGCCATCGAGCGCGCACAGCAGTTTCAGGAAGCGGGTGCCGATATTCTGTTTGTAGAAGCTGTGACCCAGGCCGAAGAAGTTCGCGCCCTGCCTCAGCGTCTGCAAGCGCCCCAGCTCATGAACATGGTCATCGGCGGCAAAACCCCCATCTTCAACGCCGACGAATTGGGCGAGCTGGGCTTTGGCTTTGTGCTGTATGCCAACGCGGCCCTGCAAGGCGCAGTGGCCGGCATGCAGAAATGCCTGACCCTGCTGCGCGATGAGCACAAGGTCGATGAAAACCCCGCTATCGTGGCCCCGTTTCTTGAGCGCCAGCGGCTGGTGAATAAGGACTTTTGGGATGGACTGGAGCAGAAATACAAATAACTCGTGTACGGAAATTGATGATGGCAGCACCGCTTTAGAACAGCACACCCAAAGATAAGCGGCCAGGAGCGGAAATGGTTGATGCCCGGTTCCAGCTGCGTTCCATGAAGCCGCTTTGCCAGTCGTTCTGAATAGCTGCCATCTAGCCAAAGCATGAAGGATCTTCGTTCAAACTGAACTAAGGGATGGGAGCGTCGGTTTGAAAGGCATCGCATCCCGTTCACCGCACAGCGCATTTCTTATTTCGTCGTGGCAATGGTTGTCACGCTTTATGGCTTCAGAGCTTTCAGGCGAATCGTTGACTGAAACAAGCGTGCACTTTGACCACAGGACATGTTGACCCGTGGAATCGAAGATATCGGTTTGGGTCTTGCGAACAGAAGATTCAACGCATTGGGTCTGGATGATTTTTCCCACGAACTCTGTACGCAAGAAGACTCCTGCAGCTACACGAACGATTGCCATAGTTTTTACCTCTGTGCCTTAGTTGAATGACCGGCTTTCGCGAATCGTCATCGTCTAATCTGATCAAAACCGAAACTGAGGTACCAGCCCAAGCCTTTGGCTTTCACAAGCCAGAGGCAGGTGTTCTGAACTACATTTCGATCTTGCTAATTTACGCTGTTGCAAGATCCCAATGCTGCTAAAGAAAATTGAATCTGTTGTGATCTTTGTTGCGAATATTGATGAAGCAGCGGATTGGTATGCCGAGTTATTTCAAACAGAAATTCGCCGCGAAAATTCCCAATACGCCTTCATCAAAACACCAGCAGGTTTGCTCGGCTTTCATCCCCTTGATAGCAAGTGCCCGGGCGGGGCGGGCGGCACAACCGTGTACTGGGAAGTCGATGATTTGCTGGAAGCCATCAAAGCACTGGAGAAGCGAGGTGCCGTCTTGTATCGTGGCCCCATCGAAACCAGCTTCGGCGCGCGCGCAGCAATGCTTCTTGACCCATTCGGATGCACTATCGGACTGAATCAATCCACCGAACAATCTCTGCATGCATTAGCAAGCGATGACAGGGCTGGATGAGCTGGCTTTGCAGCCAATACCGGAATTTTTATGGATCAATTGATTGAAATTTCAACTGAAAATTTCCAGCAATTTGTGCCCCTTTATGAAGAGGTCTTCAACGCTCCACCGTGGAGTGATGGCTGGACGGTTTTAGCCGCGACAGAGCGACTTGGAAGCTTTGCCGCCATGCCGACTTTTAGAGGGTTAGGCATTCTTCGGCATGAGCAAGCCATCGGCCTTGTTTTAGGCTGGGGTGAACGGTGGGTCAATGGCTGGCTATTTCACATCAAGGAGATGTGTGTCCACGTTGACTACCAGCACCAGGGTATCGGTCAAAAGCTAATGCGTGAGTTCGAAAGATTACTCGCCCAGCAAGGTTTCACCGGGGTCACACTGCAAACCGGGCAACAGGCTCCAGCACGAATTTTTTATGAAGCCCTGGGCTACAAGCCGCGCAGCTTGATCACTTTAAGCAGGCGGCTAAACGCTATCGAATAGCTGCTGCAATACGGCCAATGACACGGTTCAATCAAATTGCGACCGAGCCTCTGGCCAAAGCAATAAACGCCTGCAAGTAGTCGGTGTGCAACTCAGACTCGCGAGCGCCCAGATAGATTTGCTTGGCAATGCCTTTGGTGCCCAGTTTCACCGGTGTCACTGCCATTTTTTCGGCATATTCCAGAGCCAGCCAGCGCGGTAGTGCGGCCACTCCACGGCCGCTGGCCACCATCTGCATCATGATGTCCGTGGTCTCGATGGTTTTATGGCGGCGCGGCGAAATACCTGCGGGCAGCAAAAACTGGGTGTAGACATCGAGTCTGTCCACTGCCACGGGGTAGGTGATCAGCACCTCGCTCATCAAGTCCTTGGGGTTCACATGCTTATGGCCAGCAAGCGCGTGATCATTGCTGACGACCAGCACCTGCTCGTAGTCAAAAACAGGCTCGAAGTGCAGACCTGGCTTGAATAACGGGTCGGGCGTGACCAGCAGATCAATCTCATAGCCATACAGCGCACCAATGCCGCCGAACTGGAATTTCTGCTTCACGTCCACATCCACATCAGGCCAGGCAGCCAGATACGGTGAAACGATTTTCAGCAGCCACTGGTAGCAAGGGTGGCATTCCATGCCGATGCGCAGCGTGCCGCGCTCGCCCTGCGCAAACTGCTTGAGCCGGTCTTCGGCCAAATCCAGTTGCGGCAGCACACGGTTGGCCACAGCCAGCAGATATTGGCCTGCCTGCGTCAGGCGCAGGCTGCGGCCCTCGCGCAGCCAGATATCGGTGCCCAGTTGGCCTTCGAGCTTTTTCATGCTGTGACTGAGCGCCGACTGGGTGACGCACAGCACATCGGCGGCGGCCGTCAAAGAGCCTTGTTGTTCAACCTCTTGAATGATGGCGAGATGGATGCGCTCTAGCATTGATGAGTTTTGCTCATGGATATGTGAGATTTAACCATTTTACTTCATGCCTTTGAGTCTTTAGCATCCACCCCAGTTTCTTTGAGAGGGGGAAGTCATTTCATGAGCACTATAAAAACGACACGACCACTGCGCTTAGTCGCCGTTTCCGGCGGGCTGCAGCGCCCTTCCAAATCAGCAGCGCTGGCTGAGCATCTGCTGGAGCTGATCTCCAGAGAGGTCCCGTGTCAGCAGCGCCTGATTGAAATGGGGCAGATCGCACCTCAGATCGCTGGTGCAGTCTGGCGCACACGACTGCCCGATGCGGTAGTGCAGCAACTGGCAGCGGTCGAGCAAGCGGATGTGCTGGTCGTGGCAACCCCGGTTTTTCGCGGCTCCTACACAGGGCTGTTCAAGCACTTCTTCGACTTCATTGATCAGGACGCATTGATCGACAAGCCCATCTTGCTGGCTGCGACGGGTGGCAGCGAACGGCATTCTCTGGTCATCGATCACCAGTTGCGACCGCTATTCAGCTTCTTTCAGGCGCGTACCTTGCCGCTGGGCATCTATGCCACCGACCAGGATTTTGCGGGCTACCGACTGCAAAGCGAGGCCTTGATAGAGCGGGCCAGTCTGGCGGTTCAACGGGCACTCCCATTGCTGCAATTGGCGCAGCACACCGCACCCTTGCAGGCCGAAGAATGGCTCGCAGCCTGAAACAAGCGTCTTCTTCGTTTTAAAAATCAAATTACTGGATCGCCATGAACACCGAACTCACCTTTGAGCTCAAGAGCATTTGCTTCGATGAAAAGTACCATCCCGCAGACAGCACACGCTTAACCACCAATTTTGCCAACCTGGCACGGGGTGCAAGCCGACAGCAAAACCTGCGCAACACGCTGAGGATGATTGACAAGCGTTTCAATGACTTGGCCCATTGGGACAATCCTGAAGGAGGTCGCTACGCCGTCGAATTGGAGATCATCTCGGTCGAGATGTATTTGAATGGCAAGAGCTGCGATGCAAGCTTTCCATTGATCGAGATTTTGAAGCCCAGCATTCTCGACAAGGCCACGAACAAATATATCGACGGCATTGCAGGGAACAGCTTTTCTTCCTATGTGCGCGATTACGACTTCAGCGTTCTGCTTCCTGAGTACAACCTCCAGCGGACTGAATTCAGGACGCCGGAAAATTTTGGCGACTTGCATGGCAAGCTGTTCCAGGAGTTTGTGAGTTCGAACGTCTACAAGCAGCGCTTTTACAAGCAACCCGTCATCTGTATCAGCGCATCGACCAGCAAGACCTACGAGCAGACAGGCAACCAGCATCCCGTGTTAGGCACCGAATACCAGCAAAGCGAGCTGTCATCGACGGATCAATATTTCGCCAAGATGGGGATGAAGGTGCGCTTTTTCATGCCGCCCAACAGCGTTGCCCCCTTTGCCTTTTACTTCTATGGTGACCTGTTAAACGATTACAGCAATCTGGAGTTGATTGGCACGATCGCCACGATGGAAACCTTTCAGAAGATCTACCGGCCCGAAATTTACAACGCCAACTCTGCGGCAGGAAAGTTGTATCAACCGAGCTTGAAGCACCAGGACTATTCGCTGACGCAGATTGTCTATGACCGGGAAGAGCGCAGCCAGCTGGCTGTCAAGCAAGGCAAGTTCACGGAAGAGCACTTCATCAAGCCCTACAAGCATGTGCTTCAGCAGTGGGCTGCCGAGTTCGCGATCTGAGTGACCTGAACAGTCACCAGCAGCTTTATTGACCCCCATGGCTGCACAAACAAGCAGCCTAGATGCCACACCCGATTTTTAAGGAATTCTCAGATGTTTGAAACCTCTATCGCTGGCAGCCTGCCCAAACCCGCCTGGCTGGCCGAAACCAACAAGCTCTGGCCCCAGTGGAAGGCTGAAGGTGATGCGCTTCGCCAGGCCAAGGCCGACGCAACCCTGCTGTGGATCAAGGCGCAGGAGGACGCCGGTCTGGACATCGTGTGTGACGGCGAGCAATCACGTCAGCATTTCGTGCATGGCTTTTTGGAGCATGTCGAAGGCATCGACTTCGACAACAAGGTAAAGATGGGCATCCGCGACAATCGCTATGACGCGATGGTGCCGCAGGTGACATCGGCCCTGCGCCTGAAGGGCCGCGTACATGCCTTTGAAGCACAGCTGGCGCGCGCGCACACAAAGAAGAAACTGAAGTTCACTCTGCCCGGGCCTATGACCATTGTGGACACCGTAGCGGATCGCTTTTACGGTGACAAAGTCAAGATGGCTTTTGCCTTTGCAGAGTTGCTGAACCAGGAAGCACTGGCCCTGCAAGCCGATGGCGTAGACATCATCCAGTTCGACGAGCCTGCCTTTAATGTCTATATGAAGGATGCCGCCGACTGGGGTGTGAAGGCGCTGGAGCGTGCAGTGCAGGGCTTGAGCTGTACGACGGCAGTGCACATCTGCTACGGCTACGGCATCAAGGCCAATACCGACTGGAAGAGTTCTCTCGGCGAAGAATGGCGTCAGTACGAGACGGTATTTCCCGCACTTGCACGCAGCAGCATTGATCAAGTGAGTCTGGAATGCATCCACTCCCATGTGCCGCCGGACCTGATGAAGCTGCTGGCCGGCAAGGACGTATTGGTTGGCGTGATTGATGTCGCCAGCGATGTCGTTGAGACCCCAGAGGAAGTGGCTGACACCATTGGCCGAGCGCTGGAGTTCGTACCAAAGGAGCGACTCTTCCCTTGCACCAATTGCGGTCTGGCACCAATGAGCAGGGACGTGGCGTGGCGCAAACTGGAGGCGCTTGCAGCTGGCACGAAGCTAGCAAAAGAGCGTCTCACTGCCGTGTGAGGCAAGGCTCGATGGGGGCATGCAAGCACTTTTTTGCTATGAAACGTGCAGCGCATAGCGCGCAATAGGTATGGGTTCTGGCAGCTTTTGTCACATGTTTGACCGGCTGCCTTCAAACTGACCACGCATAATTGAATCAGCCAAGCAAGCCATGATTCAAGGAGCCACTGACAATGAACAGCCCCCAGACCACCCAAGCCCCCGAAGTGATTGCCGAAGTTCGGGGCAAGCTGGGCATGATTACGCTTAACCGCCCCAAGGCCCTCAATGCGCTGTCTCTGGGCATGGTTCGTGACTTGCTGGCCACGCTGCTGGCCTGGCAAAAGGATGAATCCATTCTGGGCGTGGCCATTCGCGGAAGCAACAAGGAGGGCGTGTTTGGCGCTTTCTGCGCCGGTGGCGATATCCGTTTTCTGCATGCCGCAGGCAGCAGCGGCAATCCTCAGCTGGAAGATTTTTTCACCGAGGAATATGCGCTCAACCATCTGATTCACAGCCTTGGAAAGCCTTACATCGCCTTTATGGATGGCATCGTCATGGGCGGTGGCATGGGCATCAGCCAGGGCGGTTCGCTGCGCATCGTGACCGAGCGCACCAAGATGGCCATGCCCGAAACCGCGATTGGCCTGTTCCCCGATGTGGGCGGCGGCTACTTTCTTTCGCGCTGCCCCGGTGCGGTGGGCGAATGGCTGGGCTTGACCGGCGACACCATCGGCGCGGGTGATGCCGTGGCCTTTGGTCTGGCGGATGGCTGCATTCCCGCCGATCAACAGGCGGATTTGTGGGAGACGCTGGCGACGACGCCGTTTGCCAATGTCGAGGCCCTGAATGCCGTGGTGCGCGCCCGCTTTGTTCACGCCGAGCCTAGTCTTGCAGCGCATCGCGCAGAGATTGATGCCTGTTTTGGCCTGCCCACCGTCGCTGCGATTGAACAAGCCTTGCTGGCCGGTAGTGACTGGGCCAAGGCCGTGGCCCAGACCCTGCGCAAGCGCTCTCCGCTGATGATGCATGTCGTGCTGGAGCAAATTCGCCGCGCCCGCAAGATGACGCTGGCCGAAGACCTGCGCATGGAGCGCGACATGGTGCGCCACTGTTTTTATCTGCGCCCCGGTCAAAGCGAAACGCTGGAAGGCATTCGCGCCCTGGCTGTAGACAAGGATCACAACCCGCGCTGGAACCCTGCCCGTATTGAGGATGTGACCGATGCACAGTGGCAGGCTTTTTTTGACAGCCCGTGGCCCGCGCATTCACACCCACTGGCCATGCTGCAAGATTGATTGAGTGCTTTGCAGCACCAAGCCCGGCAAGTGTTGTACTTGGCGGGCTTTATTTTTGATAGCTGAAAGCGCTTGATGGATAAGCGTTAAAGCCTTTTTTATGATGATTCTTAGACGTCTGATTCGCTGATCAGCTCTTGTTCAGTTTTTGGGCGTGAGATTCTTGTGTGAGATGAGTCACGGCCTGGGCCAGCAGCGCAATAGACAGGGGGGCGCAACCTTCAGCATCGTTGCTGATGGTCACAAACGCTGGCTGGCCTGCGCCGGTGATACCTGCAATCGTGCGGGCCAGCAGCTCGCGCGTGTGCGGGTCTTCGCTGCGAATTTCGCTGAACGGCTCGTGCTTTTTCTGCGCGTCGGTATAGCCATAGGCACCAAAGATGCGGTTCAGGTTCCAGCGGCAGACGAGAGGGCCGGGCCACAGGGCGCGCAGGATGGGCAGCTGCGCTTCAATGGGCGGCATTTTGCCGTGCAGGCCCAGGCAGTAGGTTGCGCCCTGCGCTTTGAGTGTCTGGGCGAGGGATGGGCTGAGCAGCTCTGGGTCGCGCACCTCCACGGCCACAATCACTTGTGGATGCTTTACCAGCGCTTCTCGCACCGCCGCCAGTAGCAGTCCCAGCTTGTCCAGCACCCGGCTGGGCTGGCTGAGCAAGCCCCAGGGCAGGGGGCTGAGCTGAAAGACCAGTACGCCCAGCTTGTCGCCCAGCCCTTCGAGGGTGGGCTCCACAAAATGTTCGACGGCCAGGCGCGGGTCCAGAAAGGCCGGATTGGGCTCGCGCGGCTTGCCTTCTTCGGTGCGCACCTGGGCGTCGGTAATGCCTGCCGGACATTTGACGACAAAGCGAAAGTCCGCATCGACCTGCGCTGCAAAGGTGGCGTATTGACTGGCGGTCAGCGGTCGCCAGAAGGTGCGATCCACGCAAACGGTGCGCAGCAGCGGGTGCTGGTGATAGGCGCTGAGCCCTTTTTTGGCCAGCACGCTGCTGTCATAGGCTCCGTCCCAGATCAGCCCCTCCCAGCCCGGATACGACCAGGTGGAGACTCCCATGCGCAACTGGGGCGGTAGTTGTGCGGCCAGTGGTGCGTGCTGCACGGCATGGGGTACCAGCGCCACATCGCTGCGCTTGGCCTGGCGTTGATTGGTTGCCGTTTCGTCGGCTGGTTCAGTGGATGGCTCTGCCGTTTTGGCCCGCGATTGACCTGCGCCTGCGCTGGGCTGCGGTAAGTCGTCGGCAAAAAAATCATCCTGAAATATATCTGGCATGGCAGAAGTAATTTTAATGAAATTGGCATATAGCGCTTATCCCTAAAGCGCTAGCAGCTATGAAAAGCATAGTTTTTACGCTTTGCTTGCAATTGCCTCGGGCATTGAGTCTGGCGAGTCGTTTTGCCTATGGCAAACTCTTTCGTTTCCTCTGTCAGACGCCGTGGGGCGAGTATCGAATGCAAAAAATCATTGGTCAGATTGCTCAAGAACTGAACGTCAAGCCGCAGCAGGTGAGCGCAGCGGTGGAGTTGCTCGATGGTGGTGCCACGGTGCCGTTTGTTGCCCGTTACCGCAAGGAAGCGACAGGTGGTCTGGACGATACGCAGCTGCGTACGCTGGATGAGCGCCTGAGCTATCTGCGCGAGCTCGATGACCGCCGCGAAACGGTGCTCAAGGCGATTGATGAGCAGGGCAAGCTGACCGATGCGCTGCGTCTGGCCATTGCCACTGCACCCACCAAGCAGGAGCTGGAAGACATTTACCTGCCGTTCAAGCAAAAGCGCCGTACCAAGGGCCAGATTGCCAAAGAGTTCGGCATTGAGCCACTGGCCGATCTGCTGTTTGCCGACCCCACGTTGGATCCGCACAAAGAAGCGGAGGCTTTCTGCAAGCCCGCCACGGTGCTGGACGATGGCAAGCCCGGCCCGGATTTTTCCAATACCTTTGCCGTGCTCGATGGCGTGCGCGACATCTTGTCCGAGCGCTGGGCCGAAGACCCGGCACTGGTGCAAAAACTGCGTGAATGGCTGTGGGACGAAGGGCTGCTGAAGTCGAAAAAGGTGGAATCCAAGAACGAGAACGACCCGGAGGTCGCCAAGTTCCGCGATTATTTTGAATACGACGAGCCGATTGGCCGCGTGCCATCGCACCGCGCACTGGCCGTGTTCCGTGGTCGCGCTCTGGAAATCCTCGAAGCCAAGCTGATTCAGCCTATCGAGCCTGAGCCGGGTCAGCTTAGCCTGGCCGAAGGCAAGATTGCCCTGCACCTGGGCTGGAGCCACGCCAAGCGTGCGTCTGATGACCTGCTGCGCAAATGCGTGGCCTGGACCTGGTGCGTGAAGCTGAGTCTCTCGACCGAACGCGACCTGTTCAGCC
>ERZ724504.2391-NODE-2391-length-10173-cov-3.782763_pt1 | contig 10173 bp, 8 predicted proteins | sample MGYA00376037_ERZ724504 | MGnify/ENA primary metagenome ERZ724504 (study PRJEB28724, sample SAMN07190888) | wastewater metagenome | isolation source: influent of sewage treatment plant in Hong Hong | place: USA: Christiansburg, Virginia | collected 2016-03-01 ... | reverse complement strand
TGCACATATGTCGAGGTGTTAACACATAACAAATTTCACCTCGCATTAACGCCGTAGGTAACTCGACATCAGCACTGCGAGCGACATAGTACGCGCCTGCACGCAGAGCCCCGCCGGCTTGGAACTGTCGGATTTCTGACTGATTCATATGCATTCCCTACGACGAGTCAAGCGAAGCCAGACGGCAAATCAGCGATTGCGGCAGAGACTCTTGAAGTACTGCTCGTACAACGGACAACGAATCCGATGGATGCCCACCTCCTCCTCGATGATCAACCCGTGGCTGTACAGTTTGCAATAGTCACTGAAGGACAACCACACGCCGGGGTTCGAGATGATCGAATTGAGCACGGCAAGGAGATGGTTCTCCTCAGCCCAGCGATGAAGACTCTTGAGGTGATTGCCAAACACGCCCGCCGTGTGTCCTTTGGCAAGTAGAGACTCGACGGACTCCTCACGAACAACCGATTCATAAAATACAACCCGCAAGAGGTACGGATGGCCTCGGAGCGTTGCATCCAAGTGCTCAGCCACTGATGAAGGGAGAACGAGGTCGTATAGGGAGGCCAGCTGTTCGGTCTGTGGACGATTAAAGCCGCCGACACGAACCGGATTGGCCAACGCGAAAAACGAAGAGTGATCTAGACTATCTAACAGGGTCGGCTCCGTCGCCACTGTGACCAAGATGCGTAGTCTGTTCCATGGGTCTTGATTCGTTTGTTCGACCCACCCACGCAGCAGTGCGAAGAAATCATCTTGAAAGGAGCACCCGTGCAGACGCTCTACTTTTTCGAGGACCAGCAATGTGCGACATTGGCTCAACACATCTCGCTGAAGCAGGCGAGCTAGCTTGGCATTCGCGCTTCCGGGACGCTGCCATTGCTCATCCAGGATCGATTGGGCACGATGTGGCACCGCCTGCTCGATCGCACGTTTGGCGATGCAATAAAGAAGCGTATCGAGGGACTGAAGATGTGTTCGCTCCAAACTGCCGAAGTTGAGACGAATGACAACAACCGGAGCATCTTCCGCTAAGACTCGGCGACCGATTTCTTGGAGCAAGAAACTAGTCAGGTGCCCCTTCCCCTGCAAATAGGGCCCCTGCAGAACCACGGGTGCGCTGGCTATTCGCAGCTTGTTTAACGCCTCTAGCTCTTCTTGATCCCGATGAACATACCACGCCAAATCATACTGAGCATCAGGAGGCTGCGGCACACGATCGGAGAGAGCCGGAAACATCCTTGCGCTCAACCCACTACGCGAAACACGAGAGGCACTATCTCCAGTCGATGACACCGCTGGTGAACTCGCCTCCGCCAGCAGGTCCTCGGGGCCGTTCAGATCAAAAGCGGCGGCGATGGCGCGCAGAATATCGAACTGCCCCGCGCGGTTCGTAATGCCGATTTCCTGCCGTTCGTACCGCCGGTAAGTTCGTGCGTCGACACCGATCTTCTCAGCGGCTTGTTCCTGTGTCCATCCGCGGTCCAGCCGGAGGCGAAGCAGATGATCGCTTCTGATGCGTGTCACTTACGACCTCTGACTCCAGAATACTAGACGAGCAAAGGAAACCTGAACAGGACACAACCGGACACGAAAAAAACGGTTCTTCGCGATCCAGCGTAGGTCGGATGCATGGCCATCTGTACGTCGCGGACAGACTGCCTAGCAGGCTGTCCTATTGGCCCGACCTCACTGCGAGGGCAGCTCGTCAAGGTTCGCTTAAGCGACGGACGTAGGCCGCTTGACCTTGACGAGCCGCTCTCGCAGTGACACAGCGGGTTGCTGACCTGGCCACAACTTCTCCGTCGTCGCTGCTATCCCCCCACCTACGCTGGGTCGCGAAGCACCCAAAAAACTGCTTGTCGACGACGCCCCCCAAGACTCGGACCCTCCTGCGTGCAGTGTGAGCCAATTCAAGGCCCCCGTGCGAAGCTCGATCTTGCGGTTCCTCCGAATTGTTGCGGCCTTCAGTCGAGCGAAGGCAAGCGGCCCAGTCTAAAGCGGCAACGCACACCCTGACAGAGGCATGGGCGGGCACTCGCAAGGACTGCGCATCTAGAACGACAATGTGTCATCGTTCTGCGGTCCGGTGCGGCTGGGCCTCGTTTCGAGGTGCTTCAACGGAGTAGCCACCCCACCCCACCGCACCGTTTCCCAGCCCTTTCCCTAAGCTTGTCGCGCGATTACTTGTCGACGAAAAATTGTAATTTATATTTCGTCGAAGAAGAAGGAATCAGTCCTCGACAGCGAGCACAAGAGACAGCTACCGTAAGCGAAGGACTGGCAACCGCTTTCTTGCATCGCTGAGAATCGAGGAAGATGAATGGGGCGGGCATGGCCTCGGAGCTCATCCTTACAACAGTCCCCACGCGAGCTGTTTCATCAATTCCCGGATTCGCACGATGCGCTGTCCTTTGGCGAGATCGTTGTAGCGTTCCCAGATGGCGGAGGTGTGCCCGCTGATGGCGATGATCAGTCGCGCTCGGCTCTCATCCGGAATCGGCATCGCATCGGGAATCCGCTGCTCCCACGCCGCGAGGTCAACCAGCAGCGCCACCAATCGAAGCATTTCTGATTCCGAGACAAGTTCCTTTGGCTGGCCGACTTTCGTGCGCACCGCATGCTGGATGATCCGTCCATCGCCACGAAGAGTCAGCGTCAGTCCACCGTGAAGCCCATGCATATCGTCGTAGGTCACCGTCAACGTCTTGAGCGCGCTGCTGTCTTTGGCCAATTGTGACAGCGCGGCCTGAACACCCGCAGAATTGTGCTTCTGGGCTTCCGCTGGTTTACGCATCACCATGACCCCCAGCAATCCCACCAGCACGATCGCAAGTCCCATCGTCAGCGTTGTCTGGATCTGCATCTCCATTCGTCCTTCTGTCCCTTGGTTCTGCGTCGCTTGCCTGCTCACACTGCTCCAACACTACTACAGCTGGACCATTCGAAGCGTGCAGGACTCCCAGCTCATCATGGAACCGGCATCGGTACGCTCACAACTTGATCTTCCCCACCTCCACTGCCAGCGCTCCCGGTGCCAAGTGGGAATAGATCAACGTCATGTCCAGCGACGAGTGACCGAGCAGTTCCTTGAGCGCGAGGATGTTTCCACCCTGCTCTATCAGGAGGCTCGCAAAGGTGTGGCGCAGCGCGTGCCACGGTCTTGCGAAGTACGGACAGTCCGCTGCGGACAGGAGGTTTTGGAATGCAATCATTCCCATCTTTCCCAGCGGACAGACCAGCAGCGACGGCGCGCAGAGTGCTTTCCATTCCGTGAGTTCTTTCGCAAGCGGCAGCGGAATCGGCAGCGTCCGTGGCTTCCCATTCTTTGGGAGTCCTTCATAGGAGCGAGCCACCGTCAGTCTGTGATTCACCAGATCCACATCCTGCCAGCGCAGTCCGAAGACCTCTCCGCGCCGCAGCCCGAGGCGAATCGCGAGTGAGACTCCGATGAATAGACTGTAGTGCAGCTTGGTCGGCCTTTTGTTCTGCGCTCTCTGTTTCGCCACTTCGAGGAGTCGCTTCGCTTCCTCTGCGGACAGTCGATCGGTGCTGTACTGCCGTCGCGGTAGCGGGATCTTGGTCATTGGCGACTGCGCGATCAACTCCTGAGACATCGCCCACGAAAGCGCCGACCCAAGAGGCCGCAGACACGCCCGCACCGTATTGGGTTTGTACTTCTGGCTCAGCTTGTCTCGTGCTGCTTCGATATCTCTGCGACGCAGCTTATGCAAAGGAATCTTCCCAACAAGCGGAAGCAGCGGACGGAGTCCAACTTTGGCTGCCTCACGATAGGCCGCTGGGTCTTTTACACGCGGATGGGAAGTCGATAGGAATCGCTCACAGAGATCGGAAACCGTCAGCTTGTCATCGATCTGGAGCTCCGGACTGGTTCTTCCGTAGGCAATGTCGGCTTCGATCTGAAGCAGCAGCTTGCGCGCTTCGGAATGGGAAGACTTGCCGCTCGCCCGCATCCGCCGCGTCCCCTCTGCATCGTAGTACCGGATGTAGTAGCCGCTCTTCGTTTTGATGACCTCGCCCATCTGCGCCACTCTTTCCGCGCGCATCCCGTTTTCATCCCATCACAGGGTGTAGGTGCGCGTCGATCGGGCCTTCGCCCGGCAAAAGTACAGAACATCCCAGCGACGCAAATTATCATCTTTGTTTGATTTTTTTGTAAGATAAATTGCATGCTCGTGATGTTCCAGTGGTCTTTGCCGTTTTGGGCGTTGTAGGCCGGGGTCCGACCGAAGTCAGAGCCGACCGCGACGACCACTTTTCCGGCCAGTCCCGCGTTGGTGATCTCGGTCCACACTAGATCAATGCCCGCCAACAGGTTGCCCATCAGCGGAATGTGGCCTCCATCGTGGTTACCGTGCGTATCGAAGCCGCCGATCGACAGGTTTGCCGCAACCGCCAGTCCCGTCTTGAAGCCAGCGACCGCGACCATCGCTTGCCTTTGCAGACTGTTCGAGGCCGCATTGACCGCCGCTTGAGTCGGCAGAGCCGCTGCAAGAGCTGCCAGATCATTGGCCGGATCACGCGCCATGAACAGCGCGGCCTGTCCACGATTGAGCCGTGGCACCTGCGTTCCATCTCGCAGCGAGGCGAGTCGGTCACGCTGCGTTTGGTTGATGCGATTCCAGGTTGCATCGGTGTGATACAGAGACATCGCATTCGCCGGATCCCGACGGTTGGGATAGGCGATGCGCTGGGTCGTATCAATGTTGCCAAGGCGCGTGAGTGAAGTCAGGCCCGCCGTGGCCTCATAGCCTCCGTTCGAGATGAACCCGAGCGGATTGCCCGGAGTCTTCGCGGCTGCGAGTACCGCGCCAAAGCCCGGATATCCTTCGGCAACTCGACCACTCCAGATCACGCGAGTCCCGGTATCGTGGTTCCCCGTGGTGGTATCGATTCCGTTTATCACCAAAAGCTGGTTCTTGTACTTGGTGACAAAGTCAAACGGCTTCATGCTGCTCGCGCCGTAGTCCACTGTGGCGGGCGGAGTCTTGAAGACACCGACGGGAGCGATCTCTGCCATCTTGAACATCTTGTTGATGTTCACCGGTCCATCGCTTCCCTTCGGATCGCAGAGGTAGGTCGGATCCCAACCTCCACTGGCGTGAATCATGATGAAGAACGGACCCCCATATCGAGGCCCTGCGGCGTACACCGGGCGAGTGAATGCTGTCGGTGCCATCACAGCGATCCCGCTGGTGGCGGCGAGCTTTAAGAAACTGCGACGATCCATGGTGCTCTCCTCCTATTCCGTTGGGATTACTGGTACAGGTACTTCCAATCCAACATCATGTACGTATTGATTCCAGATGTTGCAGACTCTCGTCGCTACGCCGCCGAAATCGGACCGGCGTGAGCCTGTGGTGCGCCTAGGCAGGACTACAGAATCGGCTTCACCATCCAGGCTTTGACATCGACCCCAAACGGATCAGTGGGCTGGTTCGGATCGGGCGGATTCGAAGGTAAATTCACAACGCCACCGCTCTTACCTCGGGTCAACTGGGGCATGTCTCCTCCCGACCAGGCCAGCGCAGAAAGCTGGTGCTCATCAATGTAGTTGTGAAGCTGAATCATCCAGTTGTGAGCCGCGCTCCTACTGCCAAGACCGAAAGGAGTACCAGAGGAGTCATCCACCCCGTACTCACCAATCAGGACCGGCAGTAGCTTGGCGACATTCCCAAACTTAGCATCCCACTCGGGTGCCATCGATGGTGGGGTCTTTTTCAACGGATAGGGATGAGTCGCATAAATGATCGGACCCAGCCCAGTAATCCGGTTGCTCGGCTGAAGGAGTGGCGTCAAATCGTAGGCGTAATCAAGTCCGCCTACTACTACCAGTGTATCACTGGCTCCCGCTGCCCGAATCGCCCGAATGATGGCCTCTGCATTCCCCTTCCACGTCGACCACGGTACATCATGAGGCTCGTTCCAGATGTCGAACAGGACGTGAGTCTCACTCCCAAAGCGCTGTGCGACTTGTCCCCAGAACATCGGCGTAGTCACCGGATCCGGCTGCGCTTCGTTGAGATTCGCAGCATCGTAGCCATGTAGCTCCAGAATGACGTAGATACCCAGCGACTTGGCAGCAGCAATGATCGCCGCGATGTCCTGCCGATAGGAATCGTAAAACAGATAGTAGGTCTGCCCGATGGGGAGTCGAATCACCACCGTCTTCCACAGATCTCGCCACTGCTGGAGTTCTGTCGTAGGGTCGCTACCAAAGCCAGCCATTTGGAGTCCGTTTTTGTGTTGCAGGCCGGACCGATTGATTCCCTTCAGCCGCGTTGGCACCAATTGGCCTCCGCAGTTCACCAGAAGTTGATTCCCAACCACCGTGAGCCGCCCCAGCGTCATCATGCACTGCCGCAGAGGATCGCTCACATAGCCGCCACCGTCACTTGCCGTCTCTGTGCCATCCATGATCTGGTCGCTGCCGCAGCCAGTCATCATGGAACCCAAGACCAAGGATAGCGCCCACTGTGCCACATGAGAAACTCTGCTCATCCGATGCCTTCCTCTCAGGGGTCGGGCACTGATCTGTGCCGACTGCCTTAGCGTATCACGTCGCTGGTCTAGCCGACAGCCGCCACAAACAGGCAGCTTATGGACCTTGAATCGTGACAAATCCGTGATTTTTTGAGAAAGGGTGGCGTTTCGGCTTTCACCTGGACAGCGGTTGCGTTAAGGAGGCGACCGGTAGGCATAGATCGTGACCTTCGCTCATCCCAAACATCTATTCCTGGCCCCTGTGTGTGGCCTCCTGGTCCTATTCGGAATCGCAGGCTGCAATCCGGCGATGGATACCCGTACCGCACTCATCATCCAAACCTTGGTTGATGCGGATCGCGACTTGATTGCCACCCGACCGATGCTGGTTGCCGATAAGTACCAGGCGATGGCGGAAGGGCTACAGCCCTATCTGCGAGGCACCGCCCTACTATTCTATCGGGATCTGTCACGCTACCAAGACAGCCAAGCATCGGTTCTACATGGCACCGGGGCGGAGCAAGTGCAGCTCTACGGAGATGTCCACTTAGAGAACGTGGGCGTCACGTTTGATGAAGCCGGCCCTCTGCTGGATGTAATCGACTTCGATGCAACGGCTCGTGGCCCCTTTGGCTGGGAAGTGCGACGCTCAGCGCTGGCGCTGCGAGTGGCGCTGTCTTTGGGAGGCGTTACGGAGTCGCTCCTAGACTCTGCGGTGGCCCAGTTCGGGCATTCCTACGCCCAACTCATGATCGAACAGAGTCAGAGCCAACCTCCGGCGCTGTTCACCGTTCGCGAACAGTCGACAACAGCGGGCCGGATCATCACCGATCTCTTGACCGATGGTCGCAAGCGCAACGAACAACGAGAGGAACTTTCGCAATACAGCGAAGTGAAGGACGGAGTCCGTTTGCTCCTACGGAATGACGACCTGGTTGAATTGGAAGAGCCGTGGCGGAGCGACTTGGGACAGATGATCGCACAGTATCGGGCGAGCCGTCATGCCGGTCGTGGCGAGGACTCCTACTTCGTACTCTTGGATGCGGTACGCAAGCTACACTCAGGAGTCGCATCACTACCAAACCTGCGCTTCTGGGTGATGGTGCAAGGCTCTCCCCTTCCGGACACCACAGAGCCCGATTCCGGTGTGTGGCTGCTTGAATTCAAAGAGGAGCGCGATCCTCCGGTACCGAGTGGCTGGCTCGGTCGAGGTCCGGTCGGTAGCAATGGAGAGCGCGTCTACTCGGGCACGCTGGCACTGCTTGGGAGTGCCACCAGCGAGCCCGACTTGGGCTATGTCACTTGGGGTGGCGTGTCCTTTCAAGTTCGCCGCGTACTTCGAGGTCGCCGTGATCTGGATGTGGCCAAACTGTCCGAACGAATTGCCAGTTCCCGCTATGGGAGTGCTGATCTGTCGGATTTGGCGACCACCCTGGGTCGACTTGTAGCGTCGGGACATGCTCACGGTGGCAAGGCCTCGGCGATTGCGGCGGTGTTGACCGCAACAGACGGAACCAGTGGTGCGTTTGTGACGGATCTTGTCCAAGCGGTGGCGATTGATCAGCAGCGCCTTGAGCGGGATCTGGCGCTGTTTCAAAGCGCACTTGCGCTACGCGGACCCCTATTGGGTGCTCGCAGCAACTAGGAATCGTATGAAAAGAACCCAAACACTTCTCCATCGGTTGCGTATCAGCTCATCTGTCGTTGTCTGCGGCGTGGGAATCGTGATCAGCGTGTGGACGCAGGATGCAACCGCAACCCCGACGAGACCGGAGACAGGACTGCCGTATTCTGCGGAAGCCCAAGCACTCCTTCCGCCACCGAACGCGAATACCCCAGGCCAGTTGCAAGGATCGGTTGGTCCCTTACGACTCGGAATCTTGGGCGATCTGTTTGCAACGTATCGCCTCAGTAGTCGTCAAGATCAGCTCTTTCATGAGTTTGAGCTATCGCGCATTCAGCTCTCTGGATGGGTCAGTTATGAATCGCTGGCGGGTGTCAACCTGACGGTGGACACAGTCCGCTCGTCATCCAATCGGAGCTACATCGGAATCGATGGAGATGCGATTCTGCCTCGCCTAAAATGGGCCTTTGCAGAGACCACTCCCTGGAAGCACTATCTGTCGCTGCGGGCGGGCATTGTTCCCGATCTGATCCTGCAATATGCCGAGTCCTCTTGGGGATTCCGGGCGCAAGGCCCCACCGGTCTCGAACGCGATGGCTTGTTCTCTCCCGGTGATCTAGGAGCGACGGTTGAGGCCGCACTCCCCTGGCAGATTGGATCGGTCGCGCTGCAGGTTGGCAATGGGGAAGGCCTGGCCATGCGCGAACAGAACAACGGGAAAAACGTCACGGCGGCACTACGTATGGCCGTGCTGCGCTCGACGGTTCCGGACCTCCTGCTGCACTTTCTGTTTCGCGATGGCTCGATCGGAGCGGGCAGTGCGGCGGACCGACGAGCGAGCGGTGGGATTACCTATGCCTCGGCCAAGCTCGGCGCTGGTTCGATTGCAACCATGGCACTCGGCTATCGCGGCATCGGTGATCGCTGGGCCGCTCACCTTAGCACTTGGTTCCGAGGCGAGCTGCCGGCCCACTTTGCTCTCCTCGGTCGGGTGGATGCGCTGTGGCCAGATGTGGCGGACCGGAACTCTGTGCAACTACGTCTCATTGGCGGTGTCGCGTATTCCCTTCCAGCACTGGTTCGACTCATTGTCAGCTACGAAGGCACCCTTCCGTTTGGCAACCTGACCGCTCAGGTTCCTGCGATCACCGAGCATGCTCTCCTCATCCAAGCAGAGGTTCGCCTATGAGTAGATTTCCTACCACCGGATCCGTGCCGTCCCGAGGCACTTCGCTGCTGCTACTCTGTACATTGGGAATCGGCTGTTCGATGGCCAACAGCGACCCTCCGCCTGACTCTCCGTTCGCTCGCGCTGACTTAAGAGAAGGGAGTGATCTGCCAGCCACGGTTGATCTCGGCAAGGCACCTAAAGACCAGGGAATGGATCAAGGAACCACGCCCAGCGGATCTCCGCTGGTGATAAATGAGGTCTTCCCCCACGGTAGTGATGTCAACACCGATCCCGACTTCATCGAGCTATACAATCGCGGCTCGGGACAAGTGAACCTCCGTGGCTACAAGGTCCGTGATCACAATACGATCTGGGCCACGCTGCCCGAGGATGCAGTCATTGCGTCGGGCGCGTATCTCGTGATCAACTGCGATGGGCTGACCATGGGCGGACTCCCTGGCCCGCACGTCCCGTTCAAGCTGGGCGGCAGCGGTGATGAGGTTCACCTGGCATCACCAGATGGAACAGAGATCGACAGCGCAGTATGGGGCACCATGACCATTGAGGTTCCGAAAGGACAATCGCTCGGACGGAATCCCGACCAAACTGGCAGCTTCGCCGTCCTCAGCAAACCAAGTCGCGGGAAGCCAAATTTGTAACAGAACGCAAAATCACATAGTCGGCGATGTCACCGTGAGCCACTGGTGCGCCTTGGAACCCTTCACCCTTCCGACGAAGGCCCGCTGGCACCGTGGGCGTGCATCACCCGCTGGCGACCGAAGGCTGCAAGATCGTTTGCCTTTTTGAGCCCTCCGGAAACATGTACGTATTGATTCCAGATGTTGCAGACTCTCGTCGCTACGCCGCCGAAATC
>ERZ724504.2389-NODE-2389-length-10178-cov-6.671639_pt1 | contig 10178 bp, 7 predicted proteins | sample MGYA00376037_ERZ724504 | MGnify/ENA primary metagenome ERZ724504 (study PRJEB28724, sample SAMN07190888) | wastewater metagenome | isolation source: influent of sewage treatment plant in Hong Hong | place: USA: Christiansburg, Virginia | collected 2016-03-01 ... | reverse complement strand
TGAACGGCAAAAAGCGCGACGTGGCCGGCGTGACCGCCGAGTTTGGCGTGCCCCCGTCGTTGATGGTCGACTTTCAGGCGCTGGTGGGCGACACCGTTGACAACGTGCCCGGCGTCACCAAGGTCGGCCCCAAGACCGCTGCCAAGTGGCTGGAAGAGCACGGCACGCTAGAAAATTTGATAGCTAATGCCGCAGGTATCAAGGGCGTTGCAGGCCAAAACCTGCGCGATGCGATAGCCAGCGGCCAGCTGGCGCTGAGCCGCCAGCTGGTGACCATGAAGACCGACTGTGATCTGGCGGACTACATCAGCGGCCTGCCCCAGCTGGACGATGTGGTCTTGGCCGATCCAGACAATGCGGCGCTGGTGCCGTTTTATGAAAAATACGGCTTCAAGGGCCTGGCGCGTGCGCTGGGTTCTACGGCTTCTGAATCTGTGCCCGCAAAAGCCAGCAAGCCAGCCAAGGCCAGCAAGGTTGACACCGCCCAAGGTGGTCTGTTCGACGTGGACGACGCAGAGGCCACTGAAGTGGCCGTGGCCGCTCAGCAGCGCGACGTGGTCTACACCACCATCTTGACGCAAGCGCAATTGGACGAATGGCTGGCCAAGATCCACGCCGCCGAGCTGACCGCCATCGACACCGAAACCGATTCGCTGGACGAAATGCGCGCGCAGATCGTCGGCATCAGCTTTAGTGTGGCCATTGGCGAAGCCGCCTATATTCCGCTGCGCCACGAAGGCATGGATGTGCCCGAGCAGCTGGATATGGCGATGGTGCTGACCAAGCTCAAGCCCTGGCTGGAAGACGGCAGCAAAAAGAAGCTGGGCCAGCATGTCAAATACGACCAGCATGTGTTTGCCAACCACGGCATTACCGTGCGCGGCTATGCGCACGACACCATGCTGCAAAGCTATGTGCTCGAAGCCGATCGCCCGCACAACCTGACCAGTTTGGCGCTGCGCCACACCGGCCGCACCGGCATCAGCTACGAAGACCTGTGCGGCAAGGGCAAGGGCCAGATTCCATTTGCGCAGGTGCCGCTCGACAAGGCGGCTGCCTATAGCTGCGAAGACTCAGACCAGACGCTGAACGTGCATCAAGTGCTGTGGCCGCAGATTCAGGCCAACGCCGGTCTGCTGCATATTTATGAGCTGGAAATGCAGACCAGCGAAGCGCTGTTTCGCATCGAGCGCAACGGCGTGCGCATTGATGCAGGCGAGCTGGCGCGCCAGAGCAATGATCTGGGCGCGCGCATCTTGAAGCTGGAAGAAGAGGCGTACGAAATTGCGGGCCAGCCCTTCAATCTGGCCAGCCCCAAGCAACTGGGCGAAATCTTCTTCGACAAGCTGGGCATGCCCGTGGTGAAAAAAACGGCCACCGGCGCGCGCAGCACCGACGAAGAAGTGCTGGAAAAGCTGGCTGAGAATTACCCGCTGCCCGCCAAGCTGCTGGAGCACCGCAGCCTGTCCAAGCTCAAAGGCACTTACACCGACAAGCTTGCGCAGATGGCCTTGCCCACCGATGGCCGCGTGCATACCCACTACGCGCAGGCCGTGGCCGTGACCGGGCGCTTGTCCAGCAACGATCCGAATTTGCAGAACATTCCCGTGCGCACTCCCGAAGGCCGCCGCGTGCGCGAAGCCTTTGTTGCGCCTGAGGGCAAGCTGATTGCCAGCGCCGACTACTCGCAGATCGAGCTGCGCATCATGGCCCACCTATCGGGTGACGAGGCCTTGCTCAATGCCTTCAAGAATGGCCAGGACGTGCACCGCGCCACTGCCGCCGAAGTGTTTGGCGTGACGGTGGACGAAGTCAGCAGCGAGCAGCGCCGCTATGCCAAGGTCATCAACTTCGGTCTGATCTACGGCATGAGTAGCTTTGGTCTGGCCAAGAATCTGGGTATTGAAACCAAAGCCGCTGCGGCTTATATCGACAAATACTTTCAGCGCTACCCAGGCGTGAAGCGCTATATGGACCAGACCGTGGAGCTGGCCCATGCACAAGGCTATGTGGAAACCGTGTTCGGCCGCCGCCTGGTACTGCCCGAAATTAACGGCGGCAACGGCCCGCGCAAAAAAGCCGCAGAGCGCGCCGCCATCAACGCCCCCATGCAGGGCACAGCGGCTGACCTGATCAAAAAGGCCATGGTCGCCGTACAGGCCAGGCTGGATGCGGAAAAGCCTGAGGTGCTGGTCATCATGCAGGTGCATGACGAACTGGTGTTCGAGCTGCCCGAGTCGGCCAAGGAATGGGTGAAGGCCGAGATCCCCGCCATCATGGCCGGGGTGGCCGATCTGGCCGTGCCGCTGCTGGCCGAGATCGGCTTTGGCGAGAACTGGGAAAAAGCGCACTGATGCGCTTTTCACCGCAGGCTCACTGAGCCTTTCGCGCCAAAGTGCTTTTAAAAAAGTGAGCTTCTAGCGCAAGCAAACAGGGCACTTCAGATAATTTCATGTCTGAAGTGCCTTATTTACATGCGCCCGCTGCTATTGAAATGATTTGAGGATTCTTTGTTCAAAGACTTTGCAATGACACCTGCTGTACGCATGGGGTTCTCCATTTCGGTGGCCACCGGCTTGTACGGCATTTCTTTTGGCGCATTGTCCGTAGCGGCGGGGCTCAATATCTGGCAGACCATGGCCTTGAGTGCATTGATGTTCACGGGCGGCTCGCAGTTCGCGTTCATCGGCGTGATCGCCGGTGGTGGCAGTGGTCTGGCGGCCGTGGGGGCTGCCACGTTGCTGGGTGTGCGCAATGCGATTTACGGCATGCAGATGAGCCGCTTGCTGGGCGTCAAAGGGCTGCCGCGCTGGCTGGCTGCGCACTGGACGATTGATGAATCTGCGGCCACCGCATCGGGGCAGGAAGAGCTGGGTGAGCAGCGCCGTGGCTTTTGGGTGGCTGGTGCGGGTGTGTTTTTGCTGTGGAATCTGTTTACCTTGCTGGGCGCGCTGATGGGCAATGCGCTGGGTGATACGCGTCGCTTTGGGCTGGATGGGGCGGCAGTGGCCGCCTTTCTGGGCTTGCTCTGGCCACGCCTGAATGCGCGCGAGCCGGTGGCTCTGGCGCTGGCTTGCGGGCTGGTGACGGCGATTGCCATTCCTGTGGTGCCGGCAGGCGTGCCCATTTTGCTGGCCGCTGCAGTGGGCGCGTTCTGGGGTTGGGTCAGATCATCGGAGGCGGAGCAATGATGCTGACTTTATGGCAATGGATTTTGCTGGCCTGCGCGCTGGCTTTTGTGACCAAGCTGCTGGGCTACAGCTTGCCCGAACGCTGGATGCGCAACCCGCGTATGGCTCAGGTGGCGGCCAGCTTGACGGTGGCACTGCTGGCTGCGTTGACGGTGATGAATACCGTGGCCAGCGGCACGCAGCTGACGCTGGATCCCCGTCTGGGCGCCTTGCTGGTGGCCGCGATTGCACTGTGGTTGCGCGCCCCGTTCTTGCTGGTGGTGGTGCTGGGAGCTGCTGCTTCGGCGCTGCTGCGCTGGCTGGCTTGAATCAGCAGGCTTTAGACTGCATGGCGCAGGCGGCGGGCTGATTGCACTGCCGTGGCTTGAGATTCCATCAACCAGAGGAGGATTCATGAAGTACGAAGACATCGCTCAGGATATGAGGGGCCTGCTTGGCGCCAATGCCGACGCTCCACCCAGTCGCCGCGCTGCGTTGCGGGCCGCTCTGGGCGCGGGACTTGGCGTGGGTTATGCCAGTGTGGCCGGGCCGGTGATGGCACAGACGGCGATCAAGACCTCTGCCGATGGCCTGACGGCGGGCGAGGTGAGTTTTGATGTCCACGGCTTCAAGCTGCCAGCCTATCGCGCCGCGCCTGCGGGCAAAAAGAATCTGCCGGTGGTACTGGTGATTTCTGAAATCTTTGGCGTGCATGAATACATTGCCGACACCTGCCGCCGACTGGCCCGCGAGGGCTATATGGCGATTGCGCCCGATTTGTTTGTACGCCAGGGCGACCCCATGGCCTATGGCGAGATGGCCAAGCTGATGAGCGAGGTGATTGCCAAGGTGCCCGATGCGCAGGCGATGGGGGATCTGGATGCAGCGGTGCAATGGGCAGGTGCCAATGGTGGCGATGCGAGCAAGCTGGCCATTACGGGCTTTTGCTGGGGCGGACGCATGACCTGGCTGTACGCTGCGCATGGCCCGGTCAAGGCGGGCGTGGCCTGGTATGGGCGTCTGCAGGGTAACAAGAATGAGCTGCAGCCAACGTTCCCGATTGATCTGGTTGCGAAGCTCAAGGCCCCGGTGCTGGGCCTGTATGGCGGCAAGGACACGGGCATTCCGCAAGAGTCGGTAGATGCGATGAAGGCCGCACTCAAGAGCGGCTCAGCGGCGGCCAAGGTATCGGAGTTTGTGATCTACCCTGATGCGCCCCATGCTTTTCATGCGGACTACCGTCCCAGCTACCGTGAGCAGGCGGCGAAAGATGGCTGGGCGCATATGCTGAGCTGGTTCAAGAAACAAGGCGTCGCCTGATTTTGTGATCGGGGGGGTTGACAGCTTTGCTAAGGTGAAAGAAGTCCCGGTGCGTGATCCATGCATGATGCGCATCCGGGGCTGACGGTATGGGGATAGTCAGATGGAGCCGCTCAGGCTGTCACATTCTGCGAAAATCTCCGTGTTTCGCCTGAAAAGGTTGCGGTTAAGCCACATAAAGCTATGACATTGGTAGCAATTATTCTGGCCACCCTGGCTGCTGGTATCGGCAGTGTCTGGGTGGCCGCGTTGTTAATGAGCCTCGGAGGAGGTCGCACGCCCGGGGTCATGCCTCAGCGCCTGCTTAGTCTCGCTGCGGGCGCATTGCTGGCTACGGCCTTCATGCATTTGCTGCCCGAAGCGTTTGAAAGCCACGGCAAGGCACACGATTTATTTGTGGTGCTGCTGGTCGGGTTGGTGTTTTTCTTTCTGCTGTCCAAGGCCGAGCTGTGGCACCACGGCCATGAGCATTCGCATGGCCATGACCACGGAGATGTGCATGCGCATGCGCATGAGCAGGGCGATCATTCGCATGATCACCACGAGTCTCATGGTCACGCCCATACCAAGGGCGGCTGGGCCATTCTGACGGGCGACAGCGTGCATTGCTTTGGCGATGGGGTGCTGATTGCCTCGGCATTCATGGCGGATATTCGTCTGGGTTTGATTGCCGCTTTGTCGGTGCTGGCCCACGAGGTGCCTCACCACATGGGCGACATCGTGGTGCTACGCCAGTCCAGCAGCAACCGCCGCGTGGCTTTGATCAAAGTGTCCATGGCCGGTGCCGTGACCACGCTGGGTGGTGTGGCGGGCTACTTCCTTATTGGCCAGCTGCATGATTTTCTGCCGTACTTTTTGACGATTGCGTCGAGCAGCTTTATCTATGTGGCTCTGGCTGACTTGATTCCGCAGCTGCAAAAACGCTTGAGTGCCAAAGAGACGGCTGCGCAAGTCTTCTGGCTGCTGGTGGGTATTGTGGTGGTGACGGTGATGAGTGGTGCGGCCCACAATCATGCGCATGACCACGAGCATGACCATGCACATGAAGGCGCGGCAGAGGCTGTGCATTCACACGATGCAGAGAAAAAGCACGCGCATTGATAGCGCGTGCCATCCCAACAAAAAACCGGCTCAATCAGGCCGGTTTTTTGTTGGGCAGAAACGGTTCAAGCCCCGTCTTTGAGTTCGGTCTTGACGAGCGCCAGCTGGCGGCGCGATACGGGTAGCAGCTCTGGTATGCCTTGCAGGCGCAGGCCCCAGCCTTCGCCCTCCTCAGGGTCGTCATATTTTTCCAGCCCGCGCAGGGCGGCGCGCAGCACCAGTGCATTGCGGTGAATTCTCAGCAACTGCTCGCAGTGGCGGGTTTCGAGGTCGGCCAGCGCGCCATCCAGAATGTAGTTGCGCTGCACGGTGCGCACGGTGATGTATTTTTGCTCAGCCTTGAGAAAGCGTACTTCTGACAGCGGCAGCCGCAGCGTGCCGCCGCGCTCTTGAATCAGCAGCACGGGGCCGCTTTCCACCACGCTGAGGGTGCTTAGCGCGCGCTCTGCTTTTTGCAGAGATTGCTGCAGTCGCGCCAGCCGCACAGGCTTGGTCAGGTAGTCCACGGCATCCAGCTCAAAAGCTTGCACGGCGTGGTTGGCGTGGGCCGTCACAAACACAATGGCTGGCGGGTTGGACATGCTGCTCAGTGTCTGCGCAAACTGCAGGCCGTCCTGGCCGGGCATGTGAATATCCAGCAGCACCAGCTGCACAGGCGTGGGCTGTGCCGTTTGCAAAATGCGCAGGGCTTGCTGTGCATCTGCTGCTTCTTGCAGCAGGTGCGGGCCATGGGCGCAGTCGCCCAGCAGAGTACGCAACCTTCCCCGGGCCAGAGCTTCGTCGTCAACGATCAGAATGTGCATGGCGAGATTCTCCCGGGTTTAAGAGGTCTGCGGCAAAGGCACGCTCAGGCGCACCACATACAGTCCGTCGCGTGCACGGGTGCTGAAGCTGCCTTGCAGATCGTGCAGCAGCGACAGTCTGGCCCTGACGTTTTCCAGCGCAATGCCGCTGCCTGAGGTGGGGGTGGTTGAAGGCGTGGCCGGTATGGTGTTGATGATTTGAATCAAGGCCTCGTTGCCTCGCTTTTCCGTACGCACCTGCAGCTTGCCGCCACGCGGGTTGGGCTCCACGCCGTGGCGAATGGCGTTTTCAACCAGGGGCTGCAGCAGCAGTGGCGGCAGCAGTGCGCTGTGCACGCTTTCATCCAGCTGCCACTGAATTTGCAGGCGCTCGCCAAAGCGCACCTGCTCTATGGACAGGTAGCGTTGGGCCAACTCAATCTCTTGTGCCAGCGTGGTGGTGAGATTGGGCTCGGCCAGTGCGTAGCGAAACAGGTCGCTCAAATCTTCCAGCAGTGCCTCGGCCTTGGCCGGTTCGGCGCGTACCAGCGCGATGGCGCTGTTAAGGGTGTTGAACAGAAAGTGCGGGCGTATGCGCGATTGCAGCTCGGTCAGGCGAGCCTGTGTCTGCGCGGGCGTATTGCCGCGAGCGCGCAGCACCAGTGCGGTCACCAGCAAGGCGGCCAGCAGGCCGCCGGTGACTGCGCTGGCTAGCCAAGGGGCTTTGCCAATGCCTACTAACTGCAGCATTGCGCATGCATAAAGCCCGGCAAGCGCGCCCAGCAGCACCCCTGCCAGATACTGGCCGCGTGTGCCCAGTCGCTGCAACTGGTGCTTGAGGCTGCAGGCCGTAATCAGCCAGACCAGGGTGCCGGGCAGGCAGGCACCGGTGAGCAGGGCGGTGGAGGAAAACCACTCCCAGATTGAATCTGCACCGTAAATGGCGACGGTGGCCACCACCACTTGCACAAACAGCACGGCACGCAGCACCACGCCGGCATTGCAGGCATCAAACACCAGCGCGCTGCGTGGTGAGATGGAGTGAGCGGTGATGGGGGAAATGGGCACAGGCTGTTTGAAGCGGAACGATGCCTTGGATTATTGGCTGATAGCCTTGTGCGCAGGCGCAATCAGCCCCTTATCAGTCCGATATATGTCGGTTTGTTGCATCAGCACTTGCGCTGCCGCAGTGCTTGCTTAAACGTTTTTCACGGCCTTGAACCGTTTGAGCGACCAGACCACGCCAGCCAGAATCAGCACGATAGGCGCCAGCTCGCTGGCCTGCGGCAGGCGTTGCTCATAGAGATAGTGGTAGGCCAGTGCAAACAGCGTCTCAAACACCAGCAGCTGACCCACAAAGGTAATGGGCAGTCGCTCGCTGGCGGCATTCCACATCCAGTTGCCCAGCCATGACGAGAAGATGGCAACAGCCAGGTTCAGCAGCCAGAACATCTGCCAGCGCTCGGGTGCGATGGCGGGTGCATCGGTCTCGGGTGACACCAGCCACAGCAAGGCCCAGAGCAGGGCACTGATCAACCCCACTACCAATCCCCAGAGAGTGGACCATTGCGTGCCGTTGAACTGGCTTTGCGCCAGATAGCGGGTGTTGTCCAGGGCATAGCGGCTCCAGCAGATCACGGCCAGAACGGCCAGCAGCACGCCCAGCAGGTAGCGGCTCTGGCTGCCTTCAGGCGCGGCAGTCAGTGCGTGGGCGTTGATGAGCACAATGCCGGCCAGAATCAGCGCCATGGGTGCCAGCATGCGGCGCAGCGGAATCGCGCCGCTGGTGTTGCGGCCCAGCAGCGGCACGGTGACGGGAACCAGCCCCACGATCAGCGATGTGACGGCCATGCCAATCCACTGCACCGAGGTGGCGACGAGTGCGAAATAGACCACGTTACCCGTCAGCGCTAGCCAGATCAGGTGCCAGATATCGGCTTTTTGCAGCTTGGGCAGCAACTGCGCCGCTTGTGGCAAAAAAATACACAGGGCCACCACGCCATACAGCACAAAGCGGCCAAAGGTGATTTGCAGCGGGGAGAACTCCGGCAGCATGACCGGCACCAGAAAAATAGCGCCCCAGAGCGCGCAGGCGGCCAGAGCAAAGCCCAAGCCAGAAATCAGGGAAGAACGGGAGTGCATGCCGGGGCGGCGCACAAGCCTTGAAGGCTGCGGCCAGTGAGAAAGAAAGCGAAGACGGCGCGATTTTCTGCGCAAGGCAAAAACCAGAGCACAGCAGCCAGATTCACGGGGTTTAAGCTAAATTGCCTTGTAGCGCTTATGTATCAAGCGCTGATAGCTATGGAAATATGAGTAATTGCCAGATGAAAACTGCTTTGTCGCAGTTGAAGGCAATGGCTCTGGGCTTGTCTGGCGCTGTGGGCGAGTCAGGCCGATAAAATCCCTGTTTCTGCTTTGCACAGCTGCCGCACTCATCTTCTGAATTGGCGGCCTGTGGTTTTACGGGATTGCTGTCCTTACATGTCTACATCTGCTCCTTCGCACAACCAGCTCGACACCAAGGCCGAGGCCTGGTCTGCCCTGTTCTCTGAACCCATGAGCGACCTGGTCAAGCGCTACACCTCCAGCGTGTTCTTTGACAAGCGCATGTGGCAGGCCGACATTCAGGGCTCTCTGGCCCACGCCGAAATGCTCTCGGCCCAGAAGATCATTGGCACTGACGACTTTGCCTCTATCCAGAAGGGCATGGCGCAGATCACTGCGGAAATCGAAGCTGGCAGCTTCGAGTGGAAGCTGGATCTGGAAGATGTGCACCTGAATATCGAAGCGCGCTTGACCGCGCTGGTGGGCGATGCCGGCAAGCGCCTGCATACCGGCCGCAGCCGTAACGACCAGGTCGCAACCGACGTGCGCCTGTGGCTGCGCGGCGAGATTGACCTGATTGAAGGCCTGCTGAAAGAGCTGCAACTGTCGCTGGTTGAAGTGGCTGCCAAGAATGTGGACGTGATCCTGCCCGGTTTCACCCACCTGCAAGTGGCCCAGCCCGTGAGCTTTGGCCACCATATGCTGGCTTATGTCGAGATGTTCAAGCGTGACGCCGAGCGCATGCTGGACGTGCGCAAGCGCGTGAACGTGCTGCCGCTGGGTTCTGCCGCTCTGGCTGGCACCACCTACCCGCTGGACCGCGAACGCGTGGCCAAGACATTGGGTATGGAAGGCGTGTCGCAAAACTCGCTGGATGGCGTGTCTGACCGTGACTTCGCCATCGAGTTCACCGCCGCTGCCAGTCTGTGCATGGTGCACGTGAGCCGTCTGTCCGAAGAGCTGATCATCTGGATGAGCCAGAACTTTGGCTTCATCAAGATTGCCGACCGCTTCACCACCGGCTCTTCCATCATGCCCCAGAAGAAGAACCCCGATGTGCCCGAGCTGGCACGCGGCAAGACCGGCCGTGTGGTCGGTCATCTGATGGGCCTGATCACCTTGATGAAGGGCCAGCCCCTGGCTTACAACAAGGACAACCAGGAAGACAAGGAGCCGCTGTTCGACACCGTCGATACCTTGAAGGACACGCTGCGCATCTTCGCTGAAATGATCGGCGGCCAGTTCAACCCCGCGACGGGCGTCAAGGAAGGCGGCATCACCGTCAACGCCGCCAATATGCGTGCTGCAGCGCTCAAGGGCTATGCCACGGCCACCGATCTGGCCGACTATCTGGTCAAGAAGGGCCTGCCTTTCCGCGATGCCCACGAGACCGTGGCCCATGCCGTCAAGCTGGCCCAGCAAAAAGGCGTGGACCTGACCGAGCTGCCGCTGGCAGAGCTGCAGGCCTTCAACCCCAACA
>ERZ724504.2387-NODE-2387-length-10180-cov-8.153877_pt1 | contig 10180 bp, 8 predicted proteins | sample MGYA00376037_ERZ724504 | MGnify/ENA primary metagenome ERZ724504 (study PRJEB28724, sample SAMN07190888) | wastewater metagenome | isolation source: influent of sewage treatment plant in Hong Hong | place: USA: Christiansburg, Virginia | collected 2016-03-01 ... | reverse complement strand
AGGATGCCGCGCCGCCAGAAGTAGTAGCCGGTGGCGCATAGCACGGCAGGCAGCCGGGCATCCTGAAAGGTATTGATGAGCTGGCCCTGCGACATAAGGATCTCTGGCGCGATCACGGCCGTGAGTGCGGCCAGGGGCGCGTATTTGAGGCCCCGCTTGAGCCAGCTGGGCATGGACATCTCGCGCTCGGGGATCATGAAGAACGACCGCGACACCACGGTGATGACCGCCAACCCGAGGATGGCAATGACGGGTTCAACCCAGGACCAGTTCATGGATGGCGCTCCTCTCGCACAGGCACTATGTCGCCGTCGCGCACATGCTGCTGTTCATCGGCCGGCAAATCTTCTTCAGCGGGCACCAGCAGCAACTCGGGCGGGTTGCGATGGTGCTCCACCGCCTCGATCAGCAAGCCCACGGCCACGGCAGCGGCAATGGCCACCAGGATGTTGAGCTTGAGCGGCAGCGCAAACGCGGCAATGGCGGCGGTGGCTGCCACGCCCGTGGCGATCCAGGTGGCGCGGTCAAACAGCAGCGACAGCAGCACGCCCAGCAGCGCCAGCACGCCCGCAAAACCCAGGCCCCACGACAGCGGAACCACGTTGGCCAGGGCGATGCCCACCAGCGAAGGCACCTGCCACGCCAGCCAGTTGGTGCAGGCCGCGCCCCAAAAGTAGGGCACCTGGTCAGGCTCAGGCTTTGGCTCAGGAAAGCGCTTCATGAAGGCCACAAAGATCACGTCGCCGCTGAAGTAACCGGTGGCCAGCCGCCAGCGCAGCGGCAGGTGCGCAAAGTAGCTGCGCCACATGCTGCTGAAGATGACGAAGCGCAAGTTGACGCACGCGGCGGTGAGCCACACCACCCACAGCGGCGCACCCACCATGAGCAGCGGCAGCACTGCCAGCTGGGCGCTGCCCGCGTACACCACCAGCGACATGAACACCGCCATGGGCAGCGACATGCCGCTCTTGATCATGGCCACGCCCGTGACCAGCCCCCAGGCCCCAATGCCCAGCGAGGTGCCCGCCATGTCTTTGCCCGCCAGGCGAAACGACGGGTGGCTGAGCATGGCCCGCGCGCGGGCCCAGGGCGACGTACTCACGCGGCCACCGTGCTGGCACCCAGCACCTGGCCCACCGGCAGCGGAAAGCCGCGCAGAAAGTCTGCCACCGGCAGGCGCTTGCCCCCGGCGCGCTGCAGGGTGGTCAGGCGCAGGGCGCCGCCCTCGCCACAAGCCACCGTCACGCCCTCTGGGCCTGATGCCAAAATCTGCCCGCAGCGCTCATTGGATAAGCGCGAGCAGCTATCAATTTCATAGCCCCACACCTTGATCGCCTCGCCCTGCAACGCGGTGCTGGCGCCCGGGAAGGGATCGAAGGCGCGAATGCGCTGGCCAATCACATGCGCTGGCAAAGACCAGTCGATCTCGCTCTCGGCCTTCTCGATCTTGTGCGCGTAGGTCACGCCCTCGGCAGGCTGGGGCACGGGCTGCAGGCCGCCACAGGCGGCCAGCTCCAGCGCTTCCACGATCATGCGGCCACCCAGGTCGGCCAGGCGGTCGTGCAGCACCGCTGTGGTGTCGGTGGGCGCGATGGGGGTTTTTTCGACCAGCAGCATGTCGCCCGTATCCAGCCCTGCGTCCATCTGCATGATGGTGACGCCGGTTTCGGCATCGCCCGCCTCGATGGCGCGGTGGATGGGCGCAGCGCCACGCCAGCGGGGCAACAGGCTGGCGTGGATATTGAGGCAACCTTTGGCGGGCATATCCAGCACCCACTGGGGCAGGATGAGACCGTAGGCGGCCACCACCATCACATCGGCCTGGGCAGCCAGCAACGCATCGCGGGCGGCGGCAGCATCTTCGGGGTATTTGCCGTCCAGCCGCAGGCTGCGGGGCTGGGCCACGGCAATGCCGTGGTCCAGCGCGCATTGCTTGACGGGGGAGGCCTGCAGCTTCATGCCACGGCCTGCAGGGCGGTCGGGCTGCGTCAGCACCAATGGCACGGTGAACCCCGCCGCCAGCAGGCGCGCCAGGGCCACGCGGGCAAATTCGGGGGTTCCGGCAAAAATCACTCTCATGGCAAATCTCTCGCAATACGGCTCAGCCGGGCAACGGCCCGCGCGGGCTGGTGGAACAAGGGGCGCCAAGAATGAGGCGCCGCGCCACCGTCATGGGCGGTCGTCAGGGGCGTTGGATACATCGTCCACAAACAGCACGCGCTGCACTGTGCCCGATGGATCGATGTGAAGGTAGGCAAAGCGCGGGTCGGACAGCTGAAGGAACCGGTACGTCCAGACTTCGCCCTCAAACCGGGCCACGCGCTCGACCCGCTGGGGCTCTCCCAACCAGTAGCGCACGTCCGATACCGTCCACTGCCCGACGGGAATCTGCTCCAGCCAGGCCTGCGTCAGCGCTGGCGCATTGCGCACCAGGCGCCCCGTGGCGTCGAAATCCAGGTTGTAGACCTGCACGCCTGCGGGCAGTTCAGAGTATTGCCACCGCTCGCCGCCTTCGGGGCGGGGATACATGGCGGTGGGTGGCCCCAGGCGCGCAGCCACGTCGGCCCGCGCGGAGCCCAGAGCCTCTTTGCCCGGCACTGCGCAGCCCACCATCACAGCGCACACCGCACCTGCACTGCACACCGCCAGCCAACGCAGCACCTGCGCCCAACGGGCGCGCGGAGCATGGTGGTGGGGTTGTGCAGCAGGTGCGGAGGTATTCACTCCCGATTACCTCGCTGCTGCTTGAGCATTTTGGTTTTGATGCGGTTGCGTTTGAGGGGCGACAGATATTCCACAAACACCTTGCCGAGCAGGTGGTCCATTTCGTGTTGAATACAAACCGCCAGCAAACCCTCGGCTTCCACAGTATGCGGCTGGCCCTTCTCGTTGAGCGCCTTCACATGAACGCGGGTGGAACGCTCCACGCCGTCGTATATGCCGGGCACGGAAAGGCAGCCTTCATCGCCCACCTGCTTTTCGGGGCTGGCCCAGGTGATTTCCGGGTTGATGAGCACCAGCGGCTGGTCGCGCTCCTCAGATACGTCAATGACCACCACGCGTTCGTGCACGTCGATCTGCGTGGCCGCCAAGCCGATGCCGTGGGCGTCGTACATGGTGGCCAGCATGTCGGCCACCAGGGTCTGGATGCGTTCATCCACCGCTGCCACAGGCTTTGCCACCTTGTGCAGGCGCGGATCGGGGAAACAAAGAATAGGAAGAATTGCCATGAAACCAGGTAATAAGTGTCGCTATTTTCGCCACTTTTGAGCAAAGGCGCTGGCCCCCAAGCCAATATTCATTGCCCAATCAAGGGCTTGAGCAGAGAATCTGAGATGGTTTGTAATGTATTTGCCAGCAGTTTCGTGGAAAAAAGGCTGCTGGCATCAGTGAGGGGGCGTATACCAATGCATCAAAAAAGGAAAAACAGGATGGCTTTCACCAGCGCACAGAAAACAGCCTTGGGAGCGCTGGCAGTCATTGCCGCTTTTACCTGCACACCTACTTTCGCCCAGAAATACCCCATTACCGATGCCCAGCGCAGCACTGCCCAGCAGGTGGCTGAAAAAGGCATCCCCGTGTCTGAATTGGCGCCCAACGCGCCAGACACCTATGTGGTCAAACGTGGCGATACGCTGTGGGATATTTCTCGCATGTACCTCAAGAGCCCCTGGCGCTGGCCAGAGCTGTGGGGCATGAACCTCAAGGCGCTGCCCAATCCGCACCTGATCTTCCCAGGGCAGACGCTGTACCTGGACAAGAGCGACGGCTATGCGCGCCTGCGCACCCAGCCCACGGGCGGGTCCGACACGGTGCGCCTGTCACCCCGCACCCGCACAGACAGCCTTGCCAGCCTGGCGCTGCCCACGCTCAAGACCCACCTGATCGCACCGTTCCTGGTGGAACCGCTGGTGGCTGATGCCGCCACCATCGAGCAAGCCCCGCGCCTCGTCGCCACCACCGACCAACGTGTGCTGATGGCCGCTGGCGACCGGGTGTACGCACGCGGCAACCCTGACGCACCGCTGAGCACCAAACCCGGCCAACCCCGCAGCTTCCGCGTCTTCCGGGAAGCCATTCCGCTCAAGGACCCCGTTACCGGGGAGGTGCTGGGTTATGAAGCCCGTTACCTGGGCAATGCCGAACTCGCGCGCAGCGAAACCACGGAAGAAATCAGCGACGGCAAGGGCAACCTCAAGCAAGAGCCCGTGCCCGCCACGGTAGACATCACATCCACCAAGGAAGAAATTCGCGCCGGTGACCGCATGCTGCCCGAGCCACCCCGCACCTTCAAAAACTACATTCCGCACGAGCCCCAGACCAGCGTGAATGCACGGGTGGTGTCGATCTACGGCTCCACCCCCGTCGCCGTGGCTGGGCAAAACCAGGTGATCGCCATCAACATGGGAACCGCCCAGGGCATGGAGCCAGGCCATGTGCTGACGCTGCTCACCCAGGGCGACCGCGTGAGGGACACGACGGCAGAGGGCAAGCCCACCATCAAGCTGCCCAGCGAGCACAATGGCCTGGCCATGGTGTTCCTGACGTTCGAGCGCGTTTCCTACGCACTGCTGCTGGACGTGCGCACCGGTGTGCGCGTGGGTGACCGTCTTGTCAACCCCCATTAAACGTTGCGCCCACCAGCGTGACCCATCCAACGGGGCCTGTGGGCCCCGTTTTTACGTAGCCTCTCAATCTTCCTCTGAGCCCGCTCATGGACCGCGATGAACTAGGCGCATGGCTGCGGCTTGCCACCACACCGGGCATCGGCAACCAGACCGCGCGCAAATTGCTGGCTACCTTTGGGCTGCCTACAGCTCTCTTTGCACAACCCGAGGCAGTGCTGAGCCAGTGCGTCAGCGAGCGGCATGCACGCGCTCTGGTCACGGTGCCCCCATCGTGGCCTGAACTGCTGGAAAAGACCTGGCAATGGCTGCACGCCAGCGACTTGGCCGAAGGCACTGCGCGCGCCATCATCACCCTGGGGGATGTGCGCTATCCCAAGAAACTGCTCGACACCGAGGACCCGCCGCTCATGCTCTACGTGGTGGGCGCCCGCGCTGTGGTGCAAGGTCAGCCCTTCGCCGAAGGGCGCTGCCTGGCCGTGGTGGGTAGCCGAAACCCTACGGCGCAAGGCGCGGACAACGCCTACCAATTTGCGAAGGCATTGGGGGCCACAGGGCTCACGATCGTCTCGGGTCTCGCACTGGGCGTGGATGCGGCAGCCCATGAAGGCGCTCTGGCCCCTATCGCGCCAGATCGTTCCCTGAAAGAAGGCGACGCACCCACGACCATCGCCGTGGTGGGAACAGGGTTGGACCGCGTGTACCCCAGCCGCCATCTCGACTTGGCGCACCGCATTGCCCGGCACGGCTTGCTGGTGAGCGAGTACCCTCTGGGCACCCCCCCGCTGGCCCCCAACTTTCCCAAGCGCAACCGCATCATTTCAGGCCTGTCGCAGGGCACGCTGGTGGTGGAGGCAGCCCTGGCGTCTGGCTCACTGATCACCGCCAGGCTGGCGACGGAACAAGGACGCGAGGTGTTTGCGATTCCGGGTTCGATCCACGCCCCGCAATCCCGGGGTTGTCACGCCCTCATCAAGCAAGGGGCCAAGCTGGTGGAGTGTGCACAAGACGTGCTCGAAGAATGCCGTTGGGCGCTACCGGCCGCCAGCTCATTCACGGCTGACGACACAGCCGTCGGTACGGACGAACCTGCTGCGACTGCACCCCGGGAAAGTGCGCTGTTGCAAGCCATGGGCTACGACCCCGTCGGGCTGGATGCCTTGGTCAACCGCACGGGAATGGATGCCGCGAGCCTACAAGTGCAATTGCTGGAACTGGAGCTGGACGGTGTGGTCGCCCGTTTGCCCGGTGCACTGTTCCAGCGGGTGGGGCGGGGCTGAACGCGAGATAGGCCAGGCTGGCGGTGAGCCAAAACGCAGAGATCGCTGCCGGGCTCAGTCGAGCAAGCGTTCCGGGTTAGCGTCCAGCTTGGCCAAGGCGTCGCGGGTGGCGCGCATGGTGAGGCCTTCTTCATCCTGGGCCACCAGAAGCCCGCTTTGGAGGTACGCCGCCAGTCTGCGCAGCTGGATCAGGTAGCTGCTGCCATCCACGGCAGCAAACAAGTGCAATTGCTTGCGTTTGCTCTGCCACACATACTGAACCTGGGCAGAAGAGCCGTTGTGGTCCAGCGTGTACCAGGTGCCGGGTTTGAGCTCTTGGGCCCAGGCCACCATCGCATCGTCCACAGGTGCGTCGTTGTCAGCGATGACAAAGATCGACGAGGCATCGATGCCCAGCATCATCTCGATGCTTTCAGAATTGAGCGGCATGTCACCCAAGGTGGCATCGTTGATGAAGTCTTCCAGGTTGGCCAGACGCTTGGACATCGCCTCGATGTGGGCTTGCGGAATGCTGGCCGTCTTGGAGAGAAAGGCTTCCGCCAGGGTATCCGTCAAGACCTTGACGGTGGCGTCCTGGTCCGCGCCCGTCACGCCGATCAAGGTCAGGCCCTGGCGCAAACGTTGCAGCAGCCCCGGCAATTGCTGGATCACCAGCGCACGATCGCTGCGATTGGGCTTGGCGCTGGCCGCCCACACCAGGTCGGCCGCGGTTTGCTTGAACATGACGGTGTCGGCGTGCTGCGCGCCGTCGCGCACGGCCGACAGTGCCAGCACCTCAGCCCAGGTCTTGAACAGGAACTCGCGGATCTCGTCGCGCACCGGCATGTCGCGCAGCATGGTGCGCAGCTCAATGGTGTACTGGATGGCCAGCATCTCGCGCTGCTCTACCTGCTGGGCCACGCTGACCAAACGTGAAGTGGCCTGCTTTTCAGTGAGAAATTTGGAGAGGAATTTCTCAAACTCCTCGTGCACCAGCTGAAACACCCGCCGCCCCGTTTCCGGGTACTGCTCAATCACCTGCACCACACGGCGAATTTCCGCCTCCAGTGCGCTGCCGTTGATGGCGGTGGCATCAAAGCCCATCACACAAGCGCCCATGCGATCAATGAGCTGGCGTGCGGGGTGATCCAGGTTGCTGAAAAACTCCGGCTCGGCCAGCGCCACACGCAGCACGGGCACCTGAAGGCGGGCGAACCACACGCGCACGGCCGGCGGAATGCGGTCTTCCGCCAGAATGCTCTGAAACATCAGCGCCACCACCTCGATGATGGCTTTCTCACCAGGGGTAACGGCTTTTTTCTTCAGCTCGGCGGAACGCTCGCGCACCGCCCCGGCCACCTGCACTACCGCCGCAGGGCTGTAATCTTCCGCAATGGTGACCATGCCGCTGTAATGCGTTTCCGCCTGCACGCGCTGGGCCGACAGTGCATGCGCCAGCGCCGCCGAGGCAGGCGGTGCCTGGGTCATGTCAAAGCCCGTTACAGGCTGGGACAACAGGCGGCGCAGTTGCCCCATCACTCCCTGCGCCCGTTGCCGGGCACGGATCAAGGGAGTCATGCCGGTGACGGCGCCCAAACCACCACCCGCCATCGCGGGGTACGACCCAGGCACCCGTGGGATGGAGCCACCCATGGGTCCCATAGGGGGGCGCCGCAGGGGTTCACCACGGCCTGACGCAGGGCCAGCCACGCGATCGGATCGGTCCGCCCCCAAGGCCGCGGCGCCCGAAGCCCCTGCGGTGGTTCGGCGAACACGGTTGCGCATGTCCGTGGGCGCAGCCACGCCCTGTTCCACATAAAAGACGTTGACGGCCTGGTAGTGCTTTTGCACCTGGTTGGCCAACTCGCGCTGCAGCGGATCAATCACCCGCAGCAAATCGGTGCGAGGCAACCCTGCTTCCACCCACTGCTCCACCAGCTTCAGGCAGATGGTCTCCGCCCGCAAGATGTCCGTGCTGTCCATGTCTTGCCCCTCCAGCACCTGGGTGCGCTGGCGCAAGGAGTCGAACTGCTGGCTGACCTGCTCGGCCACCGTGAGGGCCATGCGAGAGGCGACGATCTTGTTTTCCACCACATCGTCGCTGAGCAACTCGAAGGAGAGATTCACCGCGCGGCCACCCGGGCCAGCGCTGGAGGCGGGCAATACCGCATCACGCCATGCCTTGGCGGTGCCGTCAAGCCATGCGGCCTGGTGCTGTTGGTACAGCAGCCAGGCATCGCGGCGGGTTTGCATTTCTCGCTGGGTGCCCGTCTGCGCCATCAGCGCCGACAGGAACTCACCCACCGTTTTGTGCAGGTCAGGCAGGCTGGCGCACAAACCCTCGACGAAACGCTGCCGTGCCTGGCGCGCAAGGCGGCGTTGCGCTACGAGCGTTTCAGAGGATTGCATGCGTCGATATTACCGGCTCAAACGGCCGCCCCAGCGTTGGGATCGTTCGGATCACCACCTTCTTTGCGCGGTGCCGACACCAGGTCTTCCCGCTTGACGCCCAGCCACATGGCAATGGCGGCGGCCACGAACACCGAGGAATAGATACCGAACAAGATACCGATGGTCAGCGCCATGGCAAAGTAATGCAGGCTGGGGCCACCAAAGAACAGCATAGACAGCACCATCGCCTCGGTCGAGGCGTGGGTGATGATGGTGCGGCTCATGGTGCTGGTGATGGCGTGATCGATCACCTCTGAGGTGGTCATCTTGCGGTACTTGCGGAAGGCCTCACGGATCCGGTCAAAAATCACAACTGACTCGTTGACCGAGTAGCCCAGCACGGCCAGCACAGCCGCCAGCACCGACAGCGAGAACTCCCACTGGAAGAAGGCAAAGAAGCCGAGAATGATCACCACATCGTGCAGGTTGGCGATGATGGCCGCCACACCGAACTTCCATTCAAAGCGGAAGGCCAGGTAGATCACGATGCCCAGCACCACAAAGGCCAGCGCCATAAGGCCCCCGTGCACCAGCTCTTCCCCCACCTGAGGACCGACAAACTCAGTGCGGCGCAGAGTCACGTCCGCATCGTTCGCCTTGAGCGCCTGCAGCACCTGCTCGCTTTGCTGGGCGGATGTGACACCTTTTTGCACGGGCAAGCGAATCAGCACATCACGGGGCGTGCCAAAGCTCTGCACCTGCACATCGGTGTAGCCCAGGCCGGACACCGTCTCGCGCACCTTGGCCAGCTCAGCGGGCTGGCTGTAGGCCACTTCCATCACCGTGCCACCGGTGAACTCCACCGACAGGTGCAACCCACGGGTGAGCAGGAAGAAGACTGCCAGTGCAAAGGTGATGAAGGAGATCGCGTTGAAGATCAACGCGTGCTTCATGAAGGGAATGTCTTTTTTGATTCGGAAGAATTCCATGTCTTCCTCCTTTATTGCGACTTGGCCACGGCAGTGGCGTCCGACTCAGGCTTCCAGACCTGGCCGATGGAAACGCTCTTGAGCTTTTTCTGGCGGCCGTACCACAGGTTCACCAGACCTCGCGAGAAGAACACGGCCGAGAACATGCTGGTCAAGATACCGATGCAGTGCACCACGGCAAAACCGCGCACGGGGCCCGAACCAAAAGCCAGCAGGGCCAGGCCCGCGATCAGCGTGGTCACGTTGGAGTCCAGAATCGTGGCCCAGGCACGGTCGTAGCCCGTGTGGATGGCCGCTTGCGGGGCCACGCCAGCGCGCAGCTCTTCGCGCACACGTTCATTGATCAGCACGTTCGAGTCGATGGCCACACCAATGGCCAGCGCCATGGCAGCAATACCGGGCAGCGTGAGCGTGGCCTGTAGCATGGACAAGATGGCCACCAGCAGCATCACGTTCACCGCCAGCGCAATGCTGGAGATCACACCGAACAGCTGGTAGTACACGCACATGAATGCAGCGATGGCGGCCAGGCCCCACACCACGCTGTGGATACCACGCTCAATGTTGTCGGCACCGAGGCTGGGGCCGATGGTGTATTCCTCGATGATTTCCATGGGCGCGGCCAGCGAGCCGGCGCGCAGCAGCAGCGCGGTGTTGTTGGCCTCGGCCGTGGTCATGCGGCCCGAAATCTGCACGCGGCCACCACCGATTTCAGAGCGGATGACAGGCGCCGTCACCACTTCGCCCTTGCCCTTTTCAAACAGCACGATGGCCATGCGCTTGCCAATGTTCTCACGCGTGATGTCGCGGAAGATGCGCGAGCCCTTGGCGTCCAGCGTCAGGTTCACGGTGGGCTCTTGCGTCTGGCTGTCAAAGCCGGGCTGGGCGTCGGTCAGGTTTTCGCCGGTCAGGATGA
>ERZ724504.2385-NODE-2385-length-10185-cov-9.962290_pt1 | contig 10185 bp, 10 predicted proteins | sample MGYA00376037_ERZ724504 | MGnify/ENA primary metagenome ERZ724504 (study PRJEB28724, sample SAMN07190888) | wastewater metagenome | isolation source: influent of sewage treatment plant in Hong Hong | place: USA: Christiansburg, Virginia | collected 2016-03-01 ... | reverse complement strand
TGCGCTACGCGTTCGATTCGGGCATTGCGGTGTCCGAAGAGCTCTCGCGCCTGCTGTTCGTGTGGCTGATTTTTCTGGGCGCCATCCTGGCGTCGGTACAGCGCGCGCACATCGGTTTTGACGCACTGGTCGAGCGCCTGCCGCTGGCCGGCCGCAAATTCCTGGTGCTGCTGACGGGCGGCCTGATGCTCTGGGCTTGTGGCATGTTCCTGGTGGGCGGCTGGAAGCAGACCGAAATCAACCTGGGCAACAGCTACCCGGTGCTTGGCATCTCCTACGGCTGGCTGTACGGCGTGGCCCTGGTGTTTGGCGTGGGCATGGCGCTGGCCATCGTGGGCAACGTCTGGCAGACGCTGCATTCGGCCCAGGCGCAGCAGCTCACCAAAGACCTGGGCGACCGCATCCTGGAGAAGATGCCGGACGTCGCCGCAGGCGACAAGAGCGAGGGGACGCGATGACCGCCGCCCTCTTTTTGATCGTCTTGCTGGCGCTGATCGCGCTGGGCATGCCGATTGCGTTCGCGCTGCTGTTCTCGGGCGTGGCCATCATGCTGCAGATGGGCCAGTTCGATTCGCAGGTGGTGGTGCAGAACGCCATCGGCGGGGCCGACAACTTCGTGCTCATGGCCGTGCCCTTCTTCATCCTGGCGGGCGAATTCATGAACGCCGGCGGCCTGTCCAAGCGCATCGTCGAGATGGCCGGGGCCTTTGTCGGCCACCTGCGCGGCGGTCTGGGCTACGTGGCCATTTTTGCCGCCATCCTGCTGGCCAGCCTGTCGGGCTCGGCCGTGGCCGACACGGCGGCGCTGGCCGCCATCCTGGTGCCCATGATGCGCCAGGCCGGCTACGACCCGGAGCGCGCCTGTGGTCTGATGGCGGCGGGCGGCATCATCGCGCCGGTCATTCCGCCGTCCATCGGCTTCCTGCTGTTCGGCGTGGTCGCCAACATCTCGATCACGCGCCTGTTCCTGGCCGGCATCATGCCCGGCGTGATGATGGGCGGCTCGCTGGTGCTGGCCTGGTGGCTGGTCGCGCGCCGCGCCAGCGTGCAGGTGGCGCCGCGCATGCCCTGGCCCGAGCGCATGGCGCTGCTCGGCAAGGGTGTCTGGGCGCTGATGCTGCCGGTAATCATCATCGGCGGCCTCAAGTTCGGCATCTTCACGCCCACCGAGGCGGCGGTGGTGGCCGCGATGTACGCGCTGTTCGTCGGCGCCGCCATCTACCGCGAACTCACGCTGGCAGCCATCTACCACTGCTTCCTGGTGACGGCGCGCACCACGGCCGTGGTGCTGCTGCTGGCGGCGCTGGCCATGGTGGCGTCCTACATGATCACCATTGCCGACATCCCCGGCCAGGTGGGCGGCTGGCTGGGCGTGCTGGGCGACAGCCCCAAGCTGATGACGGCGGCCATGATGCTGGTCGTGTTCCTGGCGGGCATGGTGCTCGACTTCATCCCCATCGTGCTCATCTTCACGCCGGTGTTCCTGCCCATCATCGAGCAGGCGGGGATCGACCCAATCTACTTTGGCGTCATCTTCATCATCAATTGCTCGCTGGGCATGATCACGCCGCCTGTGGGCGTGGTGCTCAACGTGGTCAGCTCCATTGGCAAGATCTCGCTGGCCCAGGCGGCGCGCGGCGTGCTGCCATTCCTGGCCGCCGAGCTGCTCGTGCTGGTGGCGCTGGTGCTGTTTCCCAAGCTCGTCACCGTGCCGGCCAGCTGGTGGCATTGATCGCCTTTCCCTTCCCTTTTTCAACCCAGGAGACAAACCCATGAAAGCTCTTTCCAAACTGATGGCCCTGGCGCTTGCCAGCAGTTTCGCTGTGGCGGTTCCGTTGACGGCCGTAGCCCAGGTGACGGCGAAATTTGCTGTCACGTTGCCCGAGAAGTCGCACCAGGGGCAGGGCGTTGCCAAATTCATCGAACTGGTGGATGCCAAGAGCGGCGGCAAGATCAAGATCAAGGGCTTCTACGCCGGGGCACTGGGCAACGACGTGCAGGTCACGTCCGCGCTGCAGGGCGGCACCATCGAATTCACCGTACCGCAGACGACGACGCTCACCGGCATGGTCAAGGAATACGAGATTCTTGATTTTCCCTTCCTGTTCTCCACCACGCAGCAGGCCGAAAAGGTGCTTGACGGCCCAGTAGGCGACAAGCTGCTGGCCCTGCTCCCAGAAAAGGGTTTGGTAGGTCTGGCGTACTGGGAAAACGGTTTCTTCAACGCCACCAACAGCAAGCACCCGATCAACAAGGTGGAAGACTTTGAAGGCCTGAAATTCCGCGCCGTGCAGGCCAAGATTTCGCAGGAAACCGTCAAGGCGCTGGGCGCCAACCCGGTACCGCTGGCCGTGCCGGAGCTCTATACCGCGCTGGAGACCCGCACTGTCGATGGCCAGGGCACGCCCACGGCCGTGATTGCTGCGCTCAAGCTCAACGAAGTGCAGAAGTACCTCTCGCTGACCCGCCACAGCTACGGCGCGTTCATTCCACTGGTGTCCAAGAAGTTCTGGGACAAGCTCTCCGAAGGTGACCGCAAGATTTTGAAAGACTCCGCCATCGAGGCACGCGCCTTCCAGCGTGGTGTGGCGCGCGCCCAGGAGAAGTCTGCCCAGGCTGCGATGGCTGCCAAGGGCCTGATCGTCAATGACGTCACCGATGCCGAACACGCTCGCATGCGCGAGAAGGTCCAGCCGGTGTGGAAGATGTTCATCCCCAGCGTGGGCGAAGGTCTGTACAAGGAAGTGACGGACCAGTTGGCCAAATAAGGCGCTGCACCACCGCACCTTTGCCCTGCGCGGGCGGGGTGCCTCTCCGGCGGCCGCGCTCTTTTGCGCCGGCCGGACCGTTTTCTCAAGGATTGCCCCATGAAACTCGCCACACTCAAAGCTGGCGGCCGCGACGGTACGCTCGTCGTCGTGCGCCGCGACCTCTCGCAATGTGTTGCCGTGCCGCAGATTGCGCGCACGCTGCAAGCCGCGCTGGACGATTGGGAGCGCTGCGCGCCGCTGCTGCAGGCCGTGTCGGACGCCCTTAACGCCGGCACCGCGCAAGGCGCAACGGCCTTCGACGCCACAGCCTGCCACTCACCCCTGCCGCGCGCCTACCAATGGGCCGACGGCTCGGCCTACCTCAACCATGTCGAGCTGGTGCGCAAGGCGCGCGGCAGTGAGGTGCCGGCCTCGTTCTGGACCGATCCGCTGATGTACCAGGGTGGGTCAGATTCCTTCGTCGGCCCGCGAGACCCCATTGATGCGATCAGCGAAGACTGGGGCATTGACCTGGAAGCCGAGGTGGCCGTGGTCACCGGCGACGTGGCGATGGGCTCTGGCGTGGAGCGCTGCGCGCAGGCCATTCGCCTGGTCATGCTGGTGAACGATGTCTCGCTTCGCAACCTGATTCCTGGCGAGCTCGCCAAGGGTTTCGGCTTCTTCCAGGCCAAGCCGGCGAGCGCGTTTTCCCCCGTGGCCGTGACGCCCGACGAGCTCGGCGCAGCCTGGCATGGCAGCAAACTGAAAGGCCAGTTGCGCGTGCAGATCAACGGCCAGCCCTTTGGCGAGCCCGACGCGGGCGAGGACATGGCGTTCAGCTTCGCGCAGCTCATGGCCCATGCGGCCAAGACGCGCGCGCTCTGCGCCGGCTCCATCATCGGCTCGGGCACGGTGTCGAACAAGCAGGGCAGCCTGCATGGTTCCAGCGTCGCCAACGGCGGCGTGGGCTACTGCTGCCTGGCCGAAGTGCGCATGTACGAAACCATTGAAGGCGGCAAGCCAGCAACCGAGTTCCTGCACTTTGGTGACCGTGTGCGCATCGAAATGCTGGATGCCCAGGGCGCGAGCATCTTTGGCGCCATCGACCAGACCGTGCGCCAGATCGCTGCGGCGGGCTAAGGGAGCAGCAGCAAAATGCTCACGCTCTACAGCTATTTCCGCAGCTCGGCGTCGTACCGCCTGCGCATTGCCCTGGCGCTCAAGGGACTGGCCCACGAAACCGTGGCGGTGCACCTATTGAAGGGCGGCGGCGAGCAGCACCAGCCGGCCTTCCGTGCCGTCAACCCTGCCGGCCTGGTACCGGTGCTGGAGGATGGAGGCGCCGTACTGACGCAGTCCCTCGCCATCATGGAGTACCTGGACGAGGCCTACCCGGAGTTGCCCCTGCTGCCGAAAGATCTGCTGGGCCGCGCCCGGGTCCGTGCGCTGGCACTCACCATCGCCTGCGATGTGCATCCGCTGGGCAATCTGCGTGTGCTCAACTACGTGGGCGATACCCTGGGAGCAGGCGAAGAAGGGCGCAAGGCCTGGGCCAGCCACTGGATTGCACTCGGGTTCGAGGCGTTCGAGGAAATGCTCAGCCGCCCCGGCGCGCCCACCGGCCTGTTCTGCCACGGTGACACCCCAGGCATGGCCGACTGCTGCCTGGTGCCGCAGGTGTTCAACGCGCGCCGTTTTGGTCTGGACCTGGCGCCGTATCCCACGGTGAAACGCATCACCGAGTACTGCGAAGCGCTGGCACCTTTTGTAATGGCACACCCAGCGAACCAGGCAGACGCAAGCTAGGGCGATGCTGAATAAGTGACCGCGATGGCGCGCGCCGTGCATCGGGATGGGATGCAAGGCGCAAACCGCAGCCATAGCCGCAGCTATGGCGAGGATTTGCAACGCCGCAGACCGCCCGAAGCACGGATGCGCGGCGCGTGAGGGACTTGTTCAGCATTGCCCGAAAGCGCTGGAGCCCCATTTTCATCAAAAATGCGAAACCGGAAGCATCGCACGGCTCCCACTGCGCGCACCCGCGTTCTTGAGGGACTTGGAGCCGCAAAGACAGGGCTCCTGTGCATTGCGCCCAGCCAAAACCGTCGCTTCAAGCCTCCACCGGCGCCACTTCAATACGGTTCCGGCCATTTTTCTTGGCCGCATACAGTTGCCGGTCCACCGCCTCCATGAAGTCGGAAGGCGACATGCGCGCGCCTGGAACGACCGTCCCGACACCGATGCTGACGGTAAGGCGTTGCTCATGCGGCGACTGCGCGTGGGTGATGGCCTGCTTCTTGATGAGCCGCTCGCAGCGCTGGGCGACTTTCAGCGCCACGGTGGCATCGGCTTGCGGCAGCAACACCACAAATTCTTCACCGCCGAAACGCGCCACCAGGTCGCGTGGGCCATCGAGCGCCAGACTCAGGGTTTGCGCGATATCGGTCAGGCAGCGGTCGCCCTTGATATGACCGTAGAGATCGTTGTATTGCTTGAAAAAGTCGATATCAAACATCAGGACAGACAGCGGCTGGCCGCTGCTGCGTGCGCTCTCCCATTCCAACTCAAGGCTCACATTGAATCGGCGCCGGTTGGCGATGTTCGTCAGCCCGTCCTTGAACGACAGCGCCTCCAGCTCTTTTTGCAATGCGAGCAGTTTTTCTTCGGTCTTTTTCCGCTCGCTGATGTCGAACATGAAGCCCACCAGCGCTTGCGGCCCACCCTCTGCGTTGCGCACCACATGCACGACATCGCGTATCCAGACATGGCCGTTGTCTTTGGTGAGCGCCCGGTAGTCGGCCTCGTGGTCAACTCCGGCCTGGGACTGCGCCACACAGAAATTCACCACGTTTTCGCGGTCCTCCGGGTGCATTCGCGCCGCCCAGTCTTCCACGCTCATCCAGCTCTCAGGCTGCCAACCCAGCAGCTCTTCAATTTGCGGGCCGATGTAGGTAAACCGCTTGCTGGCCCAATCAATCTTCCACGGAATGGCCTTGGTCGATTCCAGAAGGGTGCGGTACACCGCGTTGTCGCTGTTGAGGTCACTCACATCGGCCATGTTCAATGTCTCCCGTTTCCATATGCGACAAATATTCGTGCAATGCCTGCTTACCCGATGGCGACTGGTTGGCCATGCCCCGTGTCGATGGCGTTCCAGTACCAATAGAAAAATCCGTGGTCCTTTTGCAGCAGCGTATGCGTAACGATGCTGCTCTGCCGAATGTCGCCCCAACAGGCGCGCGCCGAATTGCGGTTGTTGTGCAGGTCGATGCACTCCGGGCTGGTGCTGGCCGGTTTGGGCGGGATATACAGCGCACTGCCACGCGGCACCCAGAGATCGGCCAGCCGGATCTTGCCCAGCCCAGGCCAGTAGCGGCCGACCGAAATCACCAGCGGCTGCGTGGGGTCGGTGGATGCGAACACGTGGGGAAAGTCGTGGTGCTCCAGGTCGGTGCACACCACGCTGAGCAAGGTATTGCCCGTTCCCTGGTAGGGCGACCAATGCCCGGCGAAGACCCCGTATTCGTATTCGATCTGCTGCAGCACGGCGACCGGACTGCTCATGCGGACGACCTGGCCCGGCTCCACCAGGGTGATACCGAAGGCCGCCGCGACATCCCGCGTGGCCCACAGCGGCGCGAAATCCACCTTCCGGGCCGCAAACCCCAGTTGCGTTTCAATGCCATACGGCGGCGTGGGCTTGACCCCCATCACTTCGGCCACCAGGTACTCGTTGCCCATGGCCATCGCCGGGTGGGTGCCCGCAGGTTCGATTGGCGCGACCCCAGCGGGTGGCTGGCTCAGATAGGTGGGTGCGCCGCCGTCATTGAAGAAAAACGGCGTTTGGGCGGTATCGACGGCCGTTTCAAAAATCTCTTTGATGAACAGCGGTGCAGCAAGCTGGGTTTCGGGCACGGGTTTTTGACTCCTGCATGTTTTGGTTTGGTCACGCTGTCAATCCGGCCCCAAGCAGGCCACAAAAGATGTTACCAGGGGTTTCAATTCGGCGTATGACCGTGCTTGAGACCGGACCGCAAGCCCCGCATCCAGAAACAGCGCACTCGGTGACTCGGAACGTGAAGTGCCAGCCGCCGCCTTCATGCTGAGAAGAAGAGGTTCTGCCGTGCGTCAGGGATTGGCGCAGGAGTCGTCCAGCCCCGCCATCCCCGCCACTTTCTGCAAGCGCGAGCGCTTGTCCATGCAGGCTTGGCGCTGGGTCTCGGCTGCCTTTTGCTGGGCCAGACGCGCGGCTCTGGCGCGTTCGGCCTGCCAATGCGCCACCCGCTCGCGGATCTGCGGTATGGCGGCCAGCGCTGCCTTTTCTCCTTCGACGATGGCGATGGCGCGCTGGCTGAAGTCGGCCGAGCCCAGGTCGAGCACCTTGGGTCGGATGATCACGTCGGCCCGCGCCAGCTCGGCCTGACCGAGCTTCTGGCCCATGATGGCAATCGACTGGTTCAGCGTGCCCAGCATGTCGCCCGGCGCCTTGCCTCGGGCCTTGCTGGAAATGTCCACGGCAATCACCACATCGGCGCCCAATTGGCGCGCTGCATCCACCGGAACCGGGCTGACCACGCCGCCGTCCACGAAATGGAATTTGCCAATGCTGACCGGCTGGAATACGCCAGGTACGCTGCTCGACGCGCGCACCGCCTGCCCCGTATTGCCGCGTGAGAACGCGGTGCGTTCGCCATCTTCCAGCCGCGTCGCAACGGCCACAAAAGGCTTGGCGAGTTGCTCCAGCGGCTTGCGGTGCACCTGCTCGTTCACATAGTCCTCCAGCTTCTGGCCCAGCACCAGGCCGCCAGAGGACCACTGCAAGTCACGGATATTGGCCTCGTCCATGGCGATGGCCGTTTCCTGCAACTCAAACGCATTCAGGCCGCTGGCGTACAGCGCGCCCACCACACTGCCGGCACTGGTGCCCGCCACCACCGCCGGCGCGAAGCCATTGGCCTCCAGCATCTTGATGACGCCGATGTGCGCAAACCCCTTGGCGGCGCCGCCTCCGAGGGCGATGCCGATTTTGATGGGCGGTGCGGCAGGCGTAGTTGCCGTGGCATCGGGAACGGCCATCGGTGCGTTGGGCGGCGAACTGCTGCAGGCGGCCAGGAAGGCCAAGAGCAGAGACGCTAGTAGGCGCGAAAAGAGGGTCAGGCGCATTCTGAAAAATGGTGTTGTCACATTAAGCGTGAAGGCGTTGAACTGTCGTAGACATCGCCAGAAAATCAATTTTGATAGCTGGTTGCGACCACCCCATAAGCGCTAGAGGCCTATTTTCCACTAAAAAATCGCCTCAAGCATCCTTCAAAAACCGCACAAACGTCTTGCGAAATTTGGCCACCTTCGGCCCCACCACAGCCGCGCAGTAGCCCTGGTTGGGGTTTCGCGCGTAGTAGTCGTCGTGGTAGGGCTCAGCGGCGCTCCAGTTGGAAAGCGGCGCGACTTCGGTGGTGATGGGTGCGTCATAGATGCCCTCCGCCGCCATTTCCTTGAGCATCTGGCGGGCCAGTTCGCCCTGGGCTTCGGTCTCGTAATAGATGCCGCTGCGGTACTGCGTGCCTACGTCGTTGCCCTGGCGGTTGAGCTGCGACGGGTCGTGCGTGGCGAAGAAGATTTCCAATATCTCGCGCAGGCTGATCACGGCGTCGTCAAACTGCAGGCGCACGACTTCGGCGTGGCCGGTGTGGCCGGTGCACACCTGCTCGTACGTGGGGTTTTGCGCATGGCCGTTGGAATAGCCGCTTTGCACGTCGGTCACGCCGCGCACGCGGTCAAATACCGCTTCGGTGCACCAGAAGCAGCCGCCGGCCAGGGTGATGGTCGACGTTCCGGTTAAGGTGGCGGCACCGGGTTGGTTGTCTGGGTGGTCCATGGCGTCAAGCTCCTTCATATTGCTCTTGATTTCACTGGGCGGGATGCCAGTCGTTGACCCATACCAGTGCCGGGTTGTCCGCATGGTCCACCAGCATGCGTCGCACCCGCTCCTGCCAGAGCTGTGCAAAGCGCTCCAGCTCTGCGCTGTTGGCCTGCTCGGAAAATGCCTTGGCGACCAGCGGCCTCATCTCATCGGGCCAGGGGACTATGGCGCTATCGTGGTGCACGGTGACGGCCTTGCCGGTGTCGCGGCGGCGCATGCCCAGAACGCCGTCCACGTCGGCACCAAAGGTCAGCAGGTTTTTTCGTGCGAAAAGGGCCAGGCTGCCAGCGCCTGGAAACCCGGTTTCAGGAGCAGCCCCCGTCACCAGTTGCACCACCGAGGCAATGACCCCCGTTACACCACTGCCCGGCGCGCCGTGCATGAAGACTTCCACATCGCCCCGTACGGGCGTCTCACTCCCATACAGTGCGCGCAGGCCGTGCAAGGCCATGAGGTAGGCGCCGGCCACCGTGGGGCATGAGTGGCCCGCCAGGCGCACCACATCGGTGTAGCAATATTCAATGAGGCCGTGGCGGGCCGCGCCCAGAAACTGGGCCAGTGGGTCGCGCACCGTGATCACGGGCGCCTTTGCATAAAACTCCGGAAATCCCTGGTCTCGTGTTTCGGTCATGGTGCCTCTTTCGTGCTGTGGATGCGGCAGCGCACGCGCCGTGCCGGAATCGTAAACACTTCTGCCGACTTGCCCGCAATGGGGCTATTGCCCGCAAGCGGCATGATTGACCCGCGTGGGCGGCTTTGTTATATTACTAACCAGTCAGTCAGTAAACAAATCGTGCCTACGCCCCTCCCCTCCTCCCCGCCAGCGCCCAAGCGTGAACGCCGCAAGGAAGCACGCCCTGGCGAGCTGCTGGAGGCTGCACTCGACCTGTTTGTGGAAAAAGGCTATGCCGCCACGCGGGTGGAAGAGGTGGCGGCGCGGGCTGGGGTCTCCAAGGGCACCTTGTTCCTGTATTTTCCCAGCAAGGAAGATCTGTTCAAGGCCGTGGTGCGCGAGAGCATCGTGGGGCGCTTTGCCGAATGGTCCACGCAAATGGACGAGTTCGCCGGCAGCACGGGTGAGATGTTGCGCGCCTGCTACCAGGCCTGGTGGGAGCGCATTGGCAGCACGCGCGCCTCGGGCATCACCAAGCTGATGCTGTGCGAGGCGGGAAATTTCCCCGAGATCGCCCAGTTCTACCAGCGCGAGGTCATCGAACCGGCGCAGCAACTGATTCACCGTGTGCTGGCACGCGGCATGGCCACGGGTGAGTTTCGCGCAGTCGACCCGGTGTACGCGGTGCACGGCATCATTGCGCCGCTGATGTTTTTGATGCTTACCAAGCACTCCATGGGTGCTTGCGTGCCCAATGCGGATGATTTCGACCCCCAGGTCTTCATCGACCACCAGATCGACGGTCTGCTCTATGGCCTGTGCGTGCGTCCAGCGCCGGCTGCCCCTACCTCTCTTTCACGCTGACACCATGAAACGTTGGATTCCCTGGATAGCCGTGGCCA
>ERZ724504.2381-NODE-2381-length-10201-cov-4.760103_pt1 | contig 10201 bp, 2 predicted proteins | sample MGYA00376037_ERZ724504 | MGnify/ENA primary metagenome ERZ724504 (study PRJEB28724, sample SAMN07190888) | wastewater metagenome | isolation source: influent of sewage treatment plant in Hong Hong | place: USA: Christiansburg, Virginia | collected 2016-03-01 ... | reverse complement strand
GGTGACGGCTCCCACGGGATGTTCGCCGAAGACCACTCCAGGGCCGTGAACACCGGCACGGTTGTCACCCACGGTGACGGCGCTTTTGGCATGTACGCCCTTAACAATTCCTTTGTGGGCAATTTCAGCAGCGATACTGTCGAGACCTGGGGCGCAGGCTCCCACGGGATGGTCGCTGAAGACTACTCCACGGCCGTTAACACGGGCAAAGTGGTAACCCATGGACCCGGTGCCTACGGCATGTATGCCCTTAACGATTCCTTTGTAGGCAACTTCAGCGGCGGCGTTGTCAGGACTTGGGGCGAAGGCTCCCACGGCATGGTGGCTTCCGATGACTCCCGGGCCGTGAACACCGGCAGGGTAGCCACTCGTAACGACGATTCCTACGGCATGTACGCCCTTAACGATTCCTTTGTGGGCAACTTCGGCGATGGCGTCGTCAGGACTTGGGGTGAACGCTCCCACGGCATGGCCGCTGAAGACCACTCCCGGGCCGTGAACACCGGCACGGTCGTCACTAGGGGCGACAACGCCTTCGGCATGGTCGCTGAAGACCACTCCAGGGCCGTCAACACCGGCAAGGTGGTAACCCATGGACCCGGCTCCATCGGCATGTACGCCCTGGACGATTCCTTTGTGGGCAACTTCAGCGGCGGCGTCGTCAGGACCTGGGGCGAAGGCTCCCACGGCATGATGGCCGAATTCAACTCCACGGCCGTGAACAAGGGAAAGGTCGTCACTCGTAACAACGACGCCTTCGGCATGTACGCCGCGCACAACGCCAAGGCCTTCAACGATGGCGAAGTCGAAACCGTCGGCGACGGCTCCCACGGCATGCGCGCCTCTGGGGGCAGCGAAGTCCATAACCTCGGATCGGGCACCGTTACGACCGGGGGCGAAAAAGCCCACGGCATGTACGCCGAGCTCGACTCCGAGGCCTTCAACGACGGCATCATCGTCACCACCGGCCTGGGTTCCGACGCCGTCCGGCTTGAAGAGGGCAGCAGCCTCGTCAACACCGGCGTTCTGGACAGTGCCCAGGGCAACGCCCTTACGGCCCTTACCAGCAGCGACGCCACCCTGCTCGACGGCACGGTCCTGGCGGGCTCCCACACACTTTGGGGCGATGACACCTCGAAACTTTTAGTGAGCATGGACGATCCCACCCAGGCGGACCCATTCTCCGCCCAGGTGCAGGGCTTCGACCTCTTCACCAAGCGGGGGACGGGCTGGATGACCCTGGAGAAGGACTCCTTCGTGGACGGCCGCACGGCCCACGAGGACGGTACCCTTGAGATCGAATCCCAGACCCAGTTCACGACCGGCACCTACTACCAGTCGCCGGACGCGATGCTTTACGTCTACATGAACCCCGGCTCCTACTTGGACAATGACGAGATCCCGCTCTGGGTGGAGGGTGATGGAGAGTTCAACGGTCGCCTTACCATCGACGGCACTGAGGCCGAACTGCCGGGCTTCTACACCTTTATCAGGGCTGAAAATTACATCGACAATTTCATTAAACCTCACGATTTCGTCAATCTCAGCCCCCTCTTCCTCCCCTACGGGCCCCAGTGGCTCGCGGGCGGCAGCTGGCACTACACGAGCATGGTCGGCTACAGTTTCTCCCACGCGGCTCTGGGCCTGGTGGCAACCATCGACGACTGGTCGCTGCTGCGCTACGCCATGGCCAACCACCTCAACGACGTGGCCGACTGCATGAAGTCACTGGAAGTCGGCGAGAAGAAGATCCACGCCCAGGTCCTGGCGGGGCAGACCAAGCGTGATCCCGCCAACGCCACTTCGGCCGGGTTCGACTCGACCCAGAAGGGCATAAGCCTGGGCTTCGACAAGAAGCAGAACGACAGCACCCTCTGGGGCCTCTACGTCGGCTACACCGAAAAGGACATAGACTTCACCGGCCTACCCATGGTCTATGCCGACTGGGAGAGCCAGGACACCTGGCACTTTGGTGCCTACATAAGCAAGCGCTGGGACAAGTGGATCCTTTCGGACACGCTGACCTACCGCAGCGCCAGCCACAGCACCTTCCGGAAGCAGGTAGGCGGCGACGCCAGGGCCAGCTTCGACAGCTGGGCTGTGACCAACGACCTGAGGCTCGGCTACGTAGCCAGGGAGATAGGGGAAGGCTCCCACTGGCAGGTCATCCCCGAGGTGGGCCTGAACGTGGGCTACATCAACCGCGGCGGCTACACCGAGGATAAGGGCTTCACCTACGGCGACTTCAGCAACACCGTGGTGGAGAGCGTGGTGGGGATACGCTTCAAGGGTGAGTACCTGAGGGGCGACGGCTCCACCTTCATCCCGCAGCTTCGGCTCGGCTGGGTTCACGTTCTCTCCGGCGAGGACATCACCATCGACCAGAGCTGGGGCGGCACGACCTACTGGTTCACCGAGAGCCTCGACAGGGACTACTTCGTGGCGGACCTGGGGCTATCGCTTTGCAAGTACGGCGCCATGGACATTTCTTTGAACTACGGAGGGCGCTTCGGTAGCAACAGCACAACCCACGGCGGCTGGCTGAGGCTGGAGTGGAAGTTCTAGAAGGGCCGTGAATCGGGAATCGTAAATCGTAAGGGCCGTGAATCGTGAGCCGTAAATCGTGAATCGTAAATCGTGAAGCCAAGGCAAAAGCGAAAAGCGAAAACCGTGAAGCCAAGGCAAAAGCGAAAAGCGTAAATCGGGGACGAACCAACGGGGGGCGGCGGGAGCCGCCCCCTTCTTATGTTCAAGAGATGCGCCGCGGAGTTCCTGAGGAATCCTTTACAGGTACAGGTACAAGCCCATGCGATTTCAGAGCCCGATCCCTCAGGCCAGCTTCATGTCATTGACATAATTAGGATGGAGCCATATCATTTGGCAAATAGGCAGATAAGTCTGCCAAATTGTAATATCGCATCGACGAAAGGGCAAAACCGCTGAAGGGCGGTGACGCCAAGCTGCGGGTCTAAAGCCTTTCGGGGGCCGGGGCAGCCGGTCCACCCAAGGGGAAGGAGCGTTCCCGTAGGCCTTTTCGCCGTCTTCTTTTTTCATTTTCCCGGGCCAGGGAAGTCTCCTTCGGTAGTTTTTCCTTTTTGAATAGGACATGTGTTCGCGCGCGAGGTTTTTCCTTGATACCGAGTGACGTATTATTTGATTCTGAGCACCGGTCCGGCCAAAAGGCCGCAGCCGGAGGGACTACGAGGGAGGAGGCAGGAGGTATGAGCAGGCGGTCAGGAACAAAAGGTTTCATTTTATGTTCTCTGGTGATCCTTCTGGTGTTTTTAAGCGGAGCGGCGTTCGGACAGGACGCTGTGGTGAAGGCCGGTGCGGGGGAAGTGAAAGACAACCCTTCAGACATCACCACCAGTGGCCAGAGCCATTACGGAATGTGGTCCTACGAGGGCGGAAAGATCAGTAATAGATTCCTATCTGGCAATTATTACAAAAAAAGATCGATCACAACTTCCGGGAACGATTCTCATGGAATGGTGGCCGATAACGAGGGGTCTGAAGCCTGGAACTATGGAGATATCAAGACTTCGGGCTCGAACGCCTACGGCATGTGGGGGACCGATGGTGCGGAGATCCACAATACCAACGAATACCTTAGGACAAGCTTTATAAGTTGGGATTGGTTCACAGGATCGATCCAAACTTCCGGACCAGACTCCCACGGCATGGTCGCCGAGGTGGGAGCCCAGGCCTTCAACGAAGGTGCCCTTAACCTTTCAATAATACCTTTTGGCATCGATCCCAAGAGAGCCTCAATCACCACCAACGGCGACGCAGCTCACGGTATGGTCGCCGATGGCGGGGGTTCAGCCATCTGGAACGCCGGCAATATCCTCACCAAGGGGGTCGGCTCCTTCGGCCTCTTTGCCGAAGACGGCGGTGTTGCCCATAACTACGCCCAGGACACAGCCTCCGCTACTCTTAGTCGATACGGGGCCACGCTGAATCTGCCGATCACGGGCAAGATCGAAACCCGGGGTGAGGGCTCCCACGGCATGTACGCCCTCGGTAGTGGCTCCCAGGCGTGGAACCCCGGATCGATCCTCACCAAGGGCGGCGACGCCTACGGCATGTACGCCTCCGACGGCGGCATGGCCTTCAACTTCGACCTGGCCAAGGCGGCCTGGGACATTGACGTTATCCTCTATAAAAATAAAGGAGAAGCGCCTATCCTGCCCCTGTCAGGCAAGATCGTGACGGAAGGTGAGGGGAGCCACGGCATGGTGGCCGAGAGTGGGTCCATCGTCGCCAACGCGGGGTATGACCTGACGGCCCTGGTGGGCCTCCTTCCAACCGATCTGGGTCTTACCGAGGATATCGCGACACTCATCAGCGGTATCGGCATATACGACGGGTCCATCACCACCAAGGGCGACGAGGCCTACGGCATGTGGGCCAACGACACCTCCCTAGCGGCCAACCTCGGCAAGATCGTGACCGAGGGCGCGGGCTCCCACGGCATGGTGGCCGATCACTGGTCCGCCGCGATCAACGCCGGGATATTCGCGGGGATACTGCCCGGCACGATCAACACCAGCGGCGACGAGGCCTACGGCATGTGGGCCCATGACTGGGCCGCCGCCGTCAACGCCGGCACGATCGAGACCAGCGGCGACCGCTCACACGGGATGGTGGCCGAGAAAGGCTCCCTGGCGGTGAACTTCGGCCTCGGTTCGGATGTATCGGGCTTCCTGGGGAACATCATCGGCGGTCTGGGTGACTTCGACCTGGGAGAATTCTCCGATTACCTGGATATGTTCGGTGGCCTCCTGGGCGACGGCATCCTGCCGGGCAAGATCGAGACCGAAGGTGACGACGCCCATGGGATGGTGGCCAGAAACTGGGCCGCAGCCATCAACCTGAGCGAAATAGCGACCCACGGTGAGGAATCTTACGGCATGCAGGCCGAAGACTTCGGCCTGGCACTCAACATGGGCGATATCGCTACCGAAAAGTACGGCTCCCACGGGATGGTGGCCGAGGAAGGCTCCATCGCCGTCAACGGCGGTTCGCTGCTCTCCCTCGGGTCGGGGTTGTTCGACCTGATCCCCGGTGACTTCTTTGAAGGTATCTTTGGGGACGAAGGCGGCGTGGGCCAGATAGCCGACGGCCTTGTGGGCATCCTGGGCTCCCTCTTCGGGGGCGGCTCATCGACGATCGAGACCTGGGGACCTGGTGCCCACGGCATGGTGGCCAGGAACTGGTCGGCGGCCATCAACCTTGATGAAATAGTGACCCACGGTAATGACTCCTACGGCATGCTGGCCGAGGACCACTCGCTGGTGGCAAACCTGTCGGCTAACTCCATTGAGACCTGGGGTTACGGTGCCCATGGCGTTGTTGCCGACCACTTCTCCCTGGGGCTCAACACAGGCTCAATCGCGACCCATGGCCAGGACTCCCACGGAATGCTGGCCAAGGACCACTCGCTGATCGTGAACACCGGGACTATCCTGGTGGACGGGGCGGGTGAAGAACCTAATGGTAATGACGAAAACGGCAATAACGGCAACAATGGCAGCAACGGGTACGGTAACAACATCAAGTCCATGTCCCAGTCTCAGCAGATGCAAAACGGCGACGGCCCCCACGGGATGGTGGCCAGGAACTGGTCGGCGGCCGTTAATACGGGTTCGATTCTCGTAGGTGCCCCTGGCACGAACAACGATGAAGATGGGGGCGACGGCAATGGCCAGGAAACCGGTGGCTTTAGCGTGTTTACCGTTGAAAACGGCGATGGAGGAGAATCGGAACCAGAACTGGTAGGCTCCTTCGGAATGCTCGCCGAAGACCACTCGCTGGTCGCAAACCTGTCGTCCAACTCAATCGAGACCTGGTTGGACGGGGCCCACGGAATGGTGGCCGACACCTTTGGCCTGGCGCTTAACACCGGCGCCATCACCACCCACGGCAATTCCGCCAATGGCATGTGGGCGAAAAATCAGTCCTTGGCCCTCAACTTCGGTGACATTGTCACCGAGGGCGGCCAGTCCTACGGGATGCGCATCCAGGATGAGTCCTTTGGGCTGAGCACGGGGTCCATCACGACTGGCGGGCAGGACAGCGTCGGTATGCTGGTGGAACGCACCTCTATCGGTTTGAACTCCGGCTCCATCAAGACCGATGGCCTAGGCGCCCACGGCATGGAGGCCTTTGATGGCTCCATCATCGCAAACCTCGGCGGCGGGAAGGTCGAAACCACTGGCGAGGGCGCCCACGGCATGTTCGCGTATAATTCCCTTGCGTTGAACATGGGAACTATCGTCACCGGAGGCGAGAGCGCCTACGGCATGAAGGCCGAGGGCATCTCAACGGCCATCAATACCGGCAAGGTCGAGACCGAGGGTGACATGGCTCACGGCATGAGCGTGACCAAAGCCCTGGCCGTAAACACCGGGACAATCGCCACCAAAGGTGTTGAAGCCGATGCCGTAAAACTTAACAACAGCACGCTCATCAACGCCGGGGTTCTGGACAGCGCCCAGGGGGACGCCCTGTCGGCCTCCGACCACAGTCTCGCCGTGCTCCTGGACGGCACGAAACTGGAGGGTTCCCACACCCTTAAGAACCTGGACGGGGACTCAAACCTGGTTGTCTGGATGAACGACGACCTGGCCGCCCAGGTGGACAACTTCGGCAGGCTCTTCAAGGCCGGCGGCGGGACGCTCCTCGTCGAGGACGGCTCTTCGGTGGTGGGCAAGACACTGACCGCCCAGGGGACCCTGGCCATCGAGGCCGGAACCCAGTTCACAACGGGCACTTATGACCAGTGGAGCGGCGGCGGCCTCTACCTCTACGCCAACCCGGCTTCCGTCACGGATCCGGGCGCGATACCGCTCTGGGTCATTGGCAACCAGGATATCAAGGGGTCGGTCTACATCGACATGTCCACGGCCACTTTGCCGGGGCACTATAAGTACATCAGGGCCCTGAACAATGACTGGGACTTCGATACCCATTTCGTCAACAGCTCCTACTTCGTCCCCTACGACCCGCAGTGGATCACCGGGGGCAGTTACGTCTATACGAGCTTCCTCGGTTACAGTTTCTCCCACGCGGCTCTGGGCCTGGCGGCAGCCATCGATGACTGGTCGCTGCTGCGCTACGCCATGGCCAACCACCTCAACGACGTGGCCGACTGCATGAAGTCACTGGAAGTCGGCGAGAAGAAGATCCACGCCCAGGTCCTGGCGGGGCAGACCAAGCGTGATCCCGCCAACGCCACTTCGGCCGGGTTCGACTCGACCCAGAAGGGCATAAGCCTGGGCTTCGACAAGAAGCAGAACGACAGCACCCTCTGGGGCCTCTACGTCGGCTACACCGAAAAGGACATAGACTTCACCGGCCTACCCATGGTCTATGCCGACTGGGAGAGCCAGGACACCTGGCACTTTGGTGCCTACATAAGCAAGCGCTGGGACAAGTGGATCCTTTCGGACACGCTGACCTACCGCAGCGCCAGCCACAGCACCTTCCGGAAGCAGGTAGGCGGCGACGCCAGGGCCAGCTTCGACAGCTGGGCTGTGACCAACGACCTGAGGCTCGGCTACGTAGCCAGGGAGATAGGGGAAGGCTCCCACTGGCAGGTCATCCCCGAGGTGGGCCTGAACGTGGGCTACATCAACCGCGGCGGCTACACCGAGGATAAGGGCTTCACCTACGGCGACTTCAGCAACACCGTGGTGGAGAGCGTGGTGGGGATACGCTTCAAGGGTGAGTACCTGAGGGGCGACGGCTCCACCTTCATCCCGCAGCTTCGGCTCGGCTGGGTTCACGTTCTCTCCGGCGAGGACATCACCATCGACCAGAGCTGGGGCGGCACGACCTACTGGTTCACCGAGAGCCTCGACAGGGACTACTTTGTGGCGGACCTGGGGCTGTCGCTTTGCAAGTATGGCGCCATGGACGTTTCTTTGAACTACGGCGGGCGCTTCGGTAGCAACAGCACCACCCACGGCGGCTGGCTGAGGCTGGAGTGGAAGTTCTAGAGAGGCCGTGAATCGTAAATCGTGAATCGGAAACCGTAAGGGCCGTGAAACGTGAATCGTAAATCGTGAAGCCAAGGCAAAAGCGAAAAGCGGAAACCGTGAAGCCAAGGCAAAGGCGTTGCACCACGGAGGACACGGAGAAAACCTTTGTGAGAAGGGCAAGAGCAGGAACAAGTAAGAAGGGGGGCGGCGGGAGCCGCCCCCCTTTGTTGCTACCTGTCGTGGGGAGGGACGAAGGGTATTTCCACGCTCTTCCTGAGTTGCATGGCGGGCATGCCTATCACGACCACGCCGGATTCCTCGTCGACATGGTACCTTTTCCTGTCCTCCTCCAGGTCGTAGCCGATGACGCTGCCCGGGGAAATCTTGTTATGGGCGTCCACGATGACCTTCTTCAGACGCGCGTTCTCCCCTACCTCAACATCCTGGCCCAGGATGCTCTCCTCGATGATGGCCCCGGGATGGATGAGGGTGTTCCGGGAGAGGACCGAACTGTGGACGATGGCGCCCAGGACCCTGCTCCCCTCGGCGCGGAGGGAGCCTATGATGGAGCAGGTCCGCCCCCCCACCGGGTAGGAGTAGGTCGGGGGATCCGAGAAGGACACGGTCCGGATCGGCCACTTGGGGTTGTAGAGGGTCATGGCCGAGTCGTGCTTGCAGAGGTCCATGTGGGCGTCCCAGTAGGCCTTGATGGTCCCCACGTCCTTCCAGTAGGGGCGGTCCTTGCCGGGCAGCACGTTGGTGGAAAAGTCGTAGGCATAGACGGCGCACTTCTTGTGAAGACCGGGCAGGATGTCCCTGCCGAAGTCGTGGCTGCTGCTTTCGTCCTGGGAGTCGTCGATGACGGCCTCTTCCAGAGCTTCCCGGCTGAATATGTAGTTGCCCATCGAGACGAAGGTGAAACCCGGCTTCCCCGGGACCTCGGGGGGGTCCTGGGGCTTCTCGACGAAATCGACGATCCTGCCCGAGCCGTCGGTATGGATGCAGCCGAACTGCCTTGCCTCGGCGCGGGGGACCACGTTGGCCGCTACGGTCACGTCGGCGCCCTTGGCCATGTGAAAGTCCAGCATCTGCTCCACGTCCATCTTGTAGATATGGTCGGCGGCGAAGATGAGGACGTGGTCCGCGTCGTAGAGCGTCACCAGGTGCAGGTTCTGGAAGACAGCATCGCAAGTACCCTGGTACCAGTGCTCACCGCTCCACATCTGGGCCGGAGCCACGGTGACGAAGAGGTCCCTGTCCCGCAAGGCCCCGCCGAACTGCCAGCCCCTCTCGATGTGCTCGTTCAGCGACTGGCTCTTGAACTGGACCAGGACGTAAATGGAGAAGATGGAGCTGTTGATCAGGTTGGACAGGGCGAAATCGACGATGCGGTACTTGGCGGCGAAGGGCACGGCCGGTTTGGCCCTGTACTTGGTAAGAGGCATCAGCCGTTCACCCCTTCCCCCCGCGAGGACAAGGGCTAGAATCTTGCCGTGTTTGCCGTAGATCATGGTGAAACCCCTCCAGTCTTGAGAAAGGTCATGATGGATCGGTCAGCGAACCGTAAAGGGTCATGTAGGACCGTGCCGAGGGGGCCCAGGAAAAATCCTTCTCCATGCACCTTCCGCGGAGCCGGGCCCAGGTCCGGGGTTCCCGTAAGTGGGCCAAGGCCCTTTTGACTGCTTCTACCAAGGCTCCGGGGGTGGGGTCCTCGAAAAGGAACCCCGTGCCCGCAGGAACGACATCGGCGTCGGCGACGGTGTCGGCCAGGCCGCCGACGGCCCTGACGACGGGTACCGTGCCGTACCTCATGGCTATCATCTGAGAGAGCCCGCAGGGCTCGAAAAGGGAGGGCATGACGAAGATGTCCCCCCCTGCGTAGGCCAGCCGGGCGAAGCCTTCGTCGAAGGCCCCGCGGAAATGGAGGCTTTCCGGATTCCCCAGGCTTTCAGCGGAGAACCTTTCTTCCAGGGCCCTCTCTCCGGTGCCAACCACCACCAGCCTGGCGCCCAGGGCGACCAGTTCCTCCAGGGCGCCCAGGACCAGTTCCATGCCCTTCTGCCGGACAAGCCTCCCCACCGAGACTATCACCGGTCCCCCGGAGTCCTCCCAGCCGCACGCCTCCACCAGGGCCTTCCGGCAGACCTTCTTGCCCTTCATGTCGCCCAAGTGGTAATTCGCCGGCAGGGCCGGGTCGCTCCAGGGGTCCCACGATG
>ERZ724504.2377-NODE-2377-length-10211-cov-3.332119_pt1 | contig 10211 bp, 7 predicted proteins | sample MGYA00376037_ERZ724504 | MGnify/ENA primary metagenome ERZ724504 (study PRJEB28724, sample SAMN07190888) | wastewater metagenome | isolation source: influent of sewage treatment plant in Hong Hong | place: USA: Christiansburg, Virginia | collected 2016-03-01 ... | reverse complement strand
CAAACAGAGTTACCATACTAGTAACGAGACGGTCGCTTCCATTTTCTTGCAATACGGCCCACGGTGGAGGGGCTCGATAAATACGATCAACTCATCGAGAGCGCCTTCAAGCTGGACGGAGAAGCGCAGCGTCTTCTGGAAGAGCTGAGACAAGTTGCTGTCAGACCTATTCCCTGACGAATCTTCGTGCCCAGATGTCGTTTCGACGCCTCTGGGAAAGGAATCGGTCTGGAAGTTCAGCGCGTGGGATCGCGGCAAGCTCAAAATAGTGGGAACCCAACTCGGTTCCAGTGCTCTAACAGTCCAAAGGGGCAAGTCGATGACCACACTTTCCAAGCAATCGAACCGAAATAATGCATTTCTGGCGCGAATTGGATATCCACTGTTGGCTTTGGTAGTGAACGGCAGTGTGTTTGCAGCCCTCACCTTTGCGGGTCACGCTGATGCTGAACCGGCGGTAGTTCAGCCAACCCCCAAACCAGACACGGACTCCCGTGAGATTGACAGGATCTTTCCGGTAGAGCCAAACCATGGGCACGATTACGATGTGAGTGGACTGGATCGGCAGTTGCCAAGCTCTGCGCCTCACAGACCGATGTTACGACGATTCCTCCCGGTTGGCAGTTTCGGCGGTTACTAGGGAAACGGAATCTGTTTCGGAGGGCCACATGTACCCGCCACAGATTGCCGAGATATTGCTCTCGGCACTGCGTCAGTTCTTCCTGTTTGCTGCTCTGCTATGGCCGATCGAACTACTGTTTCCGGCCCAGCCTAAGCAGCGACTGTTTCGACGAGGGCTAACGACAGACCTACTATACTTCTTCCTCAATTCAGTCCTGCTCTCGTTCGGACTTTCGCTGGTGATAGGCGTGCTGAACGCGGGGCAGAACTGGTTGATTCCGCAGTCCGTCTTGAGCGTCCTGCGAAGCCAGCCCTTCTGGATCCGCACCCTAGGGGCGCTACTTTGTGCTGAACTGCTCGGGTACATCGTGCATCGACTCTGTCACGAGGTTCCCTTTCTGTGGCGCCTGCATCGTATTCATCACAGCAGCGCCGAGCTCGACTTCATTGCAGCGCACCGTCAGCACCCTCTTGAAGCACTTCTGCTACTGACGGCGGCAAACATTCCCGTACTGGTACTCGGCCTCCATTCGGAGTCTCTCCTAATCATCATCCTGCTCCAGAAGTTCCACACCGCCTTCGTACACAGCAACACCCGAATTTCCTTTGGGCGACTATCCCTCCTACTCGCTTCGCCGCAGTTCCATCACCTGCATCATGATGCCTGCAGCGCAGCACCAGGCTGCAATTTTTCGTCGCTGCTCCCGATCTTCGACTGGCTCTGCGGAACATATCGGAAGCCGCCGAAGAAATTCCCGACTTGCTATGGAGTCGCAGATGCGATTCCTTCTGGCTACTGGAAGCAGTGCTTGAGTCCACTGAGATCCTGACGGCGGACTGCGATTACTAGGGGGGGCTTGTCCTTTGGTTCGGAGAGAGATACTGTGAGGCTACCGTGATGCTGACTTTTCGGATCATTGCAGTGCTGCTGGGACTAATTGTGACAGGCAGTTGGGTCGTCCCGGTGTCTGCGCAGACTCGGCGGGCGCTGCTGGTGGGGATCAATCAGTATCAGCTGCATCCCACTGGCGATCGGGTTCCCAACCTGGACGGAGCGGTAGCTGATGCCGAGGCGATCGCAAGCTTGCTACAGGCTCTGCATGGCTTCCGTGCGGAGGACATCAAGATTCTGCGCGATCAGGAGGCCACTCGGGCCGCGATTTTGGCGACCTTGGAGAGCCATTTAGAGAAGTCGGCCAAGCCAGATGATCTCTCCTTCTTCTATTACGCTGGACACGGATCGTACGTCCAAAACGCATCCTCTGAAGAGACAGACAAGCGCGATGAGACGATCATTCCGGCCGATAGCAACAGCGGTGCAGCGGACATTCGAGACAAGGAGCTGGCGCTGCGGTTTCATCGGATCTTGGATCAGCAAACGCGACTCGTTGCAGTTTTTGATTCCTGTCACAGTGGCTCGATCGCACGCGGCCTCCCGGACTTGGTGAAGAATCGATTTGCTCCACCAGGGCTACCGACTCGTGGACATCAAGCGGACAAGCTTCCCAAGCAGAGCGTTGAGGAGCGCGGCGGTCTCATCCTGTCGGCGGCGCAGGAACACCAGCCGGCCCAAGAGAAGCGAGTTCGCGGGCAGCCGCGCGGCCGCTTCACAAGTGCGCTCGAGCAAGTGTTAGCGGGTCCATATCGCAGGGACTCAGTGGAGCGTCTGCATCTGCGGGTTCGTGCCATCATGCAGTCTGGAGGTAGCACGCAGGAGCCGGTGCTCGGGGCCACCAGTGACCGACGAAAGAGAGGTCTGTGGGGTCAACCTATGGCGAGCGGGCCTGGCTTTCGCAGTGCGGAGGTGGGCGATGGGCTGGATGGCACAATGGTTGCGGTGAGCAGGGTCTCTGGCACGCGAATTCACATTCAGGCAGGAATCGCCAGCGGACTTGGTGTGCAGGCGGTCCTCCGCAAGAGTCGCGAACCTCAAGGCACTCGCCTTCGCGTGATCGAAGTCACCGGAATGGCCAGCAGCGTTGCGGAGCATCTGTCGGGGGATAGCGGCAACATCTCCCCTGGCGACTTATTCGAGATTGAGGATTATGGAGTTCCACGCGGCGATGGACTGAAGGTGTTCGTCACTGCCCGTCTGCCCGGCGCCCAGGACTTGGCGCAAGCGCTCAAGCTCTGGTCCCCCCTGCTAAGTGATCCCAAGATCCGCCTCGTTTCGGATCCAACGGAAGAGAGCCCCACGCACCTTGTGATGTGGGAAGCGGGCAAGTGGCAGCTGCGTGATCCAACGGGGAAGTGGACCCCCCTAGGCGTACAACCGAATCTCAAGATCGTCCGCAAATTGCTTCAAGGGGCACCCAATGCCCGACCGTTCATCAACGTACCGCCATCGCGAGAGCTTGCAGAGAAGCTCCGTGAGCAGCTCGCAACGGGTCGCAGTTTTATCCAGTTTGTCGATGATGCCGCCAGTGCTAGCTATCATCTCGTCGGGCGTCTCATTCGTTCCGGAACGGGAGCACAGGTAGAGCACGCGCTCATTCTTCCAAGCTCGGTGAGCGGAGATCATCGGGCGGCGCTTCCGGCCCGCAGTGCCTGGATTCCCGGCGATGAAGAGCGACTCCCAGGAGGCATGGCGACAGAAAGCCGACGACTCAACAAAGTCTTGCTGTGGCGCTCGATTGACTCTCCACCTACAGACGATTCCTTTCCGTATAAGTTGGCGATTCTTGATCTCGATACGAGCAGCGTCCTCTCCGAAACAGAGCCACTCCGGGTTGGGAAAAAGTACCAGCTTGCCATGGTGTCCGATGCCATCGGACCACGGGTCCGCCCCCGCTATGTGTATGTGTTCAGCCTCGATCGCGAGGGCAGCTGCTCGCTGATGGTTCCGCTCACGGACAGCAGCAACGTCGAAAACTTTGTCCCAGATGTCCGCGCCGGCAGCGGTCCAGCATCCAAGCAAGTCGTCATCGGAAGTGGCTTCTCTGTCTCTCCTCCGTTTGGTCGCGACACCCTCATCCTGGTCACGACCGTGACGCCAATCGCGACGCCGAGTGCCTTCTGCGCAGACAACGAGCGCCGTGCCGTCGGTCCGGCACCAAGTGACCCCCTGACGCAGTTCCTCTTTGGCATCAACCGCGACACGCGAGCCCAGAACTCCGTCCCCGCAACCTGGTCACTGCAGCGCCTAACCGTCGACTCGGTGGAGAAGTAACGAGAGCGGACGGGGCATCGAGTAGCGAGTCCCAGGGTTGGCCGCCACCGAGCCGTCCGTCCTGCACGTACCGGAAGGCCAGGACCGCGGAGGTGTGGTACTATCGCTCCAGAATGATCTGCGTCGTCTGTGGCTCCGAGATTGCGCCTCAACAAGAGCACTATGCCAATGCATGGGAGAAGGCCCGAAAGCTCTTTCCTTGCTGTGCTGAGAGCTGCGCACAGCGCTTCGACCCGGATGTTCATTGGATGCCGGGGACGACTCTCACTGCGACAACCTCTGATGAGCAGCAGAAGCTTCTGTGGGTTGCAGAGAGGCGGATGCAACAGGGGGATCAACCCGCCGTTGTGATTCGCGAGCTACTGCTGGCGGGGGTTCCTCCAGCGCGGGTACGAGGACTCTGCGTTCAGCAGGGAAATTCTGCGCAGGAAGAAATGCGGGAGCGGACCGAGTACGGGATTTTAAACGCACTCCGCGGACTTGTGGGGCTGTTTGCCGGCGTGAGCAGCTTCATGGAAAGCAAAGGTAAGCGACAGCCTCAAGCAGTCCATTCCGCCATGGATGATCTCGATGCCTGGGAGCGCCGATTTGGGATTGGGAAGTAGTCGCTCGGCATTCCCCGTCCAGAGCCAAAACGGCTGCATGGGCCTGGTTGGCCGAAGTTGCCGGCAGGTTCGGCTAACAGCTGCCAAGTCGGTCTGGATAACCAGGTTTCCGTTGGAGCTACGAGTTTCTCAGCGTCTCGCCTGCGCAAGCTGTCGGGCTGGCATGAACGGTGCTGTGCTCACTTCTATCCGCGTTCGGTACGTACCCACGCATGGCAAGGAGTGAACACGATGTTGGCCAGCAGCACCTCCATCTCTTCAAGCGGCACCTGGGCCCTGTCCTATCATCCACTGAATGTAGGAATCCAAACGGAGCGAGGGTGCACCGAAAGTACTCCCAAGAGTCTGCCTTCGCTCAGCACTCCAGACAATTCGTCTCTTCAAACGGCTTCGGTCAGTCCGGTGGAGAAGGCGCCTCTTCCTTGGTACCGCGCGTCCTATTTTCATGTCCTGATCGCACTGTTCCTAGGAATCGTCGTTGGACATTTCTTCCCAAGGCAGGCGCAGTCGCTCAAGCCCCTGGCTGATGTCTTCTCGAAGCTGCTTCGGCTGATGATCGCACCAACGATCTTTTGTACAGTCGTACATGGCATTGGTTCGATGGGAGACATGCGCCGGCTTGGCAAGACGGGTCTGCGCGCCCTCCTGTATTTTGAGATCGTTTCAACGCTGGCACTGGTGATCGGTCTGGTCGTGGTCAACTTGGTGAAGCCGGGCGTCGGACTCGATTTCGATGTTCGGAGTCTCGATCGCGCTGTCAGTCAGGACCTCCTGAGCAAAGCCCACGCTGGCGGACACGGTAGCTTCCTCCTCAACATCATTCCTTCCTCATTCCTTGGTGCCTTCGCATCTGGGGAGCTGACGCAGGTGCTGTTTGTATCGATCCTCACCGCGCTCTCGATCTCAATGCTGCCTGGTGGTGGGCAAGCCATCTTGCATGTCATTGAGTCAGGAGGAAAGCTATGCATGTCGATGATGGGCTTGATTGTGAAGCTTGCGCCGCTCGGGGCCTTCGGCGCGATGGGATATACAATTGGCCACTTTGGTGTCAGTTCACTCGGCAAGCTGGCGCTCCTGATGCTCTGTTTCTATGTCACTGCGGTACTGTTTGTGGGCCTTATACTCGGTGGAATCTTGCGCTGGGCGGGGGGATCTCTTCCGCAGTATCTGGCATACATCAAGGAGGAGATCCTGCTCGTCTTGGGAACCTGCTCTTCGGAGACCGCGTTGCCGTCGATGATGCGCAAGCTTGAGAAGCTCGGCTGTTCCAAAGCGACCGTTGGTCTGGTGATTCCGACCGGCTTCAGCTTCAACCTCGATGGGACAAACATCTACCTGACGATGGCTGTTCTGTTCTTGGCGCAAGCGACCAATACTCCGCTTGATCTGTCGCAGCAAGTTGGACTCCTTCTGGCATCCCTGATCACCTCGAAGGGCTCTGCTGCCGTTGTTGGTGCGGGCTTCATCACCCTGGCCGCAACCGTTCAGACGGTTCCCAGCATTCCGATCGAGTCACTCGCGATTTTGGTTGGCGTCGACCGCTTCATGGGAGAAGGCCGCGCCATCACCAACCTGATCGGAAACGGCATCGCCACACTCGCCATCTCCCACTGGGAAGGCGAGCTTGCTAAGGAAACTCTGAGGCAGAACCTGAGGTCGCACACGTCGTGACCATTCGAGGGCTAGTCAAGCGGCTCGCCGCTGCGTATGATTCGACGCAGAGATGGCGAAGCGGACAGACAGCGAAGGATCCCCTCCAGCAGACCAAACACAGGTCGCGACGATGCAAGCTCCGCCGCGCAGCACGGCCCAGCCGGTTCGCCCGGAGCGAAATTACCTCTTGGTCATCGACGGTCAGGTTTCCTATCCGTTCGACTTGCCGACGCATGGCGAGGTGGTGATCGGACGTGCCCCAGATGCTGCGATTCGTCTCGACGACACCTCAGCCTCGCGCCATCACGCCCGACTCGATCTGAGCAATGGGGATGCATGGGTCGCCGACCTGGGCAGCCGCAACGGCACCCGTGTCAATGGCGAGCCAGTGAACGCTCCAACGGAACTGCTGTCTGGAGATGTCATTGCCGTTTGTAGCTCGACGCTGATCTTTCACCGCGAGAGCACAGCGCCGACGGAGCGCTCAGCCCTCAACACCGCGCAGCTGCGTCAGCGGCTTCTCGAAGAAACAGATCGCTCGCTACACTTTCACCGTCCCGTGTCGCTGCTCTGTTTGAACTTTTCCGGTAACGTCCCTAGCCGTCCCGCGATCCTCGACGCGCTGATCGGCCAGCTACGGGTGAGCGATGCGGTTTCGTGGGCAGGTCATGCGAACTTGCTGGTGCTGTTGCCAGAACGCGATGCTGCCGCGGCGGCGTCTCAAGCAGAGCAACTAGCCCGGGCCCTTGCTTCGCTGGGCGGCGAGCTGAGAATCGGCACGGTATCTTGCCCTCGGGATGGCAGCGATCCTGATGCGCTGCTTTTGGCCTGCCAGTCATCAGCGCTGGCCGCTTCTCGTCCTGGGGCCATGACGATTGCGGTGGAGGACACGGCTACCACCATCGAGCTTGGCGATCAGAAGATCCTGCTCGTTGAGCCGGCCATGAAGAAGCTCTACTCGCTGATCGAACGGCTGGCTAAAGCCGAGCTGCCGGTGCTGGTCGAAGGAGAGACGGGGGTCGGCAAGGAGCTAGCGGCCAAAGCACTACATCACTTTTCAGCCCGCAAGGGTCGACCCCTGGTATCGCTCAACTGCTCTGCCTTCACGGAAAATCTGGTCGAGAGTGAGCTGTTCGGACATGAACGGGGTGCGTTTTCAGGAGCCGTCAGCACCAAGCAAGGTCTGATTGAGAGTGCCCACACAGGCACTCTGTTCCTCGATGAGATTGGCGAAATGCCGCTCGGGGTGCAGGCCAAGCTGCTACGCGTGCTGGAAACCCAGCGGGTGATGCGGGTGGGGGATGTCCGCGAGCGGCAGATCGATGTTCGGATCATCGCCGCAACCAATCGAGACCTACAGGCTGAGATCACGGCGGGTCGCTTTCGTCGCGATCTTTACTTCCGTCTGAGCTCGGCCCGCCTGTCGCTGCCGCCGTTACGCAATCGTCCCCGCGAGCTGCCAGTTTTGGCCCGCTCGCTGCTCGCCAGCTCTTGTCGGAAGTGCAATCGACCGCCGCTGGAGATTGCGGACTCGACAATGCATCAGCTGCTCGGTCACCGCTGGCCGGGCAACGTGCGTGAGCTACGCAACTTGATGGACTTCGTGGCCGCGACCGTCGATGGTGAGACGCTTCTGCCATGGCACATTGAGGAGCAGCTCGCCAGTACGTTGCCAGCGGAGACTCCTGGTCCAAGCGAGGTCAAGTCCACTTCCGTTCCGATTCCCGCCCCTCCTGCTCTTCCTCCCGTACACTTCCGGCCCATCGAGGAAGAGCTGCGCGAACTGGAACGTCGCCGGATGACCGAGGCATTGGCAGCAAGTGGCGGAGTGCAGGTCCGCGCGGCAGAGTTGATCTCGATGCCGGTTCGCACTTTTACCACCAAGATGAAACAGTACAAGCTCGCCTCCAAAGAGACGCCGTGAACCAGTGAATGACCCAGGTTCCTTTTGCTCCGCCACAGCGCTTTGATGAGTATCGGCTGCTTCGCACACTGGGCGAGGGTGCTATGGGTCAGGTCGTCCTCTGCATGGACACCTCTTTGCATCGGAGAGTCGCGGTCAAGTTCCTCAAGGGAGTAGAGCTTGATCCATCGCTGCAGGAGCGCTTCTGGGTCGAGGCCCGCGCGATCGCGCGACTCTCTCACCCCAACATTGTTACCATCTACCGAGTCGGTCAGCATCGCGGCACACCGTACTTTGTCTCTGAGTATGTCGATGGACAGAGTCTTGACCGGGTTCCGCTCCCACTGCCTTGGCAGAAGGTCCTTCCCATCGCGTTAGGAATCACCCGTGGTCTCGATGCCGCGCATCGCAGCGGCGTGCTGCATCGCGACATCAAGCCTGCCAACATCATCATCTCTTCGCGTGGAGACGTGAAGCTCCTCGACTTCGGTTTGGCCAAAGTCATCGACAACCTTGCTGCCAGTGGGATGTCTGGAGTTGGCTTTGCCGCGCTTGTGGACTCGAGCACGCGCAAACTTGCACCGGTAGGGACCGTCAGCGAGACACTCCCTCCCGCGAAGGATAGCTCGCAGCGTGGCGCGGCTGGTGAGATCCGCTCTCTGTCCGCAGATGGACCCCCAAACACAGTGCTGCTGACGGAAGCGGGCATGATGATGGGCACTCCGCTGTACATGTCTCCGGAAGCATGGCGTGGCGAAGCAGCGACTCCTCGCGGTGACGTCTACTCGCTGGGGGTCGTGCTCTATGAACTGCTCTGCGGACACCCTCCGCATCAAGCACCGACCTGCGATGCGCTTCAAGAATTGGTCTTGTCGAGTCCTGCCCCAAGCATTGCAAGCCTACTTCCAGCTCTCCCAACCGAGTTCGCAACGATTGTCGATCGTTGCCTACAGGCCGCAGCGAAGGATCGCTTTGTGAATGGTACGGAAGTTCTCGGCGCGCTGGAGGCTCTTGGTGCACACGCCATTCAGTCCGCTGCTGAGAGCAAGCGTCGTAGCGTCCTACTGGTTGGTGCGGCGGTGACTGTCGTTGGCGTCGCTGCCTCGACGGTCTACTTCGTCCATGAACGGCAGACGCGGCAAGATCGCTGGCCCACTGGGACGGTACAGATTTCATCCGGCACCTTCACGTTGGGCAGTACGAGTGATGAGCAGGAATCGGCGCTTGGTTGGTGCAAACAGGTCGCTGGCAACGACTGCGGGCAGGAAGAGCAGTCCCAGTTCGCACGCGAGCAGTCTCTGCATCGAGTCATCATGTCTCCTTTCCGAATCGATCGGACCGAGGTCACGAACTCCACGTTCGTCGATTGGCTGAACAAGCAGTCGGACCTCTCGCTGACAGAGAATCGCTATCTGTACCAAGGGACGGTACTGCTAGCAGACTTGTATCCCACCTATCAGCCCTCAAACGGATTTGTCTACAATCGCCGCACCGGACGATATGAGGTTCCCAAAGGCAGCGAACGATACCCAGTGACTCGCGTAACTTGGGAAGCCGCGCAGCGCTACTGCCAGTCGCATGGAATGCGCCTTCCTACAGAGGCAGAGTGGGAGTTTGCGGCGCGCGGTATCGAAGGCCGACCCTTTCCATGGGGCTTTGAGTCTCCGCAGTGTGAGCACGTCAACGTGGCGCGTTTCCAAGGACAGAGCTGCTCGGCCATGAAGGGAAACACCGTACCGGTCGCCTCAGCGACTCAAGATGTGACCCCGGATGGGGTGTACGATCTCGCTGGCAACGTTGCGGAGTGGGTCATGGATGCCTTTCTCGACACGTACCCTGACTGTCCTGAGCCATGTCGAGATCCGCAAGTTGTGCCGGATATCCTCCCAAGCCAGCGCAGACAGCGGGCGGTTCGAGGGGGCAGCTGGAACTGGTCCGTGTGGTCGACTCGTTCAGCATCACGCAGCCGCTGGTGGGCAGACGAAGCGGTGCAGAACATTGGATTCCGGTGTGTGGCGTCCGTAAAATAGCCGGGTCAGTTCAATCGACACGACCGGCGGAGTGCACACCTGTGGGAGGATATGATGAATCGGCGCTCACTCTTATATGCGTTCTTTCTGGCATCCTGTGCAGGGGCCCAATCTCGCGTGGGTGGGACAGGAGCGGGACAGACTGGTATCGTCAAAGTACAGGTTCTGCGCCAAACGGACCAAGGACCGTCCGCCGTTACTAACGGGGCAACGCTTCACAGTGGTGATCG
>ERZ724504.2372-NODE-2372-length-10237-cov-3.388431_pt1 | contig 10237 bp, 8 predicted proteins | sample MGYA00376037_ERZ724504 | MGnify/ENA primary metagenome ERZ724504 (study PRJEB28724, sample SAMN07190888) | wastewater metagenome | isolation source: influent of sewage treatment plant in Hong Hong | place: USA: Christiansburg, Virginia | collected 2016-03-01 ... | reverse complement strand
GGCGCAGCATGACGACGCGCAGATCGCGCGAGAAGGCCAGCAGCATCTTGCGCACGCTCTCCGTTTGGGCGGCGGCCGTCTGTGCCATCGGGATGGGCGTGGCCGCGTGGCTGGCCGACAGCTGCGCCAAGCGCGCCATGCGCTGAACCCGCACCAGCTTGGTGGTCTCCATGGCCAGGTCGGCAAAATTGGCGCCAAAGGCCTTGGCAATCACTTCATGGGGCTTGTTCAGATGGTCGCAGGCATAGACCAGGTAACTGGCGGCCTGCATGGCTTGTGAGCCGCCAATGGTCTTCAGAATGCCGGCCACCGCGTCGGCATGTTCCAGGATGTTCTCACCCGTGTCCAGCGTTTCGCCCGACAGCAGGGGTTCGGCAAAGGCGCGCGCGCGCGCCAGGGCATCGGCCTGCTCGGGCAGGCTGTGTGCCGTGGCGGCGATGACAGGGGCCGGTGCGGTGTGCTCGGGCGTGTGGCTTTTCACGGGTTTCAATCAAGCAAAAATCGGACGACAGTATCCACCTGGTCGGCCGCAATGAGTGTGGGCGCATGGCCGACACCGGCAAACTCCACCAGGCGGGCCTTGGGGCCGCGTGCGGTCATCTGCAGCGCGGTCTCATGCGACAGCAAGTCGGACTCGGCCCCGCGCAGCAGCAGGGTCTGGGCCTGGATGGCGTCATACAGTTGCCACAGCATGGCCTCGCCTTGCGCTGCGGTCTCCCGCGTCAACGCGCCAAAGGGCACGGCTATGGCCGGGTCGTAGTGCAGGGTGACTGCCGTGGCCGAGCCGGGCACCGGTTTGACCATATGGCGCGACAGCTCCAGCCACTGGGCAGGCGTGTGCGGACCAAAGCTGCCGGATACGGCCCACATGGCGTCCGCGGCCTGCTGCAGCGAATCAAACTGCACCACGCGCCCCAGGTACAGGCCTATGCGCACAATGGAATCCCACTGGATGACCGGACCCACGTCATTGAGCACCAGGCGGCGCACCGGCACCGGTAGCGGAATCTGCTGTTGCCCGCAAACGGCCATGCCAATCAGGCCGCCCATGCTGGTGCCCACCCAATCCAGTGTTTGCGTCTGCGGCTTCAGGTGGGCCAGCAAGGCGAGCATGTCACCGGCGTAAAACGGCACCTGATAGCCCTGCGGGTCGGTCAACCAGTCGCTTTTGCCCCGCCCCACCACGTCCGGGCAAATCACCCGCAAGGCGCCACCGGCGCGCTCCACCAACGCCTGAGCCAATACATCAAAGTCACGCCCCTGGCGCGACAAACCGTGCACGCAGACCACCACGTGGGAGGCGCTGGCGTCGCCCCACTCCCAAAACGCCATGCGGTGGCCCGCGCCGCTGTCGGGGCACGGTAAGTAGTTCAGCTTAGGGTCAGACATGGTGCAATGTGTGGTTTGATAATGACTGGATCGTAATTCAATCACGCGTCTATTTTTTCTGATCAGGAGAACAACATGCTCAAAGGCAAAACAGCCCTCATCACCGGTTCCACCAGCGGCATTGGCCTTGGCATTGCCAAAGCCTTGGCCGCGCAAGGCGCCAACATCGTGCTCAACGGCTTTGGTGATGTGGAAGGCCCCAAGGCCGAGGTGGCCGCTTTAGGCGTGCAGGTGAGTTACCACGGGGCCGACATGAGCAAGCCCGCCGAGATCGAGGACATGGGCAACCATGCCATCAAGACCTTTGGCGCACTGGACATCCTGGTCAACAACGCCGGCATCCAGCATGTGGCGCGCATCGAGAACTTCCCGGTGGAGCGCTGGGACGCCATCATCGCCATCAATATGAGCAGCGCCTTTCACGCCACCCGGTTGGCGCTGCCCGCCATGCGCGAGCGCAATTGGGGCCGCATCATCAATGTGGCCAGCATCCACGGCCTGGTGGCATCCGCTGAAAAATCCGCCTATGTGGCCGCCAAGCACGGCGTGGTTGGCCTGACCAAGGTCACCGCGCTGGAAAACGCCACCACCGGCGTGACCTGCAACGCCATCTGCCCCGGCTGGGTGCTGACGCCACTGGTGCAAAAGCAGGTAGATGCCAAGGCTGCCGCGCTGAAGATCAGCAACGAGGAAGCCACCAAGCTGCTGCTCGGCGAGAAGGAACCCTCCATGCAGTTCACCACGCCCGAAGAACTGGGCGCGTTGGCCGTGTTCTTCTGTTCACCCGCTGGCAACAACGTGCGCGGCGTGGCCTGGAACATGGATGGCGGCTGGACGGCACAGTGACAAATCAGCCGTTAGCCCTCGTAGAATAAGCATAGTTAGCTATCTTTTTGATAGCTTTCACTGTATGGGCCAATGAGCACGGGGATTACCCCAATGGGTCTGGCGCGCATCTGGCCAATGATCTATGCTCATTGCCATGCAGCGCCTACCGTCGTCATCCGCCCATATTGGACCCGCTCTCCAGCCACGCCGCCTGAGCCAGATTCTGTGGGCCACCAGCATCGCGTGTGCAATGGCCTTGCTGGTCTCAGTGTTCACACAGGAATGGGCTTCATCCGCCATACTGGCAATGGCCATCGGCATCTTTCTGTTCGCAATCTGGCTGACCCGGCGCGGTCGCTTGTTGTTGGCAGCGCACACCATGCTGCTGACTTTGACGGTATCCGTCAGCGTCCTGATATTTTTGTCGCAAGGCCTTCGGGATGAGGCAGTGTTTGCCTTTCCCGGTATCCTGATTTTTGCCAGCATGTTTGGCACCCGGCGCCTGTATCTGGGTCTGGTGGCCTTCGTGTTTCTGGTGCTCAGCAGTGTGGTCGCTTTGAACCTGCTGGGCTGGCATGTCAACGCCGTTCAACCCCTGCATGGGGGGTTGCTGGCCAACATTCTGGCGATACTGGCCGTCACCGCGTTCTTCGTCTGGCTGATGGCCAGCGACCTGCGCAGCGCCCTGACACAGTTGCAGGTGGATAACCAGCGCATTCTGGAGTCCCATGCGCGCATCGACGTCCTGGCCCACCAGGATTCCCTGACCGGTTTGCCCAACCGGGTATTGGCCCGGGACCGCCTGGAACAGGCCATTGCGCTGGCGCGGCGCAACCACAGCGCAGCGGCGGTGCTGTTTCTCGACCTCGACAACTTCAAAACCGTCAATGACTCCCTTGGCCACAGCACCGGTGACCTGCTGCTGTGCGCGGTGGCGCACAAACTGGTGGCGGCCGTGCGGGACAGCGACACGGTCAGCCGCCAGGGTGGGGATGAATTCCTGATCATTCTGGGCGGCCTGACGGACGATGAAGCAGCCACCACGGCCGCCGTCAAGATTCTGGACCAACTGTCAGCCCCCTTTGTCATCGCGGGTGTGGAAGTCAGCACCACGGGGTCGCTGGGGATCGCCGTGTTCCCCCGGGACGGCGCAGACGCCGACAGCCTGCTCAAGCATGCCGACCTGGCCATGTACCGGGCCAAGGACGCAGGGCGCAACGCCTTCCGCTTCTTTGACGCGGAAATGAACAACAGCGTCGTCGAACACTTGCAGTTGACGACGGGCATCCGCCAGGCCCTGCGCAACAACGAGTTCACGCTCCATTACCAGCCCCAATTTGCGCTGGGTTCCGGGCGCATCGTCGGCGCCGAAGCCCTGATACGCTGGCGCCACGACACCCTCGGGTTCATCCCGCCGGCCAAATTCATCCCCGTGGCCGAGCACTCCGGGCTCATCCACGAACTGGGTGCCTGGGTGCTCCACGAAGCCTGCAGCCAGGCAAAGCACTGGCAGACCACAGGGCTTGGTGACCTGGTCATTGCCGTCAACGTGTCACCGGTGCAGTTTCGCCGGGACGACATCGAGCGCGAGGTCGCCACCGCGCTGGCCGACACCGGTCTGTCGCCTTCGTGCATCGAACTGGAACTGACCGAATCGCTGTTGCTCGCCGATTCCGAACACCTCTGCGGCGTGTTGAAGCGCCTGCGTGGCATGGGCATACAGTTTTCTATCGACGACTTTGGCACCGGTTATTCCAACCTGGGCTACCTCAGCCGCTTCGATGTGGAACGGCTCAAGATTGACCAGTCTTTTGTGCGGCGCATGATCGACAACCCCAGCGACGAGGGCATTGTGCGGGCCATCATCGAAATGGCACATTGCCTGAAGCTGCAGGTCGTGGCCGAGGGCATAGAAGACGCGCCCACCCTGGAACGCCTGACCGCGCTGGGCTGCGAATTCGGACAGGGCTACCACTGGTCGCCCGCGCTGCCGGCCGACGAGTTCCTGCAGTTTTGCCGCACCTATGCGGAGGCAAGGCCATGAATATCGCGATGGCCAGCCTCTCGGCCCAACTGGCCATCTACGCTCTGGCCTGGCTCCTGATGGGGCTGACGTTTCAATTGCGGCGCAAGGTGGCCATCCTGTGGTCCGCCGCCTGGTTCTCGGGTGCCGTCTGCGCCCTGCTGGTTTTTGTTTCCGGCACCTTCTCTGCGTTCAGCCTGGACCTCGCGGTCAACACCCTTGCCATTTGCTGCTTTTTGCTCATCCAACAAGGCATGGACGTATTTACCCGCCAACGGTCACCGCGGTGGGTCTTTGTGTTCGTGCTGACCGGATTGCTGCTGATTGAAGGCTTGCGCCAGGCCGGACCCGCATGGATTTTGTGGCAGGTCGCGTTGTTTACGTTGATCGCGTGTTACCCACTGGCGGCCACGCTGGCTCGCATGGCGGTGTGGTTGCGCCATGAGCGCAAAAGCTCCTTTGGCATGGTGGCGCTGATCGTATCCCCGTTGGTCGTCACGATGGCGCTGTTTCTGGTGCGCCTGCTGCTCGTCGTACGCGGCACGACACCTGACACCGTGCAATTCAGCCAGGGCAGCGACTTTGATGTGATCGCGACCATGCTGTTCCTGTTGATGCTGGGTGGCTTCAACTTTTCACTGGCGACCATCTTCCTGGGCGGCACGATTGAGCGGTTGCGCACCATGTCCGAGACCGATCAGCTCACCGGCCTGAACAACCGCCGCGTCATGATGCGTCGCCTGGAGGAAGAGCATGCCCGCTTTCTGCGCAGCGGGCACCGCTACGGTTTGATCTCGCTCGACCTGGACCATTTCAAACAGGTTAACGACACGTACGGCCATGGCGTTGGCGACCAGGTGCTGCGCGCGGTGGCCGATGTACTCAAGAGGTGCCAGCGCAACACCGACACGCTGGCCCGCATGGGCGGAGAAGAGTTCATGCTGCTGGCCCCCCTGACCGAAGAGGCCGGGGCCATGATCCAGGCTCAGCGCATTTGCAGGGTCGTTGGCGAAACCGACCTGCACACCGACGCCGGCAGCTTGCGAATCACCACCAGCATTGGGGTCGCCATTGTTTTGGCAACCGACACGTCCGTCAAGACCGTAATGACACGATCCGATGCTGCACTCTACCGGGCCAAGGTGGCAGGACGCAATCGGGTTGAACTGGCTCACAGCGCACCATGACCAAAGACCCTATCAATTTCCTGTTTTCCGTTCTCTTGCTGGTATGCATGGCCATGGGACCCGCACCGGGGGCAGCGGCGTCTGCATCTGCCACCGTCCTGGTACTCGATGACGCCACCCCGTCGATCCAGGCCTGGCCTGCAGTTACGGTGTTGGCTGATCCCCAGGGGGCCCTGACCATCGACGACGTGGCAGAGTCCAGGACTCCATTTGCCGTTCCACAAACAGCCAGCGGCACACTGGGCCTGCGGCGGGAAGTGACGTGGCTGCACATCCCGCTCACCGTATCCGAAGGCAGCGATGGCGAGTGGGTGTTCGACGTGGACTATCCCCCCCTTCAGCGTATCGACCTCTACATCCGCTCTGGCAACGACCTCGTGAAGCGTGCGACGTTGGGAAGCCTCCAAGCTGCAGGCGAGCGGCCCATGGCCAGCCGGTCGCATGCCATGGCCTTGCCATTGGCGCCCGGCAAGTCCTATGACGTATACCTGCGTGTCGAGACCCTGGGCGCCATGGTGCTGCCGATCACGTTCAGTAAACCGACGGCCTTCCACGCCAGCGCGCTCAAAGAGCAAACGCTGCAGGGTTTGCTCAGTGGACTGGCGCTGACTCTGTTGGTGTCCAGTCTGGCGCAGTGGGTAACACTGCGCGAGCACCTGTTTGGCAAGTACGCACTGTTGATATCGGGCAGCCTGTTGTTCACGTGGCTGCAATTCGGCATCGGCATGCAATACGTGTGGCCGGGCAATGTGTGGATGGAAACGCACGCCGGGGGGCTGTCTGCCCTGGTTGCCGCAACCGGGTCATTTCTGTTCATCGAGCATGCCCTGGCCGGGCCGGATATGAAGCCCTGGCTCAGCAAGGCGATGAAGGGCGGTGCCGCACTGACCATCGCCGTTGCCGCCTGCTATGCGCTGGACTGGATCAACGTCCACACCGTGACCGCCGTGGTCAGCACCCTGGGCCTGGCGCCCGCACTGCTGGGCTTGCCCGGCGCAATCACGCGGGCACGGCGGGGCGAAACGGTGGGCTTCTACTTTCTGTTGGCCTGGGCCGTGTACTTTGTCACGACGGCGATCCTGATCGAAGCGCTCAAGGGGCGCTTGCCGGTCAACTTCTGGACCCTGCACTCGTTCCAGTTCGGCGCCACGTTTGACATGCTGGTCTTCATGCGCATCCTGAGCCTGCGCACCAAGGCACTGCAGTCTGCGATGCGTCTGGCCACGCGCGAGCGCGACAAGTTTCACACACTGGCCCATACCGATCCGTTGACCGGGCTACCCAATCGGCGCAGCCTCAATGAAACCATCACCCGGGAACTGACCACCACCAATCCGCAAAACATGCTGGCCGTCTACATGCTGGACCTGGATGGATTCAAGACCGTCAACGACCTGTACGGGCACGATGTGGGCGATGAACTCCTGATCGCCGTGGCCAACCGGCTGCAGGCCAACTTGCGCAACAGTGACATCGTGTCGCGCCTGGGCGGGGACGAATTCGTCATCATGTCCAGCGGCTTGGCCACCGCAGAACAAGCGCAGGAGCTGGGCGAGAAACTGGTCCGCGCCTTTGACGCGCCGTGTGTCTTGTCCCACCATGTCTGCAAGGTCGGCCTGACGATTGGCTACGCGTTGGCGCCACTGGACGAGCAGGACATCTTTGGGCTGCTCAAGCTCGCCGACGGCGCCATGTATGCCGGAAAAATGGCCGGCAAGCACTGTGTGCGCCGGACAGCACCAAACGCAGAGTCCGACGCTTCCAAGCGCTAGGGCGCGTATTTGGCAAGAAAGCCGCGCAGATCGCGAAATTCCTCCCGGCGTGCTGTCAGCGTCTCATGGTCCCAGTCCCACCACGCGGTGGATTCGATGGCCAGTGCGATTTCCCGGGGAAAGCGTTGGCGAATCACCTTGGCGGCAACGCCGCCCACGATGGCATAGGGCGGCACATCCTTGGTCACCACCGCGTTGCTGCCGACCACCGCACCGTTGCCAATGTGCACGCCCGGCATGATGACCACCCCATGGCCGATCCAGGTGTCATGGCCAATCACCACACGTTGGCGCCGGCGCCACTGAAAGAATTCCGCGTCGTCCTGCTCGGCCATGCCATACAGCGTGGGGCGGTACGTGAAATGGTGCAGGCTGGCGTACTCCATCGGATGAAAGCCGGGGTTGATGCGCACCATGGCGGCGATGTTGGAGAATTTGCCAATGTCAGCCGACATCAGATCGCCGTGGGGCTGGACATAGGAGTAGTCGTCCAGCAGGCAATCCTCCATGCGCACGTGCTCGCCCACCTGGGTGTAGCGGCCAAAGCGGCAGTCACGCACCACGCTGTTGGGCGCTAATGACGGTGCGGGACCCAGCCGCACCGGCGGCGGCAGATTGTGTTGCGCAATATGGGTATGGTTCATGGCCTTGGGCATGGGCTCAATACGCACGGTTGCCCAACAACCAGGTCTCCAATACCGTTGGCATGCCAACGCGGTTCATGCGCACGCGCACCATGTCTGCGCGTTGCCCCACCGCAATCTCGCCACGGTCTGCCATGCCAATGGCCCGCGCGGGATTGCGGGTCACCGTGCGCACGGCCTTGGGCAGCGACCAATTTTCCATGCCCCCCAGCATGAAGGTGGCCAGCAACAGGCTGCTTGGCACGTAGTCGGACGAAAAGATGTCGAGCAAGTCGAACTGTGCCAGCTCCGCCGCGGACACGTTGCCCGAATGCGATCCGCCTTTGACCATGTTCGGGCCACCCATGATGATGGCCATGCCGGCCTCCCGTGCCGCCTGCGCAGCGGCCACGGTGGTTGGGAATTCGGACATGCCAACGCCCTCCGAAATGGCCAGCTCCACATCGGTAAGCAGGGTGTCATCATGGCTGGCCAGGGGTATGGCGCGCCCGGCGCAGGCTTTGACAATCACCTGGCGGTGCGGCAATGCAAAAGCCTGCTGGTCGGCCTTGCGCTGCGCAATCATGGCGTCAAATTCGGCCTCGTTGTAGCGCCCGTTGCGCTCAGAGTAGCGGCGGTAGGCCGTGAGTTCACGCCATTGCCGTTGCCCCGGCGTATGGTCCATGACGCTGACCAGCCGGAGCAGCGGGTCGTCCGTGTATTGGTGAAACACTTCCAGAATGTCCGGTGCCGACACCTCGCAACGCAGGTGCAGCCAATGGTCCACGCGCATCAGCCCCTCGTCACGGCACTGGTGCAGGGCTGCAATCGATGTGTGCTGGGTCTGGCAGCGCGAACCGCCCTCATCCAGATCGCCAATCACCACCGAGTCGAGCACGGTGGTGATGCCCGCTGCCGCGCACTGTGCGTCATGCACCGTCATCGCGGAGTGAGCATTCCACAGCACACCGGGGCGCGGCACCAGATGCTTCTCCAGGTTGTCGGTGTGCAGCTCGACCAGGCCGGGCATCAGCCAGTCCCCGGCCCAATCCTGCGCGCCCGCCACGGCGGTATCACCCCGGTCCACGGCGCGAATGACTCCGTCTTGCAGGTGCACGCAGCCTATGAATTCTTCGTCAGCCGTCACAACGCGGGCGTTGCGGATGGTTTGCTCGTTCATGGATCAGATTCCTCAAGTATCAAAGGGGGTTGCGGTGTTGCTCAACGTCAAAGCTGCGGGTCGCGACCGCCTCACGCACTTCGTCGTCATGAAAAATGCCCACAATCGCACTGCCGCTGGCACGGGCGGCGTGGATCAGCTCCACCACCACGGCTCGGTTGTCGGCATCCAGTGAGGCGGTCGGTTCGTCCAGTAGCAATACGGGCGGACTGGTGATCATTCCGTGGGCAATGTTCACGCGCTGCTGCTCGCCGCCCGAGAACGTGGCCGGTGGCAGATGCCACAAATGCTCGTGCAGATTCAGGCGAGTCAGCCACTGTGCAGCCTGGTTGCGGGCCGCATCCGCGCCCACGCCGAGTCGGCGCAGGGGATCGGCCACGATATCCAGCGTGGAGACGCGGGGAATGACCCGCAGGAACTGCGACACGTAGCCCATGGTGTGGCGACGCACTTCGAATACGTCACGCGGCAGGGCCGTGGCCAGACTCATCCACTGGCCTTCGTGGCGGATGCGTACATCGCCGCTGCTGGCTGCATAGTTGCCGTACAGGCAGCGCAACAGCGAGCTCTTGCCGCTGCCGGAATGGCCCGTCAGCGCCAGGCATTCGCCCGGGTTGACGCGCAGGTCAATGCCACTAAAGACAGGCAGCTGCATGCCGCCCCGTCCGTGCAGGGTGAAGGTCTTGGACAGGGCCAGGGTTTCCAGGATAGCGGTCATGGGTTTGTCATTCATCAAGGCGTCAGTACCGACGAGACCAGAAGCTGGGTGTAGGGGTGCTGTGGGTCGTCCAGCACGCGGTCGGTCAGGCCCTGCTCCACCACCACACCGTCTTTCATCACCAGCATGCGCTGGGCCAGCAGGCGTGCCACGGCCAGGTCGTGGGTGACCACCACGGCGGCCAATTGCAGTTGGTCCACCAGTTCGCGCAGCAAGTCCAACAGCCGGGCCTGCACCGACACGTCCAGCCCGGTCGTGGGTTCATCCATGAACACCAGGCGCGGGTGCGTGACCAGATTGCGCGCAATTTGCAGGCGCTGCTGCATGCCGCCCGAGTAGGTGGCGGGCAAGTCGTCGATACGCCGGGTATCCAGCTCCACGCGCTCCATCCAGGCCGTGGTCTCGCGGCGCAGATTGCCGTAGTGGCGCGACCCCAAGGCCATCAGGCGTTCACCCACGTTGGCGCCACCCGAGACATTCATCCAATCGGAAGAGCGTCGTGTAGGGAAAGAGTGTA
>ERZ724504.2370-NODE-2370-length-10239-cov-6.891300_pt1 | contig 10239 bp, 9 predicted proteins | sample MGYA00376037_ERZ724504 | MGnify/ENA primary metagenome ERZ724504 (study PRJEB28724, sample SAMN07190888) | wastewater metagenome | isolation source: influent of sewage treatment plant in Hong Hong | place: USA: Christiansburg, Virginia | collected 2016-03-01 ... | reverse complement strand
CAGACAACAGTAGCGCGGCTGTTTGACGACAACCTCGAACGCCTGAGGCTGCGGCATATCTGCGGCAGCCTCGAGACCCGCATTTCGGTCTCGGAAGACCGTATCTGGCCCGCCGACATGGTCGGCCACCTCAACCTGATCCACCCCGACCGCCTGCAGATCCTCGGCTCGTCGGAACTCGCCTGGGCACGCCGCCAGACCCGCGAGAAGGTCATCCACCATATCCGCGACATCCTGTCCTACGGCCCGCCGGCCATCATCATCGCTGACGACGAGGACATCCCGAGCATGGTGCGCACCCTGTGCGCCAACGAAGACGTGGCCCTGTTCGCGAGCCCGCTGCCGGCTGCCAACGTCATCGACCTGCTGCGCAGCTATCTGTCGCGCAAGCTGGCAGAACGGGTCGCGCTGCACGGCGTGCTGATGGACGTGCTGGGCCTTGGCGTGTTCATCACCGGCGACTCGGGAGCCGGCAAGTCGGAGCTCGCTCTGGAACTCATCTCCCGCGGCCACGGGCTGGTAGCCGACGACATCGTCGAATTCTCCCGGATCGCCCCGACCGTCCTCGAAGGACGCTGTCCGGCGCTGCTCCAGGACGTGATCGAGGTGCGCGGCCTGGGCATCCTCAACATCCGTACCATCTTTGGCGAAACGGCCTGCCGCCGGAAGATGAAGCTCAAGCTCGTCGTGCACCTTCAGCGCCGCCAGCCGGGCCAGGAAGACCCCCTCCGCCTGACGCTGGAGGGTGAGCAGCAGTCGATCCTCGGCGTGTCCCTGCGGCGCGTGGTGCTGCCTGTGGCGGCAGGGCGCAACCTGGCCGTGCTGCTCGAAGCCGCGGTTCGTTCGACAATCCTGCTGCTACGCGGTATCGACTCGACCCAGGATTTCGTCGACCGCCAGCAGCGTGCGATGGAAGAAGGCGGCGGCTAGAAATCCCGTAAAAATGTATCCCCGGACGCCGTTGAGGCAGCCCGGCCGTCAACGGATCGACGCGTGCACCGTTTATGATGCTGTCGCAGTTCCGAAAAATCGCCTATCCGAGGAGAGTGGCCCGATGAAAAAACTGATCCTGAGCATCGCCGTTTCCGTATTTGCCGCCAGCCTGGCACCCGCGGCCTTTGCGGCCACGACCCAGCAGAACAAGATGAAGGAATGCAACGCGTCTGCCACCGACAAAAAGGGCGACGAGCGCAAGACCTTCATGAAGGAGTGCCTGTCCGCCAAACCGGCCGCCAAGGGCACGACCCAGCAGGAGAAGATGAAGTCCTGCAACAAGGATGCCGGCGAAAAGGCGCTGAAGGGCGACGATCGCAAGAAGTTCATGAGCGAGTGCCTGAAGGGAGGCTGAACCCTTCCACTCCGCAGAAATTGAAAAGAGCCCCGCGGGGCTCTTTTCAATTTGCGGATCCGGATTCGATCAATCGATGGCGAAAGCCACAGCGTCCAGCATGTTGTCGGCCACCGAGAAGCCGCAGCCGATGTGCCCTTTCTCCGAGAGCGCGAACTCTTCCCGCTTGACGCAATGTTCGGCAGAGCCTTCCTCCAGCAGATAGGTGCCGTTGGTACTCGAATCTGCGAGGTAGAACAGCCCGGCGCGCAGCTCGATGCGGGCATGCTGCCGCGACACGCGGGGATCGGAGACGACGATGTCGTTGCCGGTTTCACGCCCGAAAAGCAGGGTTGGATGCGCCGCATCGATCAGCCAGATCTGGCCGCGAAAACTCACCCGCAGCTGCTTTTGTGCCTGCAGCGCGTCCAGGCGCAATTCGGCGGGCGTCGGCGGCGGGGCTTCGCCCAGTTCGAGCACCGGAAACGGCACCGCACTGCTCGACTCATCAAGCCGGCCGAGCAAACGACGCATGGATGGCGACAGGAGCGGACTCAGGTTTTCGGAGACTGCGATCGTATCGGGGTTGTGACTTTCGACCAGGTGCGCCGCCAGCTTCTCGGGATCCTCCTCCATGTCCTCGCCTTCCGGGTCGGGCACCACACCGGCCCGCAGGACCAGCTTGATGCCGCTCATCGGTGGCAACGCCCTCACCCGCTCGCGCATTTCGCGGGCCGCCAGGAGGGCTGAGTCCGCATCCGGGAAGTGCGCCACGAGCACATCCGAACGCAGCTCGAGCCCGCTGGCCGAATAGGCCTCGGCGCAGCGCGACATGCGGTTCAGGCAGCGCTCGACGGCATACCCCGCCTCGGCCTCGCCCAGCTTGACTGCGAGCCGCACGCCACCGGCGACATCCGCAAACAGCAGGCAGCGGGTGGAAGCACGCTCAGTCATTGTCGCGGACTCCGGTGCACCCCGAATGCGGGCACGACACCCACGCGGAATGCCCTGCAGTTTTTCGGGAAAGGCTGGGGGATGGATCCATGAATGCTAGGTTCTCCAGATCCCGATCGGGATGGCTGAGGGGTTTTCATGCGAAACCGGCAGGTCGGGCGCATCGAAAACAATGTCTCCCTCTTCCACTTTCGTCGCACTCGAAACATTGAGGAAGTCGAACAGATTGCCATCGGCAAGATGGGATGGCACGACATTTTTGAGCGCCGTCGAGATGGACACGATACGGCCCGGGAAACGGCTGTCCCAGTCGCGCAGCATGGCCTTGATCTGCTTGCGCTGGGCATTTTCCTGGCTGCCACACAGATTGCACGGGATGATCGGATATTCCATGCCGCGGGCAAAGCGTTCGATGTCCTTCTCGGCGCAGTAGGCGAGAGGACGGATCACCACGTTCTGACCGTCGTCGCTGACCAGCTTGGGCGGCATGGATTTCATCTTGCCGCCGAAGAACATGTTCAGGAAAAGGGTTTCGATCATGTCGTCGCGATGGTGGCCGAGGGCGATCTTGGTGGCGCCAAGCTCCTTCGCAGTGCGGTAGATGATGCCCCGGCGCAGGCGCGAGCACAGCGAACAGGTGGTCTTGCCCTCGGGGATCTTGTCCTTGACGATCTTGTAGGTGTTTTCGGTGACGATCTTGTATTCAACCCCGATCGACTCGAAGTAGGCCGGCAGAATATGGTCGGGGAAGCCCGGCTGCTTCTGGTCGAGGTTCATCGCCACGATGCGGAAGTCGATGGGCGCCCTTTCGCGCAGGGCCAGCAGCATCGACAGCAGCGTGAACGAATCCTTGCCGCCGGAGACGCAGACCATCACCACGTCGCCTTCGACGATCATGCCGTAATCCACAATAGCCTCGCCCGTTTTGCGCATCAGCTGCTTCTTGAGGCGCAGAAAGGTATTCGAGAAACGGGACTCCGTTTCGGGGAGGTCGGTCGCCAGGGGCGCGGGAGATACCACTACGTCTTCCATTTCACCAGATGTCCAATGATTATAAGCCGCCCGAAAATCCATCGGACCGACATAAAATGTTAAATACGTTATAAATGAGCGCTACGCCCTCCATCAACAGGAATGATCTGGCCTGTGATGTAGGGCGCATCAAACAGCAAAAAACGCACCGTGCGAGCGATATCCGACGGCGTTCCGACCCGGCCGAGCAGGGTGTGGGCCACGATGGCATCCCTCTCGGCCGGAGCCAGCTGACCATCGTCGGGCCACTCGATCGGCCCCGGCGCAACCCCATTCACCCGCACCCGCGGCGCCAGCTCCAGCGCCAGCGCGCGTGTCAGGCCAAGCAAACCGGCCTTCGCCGCGCAATAAAGGGGATAGCCCTTGAGCGGGCGCTCGGCGTGGATGTCGATGATATTGACGATTGCGCCGCCGCTCTCCTGCAGCCACGGCGCTGCGGCCTGAGAGAGGAACAGCGGCGCCTTGAGATTGGAGCCGATGAGATCCACCCAGGCGGCTTCGCCGATCTGGCCGATGGCCGTGGGGAAGAAGCTGGAGGCGTTGTTCACCAGCCCGTCAAGCCGGCCGAAATGCCCGACCACGGCCTCCACCAGCGCCGGCAGGCTGTCACCGTCGAGCAGGTCGGCCTGCAACACCAGCGCCGAGTCGAGGCGAAGCGCATTGAAATCAGCGGCGAGTCGATCCGCATCGTCCCGCGAATGACGGCAATGCAGCGCAAGCCGCGCACCGGCGGCATGCAGCTGACGGGCGATTTCGGCGCCGACGCGCTTGGCGCCGCCAGTCACAATGACCGCGGGCGCCATTGCCTGTTGATTCATGAGGGCCTGGGGCTTCTGAATATGGAGGGCGTAATCATACGGTGCCGACGGGTAATTCGCCCATGTTTTGAAGCTCTTGCCACCTCCCACCCCCTTATTCAGGACGCCCGGATTATTCATCAGGCATTGACACTGCCGCATCACTCCCGGCGCACCGCGGCAGGCAGGTAAAATGGTCGCTTTTATCCGTCCGTGGCCACCATGAAGCTGCCCCAGCCCTCCCCCGAAGCCCTCGAACAGAGTGGGCATCTTGTCGCCCACCTGCGCCGCCTGATCGAAGGCCAGGGCGGCTGGATTTCGTTCGCCACCTACATGGCCGAAGCACTGTACACCCCCGGCCTGGGCTACTACAGCGGCGGCGCCCGCAAGTTCGGCCCCGGCGGCGACTTCATCACCGCACCGGAACTCACGCCCCTGTTTGGCCAGGCGATCGCTTCCCAGGTGCAGCAGATCATGGACCTCTCAGCGCCGCACATCATCGAGGCCGGCGCCGGCACCGGCCTGCTGGCTGCCGACCTGCTGCTCGAACTCGAACTGCGCGGTTCGCTGCCCGACAGCTACGCCATCCTCGAAGTCTCGGGTGAGCTGCGCGAGCGCCAGTTCGACACCATCGCCAGCAAAGTGCCCCACCTGGCATCCCGCGTGAGCTGGCTGGAAGGCCTGCCCGAGCACTTTTCGGGCGCCCTTGTGGCCAACGAGGTGCTCGACGTCATGCCGGTTCACCTCATCGCCTGGCGGCCGGAAGGCATCTTCGAACGGGGCGTGGCCTTGGGCGACGAAGGGCAGTTCGTGTGGGCCGACCGCCCGGTCAGCGGCAAGGTGGCCGACGCCGCCGCAGCGCTGGATCGCCCGCTGCCCAGCGAAGGCGAATACGTGAGCGAACTCAACCTCGCCGGCCGCGCGTGGATCGCCGAATGGGCCGAGCGCCTTGAAAAGGGCGCCATGCTGCTGGTCGATTACGGCTATCCGCGCGCCGAGTATTACCTCGACAGCCGCAGCACCGGCACGCTGCTGTGCTATTTCCGCCACCACGCACACGGCGACCCCTTCCTGTGGCCGGGGCTGAACGACATCACCGCCTTCGTCGACTTCACCGCCGCCGCCGAAGCCGGCTTCGCCGCCGGGCTCGACATCCTCGGCTACACCGACCAGGCCAACCTGCTGTTCAACTGTGGCGTGCTGGCCTGCCTGGCCCGCCGGGCACCGGAAGACAGTGTCGACTACATCCGCGCGGCGAAGGCCGTGCAACGTCTAACCGGCCCCCACGAGATGGGAGAACTCTTCAAGGTCATCGCGATGGGCCGTGGCATCGAGCAACCGCTGATCGGCTTCCTGCGCGGCGACCGGCTGCACGCGCTGTAAAACCCGGGCGGCTGAAATAAAAAAGCTTGCCGGATCACTCCGGCAAGCTTTTTGCGCCATTCAGGAAACCTGTTTGCGGAAATTTACTCCTGGAAGCGATAGACCGCGCTCAGGAAGGCATCCACATCCGTGGGCACCGGATGCTGTCCGTGGCTCGCCAGCGGAATTTCCTGCAGGCCCAAGGCCAGCTCCGGTGGCAACAGGTTGGCGTTCAGGACTTCGTCATCGTATGCCGGGACGACATCGTTTTCCGGCTCGAGGTAACTCCGTTCGCCGCTTTCCATGCTCATGCAGATCACCATTTCGGCCTCCGTTCCGGGGCAAGGAAACCAACCCCTTGTTGTTCTTAACGGCTGCGGCCCCCAAAGGTTGAAGGAATCCCGGCTGAAGGCTCGGAAAGATCCCTTTCCGTTGTTGCCCGCGGCCGGTCGCATGATTCAACAATGGACCACCATCCCGCTGTTCGCAATGACGAAGTTCACGGGCACCCGGTTTTGGAGCGGGTTTTACAAGCCTTCACTTTGAAGCCAGCTCAGGATCGGATCGGCGGCAATGCGCCAGTCCGTCTCGAGCATCATGCCGTGACCGAGTTCGGGCAGGATCATGGCCTCGACATCGTAACGGCGGGCCGTCATCTGCACCTGGTCGGGCGGGATCAGCACGTCGTGCTCGGCGCCCAGCACCAGCAGGGGCGGACGATGAATGCGCGAGATGGAGGGCAGATCGAAGAGCGACATGTCCCAGATGGCCCGGTGCGACTCGGGCTGGCACAGGTGGTAGTAACGCTGCAGGCGCTCGATTTCCATGGTTTCGTGGAACATCGCGTCGCGCAGGGTTTCCATCTGCGGCCGGCCGCCACCCATGATGCGGTTCAGGTCGCCGAGCAGATGGGGCTTGGCGAAGGCCAGACCGAAAGCCGAACCGAGCAGGCCTTGCGGCGGCACCGACGACATCAGCACGACGCCGGGGGCCGAATGTCGCTCCAGGTACTTCTGCACCACCATGCCGCCCATCGAATGGCCGATCAGCACCGGCGCGGTGGGCAGCTTGGCGACCACTTCCGCCACATCATCCACGTAATCGGAAATCGAGAAGCTGTCGAGGTAGGCTCGCCCGCGGCTGCGACCATGGCCGGAAAGGGACAGGGCATAGCAGGAATAGCCCTGCTCGGCAAACCACGGCATGAAGCACTCATCCCAGCACCAGGCGCCGGTATAAGCACCGTGAATGAATAGCAGCGGGGTTTCGTGGGCAACGCCAGCCGGCGTATGGCAGAGGACTTCCAGGTCACCGAAACGGGAATTGTTCATGCGCAGACTCCGCGGAGGGAGGCAGAGCTGCGCACAGGAACTGAGCGGAGGATCATGGGCTGTTCTTGATAATTGTTTTGTTGTAGGCGCAGAACTTACAGCAGGCAGACGAAGGAAGAAAGCTAAAACACGCGAGCCTCCGGCGCTACCTGAGATCGACCACCGACAAGCCCGATACCGGGGTGCCCGACACCCTGGACTTCACGGCATGCCGAAATAGGGTTAAATCCCCTTTTTCAGACAATAGCAGGTGAAGACGGATGCTCAAGTGGTTGCTGGCGATCGTGGTGCTCGCGCTGGTTTCAGGGCTGGGTTCGAGCCTGTCGCTGCGGCGCTGGAGGCTCGGGCATCTGCCCGGCGACCTGCATTTCGATGTTTTCGGGCGGCATATCCACATTCCGCTGACCAGCACCCTGCTGCTGTCCTTGCTGGTGGGGCTAGTGATCCGCTGGCTGTGAGTCGTCGACCGGCGCGCGCACCGCGAAGGTCACGCTGTCGAGAACCTGCCCCTCGGCCGACATGAGATCAAGCACATGGCGGCCAGCCACCGGACGCCATGCCGTCCGGCTCGCCGAGCTGGAGCTTCCGCCGTTGCCGATGCGCTCGCCATTGAGCCGCCACCAGGCGCCGGGCGCGGTGCGCAGCGCTTCGAAATGGATCCGGAAATTGCTGTCGTCGGCCAGGGGCATCCCATCCACGATCGTGCCGCCGGCGGGATAGGCGATGCGCGGGAGGCTGCGCGGCACCATCACCCGCTCAAGCTCGGTGCCGCGGATGAACCACTCGCGGCGGGCGCTTTCGACAGGCGGCTCGAAGACCACGAGGCTGGACACCACACCCGGCGGCGGGGCTGGCCTCAACGGGGGCTGGCTGCGGTGCAGGCCGCGCAGGATCTCGTGCCAGGCAGCGCCGGCCTGGGCCGGCATGCCGCGGTTGCCCGCAGCCCACAGCGCAATGCTGAAACGCTCGGAGAAGCCGATCATCAGCGCTTCGCGCCCGTCGGGTACGTACTGGCGAAAGGCAAACGCCTGCGGATTGCCGTCGGTATCGGGTTCGGCCAGCATGTCGCCGACAATGAAGCCGGCCTCGGCCCGCAGCACGCGGCGGGGCATGCGCTCCGGCCCTGCGACAAGCCGCGGCGCCAGCCACTGGCCGCCGCTGGCGAGGCTGCGGTAGAGGCCGGCGAGCTGCACCAGGCCCACGTCCGCCCCGCCACCACGGGCCATGTCCACTTCGGCCTGGCGCAGGCGTTCGGGCAGTTGCTCGCCGGCCATCCGCAACACGGTCTGGGCCGGTTCGGTGAGGCTCTCGGTCAGCGCCCGCCGGACGCTCACCCACATGCGGTCGTCCGGCTGGGTCGGCGCGTGATTGGCCAGCGATTCTTCGAGCAGGCTGGCTGCCGTCAGCTGGCGGCGCTCCAGCGCCACGCCGTAGGCAAAGGGCAGCAGCAGGTTGCCGGCGCTGCGCAGCAGGACAGCCTGGTCCGGCAAGGCGGTTTCCGGCGCGCCCACATAGGCGAGCACGTCGCCGCTGGCGTTATCGACGACCACCGCAGCGGCCTCGCCGCTGCCGAGCCGGCGCACCGCCTGCAGCACAAGTCGCTGGGCATCCGCGTCGAAGGTGGTGACGAGGCGTTCGCCGGCGTGTTGCAGCAGATGACGGGCGGTGTGGGGGGCGAGATCCCAGCGCGGGCCGAGCTGCTGGCGATCAAGGCTGGTGTCGGCGAGACGCTGGGCCGGCCCGCAGGCCGACGGGGCACCGATACGCTCGGCCAGCACGCAGGCGCGGCGCGCCACCGTGTCGGCCCGGGCGTTGGGGCCGCGCAGCAGCACCGCAAGAACCAGCGCCTCCGGCCTGCCGATTTCGGTTGGCGGCTTGCCGAAGAAGGCCCGGGATGCGGCATGCACGCCCTGCAGGTCGCCGCGAAAGGGCGCCAGATTGAGGTAGGCCTCGAGGATCTGTTCCTTGGTCCAGCGGGCTTCCAGGGCCTGGGCGGCGAGGGCCTGATCCCATTTCTGGCCGATGGAGCGGCGCGGCATGCCGGCATAGCCGAGGGCCAGCTCCGGGTCGAGAAGTCCCGCCAGCTGCATCGACAGGGTGGAGGCCCCCCGCTTCCGGTCGTACCAGAGGTTGTGCCACAGCGAGCCGGCGAAGGCCCGCCAGTCCACCCCGGAATGTTCGAAGAAGCGCTTGTCCTCGGCCGCCAGCAGGGCCTCCTTGAGGGATGGCGAGAGGCTGGACAGCCCCACCCATTCGAGGCGGCGCACGCGCGTGTCGATACGCCGCTCGGCCAGCGGCGTGCCGTCGCGGGCGAGCAGGACGGCCACCGAGGGCTTCGCCCCGGCCTTGACCTCGGCGAAGGCCGGAATCGGCTGGGTGGCATGGGCCGTGGAGGCTGCGCCGGCAACAAGCACAAGCGCGGCGAACCGCCGGATCAGCGGAAAAAAGTAAGGGAGCTGGCGGGTCGCTGGCATGGCTGGCGGCATTGTAAGCCGCCTCCCGGTGGGCCGGATGCGGGATTTCTGGCGCGCGCCGGCAAGCTAAGTGTCACAAATCGTGTCGTCGGTGTCGGCGGCCAGGCCAAGGGTTTTGACTGCCGCGACACGGGCGGCATGCACTTCGGCGGGAATCCGTGATTTGTCCTCGAGACGCCGGGCGATCGCGCCGGCATCCACGCCGCGCACCGCGGCCAGCACGGCGAGCAGACGTTCGCGCTGGGGGTAGGCGCGCCCGGCGTAGCCTTCACGCCCGTGAAAATCGCAGGCGCAGGCATCGAGCAGCGCGGCGAAGCGTTCCGGGCGGCGCAGGCCGTCGCAGCGTTCGACGAGCTTGACCGCCGTCGCCGCGCGCAGCACCAGCGCCTGATGCACGATGCCGTGCTCGCGGGCCATCATCAGGGCCAGGTCGCGACAGTCGGCCGGGCACTTGAGGCGCTCGCACACCTCGCGGGCCAGCGCCTCGCTGGCGGCCTCATGGCCGTAATGGTGGGGCAGCATGTCGGGCGGCGTTGTGCCCTTGCCAAGATCGTGGAGCAAACAGGCGAAGCGCACCGCCAGCGGCTGGCCCGTGGCTGCGGCCTGGTCGAGCACCAGCAGCAGGTGCGCGCCGCAGTCGACTTCCGGGTGGTATGCGGGCGGCTGGGGCACGCCAAACAGGCGATCGACTTCGGGCAGCAGGCGGGCCAGCGCGCCGCAGTCGCGCAGCACCTCGATCATCCGGGACGGCCGGGCTTCCATCAGGCCACGGGCGATTTCCTGCCACACCCGCTCGGCCACCAGCGCATCCACCTCGCCGGCCGCCACCATGCCGCGCATCAGCGCGAGGGTTTCCGGTGCCACCGAAAAATCGGCAAAGCGCGCTGCAAAGCGCGCCAGACGCAAAATGCGCACCGGATCTTCGGCAAAGGCCGGGCTCACATGGCGAAAAACCCGTTCGG
>ERZ724504.2362-NODE-2362-length-10250-cov-3.627268_pt1 | contig 10250 bp, 6 predicted proteins | sample MGYA00376037_ERZ724504 | MGnify/ENA primary metagenome ERZ724504 (study PRJEB28724, sample SAMN07190888) | wastewater metagenome | isolation source: influent of sewage treatment plant in Hong Hong | place: USA: Christiansburg, Virginia | collected 2016-03-01 ... | reverse complement strand
CGCACCCGCGGTGTCCCGCACCACCCGCACCTCCTTGGCAAAGCGGTGCTGTAGAAAGCCTGCCGCGCCCACCGAGCCCGCCTCTTCACCGCCGTTTAGGTTCAGCACCACGGTCCATTCCAACTGCGGAGCTGCGGCCAGTGCGCGCATCGTCTCCAGCGCCGCCGCCGTACCCAGCCCGTTATCGGTCGCACCCGGTGCCTCTGCGGGTGAGTCATAGTGCGCGTTGAGTAACACCGCATCGGTTCGTCGCCCAGCCAGCCGAGCCACGACGTTGCGCACGCGATAATGAAAGTTCACTCCGGTCCAGATGGCCAGCCGATTGTCACCTTCGACATCCTGCACTTCGACCTCGACCCTCGGTAGCTTGCGCAGCTCGGTGGCCAGGAACTCAGCGGCAGCGGCTCCGGCTGGGCTCCCGATTGGATGCGGTCCGATCTCATCGGCCAGCTTTCTCACCACAACCATCGCTCGCGCTTCCGAAAATTCCAGAAGAGACGCGTCCATCCCCTGCGGTTTCGATGGCTGCTGCGCCCACCATGTAAGTCCAAAGAGCCCTAACAAAATCCCCAGCAGCGCAAGCCAGGTCCGTGCCGCTGCATTGCCATCGCCCAAAGACCGTTGTGCTGTGTTCATCGCTGCTCCGCTTGCCGCGTCAGGGCTCCATTGTGTCTCACCACGCCAGCAGGACTCCAAAGATATCCCACCTAGAACAGGGCGGCAGCGCGAATACGTTTCAGGACCAGTACGTCAGTGCGATAAGCTCACAAGCGAAGGAGAGTAATCACATGCGTGGTCCCACCTTTCAGCATTGGACGTTGGCGCTCTTGATGGTGAACGGAGCCCTCATGTCGGATGGCAACGCAGCCAAGGCAAAGCCCAAACCCAAAGTGGTCCTCAATGCCAAAGTCGCTCCCGCAACGGCCAACAAGCCCGATGGCAAGATGGTCCCAACCGCCACGCAGCCTGCCCCCACAACGACGACTGTGTACGCGACGCCGGCTCCTTCTTCGGCTCCAGCACAAGCTCCCTCGCCTCCACCAGTTCCAGCACCAGTTCCAGCAGCGGTGGCACCAACCGTTGCACCAGCAGCCCCAGTTGTCCCACCCGCGCCACCGCGACCAGCGCCGGGCAGCGTGATGGTCAGTACCCTGATTGCCGCAGGAGACTCCTCTGGATATCAGGACGGACCGGGGACAGTCGCCCGCTTCGACACGGTGGAAGGGGCCGCGCTGATCGGAAACGACCTATATGTGAGCGATGCCAACGGCAGCGATGTCATTCGCCGCGTCAACTTGCAAAGTGGAGACGTTTCCACGCTGGTCGGTAAGCAACGAGAGAGCAACACCGTCGACGGCAGCTTTGCAGAGTCCCGCTTCCTGAAGCCCGGACCCATGGTCGCTGTGGGCAGCACTCTGTATGTGATTCAGCTTGCCACCGAGCATGGCGGAGCCTGCATTCGCAGCATCGATCTGGCCGCGCAGCGCACCGCAACGCTCACCGGGAACTGCCAGCGCAAGGGCAACCTGGATGGAAACAAAGACACCGCGCTGTTTTCCTCGCCGCGTGCGATGGTGACCGATGGACAGAACCTGTATGTGGCCGATTCGGTACGAGTCCGTGCGGTTGCTCTGGCCAATGGAACAGTGACGACCTTGGCCGGTGAAGCGGATGCACAGTGTGACTTCGGTCTTCAGAAGATATGCAAAGGGGGCTGGGTCGACGGCGCTGGCAACGAGGCCCGCTTTGAATCGATCCGCAGTCTCGCGCTGGCTGATCGCAACCTCTACATCGCCGATGGCGATGCGATTCGGATGCTCGACCTGAACTCACGCAAGGTAACGACCGTCATTGGCAGCCGCAAATCCGAGCACGGTGGAGACGATGGAGTCGGTGCCAAAGCAGGACTCACCAGCGTCAAAGCCATCACCAAGGCAGACGGTGGTCTGTACATTCTGCAAGGCCCCTACTTTGCCGGACTCCGTTACCTGAACCTTTCGACCAATGCGCTGATTTCCCTGACAGGAGTAACGATTCCTCCCTTTGTCCGAGGAAACAGCGATGTCGACGGACCCGCCACCAAAGCAAACTTCGTAAACCCCAAGCACCTGGTTACGGCTGGCAGCCGCGTCCTGATTATCCAGGAACGAGGCCGCATCCGCTCATTCGAGAAGTTCTAGATTAAGTGCTTGGCCGACCAGCGAGTCTTATCTGTCCGACCCGCCCGCCTGGTAGATATTAGTCATATAACATGACTAATATCTGTTTAGAAGAAGATCGGGTTCGATACCGCAAACGCCTTCCGTCCCGGATGAACCGGCGACAGATCCGCTCCGCCCGCCGAGGCATGAAGCACCACCCAGTGCTGGCTACGCCCAGACCTACCCGTCACCGTTACCGTGGCATCGTATCGTCGTCCGAGCGGAGTCACCGTCTCTCGTAGCTCCTCGGTTCCGACCGTCTCTCCATCAACGATCGTCTCCAGCCGCTTCGCTTCCAGCCAGCGCGGACTCTGCACCGTCACTTGCAGGGTCAGTGAGCCCCGCGTCGTCTTGGCCACTTCGCCCGGCCCCTCGCCATCGGGCCCACGTACCGTCATATACAGTCCGCCGGAAATGGTTGCTTTCCCGGCCCGCAGCGCATCGCGCACCGCCTCAGCACTCAGCTTCGTCGGATCATCGTGACCAAACTGAAGGCACGTGCGCGGATATCCCGTCGGACTGGTCCGCAGCCCATGGCTATCCGAGCTACCAACCGCCCAGATCTTCTTGCCGCTATTGAGCAGGGCAAACCAGTCGGGCACGATCTTGGTGCGGTTTTCATCGAAGTCGCTGTCGTTGAAGACCTCGAGCGCGCCGTATTCATCGCTGTACAACTCCGGATCGCCGCTCACCGTCGTTCGATCGAAGCTCACCGAGGAAAAATAGCCCCCAAATCCGTCCGAGCGCGGGTGATTGATGATCAGCACCGGCCTTTCGGGAAGCTGAGCAATGGTGTGAAAGACCTCTGGCGGCTTCTTCCCGGTCCACTCCACAGCCCCTCGGTTCGGTCGGTCTGGACGCGGCTGAATCGGAATGACTCCGAAGTGTCCCCAGGTGAAGGTCGTAAACTCCTCCGATGGCATTCCGAACGCCCAGCGGGTCAGCCCGAGCTTTTTGATGATCGGCTGAAAGTCGATGATGTACTCGTGCTCACTCGACACCGGAACTTCCAGTCCGTCGGCAATCGCGCCCTTTACCTTGTACTCAACATCGTCCGAGGAGTCGGCAGAATAGTAGGAATGGATGTGGAAGTCGGCACACATCACACCCTTGCTGTCGACGCTGTGCTGTAGCTCGGTCTTGACCTCGGTGGTCTTGCCCGCATCAATGGTGACGGTCTGGTCCAGGATGTCCCATTCGTAACCATGGCTCACGATGACACGATGCTTGCCCGGAGGAACTGACAGCGTCGCGGTTCCCGACACCGCGAACTCTTGCAAAATGCGACCTGCCACTTCGTCACGCACGCCGTAGGACGGCGGCAGCAGCGTCGGAGGGGTCATCGGGATGACCTGAACCCGTACCGGAAGCGCCGCCCCACTGCCTTTGTCGGTCGCCACGATCGAAAGCACGCCCGCCGTTGCGATCTGGAGATTGACCACGTTGTCGGTCGCCAACACCGGCTTTTTCGCCGATGGTGGCATCGAGTATTTACTGGCCTGAAGCTGAGCGGGTTCACTGGGCAAATGAATGGTGAACTCCCCGCGAGCATTGGTCAGCGTGCGACCCAGGTAGCTGTTATCGGCCTTGAGCGCGTGAACCCAGGCCCCGGCCATCGGCGCAGCGTTACTATCTGTGACCGTGCCCGTGACGGCACGCCAGGCTGGCTGATTCATCGCCTTCCGCACCGATTCACCGAGCCCGTCGGAGTGCGGACCCCCAACGATAAATTCCAGATAATCGACGCTCAGCGGGCTACAGCCTTTGATTTCGAGGCCACCGCCGCGCCCAATCGCCGCGCCGGAGCGACCGACGATCGGAGTCATCGGCCCGGTCAGCGGATGAATCGCAAACGTGTAGTCCCCCGAGTCGTAGCCAATCCACGCCTGATCACCGTCGAGATCGTCATAACCACGGCTCGCCGAAAACATCTGGCCTCGGCTCGAGTGAAACAGCACAAACAACTGGTGCCGGTACAGCGGCAGATCCTCGGCACGGGTATTCATCAGATGCAGGCGGACCTTCACGCTCTGCGCCCCGGGTTCGAGGATGTAATCCAGCGCGACGGGGAAGTTGAACTCCTCGGTAAGAACGCCACCAAAGGCTTCCAGGAACGGTAGGTTCTTGAGCACGCCCGAGGCCCGCACTACGGCCGCTTTGCCGTCGGAGCCGTCATTCATCACCGAGACGCTCTCGGCCGCCACGACCTGCCGCGATAGGGCCATGATCGACTCGCCGTAGAGCGAGGTTCCCGCCGGCTTGCCATCCGCCGCCACCGAGTCGAGGGCCACGATGTCACCGCCAAACGGCTGATACCCATCGGACGTGCCCGGAGCCTCGATGTAGACCGCGATTTTGTCATTGATGAGCAGGTAGTCACCCTCACGGACTGGGTGACGCGCCGTGTCAGGTTGGCGAATCCAGGCTGGGTTGGTGATGCGGCTGGCTCGGGCTTGCTTGGCCGCCTTGGCAGAGGTCGGGTCCGGATGGCCCAGCGCATCGCCGCTCGGATAGCGACTCTTTTCGCTGATGCCTTGGGCCAAGCACGGTCCGGTCGGCTGCTCGTCTGGCAGCGGTGCATCGACACCCACGCAAGACAACGAAAAAGCAGCACCACACAGCCCGAGCAATCGTCCCCACGGTCCGACCCACGGTCGAGAAGCAATCTTCGCCATCGCAAGCACCTCCAAGGCAGGAACTAGAGCAAATGACGAAGCAGACGGCAAGCGCCGGATGGACGAGGTTAGGAATACCGAACGAGTGAGGACGGACGACCGAAGGTCAGCGGACCTGCTGGGAGATGATTACGGGAAGAAAACTAGGTCGAGCGGCGAGCCACCCATGTTGTAGGGATTGTTCGATCCGACCGGTGCATTCCAGCCGCAGGTGCCTCCGCCATTGCCTGTCAGGTTCAGAACCCGAATCTGGCCATTGGGTGTCGGGGTCGTGGTGCCGGTCGGCATGGTGCCACCGAGTCCGAGCGCGCCCATGGCCACCGGTGAGGTCGATGTTGGCCGCTCCGGCTGTGGGGGCACCACAGGCAATTGCCGTCGCGTACGGCATCGAAGTGACGTTGGTGGTGCCCTTCGAAATCGCTCCCGTCGAAGACGCAAAGCGCATGTCGTTGGTGTCGACCTTGAGGGTGGCCGGATCAATCCTCAGCTTGGTGTAACTGGTCTTGACGGTCGTTCCGGTCGCACCACCACCGGTGGTAAACTGTGAAAAATTGTCGGCCGGAGTGGTCTTAGTCAGGTTGAGGTAGGTCAGCGCCGGGGTGGCCGCCATGTGGCAGTACACATCAAACGCCTTGGTCTTGTCACCGTTCACAAACAGCTTGCGATTGCCGTTGGTGGCGGTCGGGTTGTCGGCGCGAATCTGCTCGCAACTCGATGGGTTGGCGAAGTTTGCCATCACCTGGACATCGGCAGTCAGCGTCAAGGCGCAGGTTCGCGCCGCGCCAGTACAAGCCCCGGTCCAACCAGAAAAGACCGAGGTACTGTCCGGCTCAGCGGTCAGCGTGACCATCGTCCCCTTGTCGTAGCCGCCGCTGCACGAGCCCGCGCACTGAATGCCAAAGGGCTGGCTCGATACCGAACCACCACCAGCGCCGCCCAGCGTCACGCTGAGATTGGCGCGATTGAGCTTGCTGCGGAACGTCGCAGTGACATTTTTGCCCGCGTCCATGGTCAGGCTGCACGTCGGTGATGAGCCAGTACACGCGCCCTCCCAGCCCACGAAGTCGGAGCTGTCGGAAGGGGTGACCGTGAGATCGACCTTGGTGCCGGTGTTAAACAGGCTGGAACAGACGCTGCCGCAGTCGATACCAGCCGGTTGCGAGACGATCGAGCCTCCCGAGAAATCGCCCGCCACCACCAAGTTCAACGCCGCGACCGAGGCGCTGTCCGGGTTTTGAAACGAACCACAGCCCGCGTGAACCAAAACAAAACCCATGGCCAGGCCCAGTGCCGACCGCGAAAGCAGAAGCGTAGGTGTCTTCATGTTCAAGTTCTCCGTGATGAATTGAGATGGCGGACTCTCAAGCTTGCGTCTTGCTTGGGCGGCAAGCCGAGCAGGAGTGTCGGAACCCGCTCAGGAGATTTTACCATCCAGCGCGCTTCGAATCGGCGGGAATTGCTATCCAAAACGTTGACTCGGCCAGGTCACTCACGGTCTGCCCACGCTTGACGGCACAGGCCTTGCGCCTTCACTATCCCCGCCCCATGAATGCCAACTTCCTACGCGACTTGGCTTGGGTGTCCCAACAGATGCCACGCACCGAGCGTGCGCTCGCACAGCTTCCGAGCCTTCACGGAGTGCGGCTGGCCTGCTCGATGCATCTTGAAATCAAGATGGCACCGGCTCTGTCTGGTCTTCTGGGCAAGGGAGCTACCCTGTTCCTGACCACCTGCAATCCAGCCACCGTTTCCGATGAGATGGTAATGTGGTGCGTCGCCCAAGGTGCACAGGTGCAGGCTTCACGTGGCATGTCACAGCGAGACCTCGATCGCGCCGTGGCGGCAGCACTGGACTTCGCACCCACCCATCTGTGCGAGATGGGAGCCGACCTCACGGTGGCGCTGGTGGCTCGGGCTGCACCCAGTCAGGTGTGCGCTGGACTGGAAGCCACGGGCAGCGGCACCAGTCGACTGGCTGGACTGGGGAATTCCATTCCCTATCCGATTTTCAACTGGGACGACTTGCCCATCAAAGAAGGCCTGCACAATCGGCACATGGTGGGACTCATTACGTGCAGCGCGTTCCTCGAGCGGACCCGACTGACCTTGCATGGCAAACGGGTGGTCGTGGTTGGCTATGGACTGGTGGGCCAGGGCGTGGCGGACGCAGCGCGGGCATTTGGCGGAGCGGTCACCGTGGTAGAGCGCGATCCGGCGCGGGCCCTGCAAGCCGAGTTTGCGGGCTGGAAAGTGGAAGAGCTTCCCGCGGCCTTGGCCAAGGCCGATGTGATCATCACAGCCACCGGAGCGACCCATGTTCTCGGCCCGACGCAGCTCGATCTGCTCAAAGATGGGGTGTTCCTGCTCAATGTCGGGCACGCCAACCAGGAAATCGATGTCCCAGCGCTACTTGCCCATCCCAACAGCCCCGTGTTGCCGGATCTGTTGCGGGTGGACCTGCCCCGATCGCGCCGCGTCTTCCTGTTTGCAATGGGAGCGATGGCCAACCTGGCGGCGGGTCAGGGCGACAGCTTGAACGCCTTCGACGTGACGTTGGCAGCGCTCGTGGCGGGCGTGGGATTTATGGTTACAAAAGGTGCCACCTACCGCAGCGGCCTACATGACCTACCCCGCGAAGCCTGGCTGCCGGTGGCCGAGCGACTCTAGCGCGGGCTAACAATCGGAGCGAAACACCCAGACGCCTCGGTGAAGATCGCGGGTTTCGCCGAGTCCAGGCAGATCAATCGAGCGGTCGACCTCTTCTTTGAGCGCGGGAAACGAGTACACCCAGCGACGGATCTTGCCGCGAGGAATGCCTCGCTCGACCAGGGTCTGTTCCATCACCCGAGCCCGTCGATGGGCTTCGGTCTCACCGCTGTCCGGTGAGGACACGATCAGAAACTGGGTGTTGCGGAGCAGTGCCGATCGCAACAACTTATGCAGCCGCTCCGCTCGAAATGGCACCACCTGCGGCGCGCCTTCGCGAAAGTAAAAGACCTCATGGCGAAGATGCGACATCAGCTTGATGAAGCGGCCTTTGTGCTCGGGATCGGCGGCAATCACGGCAGGACGAATCTGCTTGGTGGTGCAGGTGTCCGACTGGACTTCGCATTCGCGCTGGACGTCCTCGATAAGCTGGCTCAGCTCGGGGGTACACATCGCCATGCCGATGCCATCCCCAATTTCCAAGCGGAGCCGCTGAATCTGCTCGCTCTGTGCTTCAATGAGCTGCTGCAGCGCATCAACCCGCTCAGACAGCGTCGGAGCACAGCCCCACATCGGCAGTGCCACGGCCAGTCCCAGCCTGCAAATCACTGCGCGAGCCCGACGGCTAAACATGAGAGGCTACTATCACAAAATCCGCTGCCCTCGAAGCCGCTTCGCTGCGCATGGCGTATTTTCTGTGCGCGACTCCATGAAGTCCTCATCCGACAGTCCTCGCCGCGACCACATCCCATCTCGCCGGTACCTCACTGCAATGATTCGCACGGGTCGTGCCAGAGGATCCGGGCAGGAATCGACCTTTGGCAGACATGGGTCTTGTGTCGAATGAAGTCTTACCTGTATAGTAGTATTCCGACATCGTAATCTCTGTGCGTAGATACAAGACAGTAAGTCCACAAGTCAGGAGATATCAAAATGAGACCCTATCTTCTCATTGGTTCGTTACTCATCTATTCACAAACAGCCGGGGCGGAGCAGCCCAGCACAATCAATGAAGACATCGCCAAGGGTAGCTACGTAAAGTTTGGACTCACGGGTGGTGTGGCCCTCAGCATGCCATTTATGACCGGCTGGGAAATCCAGAAACGCACTCTTTATGCTGCAACGGTTGCCTTCATGCCATATGTCTCGCTCCATCCAAAATACTGGAGCACAACCCGAGACATGAGCAGAGAATATTGCGCGGCACGCTGGGTCGGAAAAGATCACAACGACGCCACCAAAGAAACCATTCTATTTGTCAATGACTTGGCCAACCAAAAATACGAAGAAATCGTCAGAGATGTATCAACAGAACTGGGCGGACGTGAGTCAACCGCGCTGGCCGCTGGGTTGGTTCAGCTTGCGATTCACGCCAACTCCAACACCGCGCAGGCACACGTATCAGCGAACAATAGCCCGCAACCACTCAATACAACAGTTGTACCCTTGACTGCGGCTCTTCAGCAAATCGCAAACACCCTCCAGCAAAATGCGCTCGATTTTCAAAATAAGATTGCGCTGTCCGAATCAGAAAAAGAGTCTGCTGAGAGAAAAATCGAAGAAGCACAGAATGCGCAGCGAAAGCTCGAAAAGCTGCCTGTCGGCGATGCAGGATACCAACGCGCACAAAGCACCGCGCAAGAGGCTCGACGGGCCGCGCAGCAGGCCATCACACAGGCCGATGCAGCGAGAGGTCAAGCTCAACTGGCAGCAAATAACCTAAGCCACTCTTCACGCCAATTATTAGAGGGAACCGAACATCTGTTGCAAAACACCCCGGGCATTCCAGCGCCGCTTCAGGCCGAACTGAAAACCCTTTCTCGCGGAGCGCAGGATATCTTCTCGGCCATCCTCGCTGCAGCAAGAGCGAAGGAATCGCCGATCAGAGAGGTCCGACGACTTGCCAAGAAACACTCTGTTTCACAAAACATCATCCGTGCGACGACTGATCTGATACAACGAAAACGCCAAGCAGTGACTGCGGAAGAGAAAGAAACTGTTGTCACCAATGAACAATTATTAATCAAAACAATTAGAGATACACTCTGGAGTGAACATAGGAGCGTATCCTGCTCTGGTTATCATTTTGGTTTCTGGTTCGGGTTTTCAGGAACGCCCTCCCCTGCTTCGATCCGGTCCCACGATGAAAACAGCGAAGACTATCGATACGAACGACGGACCATCATCCCAACGCTCGCCGCAGGCATCTCGTATAGTCCGGTCACCCATGTCTCGATCCTGGCTGGCCTGAGCTACTCGGTGTTCGAGGAAAACAAAGACAACGTGACCACTCTGTTTCACTTGATGTCGCCGATGATTGGCCTCGGTGGCAGCATCGACATTCTCTCGGCTGCCACCAAAAAGTAGTGGCCCCGGAAAGCACCAGCGGTGCCGGCCGATCACTCCGAATCCAATTCAAGGGAGGATCTCGTCATCGGGGCTGGCTGCGCGCTGTTTTTCTTTTTACCTCGCGTCGTCCTTGCGATACCGTCCGCCCATGCCGCACTCGCTAAAGACCGCTCGTCAGCGTCGGTTTTGGTCTGCTGTGGCGGCCTTTTTCCTCGGCTCAGTGGGTCCGATTGCGACGGCCCATGCCGACCTCGGCCGCTTTCCCAAGCTGACAGTCGGACTCGGCCTCGCGGCAGGCTTCCACACCGCTTCCCGCCCC
>ERZ724504.2361-NODE-2361-length-10252-cov-5.717172_pt1 | contig 10252 bp, 11 predicted proteins | sample MGYA00376037_ERZ724504 | MGnify/ENA primary metagenome ERZ724504 (study PRJEB28724, sample SAMN07190888) | wastewater metagenome | isolation source: influent of sewage treatment plant in Hong Hong | place: USA: Christiansburg, Virginia | collected 2016-03-01 ... | reverse complement strand
GCGCTTAGCTCGAATCTTTTTGAAAATTGCCTTTCGTAGTTTAATTCACCATTTTAAATACTTTTAAAAGACACAAGTGTGGGCTAGCTGTATATATTAATAAATCTCATTTAGATGACAAGACATCAGGTAATTTGCATGATCCTGCAATATCACCACCCCACCACAATTAGCCACGAACATTACGCATCGACCTTTCAAAAAAGTGGATGAAATCATCATCTATTTTCATCCATTAAACCGCTCGGCGCACAAGCATTTCTTTGATTTCCCCAATCGCTTTGGTTGGGTTGAGTTCTTTCGGGCACACATCAACGCAGTTCATGATCGTGTGGCAACGGAACAATCGGTATGGGTCGTCCAAATTATCCAAACGTGCGATGTGTCGTTGTCACGCATGGCGGCAATGGTTTAGAACTCATAGGTGATGGTGCTGTTCGTTTCCGAAATCATTTTGTTTGCAAAGAAAATATCAATAATCCGGTCAATGTCACTTTGGGCAATATTTTTCTGAAACATAGATGAGATATGCTGTGACAGTGTCGCTCGCTTGCGAGGACGTGCCTTCTTTTCAAGTTTACTGAGGAGGTCAAAAACGCGTTTGTAGTTTGGTTCCTCGATGGTCGCGCTTTTTGGTTCAAGCTCAAGCAAGCTATTTATGCGTCTGCATTTCAAGCCGCTTTTACTCAAGTAACGAAGCAATGGATCGAAACCTTTATCCTTGGACAATACAACACAATGGAGACTTGGAGATTTCTCGAGCACACGCCCGAGCTGGCAAGCGATATAGAAATCAAGGGCATTGCTTCCGCTTCCTTCAACACGCAGCCACTCGACTCGATTTCCGAGCTTCTGAGCGCTTGCAACAAGCTCAATCGGAATACTTTTCTGGCTTGATCCGACGAAGATGATGACATTAAAGTTGTTGTCAAGACGACTTAAATCAAGCTGTTGAACGTTCTCAAAATCGACAAGCAATAGTTTATGACTCAATTCGATCTCCTGTGGAAATAAAGATGCCCAACTTGCAGAATAAAACGCATTGATATTCTGTTTTCGTTTCGCTTCATATTCTTATTAAAAAAACCAAAAAATGCAGTCTAGGCTACCTATATATCATTTATCCATTTAGATGGCAAAGGTGTCAAGTGATTGCTGCAATCAGCGCAGCATCATCTACGCCACAATGAGCCTCTCACATTGTACATTGACCTTTAAAAAAAGGATGATGCAAGCATCATCCTTTTTTATCAATTAAACCGCTCGGCGCACGAGCATTTCTTTGATTTTCCCAATCGCTTTGGTTGGGTTGAGTTCTTTCGGGCACACATCAACGCAGTTCATGATCGTGTGGCAGCGGAACAATCGGTATGGGTCGTCCAAATTGTCCAGACGTGCCGATGTGTCGGTGTCGCGCGTGTCGGCGATGAAACGGTAGGCGGCCAACAAACCCGCTGGGCCGACGAATTTATCAGGGTTCCACCAGAATGATGGGCATGACGTTGAGCAGCATGCGCACAGGATGCATTCGTACAAGCCGTTCAATTCATCGCGTTGCTCGGGTGACTGCAAGCGTTCTTTTTCTGGCGGTGCCGTGTCGTTCACCAAATACGGTTTAATCGAATGGTATTGGTTGAAGAAGTCCGTCATGTCGACGATCAAATCACGCACAACGGGCAGGCCGGGCAATGGGCGCAAAACGATTTTCTCTGGCAAATCGTTGAGATTGGTCAAGCAAGCCAAGCCATTTTTGCCATTGATGTTCATCGCATCTGAACCACACACGCCTTCACGGCACGAGCGGCGGAAAGAAATCGTTTCATCGACTTTTTTCAATTTGACCAAGGCGTCGAGCAGCATGCGGTCACCATCTTCGAGGTCGATTTTGATGGTTTGCATGTACGGTTTTGCATCTTTGTCTGGATCGTAGCGGTAGATTTCAAAAACTTTAGTTTTCATCGTGTATTCTCTTTATGCTTCGGTCAATGCTTTCGCTTCGACATTGACCTCAAAAGTGGCTGGGTGCTGTACGCATTGATGCAGCACCCCGCATCGCTTTTTTAACTTTAATCAAAACAAGTAAATCATTACTTGTTTTGAACGATTTAGAACGTGCGTGGTTTTGGTGGCACGGTGTCCACGGTCAACGGTTTCAAGTTCACTGGTTTGTAATCCAAGCGGTTGCCTTCGGCGTACCACAAAGTGTGTTTCATCCACTCTTTGTCATTGCGACCCAATGGAAAGTCTGGGTGGTCTGCGCCATGTTCATAATCATACACGGCATGTGCACCACGGCATTCTGTGCGCGCTGCGGCAGACACCATCGTTGCTTTCGCGACTTCGATCAAGTTGTCCACCTCAAGTGCTTCGACCAAAGCGGTGTTGAATACTTTTGATGGGTCTTTGACTTGGATGTTGTTGACGCGTTGTGCCACTTTCATGATTTCCGTGACGCCTTTATTCAAGGTGTCTTGCGTACGGAAAACCGCTGCATGTTGCTGCATCGTTGCACGGATGGCATCGGCCACGTCTTGTGCATTTTCACCCGATGTGTTGCTTTGGAAACGGTTCAAGCGCGCCAAAGTTTTGTCAGCAGCATCTTTAGGCAAGACTTTGTGATCAACAGGGAATGATTTAATCGCTTCAACAATGTGATTGCCCGCTGCGCGACCGAAGACGACCAGATCGAGCAGTGAATTTGTACCGAGGCGGTTTGCGCCATGCACCGATACGCATGAGCACTCGCCCACGGCGTAGAAGCCTTTCACCACTTTGTTACCGCTTTCCATCGCATTGCTTGGATCAACGGGAATGACCACTTGACCATGCACATTGGTCGGAATGCCGCCCATTTGGTAGTGAATCGTTGGCACGACTGGAATCATCTCTTTAGAGGCATCCACATTGGCGAATTTCTTGGCGATTTCAAAAATCGACGGCAAACGCTTCATGATGGTTTCTTTACCGATGTGGGTCACATCGAGCATCACGTGGTCTTTGTTTGGACCACAGCCACGGCCTTCTTTGATTTCTTGATCCATTGAACGCGACACGAAGTCACGCGGCGCCAAATCTTTCAAGGTTGGTGCATAACGCTCCATGAAACGCTCACCATTGCAATTGCGCAAAATACCACCTTCACCACGCACACCTTCGGTGATCAACACACCCGCGCCCGCCACACCAGTGGGGTGAAATTGCCAGAACTCCATGTCTTCGAGTGGAATGCCTGCACGAGCAGCCATGCCCAAGCCGTCACCGGTGTTGATGAAGGCATTGGTTGAAGCGGCAAAAATACGACCCGCGCCGCCTGTGGCGAACAAGGTGATTTTCGCTTGCAAGTTCATCACTTCGCCCGTTTCCATTTCAAGCGCAGTCACACCCAAAACGTCGCCGTCGGCGTCGCGCAACAAATCCAATGCCATCCATTCAACGAAGAACTGCGTGTTGGCACGTACATTGCGCTGATACAAGGTGTGCAACAAGGCATGACCTGTACGATCCGCTGCTGCGCAAGCGCGTGGCACGGGTTTTTCACCGTAGTTGGCTGAGTGACCGCCGAATGGGCGTTGGTAAATCGTACCATCTGGATTGCGGTCAAAAGGCATACCAAAATGTTCGAGCTCGTACACGACTTTGGGTGCTTCGCGGCACATGAATTCAATTGCATCTTGGTCGCCGAGCCAGTCAGAACCTTTGACCGTATCGTAGAAATGGTAGTGCCAATTGTCTTCGGCCATGTTACCCAAAGATGCGCCGATGCCGCCTTGCGCCGCAACAGTGTGTGATCGAGTGGGGAATACTTTGGTCAATACGGCCACCGACAAACCCGCTTCAGAAAGTTGCAACGCCGCGCGCAAGCCTGAACCGCCCGCACCGACCACAACCACATCAAATTTTTTCGTTAAAATCGCCATGTTATTTCCTTAGTTCCTTACTTAAACAAGGCTGAAACGCCGTACGCAGCGCAACCCAATAACCATAAAATGGTGAAGATATGTAAAGCCAAGCGCACGCCTGAGTTTTTAACATAATCCATCCAAATGTCGCGCACACCAATCCAAGCATGATAGCAAGCGGCCAACAAAGTGAAAAAGGTCAAAAACTTCATTGGAGCGCAGGTCATAAAACCATTCCAAGCCTCATAAGTCGCAGGAGCCGTCAAAAAACGCACCAAAACTGCGACCACGAACACCAACACCAATGCACCTGTGATGCGCTGTGCAAGCCAATCTTTCCAACCATAATGCGCGCCCGTCACGACGCGAGAAGTACCTACTTTTACGTTATTCATCAGGTGCTCCTCTTAGAATAAATTAAATAAACGCGCAGCAACCACTGCTGTCAACGCCAAACTCACCATCAACACCGTATGCGCTGTTGAACGACCGCCCTCTTTGCTGACTTTGATGTGTAAATCCATCACAAGGTAACGCACACCCGCACATGCATGATGTAAAATGGCCCAAATCAAACCAAGCAAGATGATTTTGACCAATGGGTTCGCCAAACACACCACCAAAGCATCAAATTTGTCTTTGGAACCAAAGGCAGCCGTGATGATGGCAAATAAAAACGGCAGAGCCAAAAACAAAGCTGCGCCGCTGATGCGATGAAGAATGGATACGATGCCCGCAGGCGGCAAGCGATAGTTGCGTATATCAGAAATTCCAATATTGCGAAACTCTTGCCGTTTGGGTGTGTGTGGTGTTTGACCCATAATGACCTCTACTATTGATTAAAAACTGGGATATTGAATGATGTCAGTATTCAAAAAACTGACATTTTTCACTAAATGACATATTAAACACATAAAATTACTGAAAACTTACCGTAATTTTACAAAAAATACCGCATTGCAACAACATATTGGTAAATAAAAACGCTAAAAATTAATAGCGTTCTTGTGTGAGCCTAAACTCAAATTAACTCATTTTGATAATGATACGCAGAAGTAAGGTACCAACCATGGCGAACCTCAACAAGCTTGTCTGCATAGCTGTAAGACAGACGTTCAATGAACAACAACGGTTCACCTTGAGAAATTTCTAAGGAATCAACCACTTGCGAATTGCCCATCACCGCACGCAATTTCTCTACCGCTCGAATCATCCGCACATTATATTCCGCTTCGAACCAACCGTACAGCGTTCCTTTATAATTCATCATTTTTTCCTGCGTCACATCAGTGAAAATATGGGTCGACAACCAAATTTCTTCATACACCGCAGGTTTGTTATTAAATGACAATAGGCGCGTGATTTTGACCGCCAACTCTTTTTTGGCGAGTCCAAGGTGAGTGCGAACATCCTCCGATGGCTGTAAATGCTCCACATTCACAATTTTTGATTTCGTTTTAACATCTGCACCAGAGTCCGCTTTCATGCTGAGGAAACGAAAACGCACTTTTGCTTCTTGGTGGGTCGCGACAAACGTCCCTCGCCCTTGACGGCGCACCAATAAATTATCGGCAGCCAACTCATCGACCGCTTTGCGCACAGTCCCCTGGCTGACCTTATAACGTGAAGCCAGCTCCACTTCAGACGGAATCATTTCCCCCGCATTCCACTCGCCCTGCTCCAAGCTTTGCAACAATAAAGCCTTAATTTGTTGATACAACGGACTGAATACAGGGGACGTATCCGCCGCATTTGAATTGTGATCGACCATGTCATCCTCCACGCCATTGGCGCGATTGTTTTATAATTGACGAGAACTCAGTTTCAACCAAAGGTGCGCTTGTGTGTCTTTGATTTTTTTCAGGTTCGCGCATCACATCTTTGGTTTCTGCTGTTCAAAAAGTATTTATTTTTTCAACGGCCGTCAAAATGCATCTTCGCTTCTTCGTCTTCGCTTCTTCTTTAGGCAAACGACCCTTCACAGCCGCCTGTCAGTTGATTGCAAGCATTATGCCCCAAACTAATTAAACTGTCCATCACTCCTACATCTTGTATAAGACATTAGAGTATTGACACAACACAAACCCTTGTTTACACTCTCGCTGTTCGTCATGCTGCTTCGCACAACAGCAAAACCTTGCTGCAAAATCGCCAAGCTGCGTTACAATATCATGCTTGATTCTTCTCATTTCTCAACTTTTAAAAAGGTGTTTATCATGGCAAAAGCCCCCATGCGCGTCGCGGTCACTGGTGCCGCAGGTCAAATCTGTTATTCTTTGTTGTTCCGCATCGCCAACGGCGACATGCTTGGTAAAGATCAGCCCGTGATTTTGCAATTGCTCGACATCACACCCGCATTGCCAGCAGTCAACGGCGTTGTGATGGAATTAGAAGATTGCGCATTCCCATTGCTCGCAGGTGTTGTGATTTCTGACGATCCAAACGTCGCATTCAAAGACGCTGACGTGGCCGTATTGGTTGGCGCACGCCCACGCTCAAAAGGCATGGAACGCAAAGACCTGCTCGAAGCCAATGGCGCGATTTTCACCGTTCAAGGCAAAGCATTGAACGACCACGCCAGCCGTGACGTTAAAGTTTTGGTGGTCGGCAACCCAGCCAACACCAACGCCTACATCGCCATGAAATCTGCACCAGACCTGCCACGCGAAAACTTCACCGCCATGTTGCGCTTGGATTACAACCGCGCCGCATCACAAATCGCAGCCAAAACAGGTAAAGCAGTTGACGGCATCGAAAAACTCACGGTATGGGGCAACCACAGCCCAACCATGTATCCAGACACACGTTTCGCAACCATCGGTGGCGAATCTGTTGACGGCCTGATCAACGATCAAGCATGGACACGCGACACATTCATCCCAACAGTGGGCAAACGTGGCGCAGCAATCATCGAAGCGCGTGGCTTGTCATCAGCCGCATCTGCTGCCAACGCCGCCATCGACCACATCCATGACTGGGTACTCGGTTCAAACGGCAAATGGGTCACCATGGGCGTGCCTTCAAACGGCGACTACGGCATTCCAGAAGACACCATGTACGGTTTCCCTGTCACCACTGAAAATGGCAAATACACCATCGTTCAAGGTTTGGAAATTGATGAATTCTCACGCAGCAAAATGGATGCAACTTTGGCTGAGTTGGAAGAAGAAAAAGCAGGCATTGCACATTTATTGGGCTAATCGCTTGGGTGTACTTCGGTGCATTATAAAAAACCAGCTCGTTTGAGCTGGTTTTTCTATGGGGCAACATCATCAATTATTACGCAACTTCAGTCACAAATTCCTCGCGTGGGCGACGTACTTTTTTCAAATTCACCAACCAATCGCCCTCTTCTTCGCGATAACCCAAAGGCAAAATCACCACGCTACGCAAACCACGGCTGCGCAAATCAAGGATTTCATCCAAAGCGGCAGGGTCAAAACCTTCCATCGGCGTGCAATCGACTTCAACTTCCGCCGCCGCAATCAAAGCCGTGCCAAGACCAATATACGCTTGGCGCGCCGCGTGTTGAAAATTTGTTTCCGCATCGCGCTTAGGATAGTTACTCAACAACATCTGACGGTAATTTTCCCAGCCTTCATTCTTGATTTGTCGTTCGTCATTGACCAAATCAAACATCATATTGATGCGTTCCTCCGTGTAATTGTCCCACGCGGCAAACACCAACAAATGCGAGCCATCAGTAATCTGCGCTTGATTCCACGCAATCGGTTTGATTTTTTCACGTACTTCAGGATTGGTCACAACAATCACCTCGTACGGCTGCAAACCACTTGAGGTCGCCGTCAAACGCACCGCTTCAAGGATGTGCTCGACTTTTTCTTCAGGAACAGACTTGGTTGAAGTCATTTTTTTGGTTGCATAACGCCATTTGAGTAATTGAATTAAATTTTTCATGAATTGACTTTAGATTTCTTTGAAATAAAGTGTAAGAACGTGCATTAAGATGTTTTCAGAATGAAAGTAAAACATTTATCATGCAGACTTTGCGATTATATCAGTATTCTTTTATTGGATACGAAAGGCAAAATGACAATGAATTGGCCGATTAAGCGCCCCAACCTATTTTAATTTTACGGGTTTATTGCCCGTTTGGCTTAACGTATGTTAGGCCTCACGCTTCTTGATGGGCTGTAGCCGTTATTCATGCGCTTGTTGACCATTGGTAGCGGATGAAGACACCTGGCCCACAGATTACCAAGTGCGTTTGATCCCAAGATTCCGTTGCTAGCATGTATGTGAGCCACTCTGCGTGCAAAGGAATCTCGATATTGGCGAAACGTTTGACGTATTCACTGACCTGACCACGACCGGAGACCAGATGGAAGGGCTTCGGCTCGTATAGCGCTGATGCAGCCTGAACACCAACTGTTGCTCCAACAAAAGCGCCCACGTCTGGATGGGGAAACTTTGACTGGCGAGAAACATCGATTTCGAGTGCTTCCTCGCTTCCGGGATTGTCGAATTCGAATTGATCGATGCGAAGAGAAATCATGTTGCTTACCAGGAAAGGGTAGGCGCAAAGCGGTTTTCGTGAGGCCTGTTCAGCGGCAGTTTTTAAATTGTAGTTTTGTGGGATACTTTTGCGCAGCAAAACCACAAAACTGCGACTTAAAAACTGTCCAACGTAGGCGCGTAGCGCCGAAGTGGTGCTGCAACGATTTGTTATGCATTGCCCTATTTAACCAGCTTTGAAACGAAAGGAATATTTCTTAATTTGTGTTTCCAAGGTAACCCGTACCCAACAAGCAAGTCATCATTCGACATTTCATAACCAAAATATTGAGGCACTGGAATATCTACTCGGCTTGGCTTGACAAATAATGTTGCTATTGAAAGTGACCTAACAGCATAGTTATCAGAAAGGTGCTTAATCAAACGCTTCATTGTACTGCCAGACTCAATAGCATCGTCAATAACAATAACATCCTTACCTTCAATGCTGATATTCTGATGGTAGAATATTTCTGAAGAATTGTTTCTATCTCCTGGGGTGTGAGGACAAGAAATGTAATCCATGCATATTTCAAAAGTTAGCTCCCTTACAAGATCAGCTGTAAATAGAATTCCACCTGGAACGACACTAATAATGACGGCCTCTTGAAATAGATTATTGAGTTTATGCGCAACGACTTTAACGCCTTCTTGAATTTGTTTCTCGCTCAATACTAATTCGCCAATATGGTTACATCTCATCACATTTTCTCGCTCTTACTTATTGCATAACGCCTAAATTAAGCGGCGTCGGCTTGAATGAATTGTTAGCATGGGCAGTAAGTGACTCTGCACGCCCTCGGCCAGAATCACTCTTGCTTGATTGATTCGAGAAGCGCATTAGCCGCAAGTTGCCCAAGCGCATTGCCCGCGAGCGGGCTATCTCCTGTCAGCATCTTGCGATCTTGGTAAACCGCACCAGAAACGTCGGAATTGATGATTTCAAAGCCGTTCTCCTTCAGTTTTTCACCAAACTTCCAAGTCAGATGGCCGGGCATGTAACCGATCTCTGGCGTCCAAGCGTCGAGGCTGTCTGGGAAAGCGCAGATTTTGTACCCAGAAAAATACGGAGCCTTGCCGGCCGCAAGAAAAGCAGCGGGGCCATGGCATAGCGAGATAATGAATTTTTCGTTCGCGGTGGCCCATTCAAGAATAGCCTTCACGTCATCGCTTTCGGGGAGACCTATCAGGGCACCATGTCCGCCAGGGATAAATACACCGATATAGTCAGAATCATCACCAAGCGATGCCTCAACAATGTCCGAAAGCTTCAATGGCTTTTTGAAACTATCGCGATATTTTGAGAACAAACCGACCACATCCTCGTCCTCAGACGGCATCGCCCAGAACTCAAATTTGACTGGATTTCCAGACAACGTTGCAATATCAAACGCAAAACCTGCCTTATCAAGATGGTACATAGGCAGAAGTGTCTCGAGGGGATGGTTGCCCGTTGAAAACATTGTGCCGTTATCGGTTAACAGATAACGCTCATCAGCGCCGATGACCAGAATCTTCCAGCGGCCACCAGTGTAGGGGCTAGGATAATCTGCACCGCTCAAGTTCGATTTGCTGGAGGTGAACTGGCTTAACGAATAAGGAGAGGGAAAGAAAGCGTTATCTTCGGCAGGGTCGGGGATTGGGCGCTTATCTTCTGAAGATGCGTTTGTCATAATGTATTTCCTTTGCGTTGTGGGTTGGTTAAGGGTGCATGCTAACGTATGTTATACGTCAAAAAACACTGATATTCTGTTTTCATTATGCCGCATAACCTGTTTATATGACGTTAATTAAAGTACGAATAGCAATTTTCGTAGATTGAAAAAGGCCAAGTGAGT